>JAABUZ0100010834.1_pt1 | contig 10041 bp, 8 predicted proteins | sample 5562091 | NCBI WGS metagenome assembly JAABUZ01 (sample SAMN12813069, study PRJNA571459) | rock metagenome | isolation source: Antarctica rocks | place: Antarctica: Victoria Land, Linnaeus Terrace sud | collected 2015-12-21 | reverse complement strand
CTCGGTCTCCATGAGGTCCCGTAAGTGGTCCTTCTGTGGCGTTCCCATGGCTGATCTCCTTCTCTCCGCCACAGTCTCGCTCCACACGGTGATCCCGCGCTACCTATTTACGGCATGACCCACTAGGTGACCAGGTGCTAACACAAGGGTACGGGGGACTGCCGTCGCGTGTTTCCACAGTGCCGCCGAACCCTTCGGCGAATGCGCGCGCCAGGGCTGCTCGCCGGGTGGACGGCAGCGTAGCAGACAAAAGGATGACCGACGAACCGAGCGCGGACAGCCACCGAAGGGAGCGCTCTAGAATCGTACTCATGTAGGTGTCGTACGCGTGAACTTCGTCTATGATGACGACCTTGCCCGCCAGTCCGAAGAGGCGCAGCATGTAGTATCGGGCGTTAAGTGCGGTCAGTTCGACCTGATCGACCGTGCCGACCCCGAACGGGGCGAGAAGGGCTCGCTTGCTGGGCGCGAACCAGGCTTCGGCACGTGTTCTGGCCTCCTCGTCGACATCTCCAAGAAGTTGCAGAAGCAGATCATCCTCGACTAGATACGCCTGACCGTGCACCAGCTTCACGCTAGTCTCAGACCCGATAACGCGATCCAGCAAGGCGCACACCCGCAAGAACATCTGATTACTGGTGGCGGTGGTCGGCAGAGCGAAATATATTTCGTCCGACGGCCCGGTCACTGCCAGTCTTCTCGCCAGGCAGAGAGCCGCTTCGGTCTTGCCTTCGCCCGTTGGCGCCTCGATGATAGTTAGACTGGGCCAGGTAAGAGACTGTGGCGCCATGTCGTCGATCGCCCGTTGAAGCGGTCGAATCTCCCGAATATCAGGGAAGAGCTCCGCGAAAGGAATCACGAGCGACAGGGCGCGATTGTGGCTGAAGCCCACTGCGTCTACCGCCTCCCGTGCTCTTGCTCTACTCCGTTCGTTGTAGGCGTCGATGTCGCACGGCGCGGTGGCTGCAAAACGATGCTCGTCAGAACCAAGCCAATCGCAGAGGACGATGAAACCAGTGAGCGCCATCGTCGCGGGACGGATGTGCGGAGGCGTCGGAACGTCAGGGACGCCATCCCATCGAGGGGCAAGCATGTGACGAAGTAGCCTATACGCTGCCGCGCGGTACTCGGCCCACTCGGGAGGCTCGTCGGAATCACAGTACTTGCGCACTCGCCCCATCTCTTTGGGAGGTGCATATGTACCGTGATGACCGCCGATGCTGTCCCGGACCACCGAGAGGAAGTCCGGCGGAAGTCCAGGTTCGAGGTCCGGCCATGAGTTTCGGACGAAGACGGCGCTCACTACCTGATGCGCGTACTTTTGGCCTTGAAGCCTGCCAAATCTGAAACCTTCCGCCTCGAGCCTGGCTCGCTGCGCTTTGACCTGTGCGGCATCATGCTGCATGCCTTGGAACGGACTTGATAACTTGCCGATGTCATGCATGGCGACAATGAGCGGCAGCCAGCTTGCCAGGGAATCCGGGTCATCCGCACCCAAGGCGCATGCCATCACATTGCGAAAGCGGGGCGAAGCATGCGGGCCCAGAAGTTCTCGTGCGACGTTTCCAACGTCGAGGACATGGAAAAGGGCTGGGTGGTATCCACTTTCACCCCCCGTCTTACCCCATAAATGGAGTAACGTCGCGGCACCGGTCGAGTCCATATTGATCCTCTTTACTCTGCTGAGGGCCGAGCCGCTACCGGATAGACTCGGCCCCGACCTCCGCGCATTCTTAACGCGACCTTGCAACTTGAAGCGCTGGAGTCAAGGTCGAGAGCGCCGCTGAAGGTGCCGGCCTGACCAGCCGTCAGGGCCGGGTCGTGCTCACTATTCGCGGTGGCGTCACGATTGTACAGAGAGACACCATCGTGCGACGCTCCATCGAAGGAACCAATCGCCTTCCTCAGGAAGGCGTATGGACTGCTCGGCCCTCGCATCTGAAGAAGACAATGGAGTCGTCAAAAATGGGTTGGCCGGACATTGTTTCGACCGTGGCAAATGCGGAACGTTTGAGAGAAAGCCGGAGTACTCCGTGTCACGCATACGCGTGCGTCTATCCAGGCCCACGCGAGTACAGACGCACGGCACTTGCCGGTTAGTTCGCGCTCGTCCCTCCATGTCTTGCGCGATGACATTGCCAGGGTAGATATCGCTACCGAGCTGGTCGACGTTTTCGGCAATTCGATCAGTTCGCCGCATTCCTGTGCATACATCTGCCTCCCGATGATCGGTGGATAGATGACAAGCGCGTCGCCGTTCGAAAACAGGAAATCGATGCGGCGTCCCTCGTTCCGGCTCTCGGGTGGTCCCGGCGGGGAAAACATGGCGGAGAGGGAGGGATTCGAACCCTCGAAGGAGCAAAACCCCTTAGCGGTTTAGCAAACCGCCGCACTAGGCCTCTATGCGACCTCTCCGAGCAGTCAGATTCTAGCGGAGCAATGGGAGAACGGTCAAAGCGAATGGCTGACGGGCTACGACCGACGAGGATGAGCGCTACGTCTACGCTAGAGCGCCATGACAAGGCGATTCCTCAGACAGCCACCGCCATCTGTGAGGTGAACCGTGTTGACGACGAATCGCAAACCGGCCAGTGTTGGCGAAATTTTGACCGAAGAATTCATGGAGCCTATGGGCCTGACGTAAGGCGCGCTGGCCGAATCGATGGGCGTGCAGCGCAAGCACGTCTATGAACTGTGCAACAACCGCCGCAGCGTAACCGCCCCAACCGCACTCATCCTTGCCCGCATGTTCGGCAACAGCCCCGATTTCTCGCTGAATCTGCAGCGGCGCAGCGAGCTGTGGGAAGCGACGCACTTGCGGCGAACGCGAGCGGATTGAACGTGCTCGGCCGCTGAGAGCCGGCACAGGACCTGCGCCCCCGGCCGAGTCCACTGAGCTGTGCGCCGCTGTCTGCCGGTGTTTCCCGCCGGTGATGTGAGGCGAGTCGTGGCGAAAAAATGGGGCGTCACTGACGACTGGCGCGAGCACCGTCGCACGCCCAGCGCGTCGAGGCCGAGGTAGGCGGCGACGGCACATCGGGTCAAGGGCGATCTGCCAGGCCACTCGCTGCCTCGGGCGCGACATCGGCAGCTTGCGGCGTTCGAAGCTCCGTTCTGTGCTGGCGGAGGGAGAGGGATTCGAACCCCCGGGGCTCATCACCCGGCTGTTTTCAAGACAGCTGCCATAAACCGCTCGGCCATCCCTCCACGGCCTTCACCCGAGCGTACCATTACGGCTTTCGAGTCCGCCAGGTTATGGCGTGCATGACGCGGCTCAGCGAGGCTCTACGGAGCGATATGGGTGAGGCCGTTCATGTAGGAAACAAGCGCCTTTGGTATTTCGACGCTGCCGTCTTCCTGCTGATAGTTTTCCAGTATCGCCGCCAAACAGCGGCCAATGGCGACTCCCGACCCGTTGAGGGTATGGACTAATCTCGGCGCCTCACCGGGTGCCGGACGGTACCGGATACGGCCGCGGCGTGCCTGGAAGTCGCCCATGTTGCTGCAGCTACTAATCTCGACATAGCGGTCGAGGCTCGGCATCCACACTTCGGGATCGTACTTCTTAATCTGGCCGAAACCGAGATCGGAGGTATTCATCTCCAGCACGTGGTAGGGAAGCTCCAGACGCTGGAGCACCACTTCGGCGAATTTTACGAGTTGTTGCAGCCACTCGGCGCTCGCTTCAGGCTGGCAGAAGACTACCATCTCCACCTTGTCGTACTGGTGGACTCGGATCAAGCCCCGAGTGTCGCGGCCGGCAGCGCCGGCCTCAAGGCGGAAACACGGCGTGACGGTGGTGTACTTGATCGGTAGGTCGGCCAGGTCCAGGATGTTGCCGGCTTCCATGTTCACCAGTGGCACTTCACCGGTGGGAATCAGGTACATGTCTTCCTGCTGGAGGTAGTAGGCGTCCTCGGCAAACTTGGGCAATTGGGCCGAGATCATCATGGCTTCGCTCTTCACCAGGTACGGCACGTACAACTCGGTAAAGCCGTGCTCCTGCACGTGGATATCGAGCATGAACGACGCCAGGGCGCGTTCCAGACGCGCGCCCACTCCCCGCAAGGCGTGGAAGCGGGTCCCGGCCATGGCAACCGGGCCAACAGTCTCAAAGATCCCGAGCTGCTCGCCCAGGTCCGCGTGAGCCTTTGGCCCAAAGGGGAAAGCGCGTGGCTCTCCCCAGGTCCAGCGAACCACGTTGTCCTCTTCCGTCTGACCGAGCGGAACGGACGGATCAGGGATATTGGGAACCCAGAGCTCAAGCGCGTGCAGGCGGGCTTCCAGCTCATCGATACGTCGATCCAGCTCGGCCGTCTGATCCCGGAGGTGAGAGGCCTGGTGGCGCAGCGCGTCGCGATCCTCCGCCCGTAGGCTCTTGTCGGCGAACGATTTGGATAAGCGGTTACGTTCGGCCTTGAGCATCTCGCTTTCGGCTTTAAGCGCGCGCTGCTCCGTGTCCAATTTCAGCAGGTCGTCGATCGGCGCCTGGTCAGCGCGCTGGGCAATAGCGCGCTTCACCAGTTCGACGTTGTTACGGATGAACTCGCGGCTAAGCATGGCGGGCTGGTCGTCTGACCCGATACATACGCGTTTTTTGAAGATGACGTGGTTTGTCCGCCACCTGCTCGAGATCTAAATGTTGGCGTCTCTGGAAGGAGAGTCGGGTAATCGTCATCAAAGAACGGTTTCCTCGCGTTGGCGCAGCAAGGGGAATAGGATGGTTTCGCGAATGTGCTCGGCGCCAGTAAGGACCATGACCAGGCGATCGATTCCAATGCCGATGCCGCCGGTAGGAGGCATGCCGTGTTCGAGCGCCAGCAGGAAGTCGCGGTCGATTTCCTGATGTTCCTGACCCCCGAGTGTGGTCGCGATTTCCATGCGTTCGCGCTGGTCCGACGGGTCGTTTAATTCGGTGAAGGCGTTGGCCACTTCCATGCCTCCCAGGTAAATCTCGAACCTCTCGGTTAGGTCAGGGTTATCGCGTTTGCGCTTGGCCAGCAAGCTGCCGGGAAAGTCCAGAGGATAATCGTAGACGATCGTCGGCTGGATGAGGATAGGTTCGACGCAGGTGCTCAGTAGCTCGTCGAGCAGCTTGCCACGGGTCGCCTGCGGTTCGACCGGAATGTTGTGCCGGCGCGCCGCGGCCAACAAGCCCTCGCGGCTCCATTGGTCGCCGACGTCCAAGCCGGCGTATTCCCGAAGCGCTTCACAGACCGTCAAGCGACGCCACGGGGGCGAAAGGTCGATCTGGCGCCCATCGAACAAGACCGTGGCTGAGCCGGTTACCTGCTGCGCCACGGTGGATACCATCTCTTCGCTCAGCGCCATGATATCCCGATAGTCGGCGTACGCCTGGTAGAGTTCGATCATGGTGAACTCGGGACTGTGCTTGCGCGAGAACCCTTCGTTGCGGAAGTCCTTACCGATTTCGTAGACACGTTCGAAGCCGCCGACAATGAGACGCTTCAGGTAGAGCTCGGTAGCGATGCGGAGATACACATCCGCGTCGATCGCCTGGTAGTGAGTCACGAAGGGATTGGCGGCGGCGCCGCCGTACAGCGGCTGCAAGATTGGCGTCTCGACCTCGATGAAGCCCAAATCGTCGAGATACCGCCGGACGGCTCGCACGATCGCACTGCGGGCCAGCAGAGTGCGACGCGAATCCTCGTTCGAGAGGAGGTCGAGATAGCGCTGCCGGTAGCGGGTCTCCTTGTCGGTCAAGCCGTGCCACTTCTCGGGTAGCGGCAGGTATGCCTTGGCCAGCAGCACGCATTCGTCCACGTGGATACTGACTTCGCCGGTGCGAGTCTTGAAGACTGTGCCTTCGACGCCGATGATGTCGCCGAGGTCAAGCAGCTTAAAGTACTCGTACTTTGCGGAACCCAGCGTGTCGAGCTTGAAGTAGAGCTGCATTTCCCCCGAGGAGTCGAGCACGTGCGCAAACGCCGCTTTGCCCATCAGGCGCACCCTCAACAGCCGTCCAGCGACGCGCACGCGGGTGCCCTCTAGGGCGTCGTACGCCGCGTGTACGTCGCTTGCCTGGCGAGTTGGGCCATACCTGTTCGGCAGGCAGGGTACGCCGAGATCGACCAACTCCCGGAGTTTCCGCTCCCGCAATTGGCGGGGTTCTTCTCGCTCCGTCACGCGGGAATCAATGAAGGAACTGGATGTCGTGAATGGTGTACGCCACCGTGCGGGCAGGCGCGTGAACCGAGACCGTCTCGCCCTTCTTGTGGCCGACCAAAGCCTGCCCGATTGGCGAGCAATCGGAGATTTTCCCGTCCGAAGGAGACGCCTCCAACGACTCAACGATCTTGTACTGGCAGGAGCGCCCATCGTCGCGGGAAACGGAGACGACGGTACCCACCTCGACGCAGCGTGGTTTGGCGCGGCCGTTGTGTTGAATAACGGTCGCCTCGCGGAGCGTCTGCTCGATTTCCGCCATCCGTCCCATCAAACGCGCCAGGTCTTCTTTGGCCTGCTCGAAGGCAGCATTGTCGGTGATATCGCCGCCCTCGCGTGCCGACTGCAGCCTTTCGGCGATGATCGGCCGAACGTCCTTGCGCAGATGCTCGAGTTCTTTCTCGAGTTCCGCCTTGAACTCTGCCGATATGAGCGTCGCCTTGTGATGGTTGGTCACGGAATCCCTCCTACTGCTGATGCTCCCGCACTGTCACCGCTAGTCGCGGAAATAGTTGGGAGCGTTCTCCGGACGAATGGCCCCAAGAGAAGAGTACTGTGATGCAAGTTCGGTGGATCTGAAAGCCTCAACTTGAGCGAATCGACACATCCGCGGCGTAAATGACGCGTTCTACGCCGTCCATCCGGCGCGCCACCAAGCCGCCGTCCAACTGTACGGCAAGCGCTATCCCCGACCAGGCACCAGCCTGTTCCTTCACCTCAATAGGTCTCCCGATAGTATCCAATTGGGCAGCCCAGGCGTCAACAATCTGATCGGGCCTATGAATGAGAACACGATACCACAGGTCCAGGCCCGTGAATAGCGCGATTGCCAAGTCTTCACGAGATACCAGAGTACCGCTTTCCTCTTGCAGGGTGGAGATGTTGCCCGGCACGGATTCGACTGCTCGTGGGTCGAAGTTCACATTGATGCCGATACCGAGGAGTACTCGCCGAGAGCATCCCGGTGAGTACTCAGCGAGGATACCGCAGCACTTGCGACCTCCAAGGAGCACGTCGTTGGGCCACTTCAAGACGGGAGATAGAGGGCATACGCGCCGAATCGCTTCCGCCGCACTGAGCGATGCCAGCATGGTGCAGGCGACTGCCGCCGCACCGCGGGGAAGACGGACCAAAACCGAGAGCAAGAGACTCGAATATGCCGGCGCCTCCCAGCTTTTCCCCTGCCTGCCCTTTCCGGCATATTGATAATCAGTCATGAAGGTGGTACCGGTCCTCCAGTCCATGCACTCACGGCCCAGCCGATTGGTGGAGTCGACTGACGTCGCGTACCGAAGGTCATGCCCGATCAAGAGATGTCTGGTCTTACGGCGAATCGCGGAAATATCGAGAGGTTTCAGGAGCGTCTCGCGTCGTGGTTTCACATCATCCACCAACAGTGCACCGCAAAAAGAAGAGGGAGTACCACGTCGGGTACTCCCTCTCAGTTACCGGCTGTTAAGACGTCCTACACGCCCGTCGCTACAGGGCGCTGGAGGAGTGTCAGCAGACAGTCACCTCCGTGCAGGATGTCCTCTCGCTACGGCAACAGTGACTACAATCCATTGCACATCACCTCCTTTTTGTTTATAGCTAACGATAGCAGAATGGAAATCAAACTGTCAAAACTCCGCCGGGAAGTGGGCGAAAACTGGCGTCGGGACGCCAAATCACTATGCTATACTGGCGGGATTCTGGACCGTACCGGAAAGGCGATGAATGCGCAGCCCCCTGTCCACTCTGTTTGGCATGTTCTCCAAGGATCTGGGCATTGACCTGGGAACGGCTAACACCCTGGTATTCGTGCGTGGCCGGGGCGTCGTCATCTCCGAACCATCGGTCGTTGCCATCGATAAACGGACCAAGCGAGTCCTGGCTATCGGAGCCGAAGCGAAGCGAATGGTGGGGCGGACGCCGGCCAACATCGTAGCCATTCGGCCGCTCAAAGACGGTGTGATCGCGGACTTTGAGATCGTGGAAAGTATGCTGCGCTATTTCATTAATCGGGTTCATGAAGAGGTGGCCCTGCTCCCTCGACCGCGCGTCGTCGTCGGTATTCCTTCGGGAGTAACCGAGGTCGAGCGTCGCGCGGTGTCGGATGCCGCGGTGAATGCTGGCGCACGTGAGGCCTACCTCATCGAAGAGCCGATGGCCGCGGCCATCGGCTCTAATCTCCCGATCACGGAACCGAGTGGCAGCATGATCGTCGACATCGGAGGAGGCACGACAGAAGTGGCCGTGATCTCCCTGGGAGGTATCGTCATCAGCAGGTCCGTGCGCGTCGCGGGCGACGAGATTGATGAAATGATTCTGCACTTTGCACGCCGAGAGCATGGGCTGCTGATCGGTGAGAGAACCGCGGAACAGACCAAGCTCACCGCTGGTTCGGCGCACGACGACGTGCCGGAGACCAGGGTGATCTTACGGGGGCGCGATGTGGTGAGCGGGCTCCCGAAGTCGGTTGAGATTTCAAGTCGAGAAATTCGAGAGGCTATCGAGGCGCCCGTGGCATTGATCGTCGAAGCGGTCACCACCACCATCGAAGAGACGCCTCCCGAACTGATCTCAGACATCATGGATCAGGGAATCACACTGGCGGGCGGAGGGGCTCTCTTACAAGGGCTCGACCGGCGCATTGCCGAAGAGACGAGAATGCCGGTGACCATCGCGGAGGATCCGTTGCTCTGCGTGGTGCGCGGTACTGGCCGCTGTCTCGAAGATCTCGACACCCTTCGCAAGGTATTTGTTTCCGCGAACGACGGCCGAGTTCCGCGCTAGCAAAGACGAGCATATACCATGGTAGATTCGCGCGGTGGGCGTCGGTTCGCGATTTTCTTCTTCGTCGCCGCTTTTCTGATCTTATTTTTGGGCCGGTTTCTCCATCCGGTACGGAACGTGACAATGACGGCGGCTGCCCCGTTTGCCGCCGTGATTAGCGGCGCGGCCAACGCCGTGGGCGACACCATAACGGGAATTACACAGGGCGGGCAGTTACGCGATCAAAATTTGCGGTTGCGAGCTCAGTTGGCTCAAGTGCTGGCGGAGAACGCTGTACTTCAGCAGGAGGCGAGGGAGAACCGGCAATTCCGCACCCTACTCCGCTTCGACACGGCCAATCCGCGGATGGACTTTCTGACCGCACGGGTCATCGGAACTGATCCGAATGGGGTCGCTCTGTCGCCCTATTTAATAATCAATAAAGGATCGCGCGATCGCCTGCGCATAGGCATGACGGTAGTGAGCGATCGCGGCTACTTTGTCGGTTCCATTTATGAACTCAATTCTACGTCGTCAAAGGTTCTGTTGATGATCAATCCCAGCAGTTCGGTTGGCGCCCTCGATCTGCGTACCAACGCCGCCGGCCTGGTAGAAGGAAAGTACGCGGGCTTTCCGGTGCTGGATGCGGTGGTGACGAGCGCTACGCTTCACGTGCACGATTTCGTGGTAACCTCCGGACAAATGAACCTGTTTCCGCGAACCATTTTGCTGGGACAGATCACCGATATCCGCCACAGCAATGACGCAATGTTTCAGACCGCGGGCATCCAGCCGATGGCGGATTTCAGCAATTTAGAGGATGTCCAGGTCATTCGCAGCTTCGTACCCTCGGTACCTACCAAGCTTCTTGGGAACCATTGAACGCACGTCGACTACACCCGGGATTCTTCACGGCGCTCTGGCTCATGCCGATCCTGGCGCTTCTCCAAACCAGCCTCGCCGGCCACTTTGCGGTACGGGGGGCGTTACCCGGCATTACGCTGATCGCGGTGGTCAACTGGGGCATCCTGCGCGGCACAGACGAAGGAATGCTCTGGGCTTTTCTGGGAGGGTTGTGTCTCGACATGTTTTCTGGGTGGC
>JAABUZ0100010830.1_pt1 | contig 10044 bp, 6 predicted proteins | sample 5562091 | NCBI WGS metagenome assembly JAABUZ01 (sample SAMN12813069, study PRJNA571459) | rock metagenome | isolation source: Antarctica rocks | place: Antarctica: Victoria Land, Linnaeus Terrace sud | collected 2015-12-21 | reverse complement strand
CTCTTCGCCACCTGGCAGGCCCGCGGCCTCAATCCCTTCGACCAGTGCCGCGACCTCCTCCGTCACCCACATTCCTTCCTGCCAGTCTGAACAGTTACCTTCCACTCAACCCTTGACTTTCCTGGCGTAGATGCTACGCTATAGGAAGCGGGGCGGATCATTCTTGTAGACGGACTCATCGTCCCCCGGTTCCTGGAGGTTAGTCGCTATGTTTGGCGCCGCTGGGCATCTGCCCGAGCTTGTTATCATTCTGGTGATTGGGTTGCTGGTGTTGGGACCAGGCAAGCTGCCGCAGGTCGGTTCTGCCTTTGGCAAGACGATCCGGGAGTTCCGCAAGGGTGCGACTGAGGCCGCCGCCGAGGAAGAAGCCGAAGCCGAGCACACATCGACCAAGACAACAGTCGTCAAGGAGACAACTCCTAGCAAGAGCTAGTCCCCTGTTCTATGTGAGGCTGATGGGGAGGTATGGCGCGGTTACCCGCATGATACCTCCCTTTTATTGTGCGCGCGGGTAACCCGAGGCTAATCCACCTCCTCGCCGCTGACACCTTCGCCGGATACGGCAAGGGAGACAACCGTGGCGCCTGTGCGCAAATTCATAAGCGCTACTCCTTGCGTATTTCGGCCATGGGTGGGTACCGTGTCGAGCGGTTGGCGGATCACCAGTCCGTCGGAGGCGACAAGCATCAGGTCGGTGTCGTTCTGGCCGACGACACGGGCAGCAACAAGTCTACCGGTCTTGTCTGTTAGTTTCACGGTCGATACGCCTTTACCACCACGCGACTGACGCCGATACTCGTCTACCGACGTTCGCTTACCATATCCGTGCGTGGTCACGACGAGGAGACTGCCGTCCGGCTCCATCACGTCCATACCCACCACGCGGTCGTCCGGGGCAAGCTCAATCCCCCGAACACCAGATGTATCACGGGACGTCGGGCGGATTTCGGTTTCTGGAAATGTGATCGACTGGCCGGATTCGGTGACCAGCACCACATCCTGCTTGCCATCTGTCACCTTGACCCACGTGAGGTCGTCACCCTGGTTCAGCGAAATGGCAATTAAGCCGTTGCGGCGAACACTGCTGTACTCCGACAACGGCGTTTTCTTGACCACGCCCTGCCTAGTCGCCATGACGAGATAATTGCCGATCGTGAAATCTGAAATTGTGATCAAGGTGGAAACCGATTCTTTTGGATCCATCGCGAGAAGATTCGAAAGGGGAAGCCCCTTGCCTTGACGCGTCGCCTCCGGGATTTCGTGGACGCGAAGAGTGAATACCCGCCCTTGATTGGTAAAAAAGAGGACCGATGTGAGCGTATCCGCAACGAAGCTATGCTGCACGACATCGTCCTCGCGCATGATCATTCCTGCGCGGCCCTTCCCACCCCGTCGCTGGGTGGGGTACGTCTCCGGATGCGTCCGCTTGATGTAGTTCTTGCCGGTCAGGGTAATCATCATGCGCTCATGGGGGATCAAGTCCTCGTCGTTCAGATCGCCCGACTCGCCAAGAGCGATTCGCGTTCTCCGAGGATCACCATACTTGTCCTTCAGTGCCTTGAGGTCGTCCTTGATGATCGCGTGGACGCGTCGAATATCGGCAAGAATGCCCTCCAGATCCACGATCTGTTTCAGCACCTCCACATACTCGTCTACAATGCGCTTGCGTTCGAGGGACGCGAGACGCCGTAATGCCAGATCTCCAATGGCACGGGCCTGAAGTTCTGACAACTGAAATTGTGTCATGAGGTTACGCACGGCGGCGTCACCTGTCTGGGAAGCACGTATGCAGGCGATCACCGCGTCGAGATGATCAAGCGCGATTTTCAAGCCTTCCAGGATGTGCGCTCGATCGCGGGCTTTCCGAAGATCAAACTGCGTGCGGCGCGTGATGACAACCTGCCGGTGCGTGATGAACTCCTGCAGGAGCCGTTTCAACGTCAATGTGCGTGGTTCTTTGTCCACCAGTGCGAGCACATTGGCGTTAAACGCCGTTTGCATCGCCGTGTGTTTGTAGAGGCCGTTCAGCAGTTTCTTCGGCTGTGCATCGCGCTTGAGCTCCATGACGATCCGCATCCCGTGGCGGTCGCTTTCATCACGTAGTTCGCTGATGCCCTCGATTCTCTTGTCCCGCACCAGTTCGGCAATTTTTTCGATGAGGGTCGCTTTGTTCACCTGATACGGTAGTTCGGTCACGATAAGCTGGTTGCGACCGTTTTTCATCACCTCAACTTCGGCCACCGCGCGCATCACAATACGGCCCCGTCCCGTCGTATACGCGCTCTGAATGCCGTCATGCCCGAGAATCACCGCACCTGTCGGGAAGTCGGGCCCTTTAATTATTTTCATCAGATCGTCCAGGGTGGCGTCTGGTTGATCGATGAGCAGGGAGATCGCATCACAGACCTCATTGAGGTTGTGCGGGGGGATATTCGTCGCCATACCCACCGCGATGCCCGATGATCCATTGAGCAGCAGGTTTGGCACGCGCGAAGGAAGTACCGTAGGCTCGCGTTCTGTGCCATCAAAGTTGTCACTGAAGTCAACGGTGTCACGGTCAATATCGGCGAGCATCTCTTCGGCAAGCTGGGTAAGGCGCGCCTCGGTGTACCGCATCGCGGCGGCACTATCGCCATCGACCGAACCGAAGTTCCCTTGCCCATCTACCAGCGGATAGCGCATGGAAAAATCCTGCGCCAGGCGCACCATGGTGTCGTAAATCGCGGCGTCGCCGTGCGGGTGATATTTGCCCATCACCTCACCGACAACTTTTGCGCTCTTCCGATACCCGGAACTATGCCGAAGTCCGAGTTCCAGCATGCCGAAGAGCACACGACGATGCACGGGTTTGAGTCCGTCTCGTGCGTCAGGCAATGCACGTTGCACAATGACGCTCATGGCATAACTGAGATACGACGTTCGCATCTCGTCGTCGATATTGACGTCTTGCTCGGAAATTCGGTCAACTGCCATTAGTAGTCGGTCCTATCTGCTGTTCGGTCGTCTGCTCCACTATCCTCAGAGAACGTGTGGCTCTGCGAGACCTGTGTCGGCGGCATGGTGTCGTCCGCCGCTGCCCTCCTGTGCTGGCGTGGCGGGGGGCCGAGCACAATGTCGAGCGCCATTTCCACGCTGTCTGCCTCGATGGTCTCGACATCTACTGTTGAGGAGGCTCGTGGGCGCGTGGCGCCACGACGCCATTGCTTGGGGACCACACAACGGGAAAAGCCAAGTCGCGCCGCCTCTGCTACTCGTCGCTCGACCTGCCGTACCGTTCGCAATTCACCCGCAAGCCCTATTTCACCTACCGCCATGATGTTGCGTGCCACGGGTTGATCCCGGTAGCTTGACGCCACTGCCAGCGCGACACCCAGGTCTGCCGCTGGTTCTGTCACGCGCAGCCCCCCGACAACATTGACATACACGTCCTGGTTTCCGAGGCGTAGCCCTGCACGCTTGGTGAGCACCGCTATCAGCATGTGGAGCCTGTTCACATCGAAGCCGTTAGCTGTGCGTCGTGGAAGACCAAATGACGTTGCACTCGCGAGCCCCTGTACCTCGACAAGTAGCGGTCGGGTTCCTTCGAGTGGGGCGGTGACGATGCTGCCTGGCGCAAGGACGTGCTGTTCGCCAAGAAAGAGACCGGCACCGTCCACGACCTCCTGTAGGCCCGCTTCCGCCATTTCAAAAATACCCACCTCATCGGTGGACCCAAAGCGATTCTTTACGCTTCGGAGTAGCCGATAACTGCTATAACGGTCGCCTTCTAAATAAAGCACGGCATCCACGATGTGTTCGAGGACCCGTGGTCCGGCGATCGTCCCTTCTTTTGTCACATGGCCGACAAGGAACATGGGAATATGGTGCTGCTTCGCAACCTGCATGAGCTTGAGCGTGCAGTCGCGCACCTGGCTGACACTTCCGGGACTGGAACTGAGCTCGTCGGTATACACCGTCTGAATGGAATCGATGACAACGAGCCGTGGGGCAAGTGCCTGGATACTGGCAACGACCGTTGCAAGATCCGTTTCCGCCAGGACATAGAGCTCATCGGAACCGAGGCCGAATCGATCTGCCCGCAGCTTTACTTGCTGGGCCGATTCCTCGGCGGCAACATACAGGACGCGCTCTCCCCGTGCCGCCACAAGGCCACACACCTGCAACAGCAGGGTTGATTTACCTATGCCCGGATCACCACCCACAAGGACCAGTGCTCCCGGCACCAGGCCGCCACCGAGAACGCGATGGAACTCGCCCACCGGAATGTCCATCCGCGGGACATCACCAAGTGTCACGCGGGTGATGGGACTCGCCGCAGTGGCTGATGATACTCGGCCGCCAGACAAAAGAGACGGTGGAGGAGCACTGCTCTCCACCGTCTCGATCATGCTGTTCCAGGAGCCGCAGTCGGGACAGCGGCCCACCCACTTAGCGGTTTCGTTGCCGCACTGCTGGCAAACGAACTTCGTCCGGCTTTTCGCCACCCCTATTGGCTGGCCTCCGCCACCGCAACCAGCGGTTGTTCAGGAGCACGCTCGGTGATGATGAGCTTGAACTCTCCATCTATCACATCAGCCTCGACTTTGTCGCCGCGGTGGAAATCTCCGGAAAGAATCCCCTCCGCCAGGCGGTCCTCGACCAACGTCTGAATAGCACGCTTGAGTGGTCGTGCTCCGTATGACTGGTCGTAGCCCTTTTCGACGAGAAAGCCTTTGGCTGCTTCGGTCATACTCAGCGAAATCTCCTGTTCGGTAAGGGCGAGGCGGACGCGCTTGAGCTGGATGTCCACGATTACCAGAATCTGTTCTTTGCTGAGCGAATGGAACACGATAGTCGCATCGATCCGGTTCAGGAATTCAGGACGGAACGTGTTTTTCAGTTCGCCCATCACTTTATCGCGCATCCGGTCGTAGGCGCCCTTCGCCTGCTTCTCACGGTCTGCGTTGACACTGGTAAATCCGAGGGTCGACTCGCGACGGAGCAACTCCGCTCCCACGTTGGACGTCATGATGATGATCGTATTGCGGAAGTCCACACTCCGACCTTTTGCATCCGTGAGGCGCCCATCCTCAAGTATTTGCAGGAGAATGTTGAAGACTTCCGGGTGGGCCTTCTCGATCTCGTCCAGGAGGATGACCGAGTAGGACTTTCGTCGAACGGCTTCCGTCAGTTGCCCACCATCGTCATAGCCGATGTAGCCCGGAGGCGCTCCCACAAGGCGCGCAACCGCGTGACGTTCCATAAACTCAGACATGTCGATCGTAATGAGTGCCTCTTCGCTGCCGAACATGAACTCAGCAAGAGACTTCGCCAGTTCCGACTTCCCGATGCCCGAGGGACCAAGGAAAATAAAGCTTCCGATTGGCCGCTTGGGGTCTTTCAGCCCTGCACGAGCACGCCGCACAGCCTGAGCCAGCGTCTTCACCGCTTCTTCCTGCCCGACCACGCGCTTGTGCAGAGCCGACTCCATTTCCAGGAGCCGCTCGGTCTCTTCCTGGGCGATCCGTGTCACGGGAATGCCTGTCCACATCGCCACCACGTGTGCCACGTCCTCGGCCGTCACCACCGGACGCTCGGTTGTCACCGCCGTCGTCATGCCGGACTCGGTCGCCTCGATGCGCTGCTTCAAGCGCGCCTCACGATCCCGCAGTTGCGCCGCCTTCTCGAACTGCTGTCCCTGGATTGCCGTCTCTTTCTCGGCCTGGACGCCTTCCAGTTCTTTAATGGACTGCTTGAGTGACTGCGGCTGTCCGCTGCGTTGCATACGCACGCGCGATGAGGCCTCATCGATGAGGTCAATCGCTTTGTCGGGAAGGAACCGATCAGTGACGTAACGACCGGCCATTTCCGCAGCTGCTTTGAGCGCATCATCGGTAATGGTAAGTCGGTGGTGCTGCTCGTATTTCTCACGGATACCGTGGAGAATCAGGATGGTCTCCTCCACGGTTGACTCCGCAACCTGCACCGGCTGGAAGCGACGCTCAAGCGCTGCGTCGCGCTCGATGTATTTGCGGTACTCATCCATCGTGGTTGCGCCGATGCATTGAAGTTCGCCTCGTCCAAGGGAGGGCTTCAGGATGTTAGCGGCATCAACGGCGCCCTCGGCGGCGCCCGCTCCGACAAGCGTGTGCAACTCGTCGATGAACAGGATGCAATCGCCAGACGTCTTAATCTCTTCGATGATCTTCTTGAGGCGTTCCTCGAACTCACCCCGGTACTTTGTGCCAGCTACAAGCGACCCAATGTCGAGCGTCAGCAGACGCTTGCCTATCAAGGTCTCCGGCACGTCACCCGCCACAATCTTCTGCGCGAGTCCTTCGGCAATTGCCGTTTTACCAACACCTGGTTCACCGATCAGTGCCGGATTATTCTTCTGTCGTCGGCTGAGGATCTGGATGACACGCTCAATTTCTTTTGCGCGCCCAATGACTGGATCAATCTTGCCAGCCGTTGCCTGAGCTGTCAGATCTATGCCGAGTTGATCAATGGTTGGCGTTTTGCTGGTATGCTTGCCCTCATGGTGTGAACCGGCATTGCTCTGTGAGAGCACCTGGATCGTCTGGTGACGCACCTTTTCCAGGTTGACCCCGAGGCTTTCCAGCACGCCCGCCGCGATGCCCTCACCTTCACGCACCAGACCCAGGAGCAAATGCTCGGTTCCGATGTAGTGATGGCCGAGACGCCGCGCCTCGTCCACGGCAAGTTCAATAACCTTCTTAGCACGTGGAGTCAATCCGATTTCGCCCATCACCGCGCGTTCGCCACGACCAATGATGAACTCAACCGCATTGCGCACCTTGTTTAGTTCAACACCAAGGTTATTGAGCACCTTAGCGGCGACACCCTCTCCCTCACGGACAAGGCCGAGAAGGAGATGTTCAGTGCCGATATAGTTGTGGTTGAAACGCTGTGCCTCTTCCTGAGCCAACGTGAGTACTTTACGCGCTCGCTCAGAGAACTTATCGAAGCGATCCTGATGCATCTAATCTCACCTCTCTTGTGCTCTCCGTGTATCGAGAAAATTGCGAGACCCTCGAGAGGGAGACGCCAGTTGCGAGTCGCTCGCTCTTGGTGTCGTTTACTCCTTTGGACTCCCAGTGGAATTCGTAGTAGGTGCTTCCGTTGTCACCGCCTGTGCCGCAGGCTCTTCCGTTTGACCTGATTCCGTGGAACCAGTGCGGGCAGCATCACCCGGGATAGGTGCTACTCCACCGTCCGTCGGTCCGTTTGACGCGTCGCCACCGGTCTCGTCCTCTTGAGCCGCACGCGCCCGTGACCGCTTCCTGCCGGACGTAGCCTCTTCGGCACTGCCTGATACGGCGGATGGAGACGCGGCACTGCCTGCCGCCGCGTCACGGGCATCGGCCGCCGCCTGCGCATGAACCGCGGCGTGTGCCGCAGCCCATGGGCTGCTTTGATCAATATCGCTCAAGACTGGTACCGGAGGCGCTGGGCTGGCCGTCGCAGGTTCAGGCGTTGCCGGGATCGGCGCCTGCGCGAGCGGTTGCACAACCTCGGGGCTCTCGACCGCAGTTGGTTCCCCGACGTCTGCCACGCGTGCCGCGTCCCAGGGGGTTTCCTGGTTGCCCTCTTCGTTGCCCTCGATATGATAATCCCCGCCTCCCTCTTCCATCGCGCGGAGACTCAGCCCCAGACGTCGCTTGCGACCGTCGATGTGAATAATCTTGAATTCGTAGGGCTCGCCTTCCTGCACGACCTCCTTGGGATTCGCGATGTGTCGAGATGCGAGTTCCGATACGTGAGCAAGGCCCTCGATACCGTCTTCGACGCGCGCGAAAGCACCGAAGCTGGTGATTTTCGTCACCGTACCGGGGACCGTCTGCCCAACCTGGTACCGCTCATCAACGGAGTCCCACGGGTCTGCTTGCGCCCGTTTGAGGCTGAGCGCAATCTTCTTTTTGACCGGATCGATGCCAAGGACATAGACGTCTACCTCATCACCGACCTTGAGCACTTGATTTGGATGATTGAGGTGACCCCAGGAAAGCTGTGAAATGTGGATCAACCCGTCGGCGCCGCCAAGGTCGACGAAGGCGCCGAAATTGCACAGGTTGCTCACCTTGCCGCGTCGCACCTGGCCAACCTGAAGCTCGTTCATCAACTCGTCTTTGCGCTGCTGCCGCACTTTTTGGGCTGCCACGCGCTCGGAGAGAATCAGGCGGTTGCGATTCCGGTTGAGTTCGATAATTTCCAACTGCAGATGGCGACCAACCATTTCCCCAAGCTTGCGGGCAAGTTCGTCTTCACCCGACTCGGTTCGCTCACCAGGATCCCGGCGGAGATTCAGCACCTGGGAAATCGGCACGAAGCCACGCAGTCCATGCACGTCAACGATCAGGCCACCTTTATTGTGGTCCACGACCTTCGCTTCAATAATCTCCGCACGTTCAAGAATGCCGTCGGCCACTCGCCACGACTTCTCCATCTTCGCTCGACGGAGTGACAGAACGGCATGACCTTCCGGGCTTTCTGGCTGCATTACATAGACGAGTACGGTATCGCCCAGCTTCATGCCAGACAACTCCTCGTCATTGCCACGCTCTTTGCCCGCGACCACACCCTCAGACTTTAGGCCGATGTCCACGAGGATTTCGTCGGGATCAATCCGGACGATTTGCCCTTCAACCACGTCTCCGCGTGTCAGACTCCGGAAGTTATGTGCAGGGCTGTCCAGGAGTGCCTGAAAATCATTTTCGTCGATCGGACCTTCGTCCACGATTTCCGGCACAGCCTGAACTTCTTCGTCCACCGTTACAACACCCGCTTCGGGGGCGTCGTACAGTCGGGTCTCCTCGTCAGCCATCAATGTGTCGTTCCTCCGTTGTTAGGGTCGCCAAAAGCGTGATTACGCATTCCGACGCCAGAGTCATTATAGGGGATACAGGCTCTGAACGCAACGCACACCGGAATGCACAATACATAATGCGTGGCGGAGGCGGTCAGTGGGGTTGTAACCGGAACGTCGTGATGCTACCGTGAGGATTACGTATGTTCTGAAGGTTCATTGTGTGCTCTTGCTCCAAGGACAACATCGCCAATAAGTATATTGTCGATCAAGCGGGTACCACCAATCCGTGCGGCGACGACCGCCAGCGCGCCTTCGTGTACGACCTCTAACTCTGCAAGATCCATGGGTGACACGACGTTCAGGTATTCGAGCTGCACCGGAGGCTGCGTCCGCAGGTATGCATGTCCCACCTGTTCCAACATGCCAGCCCGTCTTTCTCCATCACGGTAGGCATGATTGATACGGTTCAGAGCGGCGAACAACGACGGCGCCACGAGTCGGTCGTCCGGCGTGAGATAGACGTTGCGACTACTCATCGCCAGCCCGTCGGGCTCTCGCTGCGTCGGCACAACGGCAATGCGACAGGCAAGGTCTAAATCGGCCACCATCCGCATCACGACCAGGACCTGCTGTGCGTCCTTCTGGCCGAAGTAGGCCACCGTTGGACGGGCGATCAGGAGCAATTTTGCTACGACCGTCGCCACGCCAACAAAGTGACCCGGTCTGACCGCACCTTCAAAACGCTCGGTCAGCGGCCCGGTGACGTGAACTTCCGTGGAGAAACCCGATGGGTACATCTCTCCGTCTCCGGGAGCGAACACCGCCGCAACACCCGCATCCTTGAGCATCTGAACGTCATGTTCCCGAGGGCGGGGATACCGTGCCAGGTCCTCACGTGGACCGAACTGCTTTGGATTAACAAAAATACTGGCGGATACGGCCTGGTGGTCGGCACGGGCGGATCGCACAAGTGCAAGATGTCCGTCATGGAGCGCCCCCATGGTCGGTACGAACGCATGGTCAGTCAATCCCGTACGCCAGGCGATGTACGCGCTTTTTTTTGTGAAGATATGCACGGGTTCCCTAATCCGCTGGCACCACGTCGTGTGCCCACCCCTCCTGGGCAATGCTCCCGTCCACGGCAAAGAGTGTTCCCTCTGTCACGTCGCGCACGTAGCGGGCAGCAATGGTGGACAGCGTGTCTGCGACGTTGATGTATTGCCTGGCGTGTCCCA
>JAABUZ0100010829.1_pt1 | contig 10046 bp, 10 predicted proteins | sample 5562091 | NCBI WGS metagenome assembly JAABUZ01 (sample SAMN12813069, study PRJNA571459) | rock metagenome | isolation source: Antarctica rocks | place: Antarctica: Victoria Land, Linnaeus Terrace sud | collected 2015-12-21 | reverse complement strand
CTGGATGACACGCCACCGCCGTCTCGTGCGTGACTATGAGGCCAGGATGGACGTCTCCGAAGCCATGATCGATATCGCCATGGGTGGGTTGATGATCCGAAGACTCGCCCACCCATAGTTGTCAAACGGACTCTAAGCACCCGGTTGTGATGCCGACGCGGCCCGAACTGGTGAAGTGGCCCATTGGTTTGAACGCCTGGGCGGGGATGCAGCCACCCGAACGGGGCTTGAGGTGCCAGCTCAGGCCATGTGGGCCGGCTGAGCGAATTGCGTGGCTCGACCGTTTGCCGCGCGCCCGGCGAACAGTGGGCTGGCCTTGCGGCACCACATTCCGAGCTGGGTGGTGGCTTCGTCGATTAGGGTTCCAATCGAGCTCGTGGAGCTTCATAACATGTGTCCCTTCAATCAGGCCGCGAGCGGCTCGAACACGAGCGACTGGTGGAGCGACACCCCCGCGGTGAGGCCATCGGCCGCCGCCCAGGTCGCGTTGTGCGGGACGCGCGCGGCATCGCCGGCCGCATAGACCCCCGGCACGCTGGTCAGCCTGGTTGGGTTCGTGCGGATGACAGGACCGAGCGGACCATCATCCAGCGCACAGCCGAGCTGCTCGGCAATCGGAGTGTTGAGGCGGGTGGGCGGCGTGAGGTAGAGTGCGGAGATCGGCGATCGCCGCCCGTCGCGCAGTAGCAACGAGGACAAGCCGACGCTCTCGCCTTCCAACGCCGCGACCGGCGCGGACTCGATTGCGACTCCGCGATGCGCCAGCTTGGAGCGCATGTCAGCATCCGGCATGTGGCCTCCATTGAGATATAATGTGGTCGGACCCCAGTCCGCGATGAGCAGCGCCTGATGCACGGACATTGACATGGTCTGGAGGACCCCCAGGCGCTCGCCGCCAAACTCGAAGCCGTGGCAATACGGGCAGTGGAGCACGCTTTTGCCCCACCGTTCGACGACGCCCGGCAGCTCCGGCAGCACGTCGGATACGCCGAAGGCGAGTACGAGCTTCGTCGCGGTCAGCAGCTCGCCACGGGCGAGCGTCACCTCGAAGCCGCCACCGATCGCGCGCGCCGTGCTTGCTTCGTCCGCCATGGTGCGCACCGTAGGATACTTTTGAAGTTGCGCCCGCGCATTCGCTATCATGGTCAGCGGCTCGTGGCCGTCGTGTCCGAAGAAACCATGCGCCGTCTTGGCGAACCTGTTGCGCGGGCTGCCTGAGTCGATAACGCAAACGGAACGACGCGCACGCGCAATGTGGATGGCGGCGGATAGGCCGGCAAAGCTGCCGCCGATGACGATGGCGTCATGCTGCATGAACAGTCTCCAGATCTAAGAATATGCCGCCCGCGACCATGCGGGCGTGGAAGTCGGCACTAAGCTGGCCGAGTGTCACCCCGGCGAAGCGGTCGAGCAGAAGCGCCTCTGCATCCTCAAGGGCGCTGTTCAGCGCGGCGTTGATTGCCTGTTCGACGAGGCAGCCCGGCGCCTCCGTGCGGTTGCCCATGGCGAACAGCTCCGGGCTCCCGAGCGCAGAATAGACATCGCGCAACGTGATCGCGGTTAGGTCGCGTGCGATCGTCCAACCACCGCCGTGCCCCTTGGCCGAGCTGACGAAGCCGGCATCGCGCAGGCCAGCCATGATGCGGCGGATGACGACCGGGTTGGTCTGCATGGCTCTCGCCATCACATCCGATGTCATGGGTCCGTTCACCTCTGCCATGTGGAGCAGGACATGGAGAACGCCGGAAAGTCTGCTGTCCCTTCTCATGAAACTTTATATGTTGCGAATATGGTAAGGGGCAAGCCCTCAACACGAACGAGCGAAAAAGATGAGGATCAGCCGCGATGCGTACGGTCCCGTTCAATCGTTGCGAGTGCCCTTGCGCCTTGAGCGCCAGCGCATTAGCGGCCTTGCCCATCGCGCGGGCGTCCTCGATCAGACCTAGCGCCGCCTCGGTCGGATCGAGCCCATGCACCGAGCGCGTGAAGAGGGTGACGCCTGGAATCCTCTCCCACCCGCGGACATGCCGACTGAGTGTCGGCTGAGCTGTCCCGATCCGGGTAGCGGCCGCCGAAAGCGAGCCGTCTTCGACCACGGCGAGAAACGACCGCACGAGAGTCCATTCGATGGTATCCATTTATGAAAGGAAGTACTCCAATTTGGGAGAGTTGTATGCGAAAATGAATCGGCTTATGCAGCGGCATCAACGATAGGTTTGCATCATGCCTGGGATCGTAACGGGCGCCCCGAAAGCGCTCCTTCGCCTCGAAGCGTTGTTCGTCGTTTTTGCCACCGTAGCGGCATACGGTCGACTAGGAGCCAGTTGGTGGCTGTTCGCTGCCCTCCTTCTGGTGCCTGATCTGTCGATGCTGGGCTATCCTGCTGGACGAAAGGTTGGCGCGGTGCTTTACAATGTTGGCCATTGGTACGGCCTGCCATTTGCCTGCATCGCCTGGGGCGTGTTCGGACAAAGCTCGGCGGTCTTGGCAGTTGGCCTGATCTGGGCGGCCCATATCGGGATCGACCGTACTCTCGGCTACGGCCTTAAATACCCGGATGACTTTGGTTTCAGCCATTTGGGATTGATCGGGAAGGCCCGCAGTGAGGCACAGCGCCACGCGGCAACTCTGGCATGAAGGTGCCTAAGCTGGACACCTTCTGTCACCGATGCACGGTTTCGAAGGTGCCTCCTTGAAGCCGCATGGGACCTCCGCCTAGTTCAGTCACCGTTGATACTGCATTAGGGCCAGAGGACAAGTGAGCCGATGGACACAGATATGAAACAGTCCCGGTAGTGGTCACCGGCAGCTCAGGTTACCTGGCCGGATTCTTCATGATCCAGTTGCTGGCCGCGGGCAGGACGGTGCGGACAACAATCCGCGATCTGGCCCGCGCGGACGAGGTCCGCGCAGCCTTGCGCGCCAGGCGCTGAGGCGCCGACACAGCGGCTTAGCTTTCAGGCTGCCGATCTGTTGTCCGACGCGGGTTGGAATCGGGTGATGGACGGTGTCGAGCAGGTCCTCCATGTCGCCTTGCCGACGCCGGTTCGCGAGTATCGTGGCCAGGATCTCCAGAAGCCGGCCGGCGTTCCTCAAGGCACCAGCCAGACTAATGGTCCGGAGAGCAGCAATGAATTGAGCGCTCGGCAGCGGAAGCGCACCCTGACCTGGGGCTCGATCATGGCTCCGATTGGGAGGCCCGCTTGGCGCAGACGAACGCATCTTTGTTGTCGGCTCTCGCCCAGCGCAGACCGGTTCTTTGGCTGAACCCAGACCGTTCCCCGCAAAGTGCGCGCGACCGGGACGCGCTCGTCTCCATCCTGCACAGTGTTGCGGAAGCACGCGAGCGCTTCGAGCGCTTCGCTCCGCTTCTCGCCTCGCTGTTTCTCGAGTTGACCCCCCTGGCCGGGCGCATCGACTCCCCTTTGCGAGAGGTCCATCGGCTGGCGGCTGGGCTCGGGCTCCATCGCTCCGATGGACGCCTGTTCGTCAAGGCCGATCATGAGCTTCCAGTTGCCGGGTCGATCAAAGCCCGGGGCGGCGCGAATGCCGTGCTCGATGTTGCGGAGAGGGTCGCTCTGTCTTCGGGCCTACTGGAAGGAGGCGACTACGCGCGCCTCGCTAGTCCCGACGTAGTTCAAGCATTTCGTCGTCACCGAATTTCCGTCGGATCGACGGGCAACCTCGGCCTGAGTGTCGGGATCTTCGCCACACGGCTCGGCTTCGCCGCCACGGTCCACATGTCCGCTGACGCCAAGGCATGGAAGAAGGACCTTCTGCGCGAGCACGGTTCCGATGTCGTGGAGCATGCGGGCGACTATGAGAGTGCGCTGGCCTCCGGCCGTGAGGCGGCCCTCGGTGACCATCGGACCTTTTTTATCGACGACGAGAACAGCGTGCCGCTGCTGTCGGGCTACGCCATAGCCGCCTATTCCCTGCGCGACCAGCTGGCGAGCGAGGGGGTGAGAGTCGACGAGAGCCATCCGTTGTTCGTGTACCTGCCGTGCGGCGTCGGAGGAGCGCCGGCAGGCATCACGCTTGGGCTGCACGATGTCTTCGGACCCTGCGTCCACTGCTTCTTCGTCGAACCGACTGAAGCGCCGTGTTTCCTCGTTCAGATGCTCGCCGACAATGGCGCGCATCCGTCGGTTTACGACATCGGCCTTTCTGGCCGAACGGAGGCTGACGGCTTGGCCGTCCCTCGGGCATCACTGCTCGCCGCCGGTGTGGCCGGGCCACTCCTCGCCGGGCTCCTGACGCTCGACGACGAGACGGTGTTCCAGCACCTGGCGCTCGCCTGGGATCGGGAAGGGCTGAAGCTAGAGCCCTCCGCCGCCGCGGCTCTCAGCGGTCCCACCCGCCTTCTCGAAGGCGCCGAAGGCTCGGATTATCTGTCCCACAACGGACTGCGCTCTCGACTTCCCAACTCCACCCATGTGGCCTGGACGACAGGCGGATCACTCGTTCCGGACATCGAGCATGCGCGGTTCCTGGCGAGGGCGCGCCTGGCTGCCCTGCCGTCCGGCACCCTGACCCAACCCAACCCTGAAAGAACGAGACGATGACCAAGTCCAAGAAAGAACGCACGGCTGAAATCCAAAAAAGCCTGGAGACTCGCAAGAGATTCCCTATCTCCTACTTCGACTCGCGTAAGTACATCCAACACAATGTCCTGCTGGGGGATGGGCTTGGTCCTATCCTGGCCTTCATGGACGAACTCCCGGCGGGCCGCACCAAGGTGGACGTGCATCGGACGTTGGAGGACGGCAACTACAGCATGGCCCACGCCGACTACGAACTGGGCGACTGGGGACGGATGGTCGGCTTCGAAATCCACCGCTGGGAGGATGACAGGATCGTCGAGCACTGGGACAACCTACAGCCGACCCCGACCTCCCCTAACGCGAGCGGCCGCACCATGACGGACGGAGAAGCCGAGGTCAGCGACATCGAGCGCACTTCCTCCAACAAGGTGTTGGTGGAGCGGTTCACAACCGAAGTTCTCATTGCCCGCGACCTGGCAAAGGTTGCCGGTTACTTCAAGAGAGACCGGTTGATCCAGCACAGTCCCCTTCTCGGTGACGGGGTGCCGGCGCTGACCGCGTCCCTGTCCTCTGGAGCCATGGAATATTCACGCCTGCATAAGCTCGTGGGCGAGGGCAACATGGTACTCGCGATCAGCGAGGGTGCGACCAGTGGCGAGGACGGCCGACGGCGGCCGACGGCCTTCTACGACCTGTACCGGATCGAGGGCGGCGTACTCGCGGAACATTGGGACGTCGTCGAGCCTGTTGCGCCGCGCGAAGCGTGGAAGAACAGCAACGGCAAGTTCTGAGGAGGTCCGGCATGTCCCGCGCCAGCAACGAAGTTCCGACCTATTCGCCAGCGGCGGGTCCCATCGCTCCGGGTGCCATCCGGACCGCGGCGACGAGCCTGGAAACCGTGCGGACCAGCATCTCGTCCGGCGGCATCGACATGCCGGTCTACTGCGCTCGGCCGAAAGACCGATCGCATCTGCCCGTCGTGATCGTCATCAGCGAGGCCTTTGGCCTTCATGAGCACATCGAGGATATCGCGCGTCGATTCGCACGCGAGGGCTATCTGGCGGTTGCCCCCGACCTCATGAAGCGGCAGGGCGATCCACTCGCCTTCGACGAAGTCGGAGCGCTCGTCCGCGACCTGCTCGTCAAGATCCCCGACGGTCAGGTCATGGGCGATCTGGATGCCTGCCTGGATTGGGCGGCGTCGCAGGGCGGCGACCTGGACCGGACTGTCGCTACCGGCTTTTGCTGGGGCGGACGCTGGACCTGGCTCTATGCGGCGCATCGTGCCCTGGCCGCCGCGGTCGTCTGGTACGGCATCGTCGATGGCCGAAGCAGCGGGCTCTTTCCTGATGACCCGAGGCTATTCTCCGCTCATCCGGTGGATATCGCAGGCGATCTGAAGACCCCCGTGCTAGGCCTGTACGGGGGGCAGGACGAGGCGATTCCGCTTGCAACCATCGACTTCATGCGGGCACGGCTCGCCGACGGCAGCGAAGCTGCCCGCAGCTCTGACATCCACGTCTATCCGGATGCGGGCCATGCCTTCTTCGCGGATTATCGTGGATCCTATCAGCCCGAAGCCGCGCTGGACGGGTGGAAGCGCTGTCTCGCCTGGTTCCAGCAGCGTATTGCTTGAGCCGTGCGCGTCTTCGTTGCCGGATTTCAGCACGAGACCAACAGCTTCGCCGCCGGTGCGGCGGATTGGGCTGCCTTCGACCGCGGTGATTTTTTCCCGCGTTACTCGCACGGTGCCCAGATGCTGACTGCCCACGCCTCGAGCGGCATGCCGATGAGCGGCTTTCTTGAAGGGGCGCATCAAGCAAATTGGGAGGTCGTGGGCTCGTGCTGGGCCGGTGCCTCGCCATCCGCTCCGGTAAAGCGGGACACCTTTGAACGCATCGCATCGACCATCGTCGATGATTTGGCCGCAGCGCGCACTTTACACCGGATTGACGGTATTTACCTCGACCTTCACGGGGCGGCTGTGTGCGAGCATCTCGATGCCCCGGAGGCCGAACTCGTCCGGCGCCTGCGTGCGCTAGTCGGTGCCGAAGTCCCGGTCGTAGTCAGCCTCGACCTGCACGCCAACGTGGATGAAGACCTGGTCGGCGCCGCAGACGGCGTAGTTGCCTATCGCACCTACCCTCACATCGACATGGTGGAGACGGGCCGGCGGGCGTCCGCAATGCTTGAGCGACGTGCATCGCGCGTGACGGAATCCTTGGTCATCAGACGCATCCCGTTCCTGATCCCGATCGCGACACAGTCAACGCTGAGCGGGCCAGCAAAAACGCTCTATCGGCGCCTCGACGAGCTCGAGGCGAGGTTCGGTGGCGCTCCCGGCGCGACATTAGGCTTCCCGGCCGCCGACGTGCCGCATTGCGGGCCGACCGTGTGGGCCTATGGCGCTCATGCGGAGGAGATCGTGGAGGCGCTCTCCGCCCAGATCGTGGCTGCCGGGCCCCATTGGCGCCCACACCTGGTAGAGGCTCACGAAGCAGTGAGAACCGCGATCGATCTGGCCGGCAGTGCCGCCGGTCCGGTGATCATCGCGGACGTGCAGGACAATCCCGGCGCCGGAGCCGACTCGAACACGACGGGGCTTCTGCACGCATTGCTGCAAGCCGATACGGGCCAGCGTTGGCCCAGTAAGGTAGCATTGGGCCTGCTCAACGACCCCGACGCAGCATGGGCCGCGCATGAGGCCGGAGTCGGAGCGACCGTAGATCTTTCCCTGGGTAAGTCCGTCGCTACTCCCAGCGGTGCTTTTAGCGAGCCGCCTTTGGCCGGGCGCTTTACCGTTCGCTCTCTTCACGACGGCAAAGCAACCCTTTCGGGACCGATGATGACGGGCGCGCGGATCGACGCTGGCCCGTGTGCCTGCCTGGAGATTGGCGGAGTGCTGGTTGCGGTCTCCAGCGCCAAGACGCAGATGCTGGATCGCGTGCTCTACCGCATGCTGCGCATTGAACCGGCCGAGATGCGTATTCTCGTCAACAAGAGCGCAGTGCATTTCCGGGCGGACTTCGCTCCGATCGCCGCGGCAGTCGTGCTCGCCAAGGCGAAGGGTCCCATGGCGGCCGATCCCGCAGACCTCCCCTGGAAACATCTCAGACCGGAAGTGGCCAGGTCGCCTCCAGGGTGACCGCCTGGTCACCTTCCCGCCGCCAAAGCTAGCAGAAAGGCGTCCCTGCGTTGGCCGAACCTCCGGCCCTCGTCTTCGAGCCGATCGCCGATCGCCAAAATCTTTGGCGGACACGTTCGTGTGGAGATGAACTTGTATGACGCTGTGGCCCGCACGGCCATGGGCAGCACAGGCGCTAAGCGCCCTGACTCCAGGTCCTCAAGCACGAGAGCCAGCCGACCTATGGCCACGCCCTCGCCGGCGAGCGCCGCGGAAATCGCCAGCTCCGAAAGGTTGAAACGCTTGCCGTGCCGCATGTCGCGGACGCCCAGGCCCGCTCCGTCCAGATAGGTCCGCCATTCCTCGTCCTCCGGCGCGCCGTACCAAGGGCGCAAGTCGTGAAGCAGGAGCTTGCCGTCCCATTCCGTTCTCGAGCGCATGGCCGGGTGTTGCTCCAGGAAGCTCGGGCTGGCGACCGGCAGCAGGTATTCGTCAAGGAAGGTGAGGGCCGTGAGATCCTCATAGGCCGAGGCATCGTACCGTATCGCCGCCTCCAGCACCTCTGCCGCCATGCGCCCACGATCAAGAGCGTGAAACTCGCCGAACACCCGAAGGTCGAGGCTTGCCTGATGGCCGGACAGCCGGCTCAGTCGCGGCGCGAGCCAGCGGATCGCGAAAGACGGAGAACAGCTCAGCGTCACTGGTATCAGTCCACCCGGTTTGGCCATGTCGGTCAGCATGTCTCGGATGGACGAGAATGCCGGGTCGACCACTGCGGCGAGCTTGCGTCCCTCCAACGTCAGGTCCGCCTTATTCGAGCGCCGCGTGAATAGCGCGAGCCCGAGCGCACGCTCCAGGTGCTTGATCTGCTGGCTCACCGCCCCTTGGGTAACGCAAAGCTCCTCGGCAGCATGGGTTACGCTGCCGTGGCGGGCGGTGGCTTCGAAGCTCCTCAGCCAAGCCAGCATTGAGGGAGTCAGGGATTTCTGCATTGATCAGTCTCACGACAATGACGGGACTCCTCGCCACGCCGGCGGTGACTGCTTGAATCCGCCTTCCTTCTATGAGTCGGATGGGTCGGTGCAAGGCGGAGACGTCCCTGGCTGTGCAAAATTGATATGACTCAATGGTCGCGGGGCAGGGCTTGGTCATCGCTCCAGCCAGACTTGAATGTCGCTGGACACTCACGACTGCCCTCCTGGCCGGCACCGGGCACCACCACCGGCATACGATTGCATACAGCGGCTCCCAGCGGGTCTGTCCCTTGGCCAACAATGCGGGTCGTTGAGTCGGGCAGCACACCTCGAACGGTACGCCTAGCGCTCTGTGCGGCGCTGATCGGCGCCGGCCTCATCGTGGCGTCCGAAATCCGGCCGCTGCGCCTCGTCCACGACGTCTTCGCCGCGTGCCGCTCGGCTTCTACGCTGCGATAACACTGGCGAGCTTGTGGCGGGCGACGCGGTCATCGGGCACCCGCCGCTCCGCATAGAGCCGCTGCCCGTCGAGCGCCGCGGTACAACGATTATTCGGTGCCCTGGGCCGGTGATCGGCGAACAGGTGCGTGTGACCGTGACGCAACCCTATTTCGGCCAGCGCCGGGTCTACCCGCGTGCCCGCTTATGACGGACGGGGCCGATGATCGCCCCTCGGGCACTCAGGGCGTCCCCAGCCGTTGCCGCAGATCGCCGAGCAACCACGCGCCGGCGCGACCGAGCGGTTTATCCCGCAGGTGTGCCGCATGGATGGAGAGGGGATCGGCCCGCGACACGCTCTCGTCGGCGACGTCGAGCCGAATCAAGCGGCCGTCCGCGAGATGCGGAATGACGAGATGCTCAGGCATCTTGCACCAGCCAAAACCGGCGAGGAGGAAGTCGAGCCTTCGGCCGAGATCGACGAACCGCCAGAGGCGCGTCCCGACCACGCCGTAGCCGGGCCCGTCCTGGGCCGCAGCGTCGGACAAGATCAACTGGACATGAGGCTCGAGATCGGCGCGGTTCAGTGCCCGGGCGAGCCTGGCGAGCGGATGGCAAGGCGCGGCTACGGGCACCAACCGCAAGTCCATGACGCGCCGGGCGAGGAGATCGCTCGGCACCGTCGGAAGCAATAGGCAGATGGCCAGAGATACGGTCCCGTCCCGCAGTCGCCGTTCTGCTCCGCCCACGCTTTCGGTGGAGAAGCGGATCGGCAAATCGGGATAGGTGTCGCCCAGTGCCCGCAAACTCGCGATCAGAGGCGCGGTCGGAACCAGGGGGTCGATGGCGAGAGTCAGCTCCGGTTCGAGCCCTGCACGCGTGCCTGCCGCGACCGCCTCGAACCGCGCGGCGCCAGCCAGCACAAGGCGCGCCTGCTCGACGAGGACACGGCCGGTTGCGGTCAGG
>JAABUZ0100010827.1_pt1 | contig 10050 bp, 10 predicted proteins | sample 5562091 | NCBI WGS metagenome assembly JAABUZ01 (sample SAMN12813069, study PRJNA571459) | rock metagenome | isolation source: Antarctica rocks | place: Antarctica: Victoria Land, Linnaeus Terrace sud | collected 2015-12-21 | reverse complement strand
CGGCCATCGCCGCCGCCCTGGAGGCGCACCAGGCGATCCTCCCGGAGGTCACGCGCCGCCTGTACGAGTGGACGCAGCTCGCGCCGGCGTCGATCGCGCCGCGCATCTGGGACGCAGCGGCGGCGATGGCCGAGCGCATGGCGCTGTGGGTCGAGCGCGGCTGGAGGATCGACACGGTGCAGGATCTCGACAGCTATACTTTCGGCGTGGCCGGGGCGGTGGGGGTGCTCCTCTCGGACATGTGGATGTGGCATGGGGGGATCCAGACCGATCGGCGGCACGCGGTGGGCTTTGGCCGGGGGCTGCAGGCGGTCAACATCCTGCGGAATCGTGACGCGGATCTGGCGCGTGTGGTGGATTTCTTCCCCCGTGGGTGGGACCAGGCCGCGATGGACGCATATGCCCGGCGCAACCTGGCGCTCGCGGACGCGTACAATGCCTCGTTGCCAGAGGGCGCGCTCCACGACGTGTGCCTGATCCCAGTCACATTGGCGCACGCCACGCTGGACGTGCTGGCGCGGGGGCAGGGCAAGCTCAGCCGTCAGGCGGTGCGCGACCTGGTAGGGTAGGCGACGCAGGCGGCCGCACCGCGGGACAGGTGCCGACAACGCGGGCTCGTTGGCTCACAGCTCCGTACGTGCATCACCGGCTGCCGGTACTTTCGGGCTATGGGTGTCTCCCCGTCCGCGCCCTATCCTCGTGGTGACCGTCACGCCAGGGGTACCCGTCTGGGACACCCACGATCCTGCTTACTGGAGAATGCTACGATGATGTCCCACGATCCCCAACGCCTGTGCTCGTGCACCCCTGACGCTAGCGACCGTCTCCCTGTCCGCACCCCGGCCGACCTTGCCGGGGCCATCGCCGCGCTCGCCGGCGCCCTCGATCAAACGGCGACGGCGAGGGACAGTGCCGCAGGGCGCGTGGCGCAGGCCGAACGCCAGTTCACCAAGGCCCTGGAGCAGGCGCAGGCCGCCCCGGTCGACAAGACGACGCTGCTGGTCCACCTGGTGGCCGCGCGCGCCTTCCTGGGCGAGGGGCAGGCCCCGGCGGCACTGACCGGAGCCGTGGGCGGGATCATCGCGCAGGTGCATGCCCTCGCCGGCGCGTCGCCCGCGGCGTTCTGCTAGTGCGGCGCGGCGGCTGTCCTGAAGGTCATCACCTCGTGCGGAGACATGTGGGCTTGCGGGTGTTGCGGGACATCTCGCCGGGCGTCATCGACGCTGCGGGGTCTCTCTATCCCTGTTGGCGCGGCCGTGCAGACCTTGTCGCCATCGGCGTCACGTTCAGGAGCTAGGGGCAGCCACGTCGCGCGCGATGGCAATCGGGGCGTCGGAAGGCGACGGCGGCGCGGGGGATGTAGGTCCCCTACGGTTGGTCCAGCCCTGGGCACCGAGGGAGGCGCGACGGTAGCGCTCCAGTTCGGCGGACGTGACGAAGAGGCGGGTCATGTTTCCACGCGGCACACGGATGGCGGCGAGCTGACCGCGAAGGATGTACTGCTTGACGGTGGCGGGGCGCAGGCCGAGGGCGGCGGCGGCGTCCCTCAGACTCAGCAAGGCGTCCTGCGTGTCGGTCTCGGCGGCGTTCATGAGCACCCTTTCTGCAACTCCACGGGGGGCACGATCCCCAACCGACATCGGTGGCATCGTCACGCGCGTCGCACGGCGTGGGTGTAAGGCGTCACATTACGTGCGCCGGATGTGCGCGTGGATCGGCTAAAAAGCGTCACGTTAGGTGCGCCAAAACGTCACACTAGCTGCGCCAATCCTGCAGAAACGTCACATTAAGTGCGCCGATCCTCACAGAACGTGTCTGTCGTCGGCAGCGTTGTCGGAGTGGAGCAGAGGTATTTTCACGCTCAAAAAGAGGGTCATAGGGGCGTGCAGAGGAACGGGGTGGAGGATGGCGCAGCTACTGTGACGCAAACGGCGCAGCTACTGTGACGTTAGGCGCACTTAATGTGACGCCTTACACCCAGGAGCGAGCCTGCGGTGGCGCATTGCCCTCAGGTCACGAGATCGGACGGGCGCGGCGCCGGTCCGAGTCGCAGGCGGCGGAGCGCCTCACCCACGACGGCGACAACCAGCACGCCGGCGGCGATGGTGAGCGCGTCATGCACCGTTGGCCGGAACCCACCCAGTGAGATCAAGAGGGTCGTCGCCGCCGCGGGCGGATGGCTGGCACGTGCCAGCGCGATGCCAAGCATTGTCAGGACGATCGCCAGCCCGCTGGCCCACACCCGCACCGGCACGAGATGGTGCGTGGCAAACAGTGCCGGCGCCTGACCTGCGTGCAGCACCAGCACGGCCGCGACTCCGGCCATGATGCCGATAGCGTGTCCAACGACGGTGTTGTAGATACGTGAGGCGGGCTGGTCCGGGGCCTCGACCTGCAAGAAGGCGGTCGGACCCAGACTGGGGAAGAGCCATGGCTGCCCGACGACCAGCCCCAGTCCTCCGGCCAGGAGCATCAGTGCGCCGGCGGCAACGGGCGCCCACACGGCGTGCGGCAGCGTGTGGACGCCCCGCACTCCCCACGCCATCCGCCCCGCACGTGGTGGCGCGTTCACGAGGCGACGACGAGCGCCTGGGGCGCCGTCTGCGCGATGCGTGTGTGTAGCCAGGCGATTTGCCTCTCCGTATCATGACTCAAGTTTGTGCACGCCGCCGTCAACTCCTTGTCGCGCAGCGCGCGCGCCGCCTGTGCAAGCACGGTCCAACACAGGTTAACTTCGTTGGCGAGCAGCCACAGGTCATGTAGGTCGCGCAGGAGAGCCAGGCTGCCGCCGCGCGGCTCCTGAAACAAGGTCTGCTTCAGCCGCTCCGGCTCCGCGCTTTTCTGTTCCGCATACCGCTCGATCAAAGGGGCCAGCGTTGCGCGGTGGTCCCGCGACCACGCGGCCAGCAGCAGGCACGTCTCGTGGACATCGGGCTCGTCGCCGTGGTGGTCCGCGACGGTTGTCAAGGCGTCGGCCAGTTGATCGTCGCTGGCGTGGGCCAGACCGAGGTAGTTCCCCACGTGCACGTTACACCCCCTGCCTGGTCTCGGCGCCGCGCGCCGAATCCGAGGCGTTACCTGGCACGCGGTCGCTCGCGGCATCACGCGGGTCTTCCGGTTGGATGGCCGCGTCGCCGGCTGCCGCGTCCGCGACCTTGCCCATGCGCACGGCGGCAAATTTGAAGTGCGGCTGCTTGCTCACCGGGTCCCACGCCGCGATGGTCAGCTCATTGGCGGCGCGCGGGCGGCCCGGATCGTCCCAGTAGCCGTAGTGGAAGGGGACAAATACGAGGCCCGCCTCAATGCCGCCGATGCGCGCGGGCGCCTGCAGCATGCCGCGGCGCGACTCGACCTGCACCATGTCGCCGTCCGCGATGCCGAAGCGCCGCGCATCCGCGGGCGCCATCTGCACGAACGCGTCGGGCGCGGCGTCGTACAACCGCTGCGAGCGCCCCGTCTTGGTGCGGGTGTGGAAGTGGTACACCAGGCGGCCGGTGGTCAGCCACAGAGGATACTGGTCGTCGGGTTCCTCAGCGGGCGGACGGTACTCGGCTGGTTTGATCCAGGCCTTGCCTGTAGGGTTTTTGGCGCGGTAGGCCTCTTCCGGCGTCGAGGCACCGGTGTCGAAGTCCTGGCCAAAGGTTTCGCAGTAATCGGCGTCCGTGTTGAACACGCCATCGGTGTACAAATGAGGCGTACCGTCCGGGAACTCCTCGTTGCAGGGCCACTCGATGCCCGACCCCCCAGTGAGCTTGGCGTAGGAGAGGCCGCTGTAGTCGCAGGGGCGACCGCGCGAGCACTCCTTCCACGCCTCGAAGGCTCCCTCGGCGTCGCTCCATGTGATCAAAGGCGCGCCATCTTTGTCGCGGAAGTCCATGCGACGGGCGTAGTCGAGGAAGATAGCGAGATCCGCGCGCGCCTCGCCGGGCGGGTCGACGGCTTTGTGCGAGAGGTGCACCGTGCGTCCGGCATTGGTCAAACAGCCGGTCTTCTCGCCCCAAATTGCTGCGGGTAAGACGACGTCGGCAAGCTGGGTCGTCTCGGTCATGAAGGCGTCTTGCGCGACCACGAACAGGTCCTCTTGCTGCAGGATGCGCCGGATGCGCGGCAGATCGGGCATGGAGACGGCGGGGTTGGTAGCCTGAATCCAGAGCATCTTGATGCTGCCCTGCTCGGCGTAGCGGAAGATCTGCATCGCGTGCGTCGGCGGGCTCCAGTGCGGGATGATATCGCTGTCGACGTTCCACAGGCGGGCCAGGTCGGCGATGTGCTCTTTGTTGCCCCAGTTGCGGAAGCCGGGCATATCGCCGTCGGCGCCGCTCTCGCGCGTGTTCTGCGCCGTGGGCTGTCCGTTCATCTGCAGGATGCCGCAGCCAGGTCGCGCGATCAGGCCACGGATCAGATGGATGTTGTTGACCTGCACGGCCGCGGCCGTGGCTTGGTTCGATTGGTAGACACCCTGCAAGACGGTGGAGACGAGCGTGGGCGTCGTGCCAAGCACCGCGGCGACGGCCTGGAGTTGCGCGGTTGGGACGCCGGTGAGCGCCTCAACGCGCTCTGGCGTGTACGCGGCGACGGTACGCGCCAGATTCTCATAGCCGACGGTATGCGCTGTGATGAAGAGGGTATCAACCCGGCCAGCGGCGATCATCAGGTGCAGCAGGCCGTTGAGCAGGGCGACGTTGGTGCCCAGGCGGGGCCGCAGATGCAGGTCGGCCAGCCGGGCGGTCGAGGTGTCGCGGGGGTCGATCACGATGAGTGTCGGTGGGTTCGCCCCGGCCAGGCGGTCGAGCACGCGCATCCACAGGACAGTCTGCTGCGAGGCGATGTTGTGGCCGACGTGCATGATCGCGTCGGTGGTGTCGATGTCGGTGTAGGAACCGGCCTGTCCGTCGGTCCCGAACGACTCCTTCAGCGCCGCACCTGCAGTAGCCGTGCACAGGCGCGTGTTGCCGTCCATGTGCGGCGTCCCCAGACCAGCCTTGCCGATCACGCCGAGCGTGTAGTACTCCTCGTGGAAGAGCTGCCCACTGGTGTAGAAGCCGATGGCGAGGCCGGTGTGCTGCGCCCGGATCTCCTGGGACCGCCGCACGATTAGCGCCATCGCTTCATCCCAGGAGGCCTGGTCGAGCCGGCCATCACGGCGGATCAGCGGATGGGTCAGCCGGTCGGGGCTGTTGTTGGCCTCCCAGCCGTTGAGGCCCTTGGGTCCCAGGCGGCCGTGATTGACGGCGTCGACGGCACGGCCACGGACGCCGACGATCCGCCCATCCTTGACGCCGATATCCAGGCCGCAGCCGTTGGAGCACAGGACGCAGGCCGATTGCACCCAGCGCTCGGGCTCCTCGGTCGTCCGCTCGTCGACGCGCACCGGCCAAGCGCCGACGTACGGCGTCCGGGGCCCCCACACGTCCGCGACGCTATCCCGTGTCTCAGCCATAGTCATCCCTCCCTGTTCAGATACCGCCTCCGTCCCTGTCTGGAGTTACCCCGCTTTGGTGGACAGGAAATCGCTAGGCGACCGTTTGTTGTTGAGTGTACCTCCTTTCGAAGGTTTCCGGGGCAAGGTACCCCAGCGCCGACTGGCGGCGGCGGCGATTGTAGAAGGGCTCGATGTAAGCGAAGAGCGGAGCGCGCGCCTCGCCATGCGTCCAGGAGGCCGCGCGCCAGGAGTTCGCACTCCAGCGTCGCGAAGAAGCTCTCGGCGGGCGAGTGGCCGAACAGGACGACAGAGCGCAGGATCTCGTACTGCTGCTGCTCGGGCCACGGGCAACGCGTGCGCAGCTCGAGCCACTCTTCCATCGCCTTGAGCCGCGCCTGAATGTCCACGATCTCCCGCCCTCCTACGCTCGCCCTCGTCGCGCTTACGCGACGCGCTATCGTGCTACTACGATACTGTGTCTCACGGAGGAGTGCACATATGTATCAAGCTAATCGGCTCTCCCGACGGCGTGGTGAAACGAAGGCGTGACCCTGCTCATACGCGGAACACATACATCTCGACGATGGGTGCATGGCGCCAGTCAGGATCAGCATAGGTGGCGCCAATCTCGAAACAGATACCGGGCAGGGTCGTGACGATCAGGGTATCCTCGTCGTCTTCGGCACACGGGCCGATGACTGTCTCGACGTCAGGGATGGTTAATCCTAGGCCAATGGCATGTGCTAACCGCCCACGGTACTTCCCATGGACCATGATTTGAGCGATGGCGCCGTCGTGGCGCCACAGATCAACGTTGGGAGGGCGATACCGCCGCAGTCCCGTTGGCTGCTTGAGCGCGTCGTAGAGGGGTTCTGCAGTGAACACAGCGCCATGTGCCTGGAGCACGGGACCGATTGCTGTCCCAAGCCGCAGGCCTGCCACTTCCGCCCCTGGGATGGTTCCGTTGGGGCCTGCTGAGATAGCACATTTTGGCCGAAAGATCATCGGGTAAGACGATTGCTCCGGCCCGAGCAAGTCCTTGGTTCGGCATGGAAACCGTCGCACGGCCGTATTATGGGTGGGGAGCGGAGTGCCTACCGAAGACTTTTCATCCATCTCAGCAGGCCCCAACGACACCGGTGCGGGTGCACAACCAGGGGCAACCGCCGGAAGGGCGCATCATGGCGCCCGACCGGTCCACGATCTACCGGCGGGTGGGCGTGGAGGGACCAGCGGCGATCCTGCGGCGGCGGCCGGGGCCGCGCGCCCAGCGGCCGCTGGAGCGGGTGGAGTTGGACCACACGGTGCTGGACCTGATCGTGGTGGATGAGGCGGACCGGCTGCCGATCGGGCGGCCGACGGTGACGCTGGCGCTGGACGAGTACAGCGGGTTGCCGGCGGGGGTGCATGTGGGGTTCGAGCCTGCGGGGTACGGGGCGGCGATGCGGTGCCTGCTGCACGCGATCTTGCCGAAGGAGGACACACAGGCGCGCTACGGGACAAAGAAGGGGTGGCCGGTGTATGGGCTGCCGGAGACGCTGGTGGTGGACCGGGCGCCGCACCTGGTAGGGGGCGACCTGGGGGATGCGTGCGGGCAGTTAGGCATCCACCTGGAGCCGTCGCCGGTGAAGCGGCCGTGGTTCAAGGGGGCGATCGAGCGGCAATTCCGGACGCACAACACGGGGCTGGTGCATGGGCTGCCGGGGACGACGTTCTCGAACGTCTTGGCGCGGGGGGAGTACGACGCGGAGGGGATGGCGTGCATCTCGCTGACGCGGTTCCGGGAGATCCTGCACGTGTATCTGCTCGACGTGTACGGGCAGGAGTGGAACCGGGGCGTGGAGGGTGTGCCGGCGCAGCGGTGGGCGGAGGCGGTGGCGGCGGGCTGGACGCCGGCGCTCTACCACGACGCGGCGGAGATACGCTTGCTGCTGGGACGGAGCGCCGTGCGGACGATCCAGCGGGCGGGGATCGATCATCTGTGCCTGCGCTATCAAAGTAGGGAGCTAGACGCGCTGCGGCGGGCGTTGCCGGCGGGGACGCCGGTGGCGCTGAAGTACGACCCGGAGGACCTGGGAGCGGTGCATGTGCAGATTCCGGCGGCACAGCGGGACCCGGAGGGGCCGGCGTGGCTGCGGGTGGCGGCGCTGCATCAGGCGTATGCGGGGGGCCTGTCGCTGTGGAAGCACCGGGTGATCCAGGGACAGGCGCGGGTGGAGCGGGGGCGGGCGGTGAACATCGAGGCGCTGGCGGAGGCGAAGGGGCGGATCCAGACGGTGGTGGAAGAGGAGTTCCGGCGGACACGGCGGGGACGGCGGCGGATAGCGGGGGCACGGTATTTGGGCGTGGGAGCGGAGGCGGCGCCGGCGGCCCCCGGCGTCGCGCCCCTGACCTCAGGAGACGAGGACGCGGAGGTGCGGCGGAGGCTGGAGGAAGCGATGGCGACGTGGGACATCGCGGCGACGCTGGCGGAGCCGGGGTGGGGGATTATCGACGCGCCGCCAGGGGACGAGGAGCGCGGCCGCGGGTGGTAAGGGGAGGGACAGCGCGATGATGGTGAGTCCGGCGGTGCGGGCACAGGTCGAGGGCATCCGGGTGGCGTACCCGCGGTGGCAGCACATCGTGGCGGAGATCGAGCGGTGCCAGGAATGGGGGCCGGTGGCGGCGGAGCCGCCGTGCCTGTTGGTGGTGGGACCGACGGGAGCGGGGAAGTCGACGCTGGTGGGGACGTACGCGCGGGAACGCCCGGCGGTGCTGACGGAGAGTGGGATCACGTATCCGGTGCTGAAGGCGACGATCCCGACGCCGGCGACGGTGAAGGCGCTGGCGATGGTGTTGCTGGCGGCGCTGGGGGATCCGCGGGCGACGAGCGGGACGGTGGGGGCGATGACCTATCGGTTGACCCGCTTTTTCCAGGACTGCAAGGTGGAGCTGCTGATCCTGGACGAGGTGCAGCATTTCCGGGATCGGGACAGCCGGCGGGTGCTGGAGAACGCAAGCAACTGGCTCAAGACGCTGATTAAAGAGACGGGGGTGGCGTGCGTGCTGGTGGGACTGCACGGGGAGGCGGAGGAGGTGGTGGGGCTGAACCCACAGTTGGCGCGGCTGTTCGGGGCGCCACATGTGCTGCTGCCGTTCGCGTGGGACGAGCGAAAGCCGGAGACGGTGCAAGAGTTCGTGGCGTTCCTGGCCTTAGTGGAAGGGGCGTTACCGCTGACGGAGCGGGCAACGTTGGCGGAGATAGGGATGGCGCGGCGGCTGCACGCGGCGAGCGGGGGGGTGATGGCGCACCTGATGGAGCTGATTCGGGGAGCGACATATCTGGCGCTGGCGGAGGGGCAGGCGACGCTAAACCGGGAGGTGTTGGGGCGGGCGTTCGAGCAACGGCTGGCGAGCGTGCGGCGGGGGACGGCGAACCCGTTCCGTGTGGAACACCGCCGCGGTGAGGAGGACGTGCCGGAGACGGTGGTGAGCGCAGGAGACGAACGGGGTGGGGGCGTATGAGCATGGGGTCACGCTGATCAACCGGCTGAAGCCGGCGCCGCTGGAGAGCCTGGGGAGTCTGTTAGAGCGGCTGCGGGTGGCCAACCACTATCAGGAGCGGCGGTGGGTGGACGGCGTGCTGGGGCGACGGCAGGACCGGCCGGAGGTGCTGCGTCGAGCGGCGGACTTCGCGACGTTGGGCGCACTGACGGGGCTAGAGCAGGAGGTGCTGCTGGGGCTGACGCTGCACCGGTTCGCGCCGTGGTACGGGGTGGATCGGCGGCTGGGGCGGCCGCTGCCGGCGGAGGTTGCCTACCTGCCCGTGCCGCTGTGGCCGGACATCGGCAGTCAGGGGCGCACGCGGGAGATCCCGGCGGTGTGTCCGGCGTGCTGGGGGGAGCGGGCGGTGATCCTGTTGCCGTGGTGGCTGCAGCAGCTGACGGCGTGCCCGCGGCACCTCATCTTGTTGCAGCACCGGTGTGGGGGCTGCGGGGAGCCGCTGCGGCTGGTAGCGGGACAGGCGGGCTGCGGGCACTGCGGCGCGGCGATCGCGGCGATGTCGACGCGCACGATCGCGGGCGACGCCGTCGGGGTGGAGGTGAGTGCGCTGCTGTGGCGGGCGACAGGGTGCCTGGAGGGCGCGCCCCCAGCGGAGGGGCTACCAGGGGCGGTGGAACAGGAACTGCAGCGGCGCGGGACGCCAGCGCTCCTTAGGGGGCTGTGGGCCTACGCGCAGGCGCTGGTGTCTGGGGACGGGGGGCCGCGGCTGCAGGGGCGGGAGATCGGGGAGGTGCATGCGGCGCTGGTGGCGGCGTGGCAACGACAGCCGGATGGCGGCGCGCGTGTGCAGACGGGTAGGCGGGGCAGGCTGACGAGGGGGGCAGGGTGAGCGGCCACTGGCGTGTCGCCAGGGCGAGATGTTGTGGCGCGCAGGGCACAAAAAAAGTCGTCCGGCCAGGGCCGCACGACTCACTGCATTCATTATACCATCTCTGGGGGCGGGCTGTCCAGGCGCGCGGCTCCAGGGAGTGGCTAACATAGTGGCCCTACAAAATCCCTGACGTGGCAGGGGTAGCGCGGGAAGGCGCGCTTGTGCAGCTGGCGGCGGTTCCAGGCGTGCACGAAGATCTTGACCGCCTGGCGCA
>JAABUZ0100010826.1_pt1 | contig 10051 bp, 10 predicted proteins | sample 5562091 | NCBI WGS metagenome assembly JAABUZ01 (sample SAMN12813069, study PRJNA571459) | rock metagenome | isolation source: Antarctica rocks | place: Antarctica: Victoria Land, Linnaeus Terrace sud | collected 2015-12-21 | reverse complement strand
AAGTTATCTCGTTCCTACCGTTATCGAAACCACCAACCGCGGCGAGCGCGCGTTTGATATCTACTCGCGTATGCTCAAAGACCGCGTCATCTTCATCACCACACCAATCGACGATACCATCGCCGCCTTGGTGACCGCGCAGTTGCTCTTCTTGCAGAGTGAAGATCCGGAGCGCGACATCTTCATGTACATTAACAGTCCAGGAGGAGTTGTGTACTCCGGTCTGGCCATCTACGACACCATGCAGCATATCAGCCCCAACGTCTCGACCATGTGTATGGGTTTCTGTGGCAGCATGGCGACGGTGATTCTGGCGGGAGGCGCGGCGGGCAAACGATTTGTGCTTCCAAACGGAACGGTGCATATGCATCCGGCTGGGCTGCAGAATTTAGGCGGCTATGCGCCCGATGTCGAGATTCATGCGCGCGAACTCATGCGTCTGCATGAGCGCAACTTTGATATACTGGCGAACCACACGGGCCAACCGGTGGAGCGCATCCGCGAAGACTTTGCACGCGACCGTTTCTTCAACGCCGAACAAGCGCAGGAGTATGGTCTAATCGACGAAGTTATTACATACGAACAGATGCCCATGGCGGCGGCAGGGAGTTAAGGCGTATGGCGGGTTCCAAGAACCCGAGGGTTCAATATCGGTGTTCGTTCTGCGGTAAGAGTCAGGAGCAGGTTCACCGCCTTATCGCCGGCCCGGGCGGGGTCTACATCTGCGATGAGTGCATCGACCTGTGCCAGGAGATCATCGCCGAGGAACAGGCGACCCCGGCGGCCACGCGGCTGCCCATCACCAAGATTCCCACGCCCAAGCGAATCATGGAGCAGCTCAACCAGTACGTGATCGGCCAGGATCGCGCCAAACGCGTGCTCTCTGTCGCGGTGTATAACCATTACAAGCGGGTCGCCGCCGGCATGCAGATCGACGACGTGGAACTGGGAAAGAGCAACATCTTGCTGGTGGGTCCAACGGGTTGTGGCAAAACGCTGCTGGCCCAAACACTGGCGAAGATTCTGGACGTTCCATTCTGCATCGCCGATGCGACGGCGCTGACCGAAGCGGGATACGTGGGCGAGGATGTCGAGAATATCCTCCTGCGGCTGATCCAGTCGGCGGATTTCGATATCGCACGGGCGGAGAAGGGCATCGTCTACATCGACGAGATCGACAAAATTGCGCGTAAATCCGACAACCCGTCGATCACGCGCGACGTATCCGGCGAGGGCGTACAGCAGGCGCTGCTGAAGATCGTTGAAGGCACGGTGGCCAATGTGCCGCCCCAGGGTGGTCGCAAGCATCCGCACCAGGACTTCATCCAGATCAACACCGCAAACATCCTCTTTATCTGCGGTGGCGCCTTTGAAGGTCTGGAGCAGATCATCGAGAAGCGGGTCGGAAGGAACCGTACCATTGGCTACCGTGCCGTCAAACCAGTGGAGGATGCGACTGCGCAGGTTGGGTCCATTACCCCGGAAGACCTGCTGCAGTACGGACTGATACCGGAGTTTGTCGGACGCTTGCCGGTAATCGTCGGGCTGGAACCGCTCGATAAGGAGACGATGATTCGTATCCTCACCGAGCCGAAGAACGCGATTATCAAGCAGTACAAGAAATTCTTCGATCTGGACAAGGTCGAACTGGTGTTCACCGCCGAGGCGCTGGAGCAGACCGCCATCCAGGCCCTGGCCCAGAAGACCGGCGCCCGTGGTCTGCGCAGCATCGTCGAAGAGACGCTGCTCGACATCATGTACGAGATTCCTTCGCGCAACGACATCCGCTCGTGCACCATAACCGATCGGGTCATCCTCAAGCAGGACAGCCCAATTCTGGAGCCGTCGCCGCTACCCACCCGCAACAACGATGAGTATGTGGTGCAGGAGAACGAGTCCGCCTAAAAGCCGTGATTTCGTAGCCGTCAGCCCGCGTGGCTGGCGGCTTTTTCTTTAGCAGGGCGTATGCTTCCTCAGCCCAGACACATCATCGCAGTTCACTAGATTGTCGCCGGTATACGTGTAGCCATCACCCAGACTACCCAGCTGCGTGAACCGTCCGATACTCGGATCGTAGTACCGCTCCCCCATCTTGTATAGCCCGGAACTGCTATCGAACATGGCGCCGGCGTACCGGAACGGATTCGGCACCGAACCAGTCGTTCCAGCAGCGATGGCATTGCCCCACGGGTCGTATGCATAGCGATTCTGCACGGTCCCAGTGCTATCCACCAAGGCCACGGTCGAACCAAGCCCGTCGTGCAAGTAGTAGTACGTGCAGATGGCGCCACCGGAGCCCATACAGCCCGGCTGCCCGACCGAGATATTCTCGCTCACCACATCCCCATCTGGCGTATTGGTGAAGGCGGTGCGGTTGCCGTTGCTGTCCGTCGAGGTGCTGAGTCCGGTACCGTCGTACTGGTAGTTCGTGGTGCCGTTGCTGTTCCGTTCGCTCTGGCCGCCGCCTGAGAAGGTAGCGTTGATGGCGCTGCCACCGTTCGGCGTGCTGCTGGTGGTCTGATCCAGCCAGTTGTAGCTCATGCTGTTCCCGCCACTCACGGTCAACTGGTTGCCGTTGGCATCGTAGCTGTAGGAGGGGTTGCCCGGCGCCGTGCTGCTGGTCAGCTGATCCACGGTGTTGGATGTCATGCTGGTGGGCGTGCCCTCGCCGAAGGCCGAGGAGGTCATGTTGCCGTTGTTGTCATAGCTCCCGCCGCTGCCGCTTCCGGGCTGGCTCACCCCGGTGATCCGGTGCAGTGCGTCGTCCTGGTATCTGCCCCTCTGAGAAAACGATACAACTCCAGTTTCCGGGCCACTCCGGGAAACGATCGCGCAGCTACGCTTGCGTCACCTCGTCTCGCGTCGCCCTCTCGCGGGGCACACAGTCGCCCTCATATCGTTGCCGGCTAGCGTCATATCGTAAGGCAGCCTGTTCTAGGTGCTCGGGCACCCCCTGGTGCTGAAGTCCAGCATCAAGCATCTCGTCGTTTGACGAAGCCTCAGCCCTGAGCATTTCCGCGTAGTCGTCCAGTGGATCGCGCTTCACCATTGTGGCCACCTCTTATCGATCCGCTGCACTGCACTCCCCCTTGGTCGTTTCCCATCAGGGAGCCGCAGTTGCTCAGCCGCTCGCTCTGTCCTCCTCCATGGCATGGTGTCTTCCTGCACGATCCATCACCCCTAGAAGCACATCGCGCACCCGCCACCGTTTACACCAGTCTGCACCCTTCAGAGGCAGACGATATTCCCACCAGCCCGGCGTCTTACTTGGTCTCACCAAGAGGAATAAGGCTCATACCATGTTTCTTAGCCACTCTCGCCCTGGGCCTGTCGATTACGACACTTACGCCGCTGACTCCGATTTGCGTCTCTGCCGGCGGCCGGCCGTGATGCGTTTGTACAGGGCGAACACCACCAGCAGCACCACGGCAACCACGATAATAACGTCGTACTTTCGGAGGCTGGTGCTCACCGTGTTCCACGATTGACCCAACTGGTGACCCACGATGGCCAGAACCGTGCACCAAATGAAGGATCCGACCAGGCTGTACGCCAGGAAGCGCCAGAACGGCATGCGGACTACCCCGGCCGGCAGTGCGATAAAGCTGCGGATAGCCGGCAGCAGGCGGGTGACAAACACCACCCAGTCGCCGTAGCGCGCAAACCACAGCTCCGCCTTCTCCAACTCTTCGGGAGAGAGCAGCACGATTTTGCCGTAGCGCTCTAGCACGGGTCGTCCGCCCGCTCTGCCCACAAAAAAGGCGATGATGCCTCCCACGGTCTCGCCCAGCGTGCCGGCCACGATGGCCAGCGGCAGCACAAACTTATTCCCGCCCGCCGACGTCGCCAGAAAGCCGCTAAACGGCATGGTCAGCTCGCTGGGAATCGGAATGCCGAAGCCTTCGATGGCCATGAGCAAGAACACGCCCGGATACCCGAGCGTGCCGAGAAAGTTTTTGACGAAGTCGAGGATGTGGTTTTCTATACCATTCATAGGCAAAAGCTCCTGATTGTAGGCGCCTCCACCCCATCAACGCAAAGGAGCGTCTCTATAATGGTGGGTGAATTTGATCGCTCGTTTTGAGAGCTTCATCGAACGCCTGATGGAGCGAACCTTCACGCGCGCAACCAACAGTCATTTGCAGCCGGTCGAAATCGGCAAGCGGCTGGTTCGTGTGATGGAGTCTCAGCAATCTGTTGGCGTGGATGGCGTCCTGGTTCCTAATCTCTACGACGTCTATCTCAATCCCTATGACTTCGCGTTCTTTGAAGGCGCCCGTGGCTCACACGAAAAGTATCTGGAGTCGCATGTGGCCCGCGTAGCTCGGCAGCGCCGGTTCAGCACCGTTACCCGCCCGGTAGTCCGCCTCCATTCGCGCCCCGCGCTGGCCGAGGGGGATTTGCGTATCGAGGCCCACGTGGAGGATGCCAAACAGACCAATGACAATGACTTTCAGCACACGGCGCTCCTGCCCCGGATGGATGGCCCGGTCCATACTGGGCCGAGCACTCCCAACCTGGTCTGCGCCGGGAAGACGTATGCCGTACTGCGTTCGCCCAGTCGGGTCGGCCGGCTGCCCGACAATGACATTGTGCTGAACGATCGGCGGGTTTCTCGGTATCATGCTGAGGTATCCGAACGAAACGGTCGCTGGATGCTGCGAGATACGGGAAGCACCAATGGCACAGCGGTGAACGGGACGGTTACCAAAGAAACGGTACTGAGCCCGGGGGATACCATCTCGCTAGGCGGCCTCGAAGTGTTGTGGGACCAGTAGGCATCGCTTGAGTGTCGACGACATCCTCCTTCTCGGCCGCATTGCCTTTGTGGCGGCATTGTATGTCTTTATCGTTATTCTGGCACTTCTCTTGCGCCGCGAGTTGAGAGTTCGTTCACTGGTGCAGGGCGAACGTGCCCCAGCCGACCTCTTGGTCATGGAACCGGGAGAGTCGGGACTCGAGCCAGGCGAGCGGCTACCGTTGTTATCCTTGACCTCCATCGGGCGTGACGGCGAGAACGATATTGTCCTGGACGACACCTTTATTTCGTCGACCCATGCCAGCCTTTCCTGGAACGGTAAGGGATGGGTGCTCAAAGACACGGGCAGCACCAACGGCACCAAGTTGAACGGCAAGCAGGTGCGGCGACCGGTCGCGGTGAAGCCGAGAGATGTCCTCGAGTTTGGCCAGGTTAGGCTCCAGTTGGTGCAGCTATGAGGCGGGGGTATCACCTGCGATGGGTCGAACTCCTGCTGCTGGTGCTGGCCAACGGGATCGTGCTGGGCGGCTTCGCGCTTCTCTCGCTCGCCGAGCAGCGCCACCTCATGCAGTCGGCATTCAGCTATCCTCTGGTCTATGCGGCGAGCACCGTGGTATTGAGCCTGTGGATGGGTCGGTTCGCACCCCGAGCTGACCAGCTGGTGCTACCGGCAGTCACGGTGGTAGCCGGGGTAGGCATTCTGATCGTTACCCGGTTGAATCCCGCTTTGGGGCACCGCCAGGTACTATGGACCGTACTCGGCGAGGCCGGCGCGGCCCTGTTGATGGCCTTTCCTCGCAGCGCCAACACGCTCCGGCTCTATAAGTACACCTGGGCGGTGGTCGGCCTGGTCTTGATCCTCTTGACCATCGTCGGGGGCACCGATATCAACGGCAGCGGCTACCGCCGCTGGATTGGGTTCCACGGCGTCTACTTTCAGCCGGTCGAACTCCTGAAGGTGCTCATGGCGATCTTTTTCGCGGCCTATCTCGACGAGAAGAAGGAGCTACTGGCAGTCGGCCGTCTATCGCTGGGGCCGCTTCGCCTGCCTCCCTTTCAGTATCTAGCGCCTCTGGTAGCCATGTGGGGACTTTCGCTCGCGCTCCTGGTCAAGCAGAATGACCTGGGCAGCGCTCTCCTCTTTCTGGGCATCTTTCTGGCTATGTTGTATGTGGGGACCGCCCGCGCTGTGTATCCCATATCTGGGCTCACCATGTTCGCGGTGGGCGCCTATCTGGCATTTCATCTGTTTCCACATGTACGTGATCGAACTCAGGTCTGGCTCGATCCCTGGGCGCACGCGGCCGGCTCGGGCTATCAATTAGTTCAGGGATTGATCGCACTGGGAGTCGGGGGAATTGGAGGGCAGGGTTTGGGTCTGGGTCAGCCCGGCTCGGTGCCGGTGGTAACGACCGACTTCATCCTGGCGGCGATCGGCGAAGAGCTGGGCCTGGCCGGCATCTGCGCGCTCCTTTGTCTGCTGCTGTTCGTGGTGTTCCGCGGTCTTTCCGTGGCCATTGCCACCCAGGACGGGTTCCAGAAACTCCTCGCCGCGGGTCTGATGTCCACACTCGCTATTCAGACCGTGGTCATCGTCGGCGGCACCACCCGCCTCATGCCGCTCACTGGGGTGCCCCTGCCTTTTCTTAGCTACGGTGGTAGCTCGGCCCTGGCCAACTTTCTTATTGTTGGACTGTTACTCAAGGTCTCGTCGGAGACCCGGGAACGACGACTATGAATACCAACATTCGACGGATCGGTGTCTTTTTTCTCGTGGCGTTCTCGATACTCATCGCAGATGTCACGTACTGGCAAGTAATCGATGCCAGTAATCTCCAATCGCGATCAGATAACGGGCGGTTGTTTCAAGAAGCGCAACACGTGCAGCGAGGGTTCATTCTGGATCGCCATGGAGTGGTGTTGGCGGGGCGCTCCATCGATAACGCGGGAATCGTGCACCGCACCTACGCCGACCCGTCGCTCTCCCAGGTCATCGGCTACGACAATACGCGATATGGAAAGACAGAGTTGGAAAAGGCGTATGACCCGTACCTGGCGGGGCAGATCTTTGGCCCTAGCTGGAAGAGCCAGATCAACCAATGGGAGCACCAGGCAGTCGTGGGGGACAACATCACTTTGTCGATCGACGACCAACTGCAGCAGCAGGTGGTCGCTGCGCTACCTGACAGCCCGAGCGCGGCGATCGTGGCCGATCCCCGCACCGGTGAAATCTATGCGATGGCCAGCAAGCCCACCTTCGACGCCAATCGAATCAGTGACCCGGCGTACTGGAGCTCGCTGTTGACCGATCCAGGAGCTCCGCTGATCAACCGTCCCGTAAACGGCTACTACGTCCCCGGATCCACCTTTAAGCTGGTCACGCTCACCGCCGCCATCGACACTGGAACCATGTCGCTGTCACACGAATTTTTCGGCACGGATGCCCTGGGCCCCCTGACCGTGGGGTTCCACACCTTCCCCGACACCATTAATAATCTGGCGGAGTGCGGCCAGTCGCCGCCAGTCGATCTGGCCACGGCACTGGCCTGTAGCGACAATATCGTTTTCGCACGGGTAGGACTGGCAGTCGGCGCGACCCGCTGGCTGGACTATGCGCACCGCTTCGGTCTCGACCAGCCGGTGCCGTTCGATATCCCGGTATTCGTCAGCCACACCCTCACGGCCGGCGAGACCTTCAGCCCAGTCGATTTAGCCGCCAGTTCATTCGGGCAGGGCGGGTTACATGTGACGCCGCTCCAGATGCTGATGATCGCCGAAGCTCAGGCCAATCACGGCGATGTTCCGCGGCCAGTCCTGGTCCGGTCAGTGACTGCCCCCGACGGATCCACGGTAAAGAGCGCATCGTACGGGTCGCTGTACCATGTGGAATCATCCACCACAGCCGATCAGGTTCGAGACGCCATGGTGGAGGTGGTGCAAAAGGGATCGGGATACGCGGTGAAGGATCTGGGCGTCTCGGTAGCCGCCAAGACCGGTACCGCGGAGACGGGAGATGGCAAGCCGCCGCACGCCTGGTTCGTCTGCTTCGCACCGGCGGACCATCCCCGCATTGCCGTCGTGGTCATCGTGGAGCATGGCGGCGAAGGCGCGATAGTGGCAGCCCCGATTGCACGTCGGATCTTACAGGCGGCCCTACCAGCGATTCACTGAGCACGGACGCTCCCCGACAACGCCGTATACTGAGAGGCTGCGCGGTCGATCTGGGCGGTGCACACAGATCCGTTTGACCGGATCGCGGATGGCCGGCAAACGAGAAGGGGTGGCGAATGGCCATAGAGACCGTCGGCGTGGTAGGCGCAGGCTTGATGGGCTCCGGCATTGTCGAACAGGCGGCGAAGTCCGGCTTCCAGGTGGTCATGAGAGAGGTCAACGACCAGGCCCTGGCAGCGGGGCACAAACGAATCGCCAGTTCCATGGGTCGGGCGCTGGAACGGGGCAAAATGACGGAGCAGGACCGAGATACCGTACTGTCACGCATTACGGGCACCACGGACCTGGAAGACCTCCGCGATTGTGACCTGATGATCGAGGCCATCATCGAGAATCTTGACCTGAAAAAAGAGCTCTTCGGCTCGCTCGATCGGATCACTCGGCCGGAAGTCATCCTGGCCAGCAACACCTCGTCGGTCAGCATCACCGCCCTGGGCGCCGCGACCTCGCGGCCCGATAAAGTGGCCGGGGCGCACTTCTTCAACCCGGTACCCGTGATGAAGCTGGTCGAGTTGGTTCGTGCGCTGGAGACCAGTGATGGGACCATGGACACCCTCCGGCAGTTCGGCGAGTCCATGGGTAAGAAGGTGGTAACCGCGCAGGATACCCCTGGCTTTATCGTGAACTATCTGCTGGTGCCGTACTTGCTCGACGCGGTACGCGCGGTCGAAAACGGCATCGCCACCGTCGAAGACATCGACACAGCCATGACGCTCGGCACGGGCGTGCCCATGGGTCCGTTGACTTTGCTTGATTTTGTAGGCATAGATACCACCCTCTATATCGCCGAGGTTATGTACGACGAGTTTAAAGATCCGAAATACGCAGCCCCGCCGCTGTTGCGAAAGATGGTCAACGCCGGCTATTACGGAAGAAAGAACGGGCGTGGCTTCCGCGAGTACAGCGCGAGCAAATGAGGGCCTAATGTACGAGAACATTGAGGTCGAGCGAGGGGACTCGGTCGCGACGATTACGATCAACCGGCCGCGCGTTTTAAACGCATTGAGCCACGATACGCTCCAGGAGATCGGCCAGGCAGTTCAGGACATAGCTGGCGATGAACGCGTCCGGGCCGTGATCATAACCGGTAGTGGGACCAGGGCGTTCGCCGCGGGCGCGGATATCGCTGAACTGGAGGCACTGGAGACCGCTCGGGAGGGATTCGAACACTCGCGCGATTCGCACCAGCTCCTGTTCCAATTGCACCAACTAGACAAGCCGGTGATCATGGCGGTCAACGGGTATGCGCTGGGCGGCGGCTGCGAACTGGCGATGGCCGGAGACATTATCCTTGCCTCGGAAAATGCGCAGTTCGGTCAACCCGAGGTCAACCTTGGGATCATTCCCGGATTTGGCGGCACCCAGCGGCTGCCACGGTTGGTCGGCAGAATCAAAGCGCTTGAGCTGATTTTTACCGGTGATCGCATTTCCGCTCAGGAGGCTCTGTCGCTTGGTCTGGTGAATCACGTGGTCCCCCAGGAAGAGCTACTTCCCAAAGCGCGCGAAATTGCCGGCAAGATCGCGGAAAAAGCGCCACTGGCCATTGCCCTGGCCAAGCGCGCGGTCTACGAGGGCCTGGAGAGCGGTCCCCGCGCCGGCAATGAGGCGGAGATGGCGTACTTCGGTCTAGCCGTCGGCACAGCGGATCGTAAAGAGGGCACGGGCGCCTTTCTGGCGAAACGCAAACCACTGTGGCAAGGGAAATAGCTGGGTGCGAGCCGCTTTGTTATCCGTGGGAAGCGAATTGCTGCGCGGCGATATCGTTGATACCAACGCAGCGTTTCTCGCTCGTCAATTGAGCGGGATTGGCTTCCAGGTGTGTCGCGTGGAGCAGATCGGCGATGATCTGGAAGATCTGACCGCCGCCTTTCGGACTGCAATGCAGCGAGCAGAGGTGGTTCTTTGCACCGGCGGACTCGGACCCACCCAAGATGACCTCACGCGCGAGGCGATCGCCAGGGCGGTGGGTGAAGAAATGTATCTGGACGACCTGCTGGTCCAGGAGACCGAAACCCGCTTTGCCTCGATGCGCCGGCACATGCCGGCCAGCAACATGCGGCA
>JAABUZ0100010821.1_pt1 | contig 10052 bp, 7 predicted proteins | sample 5562091 | NCBI WGS metagenome assembly JAABUZ01 (sample SAMN12813069, study PRJNA571459) | rock metagenome | isolation source: Antarctica rocks | place: Antarctica: Victoria Land, Linnaeus Terrace sud | collected 2015-12-21 | reverse complement strand
CTCTGCGCTGAGTGCGGACGCTTGCGCATGGAGCTCCCGCGGCGATGACCACCCGCCAGGCATCTTGCGCTTGACATAACGCGGCTCGAAACCAGGCCGTTTTCCAGGGCTGTTATACATAACGACCATTATCGGGCATGAAATGTGCTGGCCGGGAGGGCTCCTCTAAAGCTGTCGGGGAACCGGCATTTGCATCGAGTTGTTCCCGATCCTGGCTTACCCAGCGTGCCTATGTGTAAGTACCGAGAAGGTTGGTTCGCTCGTTGAGGCGAGCGATCGGGGGCGTGTGGCCGAGCGCTGAGTGTTTTCGGTGATAGTCGTAGTGAAAGAGCCATCCGTCAAGCGCGGCGGTGCGCTCATTCGAGTGCGCTCATTCGAGTTGCGGTAGATGGCGCCGTGGGCCCAGCCTTCGGTGAGGGTGCGGATGAATCGTTCGGCTTTGCCGTTGGTCTGGGGTCGGTAGGGGCGGGTGCGGAGGTGGCGGATTGCGAGGGCGCGGCAAGCGATCGCGTGCACGGCGCCGCAATAGGAGGAGGCGTTGTCGGTCAGTACGCGCTCGACGGTGACCCCGTGGCGGGCGAAGAACTGGACGGTTCGTCGAAGGAACGCGACGACGGTGAGCGCCTTGTGGTCGGGTAGCACTTCGGCGTAGGCCAGGCGGGTGCAGTCATCGATCGCGATGTGGACGTCTTCCCAGCCGGCGGTCTGGCGGCGGATTCCCGCGGCGTCGAGTCGGGTCGGGCGGGAGCCGCGGTTCGTCATGCCGGTGATCCGAGCGCCGGCGCCGCGCTCGATCCGACCGAGCCGCTTGACGTCGATGTGGATCAGCTCGCCCGGGCGAGCTCGCTCGTAGCGCTGGGCCGGTTCCAGGCCGACCACCCCGTCCGAGCTTGCCGATCCTGATCCGGGCCAGGACCCCCGAGACAGTCGACGTCGCCATGCCGAGCACCTCGGCGATCTCAGGGCCGGTGAACCGCAACCTCCGTGGTGCTGCGATCGCGTGCACCCGCTGCTCGCTGGTCTGGTGCGGGATCAACCGAGGCGCAGAGGATCGGTCCAGCAGCCCGAGCTCGCCCTCGACCCGGTAGCGACCCACCCATTTCCGGGCGCAGCGGACACTGACTCCGGCGGCCTCGGCCGCCTCCGTCAGCGTCCGCTCTTCCTCAAGCACCCGCCGACAGGGCTGCCGACGACCTTTCAGACTGAGCGCAGCGTTAGGTTTAGCGTGAAGCTTCATCCGGAGTCCTCCTTGGTGGGACTGAGTCGCTTGGCAGCTCTCAGCCTCCAAGGGGGCCCGGATGGACCAACCTACTCAGGAACTACACCTATGCACTCTTGATGGCGTTGACCGGCAAGCCCGGTGGGGTCTCGCCCGGCTCCTGTCTTCGACAGAGTTCGCTTGCCTTAGCGCTGGCCTGCTGTTAGCGTGGCTGCGGCTGGGCGGTTGCCCGGCGGCAGCGAGGGAGAGAGACTATGGCCGGTGGGTTCGGTGGTCAGCGTGGCTTCACACGGCGCCCAAGGACAATGGTTCTCGCGCTTGTGGTGCTGGTGACGCTAGGGTCGGGTGCGGCGGCTGCGGTGGCTGGTCATGGTGGCGGCCGGCCGGGGACGCGCTCTAGGCGAGCTCCTTTGGGGCAGATGGATTTGCGGGCGATCATGGCCGCGGGGGCGGCGAAGCGGGCGCAGCAGGCGCGGCGGTTGCGGGCTCGGCAGAGTCCGGGGCGGGTTCGTGAGCGGCGCCGGTCGCGTTTTGCCTTTGAGCGTCTGTCGGGGCGGCAGGCGCAGGCGTTGATCTCGCGGGTGTTCGACCTTCGCGCGTCGCGCTGGTCGTCGCTCACTTCGGCGCGGAACGGGCGGGTCGTGCGAGCGCTGGCTCGGAATGCGGCGGTGGTGCGGGAAGGCAAGCACGACCTCTTGGTGCGGTCCACCTCGCCGGTGGCGATACCAGCAGGGCGCGGTCGCCCGTTCGCGTTGGCGTTGGATATGCATCAGTCTGTGGCGGGGTTTGCGCCGTCGCATCCGGCGGTGCCGTTCACCGCCCCGACGGATCTCGCGAGCGGGATCCAGGTCCCGGGCATGTTCTCGGTGCGCCCGGCCGAGCACCGTTCGTCGGGCTCGCCGCAGGTGATCGGCGACCGGGTGTTTTACGCCAACAGTGGAACGGACACCGACTTTGCGGTGCAGCCGCAGCCGCAGGGCTTCGAGGCGTTGTGGTACCTGCGCTCGGCGCGCAGCTCGCTGCGGCAGTCCCTGGACTTCGAGCTGCCCGCGGGGACCGTGTTGCGGGCGAGTTCACAGGTGCGGGGGGCGGTGGAGATCGACCGCGGCCGCAGCCGGCTGGGGATGGTGGCCCCGCCGGCGATCCACGACGCCGATGGCGTCACCGTGCAGGGCGCTTATGAGGTGCAGGGCAGCCGCTTGACGGTACGCATCAACCCCGGCCAGGATTTGCGCTATCCGCTGGAGGTCGATCCCACCGTCGCGCTGTATGCCATCTTTGGCCAGTTCGGACCGTTGAACTACGACGGCCAGCCCGCGACGGGGTGGACGGTCGGCCCGGGGGCGTGGCTGCCGAGCGCCTGGCCGAGCAACCCCTCGCCGGGGTTTACCTACTACTCGCCCGCTCAGAACTACCAAGGACTGGCGGTCGTCGGCCAGAACGTGCCAGCGGGCTATCTAGGGTACTGGTATATCTCCGCCAACCCCAACGGTGCGTTCTCCGCCAACCAGCTCGGTGGCCAGTTCTCGGGCTTCATCGCCCGGGTGGATCTCAACGGGGTCGGCTCCTCGGGCGCGGGCTACAGCGCCCAGTATGAGAACACCGACTTCTTTGCCGAGTTCTACCCGCACAATTCTGCCGGCACAGCCGCAGCGGCGACCAACGGCAACGACCCGAGCACCTTCTCCAACATGTTCCAGCACGGCGGCGGCGACTACTACACCAACAACTCTCCGATGGGCAACTTCAACGGCGGCCGGCTCGCCGCCTGCGCCGTCCGGGACTTCAGCAACACCAGCGCCTTCCAGTGCGACTACACCCACGGCTCGCCCAACCTCTTCGCCTTCGGGATAGGTACCTACAACCAAGGCGGCGGCTGGCCCTACGCCGGCATCCAAGGCGCCGCAGTGGGGATTGCCGATCCCGCCCCACCAGCCCAGGTGACGCTGGGCAACATCCCCTCCGGTTGGGTCCAGGCCGGCCCCACCAACGCCACCGTGGCCGCCCAGCAACCCGGGCTGGGGATCGGATCCTTCTCCATCACCGACTCGGGCGCACAGGCCGCCGCATGGACCGACCCCTGCATGAACCTTCCCCTAGACAACAAGGGGGCCGACACCAACTACGGGGGCGGCCAGCTCTGCCCCGAATCGAGCTCCCACAGCTTTGACCTTTCCGGGCTAAGCGAGGGAGTCCACACCCTCCAAGGACACGCACAAAGCCTCCTCAGTCTCGACGGCGGCGGCAACCAGGCGACGCTTAACATCGATCACACCCCGCCGCCAGCACCCGCCATCAGCGGGTGGGCGACAGGCGGCCAAGCCATCCAAACGGGCGGCCAGCTCACGATCAGCGATCCGGACCCGCCCGCACCCGGGGCAAATGCGTCCTCTGGCCCCGCGAGCATCTCGGTCGCGGTTGACGGAGGAACGCCTTCAGCTCCACAGTCCTGCACCGGGCAATGCACTTGGACGGTGCCGACCAGCCTGTCCGACGGCAGTCACACCCTCAGCGTAACTGCTACAGATGGCGCCGGTAACACCGGACCCGCAACCACTACCAATTTTATCGTGGACAACACCGAACCCGTGCTAAGCCTCTCGGGACCGGCTTGGGACTCGCCCACCGCCCCAAACAATGCGAGCGGCACCCTTGCGCTTCAAGTAAATGCTACAGATCCGACAACTGACGGTTCATCAAGCCCTACGTCGGGGGTCGTGTCGATAACAACAAGCGTTAATGGTCAGCCCTACCCCGCGGGACCAACTGCCCAGCAGAGTTGTGGAGCTGGCTCATGCTCGTTGAGCGCAGCGGGTGCTATCAACACCGCAGACCTGCACGCTGGCGATAACAATGTCAACGTAGACGTCACCGACGCCGCCGGCAACGTCGGAACGGAGGAGTGGGCCATCGAACTACCAGGCGAAGATCCTTTGGTACAGGATCAGGCGGCGCACGACTACTCCACGCAGCAAGACGTGCCTCTCAGTGCGGCTCAGGCGGCATTGGCTGTGCAAGACCAAACTGCGCCTCTTCTTCCTCAACTCGAATCGGATCTTGGGAGTGACTTTGCCGGCGCCTGGTATGACCCAACCACAAACGTGCTCAACCTAGCGGTGGCTGCTCCCAATCCCCCGACGCTCGCCTCTGTACAGCAAGCTCAGGCTGACCTCTCTGCAGCTAACGTGCCGTTGACCATGGTGAACTTCGTGCCTGTGACGTCAAACTGGGACCAGCTTGTTGCAGCGCAGGACTCGCTTGACAACCAACTGGATGCGCAAGAGATAGCAGGACAGGTATCGACTTCGATCGATCCGCAGACAAACTCTGTTGTGCAGATCAGCACGCCGCCGCAGATGGTCCAGATGTTCGGCTCGAGAGCGAGCCAGCGATCGCGCGCTATAACACAAAATGAAGTGCGTGTCTCACGCGGGCCTAGGCGCGGCCGGATCGTGAGAATCCGTCAACGCGTACGACACGTAAAGTCGCTGGCGTTCAGCGCCCGCGCTTGTAGAGGCTTTGGGTCCTTTTTCGGAGCCACCTTCGGTGCTCCGCCGCCTTACACTGGCTGCGATCAGCCTGTGCGCGGCGGAGTGGCGATGGTGTCTCCTCCGAACACTAGGGCACGCGAGATATGCACGCCTGGGTTCCTCGGCTACGCCGCGGGTTTCAGGGCCCTGCTAACGGCGGGACACTGCATTGCGGGTTCGGGCGGCTGTACTGGAGCAGAATGGGGCAGTCTTAGCTCCCGGGGCCGGCCGTTCCGCTTCGGCTACGCCTATCCAGACGCACAGGGAGCACACTGCTATGTAGACGATGCCGCCCGGGGGGACTATGGCACGATCAGCCTTGAAGCGGGAGCGCGGGCGGGCCGTCATTCCTACATATACGTCGGAAATTCACGTCAAATTCAAGGGAATCCGGCTTATTGGATACATCGACTCAACGACCGCCCAGCCAACCATATGGTGGTGTGCAACTCCCAGCCAACCATATGGTGGTGTGCAACTCATCTGGACCGTTGCTGCAAAATGGATCACATACCTCATGCGGCTTTGTCACATCGCCAAGTCAGACTGCCACGAACAGTGGTACGAAGTTCCGCCACTTTATCGTTAGCACTAATTGTTCGGAGCCCGGCTCGAGCGGTGGGCCACTGTTCAGGAGAGGCGTTGGATACGGGCTTCTCGCAGGAGGATCTGGTAGTACGCCAAAGACTTGCAGTAGTGACTACCAGCCGGCCGCTACGGCGGCCGCTAACCAAAACTTTAGGCTAAATTAGTCGTCATGGCCGACACTGTCGCTAACCGACCTGTGAGTGGCCCGACACCATCAGCCGGTCAGCAAGAAAGGCATGGCGGAAAGCTCCGGGGGACAGTTGTGGTTGTTGTTTTGGCGTGCTTGGCTGGAGGCTGCGGCGCCCGTCGTGAGAGCGCGGTAGCAGCACCGCTTCAGGTCGAACGACCAAAGCACCCAGTATTCTGCCCAGGCAGCCTTGGAGTACCGAGGTTCGACGCACGCGATCTTCTTCGTAAGCGTCTGCGCACCGCGCAAGGAGTAGCGCGTAGGAAAGGCTGCACGCTACGGGTCGTGGAGCGGGACGGGCGCTTTATTTCGGTGCTGCAAGACGGCCGAGTCAACCGGATAGACGTCGGAGTGGCGCACGGCCGCGTTACATACGTTGTAGGGTAGAGATCCGGTACTGTGATACGAATGACTCCGTAAGAGCGGGTATAGACGCTGACGTGGGCCTCACGTTTGGTCGGAATGTCTAAGTCAGTGCGGCGTCGCCGTCGCAAGCTTGATCGCGTGTTTGGCGGAAGCATCCTACTGGTGGTAGGACTGCTACTGCTTTTGTAGTGGTCGAGTGACAGTGGCCGGACCCCCTCGGTTCGGTCCGGCCGCTGTGAGAGCTTCAACGACCCAGGACAATGGGTCAGAGGAGCGAGTAAATGTGGCTCTCCTGTCGAGTTGGGGGTGACTCATCGGTGAGGGAGGGCGATTTGGATGCCGGCGCAGCAGAGGTAGACCATCGCGATCAGCGCATCGGCTGAGTGGAAGCCGTGAGCGCGGTGGCTGATGAGACGGACGCGGCTGTTGAGCGCCTCCAGGCGTCCGTTGCTGATCCCCAGCTCGATCGCGGCGAGCACGCCGGCCTTGTGCTTGCGGATCGTGCGCGCGAGCCTGACGAATGGTTTGAGCTTGGAGCGCGACGCCCACGCGAGCCACGCGTCGAGCCGTTCGGCAGCTTCTTCTTTGGGGAGTCGGTAGATGTAGCGCAGCTCGCCGAGCAGCAGGAACGCGCGGTACATCCGCTTGTTGGTGAGCACGACCTCGGCGAGCTTGAGCAGCTGCCGCGTGGTCTGCTTGGCGGTGTCCTTGAGCAGGCTGTAGCGGGTTCCCTTGATCCACTTCCCCTGGCCGGTGGAGGAGCGGCCGTGCTGGTTGTACTCGGCGCGGCGGACCTGGTCGGCCGCCTTGCCGCCGAGCTGACAGACATGGAAGGGGTCGAAGCACACTTCGGCGTTCGGGAGGCCCTCCGGCGAGCGGATCGCCTTCTCATACCCGGCGGACATGTCGATCGACACGGCGGTTATCGAGGCCTTCTGCTCGTCGCTCAGCTCATTGAAGAACCCCTGCAAGGTGGCGGCGTTGCGACCGGGAGCGGCCCACACCACCCCGCCGCCTGTGTGGTCAGCGACGCAGGTCAGGAACTTGTGGCCCGCGCCGTGGCTGACCTCATCCACGCCGATCATCACCAGCCCGTCCAGCCGGCTGCGGTCGAGCTTGTCGGCGACGACACGGGCGAGGATCTTGCCGACCGACCGCCATCCGATCCGCATGAGTTTCGCCAGCGGCGTCTTGGCCATCTGCTGGGCCAGGAACGCTGTGACGTCCTCGAAGTCGCGCGTATGAGGTTTCAGTAGCAACGGCGCAGAGCGGGAAGGTGGCCGTGCTTGCGTCTTGCAGTCAGTCCTGGTCGTGCAGCACGGGCGCATACGAGATCCCGATGATCGCGCCCTCCGGTGACTGAAGCCTGGCCACTGTCTGACCCCACGGCTCCTTGCGCGGTGGGTGCAGCAGCTCATAGCCTGCCTGCTCGAGCTCCCGTGCCGCCGGGCCCACCACCGCCGCGTTCGCGACGTCGAACTCGATGCTGACCTGCGGCACCGGCCGTCCCGCCGGCCACTGTGCCGTCCCGAAGCACGCCTCGGCAGTCTGGGACAGCGGCCAGATACCGAAGGACTTGCAGCCGGCGATCTGCTCGCTGTGGCGGTAGTCGTCGCCGTGGCTCTCGAGGAGCTATAACCGAATGTTGTGGACGGCGTTGAGGGGAAAGGCGGCGTACCTTCCCGGTTGATTGAAGACCGATGCCGGTGATGACCGGCAGGAAGGCACGCCATGACGGATGTTCGCAGGCTCCCGGTCGGGGAGGGCAACGAGGAGATCACGCTCGCGCTGGACGAGCTCGCGCGGGAGGGCGCGCGGCGGATGATCGCCGCCGCGCTGAGGGCGGAGGCCGATGAGTACGTCGCCGGGTCGGGCACGATCGCGGTCCGCGCGCCGCGGGTCAACGACAAGCGCGTCGACGAGCAGAGCGGGAAGCGGGAGAAGTTCCGCTCGCGGATCCTGCCGGCGTATGCGCGGCGCTCGCCGAAGGTCGGGGAGGTGATCCCGATCCTGTATCTGCGCGGGCTCTCGACCGGGGACTTCCGCCCGGCGCTCGAGGGGCTGCTGGGCCAGGACGCTGCTGGCTTGTCGGCGACATCGGTCAGTCGGCTGTGCAAGGAGTGGGAGGCCCATCACGACCGGTTCCGCCGCCGGCTGCTGTCGTTCAGCCGCTACGCGTATCTGTTCATGGACGGGATCCACGTCCAGGTCCGCCTCGGCGAGGACGACCGGGTGTGTCTGCTGATCGTGATCGGCGTCCGCGAGGACGGCGTCAAGGAGCTTCTGGCCGTCGAGGATGGGTATCGCGAGTCGACCGAGAGCTGGGCCGGCATGTTCCGTGATCTCAAGCGCCGCGGGCTGAACGAGCCCAAGCTCGTCGTCGGTGACGGCGCGCTCGGGGCGTGGGCGGCGCTGCGGGACGTGTTCCCGAGCGCTGGTGAGCAGCGCTGCTGGTTCCACGCCGCCGGCAACGTGATCGACGCGCTCCCCAAGCGGCTGCAGTCGCGCGCGAAGGGACTGCTGAACGAGATCATCGAGGCCCCGACCCGCAAGGACGCCAAGCACGCGCTCGAGGTGTTCCGCGAGGAATACGGCGCGAAATACCCGAAGGCGCTCTCAAAGCTTGATCGCGACTGGAAGCCGCTGACGGCGTTCTACGACTACCCCGCCGAGCACTGGCGCCATTTGCGGACCACGAACCCGATCGAGAGCTCATTCGCGACCGTCCGCCTGCGCACACGCGTCACGAAGGGCGCCGGATCGAAGACGGCTGCGCTGGCGATGGCCTACAAGCTGCTGGAGTCAGCGCAGGAACGCTGGCGACGGTTCAACGGCCACGAGCTCGTCGCTGACGTGCTCAACGGCGTGAAGTTCAAGGACGGCATCAAGGTCACCGAAGACGACACCGCGACGCAGGACGAGAGGGTCGCCGCCTGATCCTCCCTTCATTGCCAAATCCACAACATTTGACAATTGCTCTCCTCCACCTGGCCGGTGTCGATGCCCTGGAAGATCTCCCCGGCGCCGGCGCAGTGGGCGGTCTCGGTGCCGCAGTCGATGGAGTAGCTCCAGTCGATCCAGTGAGTCCCGATTCGTGAGGGCGCCACGTCGCAGCCCGACGAGTCACAGTTGCCGAGGCGGTGCGGTGCGCTGATCACCGCCGGAGCCGCCTGCACCGTACGCCATCCGCCGGTGGTGAGGTCGTAGAGCAGCGCCTGCGGGGCTGGGCCGCAGCCAAACAACAAGTACCGGCCCCCGAGCGCGATGGGACTGCATCCGGCTGGGTACTGGACCACGCGTCTACGATCGGTGAGGTCGTCGATGACCACTCCGCTTGGAGGCGCCGCATGTCCGCGCGGCACGAAGACGTAGCGGCCGTTGCTGCTCATTGGTAGAGACGCTCTCAGCGGCACCGAGCCTGTTGACGACAGACCCGCTCCTTGTAGATGCCCCCACCGCGGCCGGAGCGACCCCCGCGGCTGAACGCTTCCGTCGGCTACAGGCGCAGCGACCGCCACTAAGCCCAAGAACGCCACCGTCGCCGCTGCGAGCCGCTGCTGGATGCGCATACAACCGTCAACGTTGGAAACGGCTCAGGGTTGCGCCAATGGCTCTGCGGATGTGACCGCCGGAGTACCTGAGTTAGCTCCCCGGCGGACCGTCTAGCCCTGAGCGTGCAGTAGAAACCGCGCTCTCGATCATCGGGGCACGGACTACCGCGCGCCTACTGCACAAGCCGGGCAAGTACGGCGACCGCTCGGCCCTGAACTCCGCCGAAGCTCGATCTCGCTCGGGCCGAAAACTCCGTTTTACGGACCCAAAAAGCCCTCGTCTGAGCCGGAGTTCTTGGCTGGGTGCCGTCCGAGCGGCGGTTTAACCTGACCCGAGATGACCGGTTTGGGAGATAGGCGCCGATCGTGACCCGGGCTGAGCTCGAGCTTGGTGCCTCCGCGGGCGAGGTCGAGCTTCTCGCCGTCGACGAGGTGGAGGTCGTCGAGGCCGCCGCGACGACCCCGGTTGCCGTGCCCTTCCCGCCGACGGCTGGGATCGAGGGACGCAACCTGTTCGCGGAGTCAGAGCGAATCGCCGCCCGCGCCGCGCGGTCCGGGACGCGGCGCCAGTACGGGGCGATCTACCGGACGTTCGGGGACTGGCTGACCGA
>JAABUZ0100010820.1_pt1 | contig 10054 bp, 11 predicted proteins | sample 5562091 | NCBI WGS metagenome assembly JAABUZ01 (sample SAMN12813069, study PRJNA571459) | rock metagenome | isolation source: Antarctica rocks | place: Antarctica: Victoria Land, Linnaeus Terrace sud | collected 2015-12-21 | reverse complement strand
CTGCACCAGCCGGCCCGGCTGGCGGCCCAGCCCCGCGGCGGGACGCTCGTCGCGTTGCTGCGGGCGGCCGGGCACGCCGCCGTGCTGTCCGGGAGCGGCCCCAGCGTGCTGGCGCTGTGCCCGACCGCCGCGGCCGCCTCCGCCGCGGCGGCACTCGCCGGCCGCGGCTGGGCGGCCCTCGTGCTGCCGGTCGACACCGTCGGCGCCCAGGTCCTCCCGCTCGGCTGAGACCGTCCGCCCGCCTGAGCCCGCCGGCGGGGCCTCGGCGCGCCCCGGCACCGCCGCTGGGCGCCACGCCGGAATGCGCCGTCCGGGTGTCCCGTTGCCGTCTCAGGCGCGGTGCGTATACCCTTCATCTCAGCACCGAGCGACCATCGCGAGTGCCCCCGCCAAGCAGACCCGAGCAGGGTCCCCGTGCTGCCCCGGTTTCGGCCGCGAGCCGCGCTGGTGCCCCGGCGGCCCACTCGTTGACGGACTCGTGCGCCCAGCTCCCGGACGGCCGATCCCCGGCACGTCGCGGGTCGTGCCCCACGGCACTCAGGGAAGGAACCCACGTGCAGGACACCACCGACCTGCTGCCGGCCGACACCGCCAATGGCGCCTCGGCCACCCACGCAGCAGGGAGCACCACCGTCCTCGACCAGGAGGACAGCACCAACGGAAAGGTCCGTCGCCCCCGTGGCACCGGGCTCGCCGCCAACACCTTGCCCCAGCTGCAGGAGCTCGCCGGTGGCCTCGGCGTCACCGGCACGGCCCGCATGCGCAAGGGGCAGCTGATCACCGCGATCCAGATCGCGCAGGGGACCAGCGCCGAGGCGAACGGCGCCGGCACGGGCACGGGCGCCGGCACCGAGCGGGCTCCGGACCGGGGCACCGCCGCCGCCGTCGCCGAGGTCGCCACGCTCGAGCGCCCGGTCACGCCTGCTACGGACGACACCCGCCGGGCCAGCAACGGCGCCACGTCCAATGGCGCGGGCGCGGGCGCGCACGCCGCCGTAGCCGATGCCGCCCCCGATGCCGGCCCCGATGCCGGCCCCGACTCGGGCGGCACGCCTGCGCCCGCCCGCCAGGACCAGCGGCCCGAGCGCCGTCCCCGTCCCGACCGTGCCGAGCGCGCCGAGCGCGCCGACCGGCCCGACGCGCAGCAGGGCGAGCGCCAGCAGGGGCAGCGTGACCGCCAGCAGGGGCAGCGCGACCGGCCGAACACCCAGGGCCAGCAGAACTCGCAGGGCCAGCAGAACTCGCAGGGCCAGCAGAGCTCGCAGGGCCAGCAGGGTGGCCAGGGCAACGACCTCGACGACGATGACGGCAGCCGTCGCGGCCGCCGGGGTCGCTACCGGGACCGGCGCAACCGCAACCGTCAGGGCGGCCAGGGCCTGCCGGGTGGTGAGCCCGACATCACCGTCGGCGACGACGATGTGCTGGTGCCGGTCGCCGGCATCCTGGACCTGCTGGACAACTACGCGTTCGTGCGTACCACCGGCTATCTCCCCGGCCCCAGCGACGTCTACGTCTCGCTGGCCCAGGTCCGGCGCTACAGCCTGCGTCGCGGAGATGCCATCACCGGTGCGGTGAAGCAGCCCCGCGACGGGGAGCCGCGCAAGGACAAGTTCAACGCGCTGGTGCGCCTGGACAGCGTGAACGGCGTGGACCCCGAGGAGGGCAAGCAGCGGCCGGAGTTCACCAAGCTCACCCCGCTCTACCCCCAGGAGCGGCTGCGGCTGGAGACCGAGCCGCACATCCTCACCACCCGGGTCATCGACCTGGTGACGCCCATCGGCAAGGGGCAGCGGGCGCTGATCGTCAGCCCGCCCAAGGCCGGTAAGACCATGGTGCTGCAGGCCATCGCCAACGCCATCACCACCAACAACCCCGAGTGCCACCTCATGGTCGTGCTGGTCGACGAGCGGCCGGAAGAGGTCACCGACATGCAGCGGTCGGTGAAGGGCGAGGTCATCGCCTCCACCTTCGACCGCCACCCCGCGGACCACATCACCGCCGCGGAGCTGTCCATCGAGCGGGCCAAGCGCCTGGTCGAGCTCGGTCACGACGTGGTGGTGCTGCTGGACTCGATCACCCGGCTCGGCCGCGCCTACAACATGGCAGCCCCCGCCAGCGGTCGCATCCTCACCGGCGGCGTCGACTCCGCCGCGCTCTATCCGCCCAAGCGCTTCCTCGGCGCCGCCCGCAACATCGAGAACGGCGGCTCCCTGACCATCATCGCCACCGCGCTGGTGGAGACCGGCAGCGCGATGGACACGGTGATCTTCGAGGAGTTCAAGGGCACCGGCAACGCCGAGCTCAAGCTCGACCGCCGCCTGTCCGACAAGCGGATCTTCCCCGCCATCGACATCGACCCCTCCGGCACCCGCAAGGAGGAGCTGCTGCTCTCCCGCGACGAGCTGCAGATCGTCATCAAGCTCCGCCGGGTGCTGCACGCCGTCGAGGGCGGCAGCGGCGGGCTGGAGCTGCTCCTGGACAAGCTGCGCGAGACCAAGAGCAACGTGGAGTTCCTCCTGCAGGTGCAGAAGACGATGCCAGGGGCCGAATAACCCAGGTCCGACCGACGTTAGTGTCTGCACCACCCCCTACCGGCTCCGGCCCCCCGCGCACGCAGCGGACCCGGCGGCCGACGACGAGAGGCACCCCATGAAGACCGACATCCACCCCAGCTACGGCGAGACCACGGTGACGTGCACCTGCGGCAGCGTCTTCACGACCCGCTCGACCAAGGGCGACGGGAAGATCAACGCCGAGGTCTGCAGCGCCTGCCACCCGTTCTACACGGGCAAGCAGAAGATCCTGGACACCGGCGGCCGGGTGGCCCGCTTCGAGCAGCGCTACGGCCGACGCGGCAAGTAGCTCCCCGGCGGCGCCCGCCCCCTGCCCTCGCGGTGGGGGACGGGCGCCGTACGCATGTCTGGAGGTGGTGCGTCGGTGCAGGATCGCGTGAGCGACCTGGAAGAGGAGTACGCCGGGCTCGAGCGTGACCTCGCGGACCCCGCCGTGCATGCGGACCAGGCGCGCGCGCGCAGCCTCGGCCGCCGCTACGCCGAGCTCACCGGGACCATCGCCGCGGCCCGCGCGTGGCGCACGGCCACCGGTGACGCCTCCGCGGCGCGGGAGATGGCCAGCGAGGACGCGGAGCTGCGGGCCGAGCTGCCGGCGCTGGACGCCGTGGTGGAGGCGGCCGCGGAGCGGCTGCGCGAGGCCCTGGTGCCCCCGGACCCCAATGACGGCAAGGACGTCCTGCTGGAGGTGAAGGCCGGCGAGGGCGGCGACGAGTCGGCGCTGTTCGCCGGGGACCTGCTGCGGATGTACACCCGCTACGCCGAGCGGCACGGCTGGAAGACCGAGCTGCTGGACAGCACCCCCAGCGACCTCGGCGGCGTCAAGGACGCGACGCTGGCCGTGCGGGGCCGGCCCGGCGGCGAGAGCCCCTGGCGTGGCCTCAAGTTCGAGGGTGGCGTGCACCGCGTGCAGCGCGTGCCGGTCACCGAGAGCCAGGGCCGGATCCACACCAGCGCAGCCGGTGTGCTCGTCCTGCCAGAGGCGGAGGACGTCGAGGTGCAGATCGACCCGGCCGACCTGCGGATCGACGTCTACCGCTCGTCCGGCCCCGGCGGGCAGAGCGTCAACACCACCGACAGCGCCGTGCGCATCACCCACGTCCCGACGGGCACCGTCGTGTCCATGCAGAACGAGAAGAGCCAGCTGCAGAACCGGGAGGCCGGCATGCGGGTGCTGCGCGCGCGGCTGCTGCAGCGGGCGCAGGAGGAGGCCGCGGTCCTGGCCAGTGCCGCCCGCGGGGCCCAGATCCGCACCGTCGACCGCAGCGAGCGGGTCCGCACCTACAACTTCGCGGAGAACCGGGTCAGCGACCACCGGGTCGGTTACAAGTCGCACAACCTCGACGCCGTCCTCGACGGCGACCTCGACGCCGTGGTGGCGGCGCTGGCCGACGCCGAGCGCACCACCCAGGTCAGCGCAGGGGGCCGGCCGTGACCGTCCTCGCGGCAGTCAGCGCCGCGGCCACCCGGCTCGCCGCCGCCGGCGTCGAGTCGCCGCGCTTCGACGCCGAGGAGCTGGCGGCGCACGTGCTGGGCCTGCGCCGCGGCGGACTGGCGCTGGCACCGGCCTTCGCACCCGACCAGCAGACGGCGTACGACGGGCTGGTCGAGCGCCGGGCGGAGCGGGTCCCCCTGCAGCACCTGGTGGGCTCCACCGGCTTCCGCCACATCGAGCTGCTCGTCGGGCCGGGTGTCTTCGTGCCGCGGCCGGAGACCGAGTCGGTCGTGCAGTGGGCGCTCGACGCGCTGGTGGCCACCGGCCCGGCGCCGTACGCCGTCGTGGACCTGTGCACCGGCAGCGGCACGATCGCGCTCGCGCTGGCCGACGAGATGCCACCCGGTGCCGTCGTGCACGCCGTGGAGCGCGACCCGGGTGCCTACGCGTGGCTGCAGAAGAACGTCGCCGCAGCCGTTCTCGGGCGGGGGACCGCCGTGCAGGCGCACCTCGCCGACGCCGTCGACGCACTGCCCGGGATGGACGGCACGCTGGACCTGGTCGTCAGCAACCCGCCGTACGTCGCCGTGCACGAGCGCGGCGACGTCGACCCGGAGGTGGTCGACCACGACCCGGAGATCGCGCTGTTCGCCGGCGATGACGGGCTCGACGTCGTCCGGGTCGTCGAACGGGCCGCCCGGCGGCTGCTGAGGCCCGGCGGCCTGCTCGTCGTCGAGCACTCCGACCGGCAGGGGGAGACGGCTCCGGCGCTGCTGCGCGGGCGCGGTTGGCAGGACGTGGCCGACCACCGTGACCTCGCCGGGCGGGACCGCTTCGTGACCGCGGTGCAGCCGGTGAGGTCCCCGGTGACGGCACCGTGAGCCGCACCTTCGACCTGCGCGACCCCGACGAGCGGGAGCGCGGCATCCACGCCGCGGTGACCGCCGTGCAGCGCGGCGAGCTGGTGGTGCTGCCGACCGACACCGTCTACGGCCTGGGCGTCGACGCCTTCTCTCCGCAGGGGGTCACGGCGCTGCTGGCGGCGAAGGGCCGGGGCCGGGACATGCCGGTGCCCGTGCTGGTCGGCTCCTGGTCGGGGATCGACGGTCTGTGCGACGTCGTGTCGCTGGAGGTGCGGGAGCTGACCCAGGCCTTCTGGCCGGGCGGCCTGACCCTGGTCGTCCGGCACTCCCTGCGCCTGGCGTGGGACCTCGGCGACGCGCACGGCACCGTAGCGGTGCGGATGCCGCTGCACCCGGTTGCGCTGGAGGTGCTGCGGCAGACCGGCCCGATGGGGGTGAGCAGCGCCAACGCCACCGGCCAGGCCCCCCCGCCGGACGCCGAGGGCGCGCGCGCGCAGCTCGGCGACGCAGTCGACGTCTATCTGGAGGCCGGCCCGAGCAGCGACACGACTCCGAGCACGATCGTGGACTGCACCGGCGACACTCCCCGGCTGCTGCGGGCCGGTGCGGTGAGCGCCGACGCCCTGCGCGAGGTCGTCCCGGATCTGACCGCCTGATCCGGTACGTCTAGTAAAATCTACAGCGGTCTAGTGAAACGCTATACTGCCGTAGATTTCTTTATACGTGGGGGTTGCGTGGACGCCAGCAGCTTCGGCCCCGCTCGAGCGAGTCTGATCGCGAAGGGCCTCATCTACGCCTCCGAGCACGGCGTCGTCGCCTTCACGGTTCCTGGCATGTCGGAGTTCATCCAGCGCCAACCCGCCTGACGCCGTTCGGCCGGGCGCGGTCCTGTCGCTCCGAGAGCGGGTGTCGGCTAGGGTCACCCTCGTGACCTCGACGTCCGGCGCCCCTCCGACCTACTGGGGGCCCGACTTCGACGCCCTCGAGGCGACCGACCCGCAGATCGCGTCCGTCGTGCTGCGTGAGCTCGAGCGCCAGCGCGGCACCCTGCAGCTGATCGCCAGTGAGAACTTCACCAGCCCCGCCGTCCTCGCCGCCCTGGGCTCGACGTTGTCGAACAAGTACGCCGAGGGCTACCCGGGCAAGCGCTACTACGGCGGCTGCGAGGTCGTCGACGAGGCCGAGACGATCGCGATCGAGCGGGCCACCGCGCTGTTCGGCGCCGAGCACGCCAACCTGCAGCCGCACAGCGGGGCCAGCGCCAACTTCGCCGCCTACGCCGCGCTGCTCACCCCGGGCGACACCGTGCTCGCGATGAGCCTGCCGCACGGCGGCCACCTCACGCACGGCAGCAAGGTCAGCTTCAGCGGGAAATGGTTCAACCCGGTGGCGTACGGCGTGGACCCCGAGACCGAGCTCATCGACTACGACGAGGTCGAGCGGCTGGCCCACGAGCACCGGCCCAAGATGATCATCGCCGGCGCCACAGCGTACCCCCGGCTCATCGACTTCGCCCGCTTCCGTGCCATTGCCGATGCGGTGGGCGCGTGGCTGATGGTCGACGCCGCGCACTTCATCGGCCTGGTCGCCGGCGGCGCCATCCCCAGCCCGGTGCCCTACGCCGACGTCGTCTGCTTCACCACCCACAAGGTGCTGCGCGGCCCCCGCGGCGGCATGATCCTCTGCACCGAGGAGCTGGCGCAGCGCATCGACAAGGCGGTCTTCCCGTTCAGCCAGGGTGGCCCCCTGATGCACGCCGTGGCGGCGAAGGCGGTGGCGCTGAGAGAGGCTGCCACCCCGGCGTACGCGGCCTATGCCGCCCGGGTGGTCCGCAACGCGCAGGCGCTCGCCGACGGCCTCGCCGCCGAGGGACTGCGCCCGACCACCGGCGGCACCGACACCCACTTGGCGCTGCTCGACCTGCGCGCCATCGGCGTCACCGGTCGCCAGGCCGAAGAGCGCTGCGGCGCAGCCGGTATCAGTCTGAACAAGAATGCCATCCCCAACGACCCCCAGCCCCCGATGACGGCGTCCGGGATCCGGGTGGGCACCCCGGCGGTGACCACCCAGGGCATGGACGAGGGCGACATGAAAGAGATCGCGGGGCTGCTCGCCCGCGCGGTGGGCGACGCCGACGGGACCGCCGCCGCGGAGGTGGCCGCCGGGGTGTCGGCCCTGGTCGCCCGCCGGCCCGCCTACCCGCGCGCCTGAACGGGACGCACCGTGCGGGAGTACGCCATCGTCGTGCTCGTCACCGCGGCCGTGACCTTCCTCGTCACCCCCGTCGTGCGCCGCGTCGCCGTGCTGACCGGCGTGATGGCCGACGTGCGCGACCGCGACGTGCATGCCATCCCCACGCCGCGCCTGGGTGGCGTCGGGATGTACGTCGGGGTGCTGGCGGGGCTGTTGGTCGCCGACCACCTGCCGGTGCTGCACACGGTGTTCACCAACTACGACGAGCCGCGGGCGATCCTCATCGCCGGCGGGCTGATCACCCTGCTCGGGGTGGTCGACGACAAGTGGAGCGTGGACGCGCTGACCAAGCTCTCCGGGCAGATCGTGGCGGCCGGCGCGATGGTCCTGCTGGGACTGCGGCTGGCCTTTCTGGTGCTGCCGGGACGGGAGACGGCGTACACGCTCACCAGCGACGTGTCGGTGCCGCTGACGGTGCTGCTGGTGGTGCTGTTGGTCAACGCGGTGAACTTCATCGACGGGCTGGACGGGTTGGCCGCCGGGGTGGTGGCGATCGCGGCCGCCGCCCAGTTCACCTTCAGCTACAACCTGTCCGCCGACCAGAATTTCCTGCGGGCCCAGCCGGGTGCCCTGGTCGCGGCCATCTGCGTCGGGGCCTGCCTGGGCTTCCTGCCGCACAACTTCAGTCCGGCGCGGCTGTTCATGGGGGACTCCGGCTCGATGCTGCTGGGGTTGATGCTGGCCGCCTCCGCGGTGTCCACCACCGGCCAGTTCGACTTCGCCACGGCGATCAGCGGCTTCGGCGCCAACAACCCGCTGAACCTCTCGCTGCCGCTCGTCGTGCCCGTGCTGGTGCCGCTGCTGGTGCTCGCCGTGCCCTTCGCCGACCTGGTGCTCGCCGTCGTGCGGCGGACCCGCGGCGGCCGGTCGCCGTTCGCCCCCGACAAGATGCACCTGCACCACCGGCTGCTGGAGATCGGGCACAGTCAGCGTCGCGCGGTCCTGCTGATGTACGCCTGGAGTGCGCTGATCGGCTTCGGCGGCGTGGTGGTGTCGCTGTCGAGCAACGCCACCCTCCCCCTCACCCTGCTGGCCGGCGTGGCCATCGTGGTGCTGCTGGCGAGCTCGCTGCCCCGGCTGCGCACGCCGCGGGGTCCGGCATGACAGGGTCCGGCATGACGGGGTCCGGCATGCCGCCGGCCCGCCCCTCCACCGAGCAGGCCCACCTGCGCGGGCTCGACCTGTGTGCCGGCGCGCTGGCGGCGGCCACCGTCGTCGCGGTCGCGGTGGCTGCCCCGATCGGTGGCCAGCACGTCGTGGCCGGCCTCGGGGCGGGTGGGGTCCTCGCGCTGGCCATGCTGGCGCTGACCAGGGCGTGCCTGTCCCGGGCCGGCGCCGCCAGCGTGGAGCGGGTCGGGCCGCTCGCGGTGCTCCCCTTCGTCGGCAACCTCGCGCTGGCGGGGCTCGTCGCGGTCCTCGTCAACGGCAACGGCACCGTCGACCACACGGCGTTCGGCCTGGCCCTGCTCGTCGGGGTGGTCGTCAGCGTGCTCGCCCAGGCGGTCGCGACCCTGCCCGGCCGCACCACGGCCGTCACCCCGGTCGACACCGTCGGGCCATCGGCCTACGACGACGACGCGGCCGCGCGGGACGCCGACCGGGCCAGGGTCGCGGCGCGGACCGGCCGGCGCGCGGGGTAGCCGCAGGGACGGGTGGCGGGTGCGATACAGTCGCGGCGCGATGAGCGGCCCTGGCGCGCAGGACCCTGGGATCCAGGATCCGTGGCAGGCCATGAGCACGCTGGTCGCGGGTCCCGTGGCCTGGGGGGCCATCGGCTTCGGCGTGGACGCGGTCACCGGTTCCGGTGCCTTCGTGCCCATCGGGCTGGTGGTGGGATTCGTCGCATCGCTGTGGTTCGTGTGGCACCAGCACACGCACGCACCGACAGCCCGCCCGACAGCCCGCCCGACAATGCCGTCCGACGAGCGAGGAGACCTGCCCTGATCGCGTCAGCCGACTCGCGCGGCCCCTTCCCCGCGCCGTCGTCGAACGACTTCTTCTTCGACCCGGTGTCGCTCTTCGGTCACGTGCTGCGGTTCAAGCCGGCGGGGATCGACCTGTCGATCAACCGGGTCGTGCTGCTGGAGTTCCTGGTGGCCGGCACCCTGTGCGCATTGTTCGCCGTCGCCTTCCGCCGGGCGCGCGTGGTCCCGCAGGGCAGCCAGAACATCCTCGAGGCCCTGATGGACTTCGTGCGCAAGGACCTCGTCGACGACGTCGTCGGCGTCAAGGGGCGCAAGTACACGGCGTACTTCATGTCGCTGTTCTTCTTCCTGCTGTTCGCCAACCTCACCGAGATCGTGCCGGGCATCGAGTTTCCGGTGAACAGCCGCACCGCGCTGCCGGTGGCGCTGGCGGTCATCACCCTGGTGCTCTTCGTCCGCGAGGGCATCGCGGCGGTGGGGCTCGGCCGCTATGTCAAGGACACGCTGTTCCCGCCGGGGGTGCCGCTGGCGATCTATGTCATCCTGACGCCCATCGAGTTCATCTCGACCTTCCTCATCCGGCCCTTCACATTGTTCATCCGGCTGTCGGCCAACATGATTGCCGGACACCTGCTGCTGGGCATCATGTATGTCGCCACCGACTACCTGCTCTTCGGTTACCACTACGGCAAGAGCTTCACCGCGATCTTCGCAGCGGGCTCCTTCGTCGGGGCGATCGTGTTCACCGGCTTCGAGCTGTTCGTCGCCAGCCTGCAGGCTTACATCTTCGTGCTGTTGACCGGGGTCTACCTCGCCGGCGCGATGGAGCCCCAGCACTGATGGGGCAGCACTAGTCCGGACCGCACCACCCGCCCGGGGCTGGACCCAATGCCACGTAGCGTAAGTCGATCTTGGTGGTGGGCTTGGGTTCGGCCGATGCGGGGCGGCGTGGCGTGACCTGTGTGACTGGTGGGACTGATGTGATCGCCGGTCATGGTCACAGGGGTG
>JAABUZ0100010819.1_pt1 | contig 10054 bp, 5 predicted proteins | sample 5562091 | NCBI WGS metagenome assembly JAABUZ01 (sample SAMN12813069, study PRJNA571459) | rock metagenome | isolation source: Antarctica rocks | place: Antarctica: Victoria Land, Linnaeus Terrace sud | collected 2015-12-21 | reverse complement strand
CCCGAGATAATCACAGCCGGCCCCGCCCCCACCGGCAATCTCGAGATCACCGTCTCGCGCGCGGAGCTTCTGCGTGAACTCACCGCCGCTCAAAGCGTCGTCGAGCGCAAGACCACGATTCCCATCCTGTCGAACTTCCTCTTCGAGGTCGATGGTGACGCGGAGCGCCTCACCGTTATCGCCACCGACCTCGATCAGAGCCTGCGCACCTCCTGCGCCGCTAAGGTCAAGCGGGGTGGCGCCTGCACCATCCCGGCCCGCAAGCTCTACGACTACATCAAGCTCCTCCCCGAGGGCGACATCAGCATCAAGCTGATGGATAACCACTGGGTCCAGATCCGCGCCGGTCGCTCCAACACCAAGATGGTCGGCATGGCCCGCGCCAACTTTCCCCAGGTCGCCGAGTTTCCGGAGACCGGATCCTTCAAGCTCTCGGTCGCCTCGCTGCGCAACATGGTCTCCAAAACCATCTTCGCTATCTCGAACGAGGAGAGCCGGTACACCCTCAACGGCGCCCTTCTGGTACTCAAAGCCGAGTCGATGGCTATGGTCGCGACCGACGGACACCGCCTGGCGCACATAGAAAAATTGGGAGAGACTTTGGACGGCATCTCCGGTGAGAAGAAGACCCTCATCCCCCGCAAGGCCCTCAGCGAGCTCTCCGGCCTCCTCGGTAGCACGGATGTCGAAACCCTCGACTTCGCCGACGACGATCAGACCCTCTTCTTCCGCGTCGGTGGCCGCGTCCTCACCAGCCGCAAGCTCACTGGCCAGTTTCCCAACTACGAAGCCGTCCTCCCTCGCGACAACAATAAGTTCGTCATCGTGCGCTCGGAAGACCTCATGGGCTGCATCCAGCGCGTCGCCCAGTTTGCCGACGAGCGCTCCGGCGCCATCAAGATCCGCCTTGAGGGAAACGAACTCAAACTCTCGTCGTCTTCTACCGACGCAGGCGAATCTGAAGACACCATCGAGACGCCTTACAACTACGACCCTCTTGTGGTCGGTTTCAACAGCAGCTACCTCATCGACTTCCTCAGGGCCATCGGCAACACCGGAGAGGTTCGCCTCGAGTTCAAGGACGCCCAGAGCGCCGGGCAGATGCGCCCCGAGGACGGCGACGAGGACGTGAAGTACCGCTACATCCTGATGCCCATGCGCATCTGAACCGTTCCTTGTGAGAATTTGACAAGCCCGGCCCCAAGCCGGGCTTCTTCATGTCAAGCCGCGGTGCGGCCAACTGACTCATTCATGAGCACTTAACAACTGGCGCATCATGGCCATCCCGTTCGCTAGACTGGTAGAGAACAAGCTTCCCCGCCGCTACTCTCTCTCGAAACTCTGGGGACTGCTTTTGCGGTACGGCGATGCGCACACCATATGGAAATCCGGGTAGCCTCCTATTCTGGTTAGGTTACGAAGCTACGGAAGTCCGGAAGTAAATTATATGTTTGAATACTTTGCGCACAAAGCGTAGGGAGGGCCTCCCCCAGGCAAGCGGCATCCACGTCGCTCTCCGCCCGTAGCAGGAGCAGCAACATAGAAAGCCGACCCTACGAGTAAGCAAACTTTGCTGTTTCAAAGCATCACACAAGCAGTTCACGCCATGGCTCTATTCCGCCGAGGCGTGTAGATGTGCCACAGTGAAGGTCTGAATTCTCCATGCGCTTCATTCCTGCCGCTCTCCTCACCCTGTCGATGGCCGTTCTAACGGCAAGCGCCCAGGAGCGATTGCCCGGGCAGGTTGCCGGACCTGGCGAATCGTCCGCATCCTTCCGGTTCATACCAATGCCTGCTGGACGGATCAGCAGGCCGAACCCCTGGTCGGCTCCCTGCTCCACTACAGCGCCACAACGATGCGCTGGCAAGGCGGTGTAGTGCCTCTCACCGGGGTCACTACCCGCTCCCTTACCTCCGACCTCCTCGCCAAAGAGACCGCGGGCGGGAACGGCCCCGCTCTTAAGCTTACCGACCTAGGTATCCACTCCCAGGGCGTCACCGAGGTCAACCTTCAGCACGCCGACGCCGATATTACTGGCGCGACCACCGAAGTCCCGGGCGACTCCGTTGTCCTCGCCGGCCCTGGCCGCATCGTTGTCAGCGCGTGTGGCGTTTACACACCTCGCATCTGGCCGCAGCAAGCGAAGGCGTCTTTAAAGGCTCCTGAACCAGCAGCGGTCCCGGTGCTACTGTCGGAGTTCCACCATCGTCGCACCTTGGCCACCCTCGTAATGCGGTGGCTCGGTCACACCGGTCACATGCGGATGCTTGCGCAGGTACTCCCGCAGGGTCCGGCGCAGTACCCCCATCCCGGTGCCATGGACGATTCGCACCCGGGGCAGCCCTGCAAGAAATGCCTGGTCGATGTACCGCTCCACCTCACCCTCAGCTTCATCCGCCGTTCGTCCGATCACATTGATTTCGGAGGGCACGTAATCGCTATCCTGGGTGGTGCCAACGGTCACCCCACCCCGCCCCCGGCGAACCTGCGCCGAAGAGATCGCCTGAACCGGTGTCACCTCCACAATGTCGGTGCGCGGTATCCGCATCTTCATCTGCCCCATGGAGACCTCAAAGTTCTTCGCATCCAGCACCCCGTTTACTCGGCCCTCCCGCCCCAGCGACTTAATCTTCACCAGGTCGCCGACCCGGATCTCCACCTCACCCTTCGCCCGCTTCGGAGCATCTCCCCTGTCCGCCCCCGAGATGTGCGCCACAACCGTCGAATTAAACTGCTCCGAGAACTCCCGCTTCAGCCGGGCCACACGGAGCGCCGAATCACGTGCAATCTTTTGCGCCACCGTCTTGTCCTCAATCGCCTTGACCGTCTCCTTGAGCTGGCTGGTAAAGTCCTCGAGCAGCAGGTTCAGTTTGCCTTCGAGCTCGCGCGTGCGCTGCTTCTGCTCGTTCCGCCCCTCGAGTTCCAGTCTTGCTCGCTCCCGGGCCAGATCCTGCTCCCTCCGCTTCAGCCCATCTCGCTCGTCCTTCGCCGCCGCAAGCTGATCGTGCAACTGGTCCAGGAACTCGCCGATATCGGCGGTCTGCGTGGTCATCTGTGCCCGGGCCTCGGCGATGATGGACGGCTCCATACCTAGCCGCTCCGCGATATTCAAGCCTGCTGATGCGCCCGGAACACCAAGCCGCAGCTCATACGTAGGGGTCAACGTCTCACGGTCAAACCCGACCGCAGCGTTCAGCACGCCCGCATGGTTCGCGGCATACACCTTCAGCGAAGTCAGGTGCGTTGTGATGCAGCACCAAGCCCCGGCACGCAGGAAGTGATCTGCGACCGCCACAGCAAGCGCCGCACCTTCTTCCGGATCGGTCGCGGAGCCCAGCTCGTCGAGCAGCACGAGAGAGCCCCTATCGGCCGTTTTCGAGATCCTATCGACATTGACCACATGGGCGGAGAAGCTAGAGAGGTTGCGCTCAATTGACTGCGCGTCCCCAATGTCCGCATACACGCTCTGGAACAGCGGCAGTGTCGCGGTCTCGGCAGGTACTGGAACTCCCGCTTGCGCCATCAGCGCAAGCAGCCCCAGCGTTTTGAGTGATACGGTCTTGCCTCCTGTGTTGGGTCCGCTGATGATCAGCTGTCGCGAGCCTGAAGGCATCAGGATCGTCAGAGGCACCGGTCTGGCATGCTCTCTCGTACTATCCCCCCCCGGCTCGGCCGCAGCGGCAGCTCGCATCCGGAGCTCCAGCAATGGATGTCGGGCTGCGGTTATGGTCAATTCCGTCGTCGGTTCCTCAGTATCAGCTGTGAAGAAGCTGGGCTGCACACAATCCAGCTCGATTGCGAACCGGGCACGCGCGTAGTGCGCCTCGACCTCTGCAAGCACACATGTGCCGGTGTGAATCGCAGTCGCATTCTGGGCAATCGACCGGGTAAGCGCTACAAGAATGCGATGAATCTCCGCCTGCTCCTCATCGAGCAACCGAACCAACTCGTTGTTCTGTTCGATGGCCTCGAGCGGTTCGACGAAGACCGTCTGTCCTGTGGAACTGGATCCGTGGACCACTCCCGGCACGCGTCGCTTGAACTCAGCCTTCACGGGAATCACGAAGCGCTCTCCACGAACCGTGATGACGTCTTCCTGCGTCGCTCCCTCATCACGAAGCCGCCGCGCCGCCCTCCGCAGACTCTCCTCGATCGCCCGATGCTGCCGCTCCATCGCTCGCCGGATACGGCGCAGCTCAGACGAGGCGTCGTCCAAAAGGCTTCCATCCGGCTCGATCTTCCCTCTCAGGCTCCGCAGAAGCGGTGCGAGATCCGTCTCCAGCATGGAGGCCGAGAGCTCCGCGATGTGCGGCCAGCTATGGCGTCCGCTATTCCTGTTTGCCTCGATCATGCTGGTCCAAGCCGCAACCCTCTCGATCAGCGTTAGCAGGCTCAGGATGGCCAAACCTTCCAGGGCAACACCCTCCACGCGAGCCTCGTCCAGCAGTGCCGTCGGGTCGAAGAGACCGTGAAAATCGAAGCTTCCGCCTGATGTGAGCAGGCCTCGCATCTCCGCTGTCCGGAGGTGCTGTTCCTCGATCCATTCGAGGTTACTGGAGGGCTCGAGCGCAAGCAGCCATGCCCGCCCCAGGGGCGAACCTGTTGCTCCCGCGAGGTGCTCCCGCAACCTGGGCCATTCCAGAGAGAGCGCTCCGGTTTCGCGCAGCGGGAAGGGTATTTCTGGCAGAAGTTCCAAACTCATCACCTGATATCGTAATTCGCACCCAAGAACCAGCTTGCTGTTGGACGCGTATAAGACTGTGCTGGAGGCAGCCGGCTCCGGAGTTTCGCCCCAGGAGGTGTGCCATGGTCTGTCGAGCATGCAACTCAACGATCGAGCCCAATACTCGCTTCTGCCCCAAATGTGGCGCACCGGCCGTTTACGCCCAGGTTGCACCCCAGCAGGTGCCGATAGCCAGGTACACGCCTCTGTTCGCTCCGCGTCTGCGCGTGACCCGCAACCTTCAGTCTCTCGGCGTGCTCTGGTGCGTCTTCGGCGCCTACCGGATACTGGGCGGCTTGATTGGCATGTTCTTCCTTCACGCGGTCGCAACCCATGCCCTCGGTGAAGGTGGATGGCCCTTCGGCGGTCATGGTTCTCACTTCCCGGAGGCCTGGATGGGCTTCCTTGTCCCGGTCCTTGCCTCGGTGACCATCGTCTCCGCTGCTCTGGCCTTCATCACCGGCTACGGCCTCCTTAGCCGGAGGTCCTGGGGCAGAACCCTCGCCATCGTTGCGGCCGTCCTTGCGTTATTCAAGTTCCCTTTCGGTACTGGGTTGGGTATCTACACGCTTTGGGTGCTGGCACCGGGAGAGTCGGGAGCCGAATACGATTCGATCACTGCCCAGAGCCTGGGAGCCTGACCCACGCCTACACTCGCCCGTAAACTGAGAGAATGAACTTTCCTGAAACAAGGCTGCGCCGCCTGCGCCGAACCGAAGCCCTCCGATCACTGGTGCGCGAAACCAGGCTGGCTCCGAGTTCACTGATCTACCCATTGTTCCTCTGTCCTGGCGAGGGCCTCCGCCGTGAGGTGAGTTCCATGCCCGGGGTGTTCAATCTCTCCCTCGATAAGGCAGTAGAAGAAGCCGAGACCTGTGCTGCCCTTGGCATAGGCGGTCTCCTGCTCTTCGGTCTGCCTGCGGAAAAGGATGATCAGGCTACCGGCGCCTGGAACCCTAACGGCATCGTCCAGCAGGCTCTCCGAGCCTTCAAGTCCAATCGCAAGCTCGATTCTCTCGTTCAGATAGCTGACGTCTGCCTCTGCGAGTACACCTCCCATGGGCACTGCGGCATCGTTACCCGCGATGGTGACAAGTATGTGATTGAGAACGACGCCAGCGTGGAGTTGATCGCGAAGACCGCCTCCTCCCTAGCTGTGGCTGGTGCCGACATGGTCGCCCCGAGCGACATGATGGACGGCCGGGTCGCGGCGATGCGCCTTGCCATGGATGCCGAGGGTCAGGATCAGACACCGATCCTTAGCTATGCCTCGAAGTTCTCTTCGGCTTTTTACGGTCCGTTCCGCGAGGCGGCCGACTCTGCACCGCAGTTCGGAGATCGTCGCAGCTATCAGATGGACGGCGCCAACCTCCGTGAGGCGATGCGTGAGATCCAGCAGGATCTTACCGAGGGCGCCGATATGCTACTGATGAAGCCGGCGATGCCCTACCTTGACGTCTTAAGCGAAGCCCGGCGACGGTTCGACGTTCCTATCGGCGCTTACCAGGTCTCAGGCGAGTACAGCATGCTACAGGCGGCGTTCCAGAGGGGGTGGCTGGAGCCCGAACGCGCCATGATGGAGTCACTGCTCTCGATCCGTCGAGCAGGAGCGGATTTCACGGTGACATACTTTGCGAAAGATGCGGCCAGAGCCTTAGGCTAGGTTCACTGGGGCTCGCTTCGTAAGCGGCAGGTCACCCGGCCCTGGTTCCAAAGGCGGTCGAGCGAATCCAATAGAATGTAACAGGTATCCAATGGAAGCAAGAGTGAACGAATGGAGTGACAGGCGTGGCAGAGACGATTTTTGATTTGGTAGTGGTGGGCGGTGGTCCCGCAGGTTATACGTGTGCTATCCGTGCCGCACAGTATGGGCTAAAGGTTGCCCTCATCGAAAAGACCGACAAGCTCGGCGGAACCTGCCTTCACTGGGGATGCATTCCAACGAAGTCAATGCTCTTCTCAGCCGAGATCTGGGATCATCTGAAGCACGCCGACCGCTATGGCATCGAAGTCACGAATCCCAAGCTGAACTGGAAGGGCGTGCTCGCGCGTAAGAACGACGTCATCACGAAGCACACCAAAGGTCTCGAGTTCTTGATGAAGAAAAACAAGATCACGACCTTTCAGGGCTACGGTCGTCTCACCGGCCCGGCAAAGGATGGCGTTCACACGATCGACGTCGATCGTGACGGGAAGAAGGAGACCGTCATGACGAAGAAGGTCGCCCTTGCTACCGGCTCCGACGCTCGCATGCTCCCCGGGTACAAGCCGGATGATACGGTCCTGACCAACATGGAGATCCTCACCATCGACCATGTCCCGGCCTCCCTCGTTGTGATCGGTTCGGGCGCAGTGGGCGTGGAGTTTGCCTCGGTCTTCAACAGCTTTGGCTGTCAGGTCACCATCATCGAAGCGCTTCCTCGTGTTGTCCCAGTCGAGGACGAAGACGTTAGCAAAGAACTTCTGCGCGCTTATAAAAAGCGCGGCATGGATGTCCATATCTCCGCCAAGGTCGATAGGATTGAGAAAACTGAGAAGGGCGTCAACGTCCACTTCACCAAGTCGGACGGCAAAGGCGAGATCAAATCCGCCGAGAAGGTCCTCGTCGCCGTTGGCCGCGCCCCTCGAACTACCGACATCGGCATCGAGAAGACCAAGATCAACACCGACCGCGGCTTCGTCACTACAAACGAGTGGATGGAGACGACTGAGCCCGGAATTTATGCCATCGGCGACGTCGTAGCCGGCCTTCCCCAACTCGCTCACGTCGGCGCCATGTCCGGCCTGGTCGTTGCTGCCAAGCTTGCCGGCAAATACGCCCGCCCCGTACGCCGCGACCGCATCCCCGGCTGCACCTACTGCGACCCGCAGATCGGCTCGGTTGGTCTGACCGAGGCGCAGGCGAAGGAGAAGGGCTTTCAGGTTAAGGTCGGCAAGTTCCCCTTTGTCGGCAACTCCAAGGCGACGATCTTGGACTCGCATGATGGCTTCGTCAAGGTCGTCTCGGATGCCAAGTACGGCGAGGTTCTCGGCGTTCACATCATCGGACCTAACGCGACAGAGCTGATCGCCGAGAGCGTCACGGCCATGGAACTCGAGGCTACCGTCGAAGAAATGATGTTCACCATTCACGCGCACCCCACTCTCTCCGAGAGCATGCTCGACGGCTTCTCGAGCGTAGAAGGCATGGCAATCAACGTCTAGAACCCCCATGTTCTTACACCTTCTCCATCTCGGCCGCGTCCCGTACGCGCAGGCGCTCGAGATACAACGGCGTGTCGTCGAAGCTCGCAAACAGCAGCTTATCGGCGACACGCTTCTTCTCTTGGAGCACCCTCCGGTCCTCACTTTGGGTCGAAACGCCAGACGCTCAAACATCCTTGCTTCCGACCAACACCTCGCCCAAAAAGGCGTTGAAGTCCACGAGATCAACCGTGGTGGAGACGTCACCTACCACGGCCCCGGCCAACTGGTCGGCTATCCCATTGTCGATCTTCGCGGAGACCTCCCGGGCAAGCGCGGCCCGCATCTTGGCCCTGTCGACTTCGTCCGCCTGCTCGAAGAGGTCCTCATCCGTACCTGTGGCGACTTCGGCGTGCTCACGCAACGCATCTGCAAACGGACCGGCGTCTGGACCATCGCTGGGGGCAGTATCCCTGAAAAAAAGGTCGCCGCCATCGGCGTCCACGTCTCCCAGGGAGTTACCTCGCACGGCTTCGCCCTTAACGTCTCGACCGATCTCCGCGACTTCAACTGGATCGTCCCGTGCGGCATCTCCGACCGTGACGTCACCAGCCTCGACCTCGAAGCGCCCGAGCACTTGCCGGCTGATCTCCAGCCCACGATGGAAAACGCCTTCAATCTCACGGCACGAAACTTCGGCCGCATCTTCGATCGTCAGATGCTTTTAGCCTCCTCACTTGACGAGCTCCTCGCTCGGCCACACCACGGGCCGGAGCCGTATAATCCAGTGTTGCGCGGCACATCGCACACCTAAGCCTGAATCGATAGAAGGATCCTCATGCCGACCGACGTAGTTATGCCCCAGATGGGGGAATCCATCACCGAAGGCACCATCACCAAGTGGCTCAAGCAGCCGGGTGAAACCGTAGAACGCGACGAGCCGCTGTTCGAGATCTCGACCGACAAGGTCGATGCCGAGATCCCCTCTCCCGCTGCCGGGACCTTGCAGGAGATTAAGACCCCCGAGGGCTCAACCGTCCAGATCAACACGATTGTCGCAGTCATCGGGGAGGCCGGCGCAATCTCCACGAATGCATCCCTGGCGCCTGCTTCAAAAGCTAGCCCAGCCAATGTGCCCGAAAGCGCCGCGACTCCGGCCGCCGATTCCGCTACTCCGGCCGCCATAGACTTCCCGGCCCCTGATCTCGCCAACCCGCCAGCAGCGCCGGGCACCGAATCCGGTTCTGCCCCTGAGCAGGCTTCCACTCCCGGCACCGAGGTCCTCATGCCTCAGATGGGCGAGTCCATCACCGAAGGCACCATTACCAAATGGCTCAAAAGGGTCGGCGACACCGTCCAGCGCGACGAGCCCATCTTTGAGATCTCAACCGACAAGGTTGACGCGGAGATCCCCTCGCCGATTGCCGGCAAACTCTCCGAGATCAAGGTCCAGGAAGGCCAGACCGTTACGATCAACACCGTCGTGGCGGTCATCGGTGGTGGAGCAAGTGCAGCACCCTCATCGAAGGCCGCATCTGCCTCCGTACCTGCCGCGGCACCAGCCCAGCAGCAAAACGGAAAGCCCTCTGCAGCCTCGGGACAGGCAGAGCACATCCGTTCCTCTCCGCTTGTGCGCAAGATGGCGAAAGACAATGATGTCGACCTCGGTCAAATCTCCGGATCTGGCGCCTCTGGCCGCATCACAAAGAGTGACATCCTCGGCCATCTTGAAGGAGGCTCTGCAGCTCCCGCTGCCACACCGGCCGCACCCGCATCCGCGGTCCAGACAGAGTCTGCTCCTGTCATCCAGCCGACGTACACGCAAGCCGAATCGGCAAAGGCCACCACCGCTCCCGCAAAAGCGGCAGCGGCCACACCGCCCATGCCCGGCGAGCTCATTCCCATGACCAAGATGCGCTCCATCATTGCGCAGCGTATGGTCGAGTCCAAGCGCACCAGCGCTCACGTCCATACAGTGTTCAAAGTGGACATGACCCGCATCGTCAAGCTTCGCGAAAAAGAGAAGAACAAATACGAGCAGCGCAACGGCGTCAAACTTACCTACATGCCGTTCATCACGCGCGCTGCCGTCGCTGCGCTTCGCAAGCACCCGATCGTGAACGCGGCGACCCAGGGGGACGCCGTTC
>JAABUZ0100010817.1_pt1 | contig 10057 bp, 13 predicted proteins | sample 5562091 | NCBI WGS metagenome assembly JAABUZ01 (sample SAMN12813069, study PRJNA571459) | rock metagenome | isolation source: Antarctica rocks | place: Antarctica: Victoria Land, Linnaeus Terrace sud | collected 2015-12-21 | reverse complement strand
ACGCGGTGGATTTTTGGGCGCATAGTGAACCTCCGAGAAGCGAGGATGCCGCGACGCGGTGCGGCACGTCCACGATACCGGGGAAGCGCAATGCTGTAAACCTACCGTGCCAGACCACTAGAGGAGAAAACAGGTGCAGTGAGAATCACTAAAGATGAGTGGTCAATCAGTCTAATTGGAAACGATCCCACAATTGATGGATATGCGGAATGGGATACTAAAATCATCGGGTTATCACGGAATGTTGCGTTCCAACTTGCTGAGAAAGGTATTGATGTCATTATGGACGAAGGATTTTGGGAGAGGGAGACACGAGCTGAAATGAAGAGAAGAATAGAGGCAATAGGCGCTAAAGAGGTGCTGTATTATCTTGAGACTCCGATAGAAACGATACGGGAAAGGGTTGTGGGAAGAAACAATAATTTTATCAAAGAATCATTTAAGATTAGCAGAGAAATGCTAGACAATTACTTAAAGTATTGGGAACCTCCTGGTGAAGATGAAGATTACGTTCTCGCCAGTGAGGTGAAGTTGCCCCGCCTCGGCAGACAGTGAAGCCAAAAGGAACGGCCGATATACACTCTTATCACTACCAATGTACTCGGAAACGGTTGGATTTGTACGGGTATCAGCCTACATCAACTTCCGGACTGCGGCGCGGTAACATACGTTGGTAGCATGAGTTGCACCGTGATCTGTATCCCGGACTCGCGTTGCGGCCAACGACTTGCGTAAACCACTGCATGCTGCACCGAAGCATCTCGGAAGATGGACCAGTTTACGTATCGTGTTGCGATCTGCTCAATATTTGCGATCTCACTCTCACCGACTGACAGACTGAGCGTCACTGATTGATCGCCACGATGCACGAGGTTGTTCCGAAGCTGATTGAACTTCCCAAAAGACCCTATATCGTTCTCCCATCCGTCGATTTTTGCAGCTTTTGCCATTTCCCCGAATCGCGATGCGAGGCTGGGTGGAGGCAATCTTAATCGGCTCATCAAGGCAAGCATCGATTCTGCACGATTACCTCCATTGCTAGCGATGAATGACCGGATCTCCGTTAGGATGTCTTCGTCTGCATGATATTGTTCTCCTTGATAGCCTCCCAGGATGATCTCGATCGAAGTGAAGAATGCGACAAACTTCGAGATGCGATCTTTCTCAGCCCATCCCCGTAGCAACCAATTAAATGCGAGGGCCTTCCTCCGCATCGAAACTCGCTCCGGATTGCCTGCTGTCTCGAGGTCGACGTTGAGGGAGTTCGACGCTCCGTCTATCATTAGGACTGGGTTGAGTCCCTGAGGCGCAATGAACTGATAAGAACTGGATAGATGATCCCCATCCTGCCCCGCATAAAAGGCGTCGAAAAGCAGATCAGTGACGAACTGGCCGTGCAGACGAAGCCCGATAGTCCCGCACGCGATATCGCTCGCTAGAACAAGATCGGTGTCTTCAGTTGCCAATCGAAGCGCTTCATTCCTTGCTTTCACATCATTGGCGTGAAGTCCGTGAGAAAGATCCGCCGACACGTCAACTTCCTTGAATGCAAAGATGTCGCTATAAACCGTATCAGGGGAAGCGGATCCAGCGTCCTCACGAGAAATCTTCCCCTGGAGTCCGACCTTTTGCCCTATGACGAAATGATCCTCACCATATCGTTCGTACCAGTCGAGAGCTGGCTCATCCGACAGATATGCCTGGATCGTTACATTACCAATCGGCTCCGTTACTTCGATCGTTTTATACCTGCCAAGGTCGCATCCAATACCCTTATAGAGTCTTCGGTACCCGATTAATATCTTCGTCACAATACCCATCCCGTTACATCGATAGTGCGCTCAGTATTTTTGACTCTTGTATGTGTCACGGATTTGCCCCGTGTCTGGAATCGGTTCAGGACACTTTCGCTCGCTTCAAAAAGTGCCCCAAAAGCGTACCACGACGGGAGTTTGCCCTGTCTCAGCAAAGCCATGCTAATTGTCGTTCATCACCGTGTAGATTGAGCATAACTACATGGGCGCTTTTCCATTTAATTGGTGGATCGTGCTGCCAGTCTGGCGACTGTCACTCCTCGATGTGCGGTGGGAGACCTTTATATCGGATGGAATAGGCGCTTGCGATTCGTGCCGAAAACTGCTCGATCCGCAACGGTGATCCCTGAGGCGGCACATTCGCATCGATCGTGCCCGTTGCGGGATCCCATAGAACGAATGAAACGGCTTCTGCCATGTACACCGGATCATCTACCCGCAGACGCCGTCCGAGTCGGTCAAGCGATTCGCTGATCGCTGCACGCTGCGGTGCCCGTATAGCGGGAGCGGGGATAACGACGATAAACGCAGAAACCGCGTGAGGAAACCGGCTATGCACATTTGTCGCCTCGGTTGAAAGGTCGTTGATCATGTTCTGCCAGTTTTTTCGAATGCTGTCCGCTCCGTTCAATGTCTCTGTATCCAAAACGAAACGCACCCCATCCGGACGGTAGGTAACATCGAATTGTTGCGACCGCACCGCACCGACGATTCGCACCTCTCCGAGTTCAACACAGTTCGATTGCGGCGGGATGAGGGCGTCCATTTCACGCTTGATCTGCGGGATATCCGCGTACGTTTCCGCAATGCGTTTCGTGTACGTTACAAGTGGAATATTGCCGAGCATCGCGGCGAGTGCTCGCGCAACGGCCACATCAAAGAGCACCGTAAAGGCCGCCGTTTCGGTCTGCGTGAACATCTCTACGCTGCTCTGTTTATTGTTCAGGTCTTTCTGAAGCCATGTCTGTCCGTGGATCGCCAAATCAGCCTGCGTCAGATACGCCGTCAGTTTCGGCATGTCTTGCAGGCTAGGCATCGGGTATTTTCCCCAGGTCTGTCGGCAGCTGGCCGCGTCGTTTGAACGTTCTGCTCACGCGACGATTTGACAACTTTTCCCAGATATTCCGCAATGCCTCAACGTCTGCTCGCGGTAAACCCATTTGTTCACGAAGATAGAGACGATCTGCTACCTCAAGCATGTCATCAATCCGGCCGGCGCGCGCCTGTCGGTCTAATGACTCAAGACTCAAATCGTCGCCGCTGAAGGGAGGAAGCGGTAAGTTATCAGCTTCATTCGGCTCTAACTCAAGGACGCCACCGCCGTAACTTCTGCCCATCACCTCAGCAAACGCAAAGGTCATTGAGTTATGAAATCGTGCGACGGTGGGGGCGGCCTGCTCATGCTCTCGGAAACGCACCCGGTGAATCGTGTCCGTCGACGTCGCTGCGGTCTCGTTGAGAATGAGTTTCGGGTACCGATTGATCTGCCGAAATAGGAAGGCATCAGGCGTGCGAACGGACGGCACGATGTACCATCGCTTTCGTATGCTGCACTTGTATCCCTTATGGACTTCCTGTTCTTCCCCCTTCTCAAGATACGTAACCATCTCCGGCGACAATGCGTCTTTCTCTTCATTCGGCGGGTAGACGAGAAAGCAGCGGGCGTTTGCGGTGATATCGTGGGCCAGATCGGTATCCCTATAGCGAAGGCCGGGCAGTTGAAACGATCGGCCTACAACAGGCACGGTATACGGCGAGATGCCCGTCTGTTCTGCTAGTTCTGGATTGACGATAAAGAAGGTGTTATTGCCAGTCACAACGCCCACGTCGACGGACGCAATATCACCAAAACGCAGCAACGGCGTGTCATGAGTCAGGCGACGCAAAAGCTGGATTTCGTTCTCCGAGAGATAGTACTGCGTCCATTTCTCGGTGGAGTGATCCATCGATTTGAGCGCGTATTGATCGTGAGTTTCAAAGTCGAACGCGGCAAGCTGGTAATCGTCGTCGAGCTCCACAACATCGATTCCGCCCCGTCCGATAGCCTTACGGCTCGCCAGCAACAGAACGACTTCCTGTTGTGCGCCGGAAAAGAGCAGCTTGCGAAACGTGACGATTGTGATAGCAGCATAGTGATCTGCTAAGAATCTCCGTAGCTCGGCGGTATAGCCGACCTGCATCAGTTCTGCGGGCAAAACCATCGCAAGCTTGCCTGAGTCGCCGAGAAGCAATGTGGCGGAGACAACAAACGGTACCCAGATGTTCGTAAGATTTGTTGGTTTAAGGCCGACGGAACGCATGATCTCAAACGCAGGCTTGCGGTAGCGCTCGTCGAAATGTTGGTAGCGGATGAATGGGGGATTGCCTATCACAACGTCGAAGCGCGTATTAGTCAGTAGTAGCTCCCGGCAATACTGGAAAAAGTCAGCTGACACCACCGGCGATTCACCGATTCCGACGCCGATATCGTTCAGCCGTGCTGACGCTCTGTCCGCCTCCTCGATATCAAGCTCCACAGAAGCGAGTTGTTTGTTGACGTCTCGGATAGACGCTCCAACAGCGAGCAGCCGCTCCGCAGCGGCAATAGCGATATTGCCGTCACCGCAACTTGGTTCAAGAACAGTCGTCGTTGACGAGTGAATCGCCCACCGGGCAAGGAATTCCGAAACAAGTTGGGGAGTGTAGTAACCACCGCGTAGCTTCTGTGCGGACTCAAGTATCGCCACGCGTTGCTCCTGACTGACCCTCTACTGCCACCAGCACTGGACGAGTATAGACGGCATGTACGTACAGTACAACAAAGACACGTATATTGCCGCTATTCTAAATCACAGGCAGATGGAAGGTACAGTCGTGCAGGAGCTCCATATATTGCGCTATGTACGTACACAGCCTATACTAGGGCTGTTAGAACGCACTTTCTGATATCCCGAAAGACGCTCAGAGAGGGAGGGAAATCATGTCGCTCGTGATAGCTGTATCGGTACCGACAGGGATAGTGCTGTCAGGAGACAGTAGAACTACATCGATTATTCCTCAGCAACCTTCTCAGCCTCCTGCACTGCAAGAAACATCAGTGGACGGAAAGGAATCAGGCAAACCGAGTTCTGCGGAAGCAGTCACAGGCGAAGGAATAACGGAACTGCCGAAAGCTCCTCAGCCGAACGCTATTCATATTCCGATTGTTCTATCAGATGCAACAGACAAGCTGTTCCTGCTTTGGGACAAATACGGGGTTGGCGTTTATGGAGACGCATTTGTCAGCAACATGCCAATCGCTCATACCATCCAACAATTTGAACTAGCAAACAGGAAGACTAGGCCTGCTTCGCCTCAAGCTTGCGCTAACGCTTTGCTGAAGTATTTTCAAGCATTAAACCCCCTCCCGATCGTGGGTATGATGGTCATTGGCTACGAAAAGGCAGAACAATGGATCTTGGGGGTCAATGTAAAAGAAGGTACAATTACAAGAAATAATGCCATTCCCGACACTGAATTGATTGTATACACTTCAGTTTGGGGGGGGGATTTCTTGGTCGTCCAACGGCTCTTGAGCGATCTCCAATATCAACCACCATATTCCGCGATGAATGTTCAAGATGCTGTTGATCTATCTCGTCATCTTATCCGTTCAACCATTGATCAGTTGCGATTTGAACCACGATTTGCCAGCGTCGGTGGGCCGATAGATACGCTGGTTGTTACTCCAGCGAAGGCGGAGTTTCTAATACACAAGAGCCTCACATATTCATAGCCCTTACGTATTGTTGTCTCGTCGTCTTGGCTGGGTGTCCTTGGTAGGAATGGGGAGGTGTAACTGCTCATCGGTTGACTCGATCTCACTTTGCCCTCTGCTCAGATCGTGCTTCATGCCGCCTGCTCCTCCTCCACCATGCCGATAAACTCCGCCGACCTGATGATCGGGATCCCTTCATGCTGCTCCATGTCCAGCAAGTCACGATCTTCTGACACCAGATAGTCTGCCTTCCCTGCAACCGCCGTCGCGAGAAATTTGTTGTCTTTCGGATCGCGGTTGACCGCCGGAACTACCGAAAGGTCTATCGTCTCCGCTGTCTGCAGTATCCCGAGTATCGTCGCCGGATCGCGACCAGGCAATGTCCGAAAAAGTGTCACGATCTCTGGCCGGCGCAAAACGGCAAGGATTTCAACGGCAATCGGCTTGGAGATGACGAGGGTATAGGAGTCGGCGTGGTCAAAGACGATGCGTCCCCAGCGGCTCCGCGGGTTGATGAGGGCACGGACAAACCCGACGGTATCGAAAACGACTCTCATGATTCCTGGGCGCGAACCGCAGCGACGGCCTGATCGATTGCGTCGTCGATCTGCGCTTCGGTATAGCCTTTCTCTGTCGCTTCTTGCCGGACTGGTGCGAAGTAGTCGTAGAGTTCTCTGAGCCATGGGGAACCAGCTGTCTCCTTGATCTGCACCGGCTTGATGACGACCGTGCCGGTGGTCTCCGTGACGGCGACGAGATCGCCCTTCTTGATGCCGAGGCTCTTGCGCACGTCGGCAGGGAGCGTCACTTGCCCCTTCTCCTGCACGCGGACAAGGTGCTGATCGGCTGATTGGGTTGGTGTAAGGGAAGTCATACTTTCTGACATTCTACCTGAAATGATAGCTATTGTCAATGTTATTTATTTGAAGAAGGGAAGCGAGCATTTCTGCTCGCCTCCCCTAAGTGAAATGCACCAGAGGTCGTGCGGGTCAATGGCGCAGTCCGGTACGGATCGCAGCGCAGCGGAGACCATTGATGCGAACGCAGGAGAGGATCGCCTGTCCGTCCCCTATTCTGTGGCCTGCTCTGCCTCGCTGGACACGCCGTCACCCGCGATGATCGCGATCATCTGGTGGCTGATCTTCTGCACTTCGCCGAGGTTGCGCCGGAACACCGTCATGTCCTTCGCCCATCCTGCGATATACCCAAACGAGTAACCGCTGGTGTCGATCCCCATGTGCATGAGCGTGACGTAGGCGGCACTCTCGGCAACATCTTCCGCGTCTGCCCGGTCAACGGTCGCCCGATGGTCGGCCAGGAAGTGCGCCACCTCGTGGCATGTTGTCTTGACCGCGCTGATGCCCGTCAGATCACTCCTGATGCCGATTTCGTGCCTCGTTGGATGCCAGTAGCCCCGTTGACTGCCCGTGAAGTCTCGGACGATTGTGACGCCCGATTCGGTGGCAAAGCGGGTGAGTTGCATCGTGATGCGCTCGGCTTCATCGTTCTCCCCCTCGGGGTCTTTCACCGTCGGTGGTTCAGGAATAGGTCTCCCTTCTGTCTGCAAAACATCCCACACGTACCCGACGCCAAATCCTTTGATGACGTAGAGCGGATCGTTATCCTCCTTCTCGATCTTCGCCTTGTACGGCACCATGATGCGGATGCCCTTCTCCCCTTTCTTGACGGATCGCCCCAGGCTCTTCCAAGTGTGAAAACCGGCCACTCGTGTCGCGTCCGGCTTTTGCAGCATGACGAGGATCACGTTCCCGAATGAATAGGCGTGGAACCGGCTCGCCGTGTGCAGATACTGCTTGTAACCTTCACTGGTGAGGATTGACTCAATCCCGTGTTCCAAGATTCTCAGAACTTCCTGCATCCGCTCCTCGCGGCTGGCCTCGGTCGTGCGCGTCCGTCCGGTCATCGGCTGACTCCTCCACATGATGCTTGCGTGCAAGCAAAAACGGCCAGGAGAAAGGGCGTAAACCCGCTCTCTCGGCCGTTCTCACCAGAACGCTAGGGAGTCAGAAGTGTTGTGAATGTGCCAGGGCGAAGGATAAGCCGCCTGATGGTTTCCCCTTCGCTGCTGTGGCGGGATTATAGCAGAAGCGTAGCTATATTCCCAACACATTGTTTCTTGTCTGGTGTGCGGTGACGGAGATTTCGATTCGACGATTCGACGCTGCTACCTCATCGTCGCCACCTGGCACAATCGGCGGGTGCGACGACAACTACCCCGCGTCCTCAGGTGGCATACTGCCGTGGAACGGGCGCGGGAAGGAGTGCCGTCATGACGATTGCGGTCGGGTCGATCTGGATCGGCACGCAGGTGCACCACAAGTGGGTCGTGCGGGTGCGCAAGATCATGCCGCAGCACCTCCTGGTCGAGGTGATCGCCAGTCCGAGCGGCCATCGCAACACGCTGCTGAAGTTCACGACAAGCTACTTCCTCCGGGTCTATACGCTGCGCTCAACGCCGCATACGAAGGACAACACCTGAGGTCGCATCGTCCCCCGGGTTCCTTCCTTCCCGTTCAGCGCTGACAGCGGACAACTTGACACGCTGACTAGAATGGGGCATAGCCCCATTCCGAAGAATCAGAGAAACGGGCAAAACGGTGGGAGTGCCGCATATGGATAATTTGTAGCGAGTCCCACGCGGCGGTAACCTATCACCCATCGCCCGCATCCGTAATCCGCGAAGGGACGGACTGATGAGTTCATCGGGAAGCAGCGGAACATCCGCAGGTCGGTTCGCTCTCCTCGCGCCGCTCGCCCATCGCCCCTTCCGACTCCTCTTTTGGGGCAAGGTCGTCTCCAATCTCGGGGACTGGCTCGACATCCTCGCGCTGCTGACGCTTATCGTCTACCGTTGGGACCTCGGCGCGTTCGGCTGGGGCGCCTACCTCATCGCGCTGACGCTGCCGTACGCCGTCATCAGTCCCTTCGCGGGCGTCTGGGTGGATCGTCTGCCCCGCAAGACGGTGATGGTCGTGTGCGACCTCGCACGGGCGGTCGTCGTGCTCGGGCTAGTCTGGGCGCCCAACCTCCCCGCCGTCCTCCTCTTCGTCACCGTCCAGACGGTCTTCAGCACCTTCTTCAGCCCCGCCCAGCAGGCGACTATCCGTGCCACTGTGCCCGCTGAGGATCTGCTCACTGCCAACTCCCTGAGCCAGCTCGCCGATAACGCCGCGCGCCTCATCGGCCCCGGCATCGGCGGCCTCGTGCTCGCCCTCGTCGGGCTGCGCGGTTCGTTCATCGCGGACGCCGCGACGTTCCTCATCTCCGCCGCCTTCCTCCTGCGTCTCCCGCGCTTGGCGCCACTGCCCGTCGTGCCCACGGTACAACGACGCTTCTGGCCCGAATTCCGCGAAGGCGTGCATCACATTGTCCGTCGCCGGGCGCTGCTGATCACGGTCAGTTGCTCAGTCGCGGCATCCTTCTTCATCCGGGCGACCGATACCATCGGTGCGGTGGTGCTGAAGGCGCTGGGAGTGACGACCGGGCAGCTCGGCCCCTCGTTCACGCTCCTAGGCGTCGGCTATGTCGCCGGCGCGCTCGCCCTCGGGCAGTGGGGTAAAGGGCGGGCGCCCATTCTCATCATGGGATTGGGAGTCCTCGAACTCGGCAGCCTGATGGCGATGCTCGGGATCGCGGCCATCGAGGGGATGAGTGGGGGCGCCGTCGCCATCTTCGCGGCGTTCGTCTCGCGTTTCCTCCTCGGCTTCGGCTTCGGCGCCCTCGGGGTCGTCTACGGCACCATCCTGCAGCAGGAAACGCCGGATGACCTGATGGGTCGGGTCTCGGCGACCTCGGACATGCTGAAGACGACGATACCGCTCGTCGCGCCCCTCATCGTGGGTGGGCTGGCGGCGTGGCTCGGCTTGGGCTGGGCGTTCGCCATCCCGGGCGGTGGCCTGATGATCGTTGGGGCGGTGGTGATCCTCGCGCGGGAGGTTCCTGTCGGCGCTATCGAACTGCCCTATCCCCCTGAATGACGCTATGCGAGCTGGACGAGAGCGTCGGATGGTCGTTCTTCCGCGATCGCTGTGAATGACCGCGCCCCGCTCCTCCACGAATGGCCGGTCTCAGCACCCCCATTCTCGGCTCATGCGCCGATGAACGTCTACTAGCAATCACGGTAAGTAGATTCGGCGGGATGGCCAAGCGAAGCATCATATTTCCGTCACTGATATGAACGATTTATGTACTCCATCAGATGACGCCCTTGACATCCGCTCCGGACTTTTTGAATCGTCGGAGATTTTCGCTCCGAAAATCTCTCTTGCTATTTTCTCGTGACATGTTCCCTTCCTTGCTGCCGCAGGCGGGGTGGGTGGGAGCCGCCGATCGCCCTGATTGCTCAGGGCGATTCCTTGATTAGAGCGGTTTGCATAAAGGTTGTCCCTCTGCGATGCTGCGGGGATGAAAGCGTACAGCGCGGACCTCCGCCACCGAATTGTTCATGCCGTCGAGACTGGGATGCCTCGCGCCGAGGTCGCAGCCC
>JAABUZ0100010814.1_pt1 | contig 10059 bp, 15 predicted proteins | sample 5562091 | NCBI WGS metagenome assembly JAABUZ01 (sample SAMN12813069, study PRJNA571459) | rock metagenome | isolation source: Antarctica rocks | place: Antarctica: Victoria Land, Linnaeus Terrace sud | collected 2015-12-21 | reverse complement strand
GCTGCAACACAAGTTGTGATGGTCCATGGCGGTGACGCAGAGAGCATGAGCCTCACGTGTAAGAGCAGGTAGCCTTTGACCAGAAGGGCTCCTCCTGGCGCAGCCCTGCTGCAGCATGGGGGTGATAGTGCGCTTGCAGTGCCTCTGTGCTGTCAAAGCACTGCACCAGATTACTGGTGTAAGACAGGGTGGGCCTAATAGGCGTACAGCATAGGAAAAGGCTCTGTTTAGCAACGAGAGCAAGAGGGCGCGGTAGGCACCAAGTGTACCAAGATTAATTTTGCCCACCAGGGAAAGGTAAAATGAGTGCAGGCTGAAGTGCATCTAGCTGTTTGCAGTGACTGTGCAACATAGGTGATGATGCAGCTTGACAAGCATAAGACAGCTACGTACCGAGCCTGTGCCTTCAAGCGCATTGGGCTTGACTCTTTTGCCTTCAATTTTGACAGTCTTGTACTGGTTTGTGAACAAACTGCCGGCTACGTCGGGCAAATCATTCATCATCTGCACAGCAAGCATCGAGTGAGCATCAACTCAGAGGTTGTTGGGTTACCAGCGGGTTGTCCAGGGGTCAGCAGGACAGCAGGCAGCCAGAAGCGGGACCAACATCAAGCTGACAGCGCGCATCACATGAACAGCAGCGGCAGTGCGGAGCTGGCAATACCCGCTCGTTTCATAGTCGTTCAAGCCTGGCATGTGCTTTACCTTACTATTTGCAAGTGCGGCTCCTTTAACAACTGATGAGCCTCAGCCACCGGACACCCAAAAGCGCTAGCCTCGCAACCGCTGCACTAATCCGCAAGGACTTTGTTGCGCAAAGGGCTCGATACGCGTTACTGTTACTCGCGAGCGTTTCGGACAGGTGGTGAATGGCAATTTTCCATAAAGAATCAGGGAAATTTTCTGTTGATGGTCTCGGAGTTTGCGTTGGTGCCGAGCCCCAGCTGCTGCTGCTCTTGCAGTCGGCGCTGCTCACTAGCAGCACCGTTTGGGATATGTCATTCACAGCCTCTGCGTCTGCCTAAAGCTGTCTTTGCCGGTTTGGCTACCACCATGACACCTCCGCTGCATACTACACAGGCTGTCTTTCCAGCTGAGCCTGACAGATCACTGCTAGGTCATCAAGCACCTGCAGACGATGAACATGCTAGGCAATCAGCACGTAAGGAACGCAGAAGTAAGGAGCGCAGAAGTAAGCCCAGCAAAGACAGTGAATCAGGTAGCTCAGGAAGCGAGTCCTCAGAATCCGAGGATGACAGCTGGACACGATGGGAAGGTGTCAGGTATCTTGGCACATGCACATTTTGGCACGGAGAGGACACGCAGAGCTCAGGCTGATATGTTGCTCTGCCTTCTGCAGTGGCCAGTCTATGCCGTCAACTTCCTCTTACAGACATCTAGACACTCTTGGGGGTTGCCATGAGTATCATATCAGAGGGTAAGGTCAAATCTCCAGCTGGTACTTGTCTGCGCTGCTGTAATGGCATGTTTGTACCCCAAGAATGCAGCAACCCTCCTGCACTCTGAGTTGATCAGCTGCTGGTAGGTTCTCACTTGCGCATGGGCTGGGCCCTGGAGTGAGGCTCTGCAGCGATTATTTTGAGGTTGCTGGCCAACTGTGGCGGCTGGAGGTGTATCCTGCAGGTCTGTGTTCTACAACAAATGTTGTGATAGGGAAGTTTGCTCAACCACCTCTGTATGGAATGTCTAACGGCATCGCCTTTTTTGCTTTTTACCTCGCTTTTCTTGTTACTTATCAGCGCGAGGGTGCCATGCTGTGTCAATGCTCAGCGGAAAAGCATCTGTCTGGTTTGTCATGTTCCGTTTTGTCGTGGCAACTAATTACCAATAGTGCCCTCTTACTCTGCCAAACTATCAGATCATGTCCTTGTCTGACAATACTGCTGTCATGTAGGAGTGTCAGTGGAAGCAGCAAACCACTTGTCTTTGTTCCTGACCACGCCAGGCAGTACTGCCACATCCAATCAGGTCTTGCATAAGATTGTCATTGTGGACCAGGTTGGCTTTCACCTTGTGACCTCTCTCAGCAAAGAATGTCTGGCAGTTCAAACCATATTTGTTAGCAAGCATGTCACTCAAGCCTTCCATCAGCAAATCCCTGCCTACAGCACTGTGCCACCCCTGTGCTTGTCATGCTGGCCAGCGTGATGCGGCGTCTCACACAATGAGGTGGAGTTTATCCTTTTGGCTGTTGATGAATGCTCAAATCTTGAGTTGTCTCAAGTGCTCAATATCAAACATTGGCCTGCTTGTTAGGTGCTTCTTGTTGATGCCTTCTGCATCATAATTTGGGATGCTGCACCTTCAGCAGCATCCATTGCAGGCGGACTGCTCAAAGCAGGCTCAAGATCAAACAACAGACACTTCCCAAGTCTTTTTGGACACCGTGGAGCCAGTGCAGCCCAAACCTGAGCTGTCACCTTCACATGTTTCAATCCTGTCTCAAAGGAGTGCCTGGCTGCCTCTGCTGGACAGTATCTTAAAGACGTCATAGTGTCTGTTGTGGAGGTTGAGCCTGCTTTGGGCAATGCCTGGCTGCAGCATGCAGAGTCAGGAAGGGCATCATGTCATCACATCTCAAACCAATTTGCATGTCCACTGTCGAGTCCAAACGCCTGCCTCTTCTTGGAATTGTTACTTCATGCCTGGCTGTTTCATACAGAGCGGCAAGGGGCATCACATAACCAAAAGTAAGTCCAGGGTGCATGGACCCCTGTTGGCCAGCAGGGGAATTGTGGCGGCCTACCCCAAGGCGGTCAAGCTGAGTCACCTGATGAGTCATGCTAAGCACTACCTCCTCCATGACACACTGCTTGTCAGGTACCAAGTGGACTTGACCTGAGGCTTGCTTGTTGATCGTTGATGGATGTACATGCGTTGCAAACATCATATAAACTTATTGAGCTTTTGTAAGTAGACGTTGAGATGTAATGTTGACATGTCATATGCTTGCACAAATTCTGGTGCACTGAGCATCATTGTCAGCCATGCATGGCTTGTTGACTGTACTGTATAACAAATGAAAAACACAATGGTGTGCAGGGCAACTGTCCAGATTGTCAGAAGTTGGAGTTATGATGCACCACCTGCAGTCACGTATCAGCCTGAACAGTATCAAGAAGCACGTCAGCCAGGCTTGACAGCATCTGGATTCCGAGGACATGGCAGGCCTGAGATGCAGCAATGGTGAAAACGTTGATGCCCTAGCCTGCCATGCACACTACGCACAGGCATTGCGCAATGCATGCAGATCCATAGATGCTATGAGAAGTTCATGTGTGCCTAGTCAGTTTATTCGTGCAGACAAATAACTTTGACCAGTAGTCAGGCTGACACATCATTTAGGTATGCCCGTACCTTGTATGTAAGTTTAGCTAGCAGTTCAGCAGACACTAATTGACAGCACAGGTCAATACATGAGGCACCTCAGCAGTGTTGTAGCAGCCCGTAGAGTCTTGACGAAGTAGGCCTTTTCACTGCTTTGCTGCTGCAGCAGAGTATCTACTTCATGTGGTGGCACACGATGCCACAGGCAAACGATGTTATGCGGACCTTGAGTGCTGAAATGTTTTCTGACCTGCAACTGGCATCCCATTTGCTGCATAAACTGGCCAGCAAGCCTTGCCACAATGATATGACAGCACTATTGATGCTGGTCCATGCTGTGTGGCACCAAGCACGTCAAAACAGCTGCGCTGCACTGTATGCAACCTGCCGCTACATCTGCTCAGCACACACACAGCATGCTCTTATTGGAACGCCGCATGCTGCTGCTCAGGCCCTGTGCTGCTGCTGCAGCACCTACTGGTACTGCTCACCCGCTGCTTTGCACTGCCTCACACTGCTGCTTACAATGGGCTCGCTGCTGCTGCTGCTAACTGATGTTGGCTATCTTAATATATCATATTATATTGTTTTTACGAAAATTGATACTACGGCCATACCATCCAGAAAGTACCCCTTCTCGTCCGATCAGGGAAGTCAGGCTGGATTGGGCTCAGCCAGTACTCGGCTGAGTCATCGCCCGGAAACCTTGAGTGCTATGGTGCCTTTTGCAGCTGTGTACAGCATACAAATGATGTATGTGTGCCTGTGCATCCTGCTTTGCTGTGCTGCACACAAATGATATACTGCATGCCGGTACTTTGCAACTTAGTCCAGCCACCAGGCATGGCACTCGGTCAGAGCACAAGTTTCCCCTGGTACTGCGATGCAGCCCGTACAAGTAGTAGCAAATATGCAGTGTCACTGAGTGTAAGCACTCCCACAGTCAGGCAGCCGTTTCAAAACCACTCCCAGTGTGCAGATGCCATGTGCAAGGTGATACATAACAGGAAGGTTGTGGCGGACAACGAAAAGCATGCAATATCAAGGATTTGCCGTATTGCCCATGGCAATGACAAATGGAGAGAGTGATAAATGATGGATGTATAAAGAAGAGTTACACATTGTGTTGAGTTGTGCTGAGCACTTACATTGATTCAGTCAAGTCATTCATGAAGTGATTAGTCATAGTTGGGTCATGTGTTTCTATTATGACTACTTTCGTATACCAGCGTCCCGCCGTCAGCTAATCAGGCTAATGTACAGAGTCCAGCGGCCTGATAACAAAGTGATAGCAGCAACAACAGAGAGTGAAACAGTCTTGTAATGATTCTGTCCGGTTACACAAGACCGCCGAGACGTCCTTGCTTCAATACATTGTACTTCAAAGAGTCCAGCCTCATCCAGTTGGATTACTAACATCTGAGCTGAAATTTCAAGGACATAAACGTCACATGAATGACAAACAGCACTGGGCAAGGCATACAACTCACCCCATGACTGCAGCCTACCTCCAATACAAAACCTCACAATACTTGCATCTGTCTAGCACAGCACAGCTGATATGCTGACACGACCATGACATTAAGAGTCAGTGCCAATCAAATGAACGCACTGCAAGTCTGCGCGAGCAAATCTTGCATGACCTAACAAACACACTCACATACAGTAAATTCTCAGTACTGTTCAAGTGTTGCAGTGATGTCCTGTAATCTGCAGACAGCCAGCAGCACATGCCATGACCAAGAAGCTGAGCAAAGTTGTCTTTCAGATTGCAAAGTGCTTCATTAGGTCAGCAGCCTGAAACTCAAGAGCGTCCTTTGAAAACCTGCAGGGCACTTTATGATGGTGCAGTTCAAGCACCGGGTATCATAGATCGGAGATGCAAGTGAACAACGCATGATCAAACATTGTACAGACAAAGCATACCTGATCATCTGGCTTTTGACTGTCTCCAGAGTCTGTGTCGGTTCTTGAGTCAAGCATACCACAATGCACAGACTCCTTGAGATTCTTGGAACAGCAGTCTTTCAACCTGTCCACCTTGTCCTTGCACTTGTTCATATCATAGTCGTTCTTGGACAAGCAGTCCTGAATTGCGCACGCCTCTGTTTTGCAAGCATCCCTTTTGCTGCTACCGGCTACAGGCATCTTTACACTGTAACTAATGTGAATGGACCTGAAGCACAGGCTCGCTTATCATGCTAGTTTTCCGGAACCAAGACAGCGGAGCTTCAACATTGCAGTGACGTTGTATCAGAGAGGAGGCAGTGCTTAGGCTTGCATGCCTACATAGCACTTCGATGCAGGTTTCAAATACCTTCTGCGATCTAATCCGATATGGCACTGGGTCTGGCACCGTGTGCTGTGAAGTTGGTCTTGCGTACCGTACGTGCTTCTAAGTCGCCAGGAGTCTTATTTTGGGTGTTAACGTGACGACACCATGAGAAAGTGGAAGCTTGTCAGCCACACATTTGCTCTACAACATTGCTTTCGATTGTGTTGCAGCATTCCAACATATGGTGTGTCGTCTCTGTGCAGGCTTGATATGCCATGTGCACTAAGACGATAGACTAGAAGCTTTGTGTTGATGAGCTTAAATATACCACAGTGACCTTGACAGAACAGTGCCAGGGGCTCCATGGTGCTGCACATTCCAAAGCATAACATCACTTCGTCAGTCAGCGCAGAGTAATGTCGCAAACTGCCATTGCAGTACAATGTCAGGCTTGTACGTCTATGTGTGAGAGTCCCTGAGTAACAGCTCTGTCACTCTTGACAGGCCTGGGCCGTACGATCTGCCAGCTTTGCATGCTTGAGGGGCTGTCCCGGCGAGACTCGATTGCGCAGCTGTGCAACAACGGCCCTGGGACAGTCATATGTCTTGATGAGTATCCTGCTAAACCAGCAGGCCGCCGCATCGGGCCTGAGCCAAGTTGCGTGGGCGATGCTGACTCTGCTTGCCTGCTAGTATTCTCATGCTCTGCTGACTGAGACTGTGCATGATGCCTGATTGTCACTGGCAAGGATCGTGCCCCTTGCAAGGCTGCTGTTGGTCTATGTTCTGCTTGACCACAGTATCTGTTGGGCATCTGCCAAGCTTCAGCCGTGTCACGTGCATCAAGAATGGGTTCTGCCCTGCTGTCTTGGCTGCATGCCTGATCGGCAGCTATACCCACATGCTCATCACTCACACTACTGCTTTCCACGCTTCCGTGTGCCTGTGCGCTGTCACACTCTTGTTCATTTGCATCTGCATCTAATGGGTCTGCCGTCAGTCTGGCCAGAGCCAATGCAGCCTTCTCGCGCTGCTGAGTGAGCCTTTGAGAGTGCCGTTCTGCCTTCTGCTGCCGTGCCTTGCCTCTGGCTGCTTTGGCTGCGCGCACCTGCTGCTCTTTCTCTTCTGCCCTGCTGAAGTCCCAGCTGCATGTCATCCCAGTCTCTGCACACAAGTCATGCCACGTCAGCTCCAACATGTCAAGTGCCAAGTCAGCTCCAATGTGCCAAGTCAGCTCCAGCATGCCAAGTCAGCAACATGGCTTGATGAGTGTGGTCACCCTGCCTACCTTACGGCGCTTTCATGCTCCTGATACCAGGGCCTAAGTTTGAGGTGAGCTTTTGAGTTGCTGGAATTTGAATTGGGCTGACTGCAAAACAACTGCAGACAAATTGGAGTCGCCAAACACGCTGTGAGAAGCAGCCAGACCCAGCATGTGCACACATTCCAGGCTAAAAATGGTATGTATACGGTTGATAAGTTGTAAGTCCAATGGTTAAACACCTGTGAGCCAGATCATTTGCACTTGCATCTGAACACAGTACCGACCTGAGCCAGCGACCAGCCACTGATCAGCCAGATCTGCACAGTAAGCAGCTCCACCAGGCAACTGGAACACCCTCCTTGGGGGCAGGGATGCACTGGAGGGGCGGCCCTGGTGCCTTTGCCTCATGGCTACCTCAGTATTGAGCAGGGCCACTGTCCCATCACTGAGGGCAGCTGCCAGCCAGGGGTCCTCTAGGGTCAAAGACCCTACCCCAGCTGATGTTTCCCAAAGCGTGGCTACTGTGGCTGATGCATCAGGCAGCCTGCATGCAGTCCAGGCCAGTGAGATGCAAGCAAATCAAGTGCCTGGTTGAATGTTCCCAATCATGAAGTCACGCAGCACAATTCATGCTGTTGCTGATTCATTTGGCGAACTATCTGTCGCCTGCATGCCTCCAAGCAGATGCAGCCCTACAAAAGCTCACCCTGCACCTCACTGAGACCCCACGTGCAGCAGCTGCCTGGAGGTTTCTCGAGAAGGAGGGAATTAGCGCTGATGTGATACTCTGCATTTAACCCATCTCAGCATCACAGGAACGAATTGCAAGCCTACACTGCAGCTGCATCGTCCAGGTGCACAGTGACTGGCAGATTGGCTGATGCTGCAATGAGGATGCATGACTCACCGCAGGTCGTGAGCCAGGATGCGTCCATCCTGTCCACCTGAGAAGGCTATCCGCCCATCCTTTGTGCCCTCCACATTGGTCACAGCTCCTGCCTGCAGGACACAGCATCAAGCATTGGCAACAGAACAGACAGAGTGCAGGTTGTGAGTCTTTGACAAAGTATCAACCTGCCGTTGAACATGCAGTGACAGATGCTGTCCCTGGACGTGCCAGCAGCTGGGCTTGTCTACTCCAGCACAGCCCATGTTCAAGCAAAGCATCACTGCAGTACATGCGTCAATGCTCTGTGCAGCTTTTACAAGGCTGCTTGTCTTCACATCCACAACACTGCATTATATATGCACTTGGAGCACCTGATGCCAGATGCGCTTCAGTGGCTTCAGAGTGGTCACATCAAGCACATGCAGCCGAGAGGAAACGCCAGCTAGCAAATGCTCTCCTCTGGATGCCAGACTGAAAACCCAGTCATCAAAAGGCACTACACCTGCCATGGTAAGACTGCTGCGGTGCCATACCCTGACAGAGTAGTCCCAAGATCCGCTGTAAATGCACCTGTAATGCAGCTGATTTTGGCTGTGTAATACACGGCCTCAGTGCATTGGCCTGGGTAATGAATGGAACACACAGATGCAAGCTTGCTGAAGTGATGCAGCAGCAATGCCTGTGAGCACAACTCACAGCACAATGAGTTGCTGAAGATGTCATGATTAAAGATCCTGCTGAAACCAGAAATATATGCAGCGCAATCCCTGTGAATTTGGCAAGCAATGAAGTGACAGCTGCTTACTGTCCATCCAGCGCCACAGCAGCAACAGGTCCAGTGTGTCCGCCCTTGACCAGTCTGATAGGATCTGAAAGGTCAAAGGCTGCCTTGCTACTACGGTCAGCAAGCCATACTCTGAGCTTGTGATCTGAGCTACCACTGACAAGCATGTCCTCGTCCACAGCTAAGCAGCGCACTGTCCCTCCATGCAGCTTGCTGGTTGCAAGTGGCATGCCTGCTCGCATGTCCCAGACCTTTACTGTCCTGTCAGAAGAGCCTGCAAATATGCCATTCAGATATTCGTGTTGGAGACATCATTGATGCATTGATCACAAGGTGTACACTGCCTCTTGGCCTCTACCTGTAGCAGCAACACCATGACCTCGCATGATCCCAAGGCATTGCACACCGCTGCTGTGGCCATACAAACTGTCTTGCTGATAATGTTTACTACTCCAGCAGCTGACTCTCTTCATCTTGCTGCCATATTCTGTTTGCCAGCAAGTGCTGTGCTTCTCTTGTGCACGTATTGTGATCCATCGCTGTTCATAAAAGTACCGCCAGGCTCTATTTGCAGCCTGATCATGACTCAAGTCTCTCCAATGCTTGCAGGTCGCGCTGACACAGCACAAGTCCTTGGGAGGGAGGTAGCTGAAGACGTGGTGCAAATTTCCCGCTGCAAGAGCGGAGATTGATACTGGCTCGTTCGCCTCTGATGTGTCCATAAGGGTTTCGTTCATGATAGGTAGTCAGGTTCTTCCAGGTAGAAGCCACTTTTGTAAGCGGCATGGAGCTCACATGAGCTCGTGCTTAGCCACTTTTGGCACTGCGTGTGGCGCAAGCCACACTGTGATACGCTCGACCTCGTGCGACCAAGGGGTCCATGGCAGAGCTGCACACACTCACAGCATGTGACAACTCCCAATCAAAGCCAAACGGTTCAGGTCTGATCTATCGTGTGCTGAGTGCTGTGAGTTGGCAGTGTATGTTCGACTATATGTGCAACAGGAAGGCTTGTAGGCCTCAACGGCGCGGTCAGCCAAGACTCCCGGACGTAAACTGCAATACATGATCAGGGGTCATAAGAAGGTAGAATCTTGCAAAGTGCGTTCTCATAGCCTCGCAGTTGGCGTAGCCTATGCCCTGACTGGCAAAAAGCCTCGCGTAGCCATCAGTTGCTTGCCTCGTTCCCTTTGCACAGACCGACAGAGTTGCAATCATGGTACGTTTAGCCATCCTATCCTTCTCTGTTTTGTCTGGCTGTCTGCGGATAGGTCTGGGGGCGGCTGCTGCAACTGATCACCTTTGCTGTCCTATTTACCCATGCTTGTCTGCAGGCTTCCCGTTTCTGGGCTGCCGGCAGTGACAGCGAGGAGGAGTCAGAATCAGAGGTCGAAGAGACTTCGTCCGAGGAGGAGTCGGATTCCTCAAGCTCTTCAGATGAAGGATCACAGAAGAAGGGACCCTCACGGTATGATAGGGCCAACTTGAACTCAGGCTTT
>JAABUZ0100010811.1_pt1 | contig 10060 bp, 18 predicted proteins | sample 5562091 | NCBI WGS metagenome assembly JAABUZ01 (sample SAMN12813069, study PRJNA571459) | rock metagenome | isolation source: Antarctica rocks | place: Antarctica: Victoria Land, Linnaeus Terrace sud | collected 2015-12-21 | reverse complement strand
CGAGCCAGCCGCAGCAGTGGAGAGCGGCAGTGGGGAGGACAGGCATGTGGAGATGCGCGCCTGGATGAGCGACTGCCGGGACAGCGAGGGCCGCAGCGCGCGCAGCGCAGTGCGCCGCCTGCACGCAAGGCGCGCCTCGTCGGCACACGGCTCGTCCGACGCAGCAGCCCAGCCCTCACCATGCAGCATGCTAGACTGCTTCACTGCACGCACAATATGATACACGTCGCAGAGATCCTTTGTCGCCCGCACACAAGCTTCTCAGCTGCCATGTCTTACGCAATCGCGGCGCAGAGCGGCTGCCCGCCCGGCATGCTGCGGCGCGGCAGGGCAGCGCGAGGGCGCGCGCCGGATGCCGTTGTAGTGCACGGGCGCGATGTACGTCAGGAAGATCTCCCGCGGCACCTTAACCAGCTCCGGCTTGTAGCGCTGGAACCTGCCATGTGCGCCGCCCCGTCTTCAGGGTCACCAGGAACCCCCACCTTTCCAGCCCCCATGCCACAGCATGCACATCTGTACAGCATGCACATCTGTACGAGCGCATGGCACGGGGATGGCCTGAGTTCTGTGAATGAGAGGGAGGCATGTCTGGGCCGAGTGCGAGCATGGGCGCGCGCGCGCGGGGCGGACGCACCAATTGTGCTGGTCGCTGGTGATCACGTTGACGATGATGCCGTACGCATCGCTCACCGCCCGCTGCGCGCGACACTTCAGTGTGGCCTGCCGGCGGCAAGGCAGTCCTGTTCCCAGCTGTGCTACAGTCATGCGCGGCCCCTCACAGGGCGCGAGCAGCCAAGTATGAGAAGGTGGATAGGATCGGGGGGAAGGACCAAGCTGCGCCTGCTTTCTGAACGCAACTGTAACGGCCACATGCATGCGGCACCGAGTTTCGGGAGCTGCACATGCCTAGCGCCACAGGTGTTGGCGATATCAGCTCTTTGCAGGGAAACCTGCCAGTCGCCTGACAGGTGGCTGTAAGGGGGGTGAGCCGGGCTCAGCAGCAGAAGCAGCAGGGGCCCACCAGCGTGAGCTCGTCGCCCCAGGTACCTTGGCGCTCCATCGCTGCAGCGTAGCCCTCGAACGACTCGCCCAGAAACGGCGCAAAGTCATCGGCATGCTCCCTGCACACATGCCGCCATGCTTGCGACCCTCAGGCCAGTCCAACCAAGGTGGAGCGCAGCAAGGCTGCACAGGCCCCCCAGCGACACCAAAAGAATGCGACTTTTATGACAAGCTTTAGCAGGCACCCTGGACACCCGCCTGTGCCGGCCGCTCATGGTCAGGCGCCCGCCGGCGCTGCGCATGAGCAGCACAGGCATTGCACCGCAGTGCACCCCGGAGCCACGGCAGCACCACGCCCGCGGGCGCGCGCGCACCGCATCCACCTCACCGCCCTGCGGCGCACGCTGCCGTGGAAGCGCGGCGAGCCCCACAGGTCGTTGGCGACGCTGCGGAACAGGCAGCTGCCGTCGCCGGCCATGACGTCCATCTCCAGGCGCAGCTTGGCCAGCCGCTGCCGCAGCCGCGCCTCCTGCCAGGGACGGACAGCTGTCTGCGGCTGTCGCGCGCAGTTCCGCTGCTGCTGCGCAGCCTGAGATGTACACTACTGCACGTGCCTTCACTTGCGCTGGCCTGCTTCCCTACGACACCGGTTCAGGGCGGCCGGACGGGTCATATCATGGTGCCCGCACCTCCGCCAATCATTGGCCACTACATGCATGCCGGCTCGCTGCTCAGCCTACCCCAGCGCCAGGACAAAAGGCCTCTCTGAGGCCAGAGAGACTACATCATGACGCCACAGCTCTGCACAGCACTGCCGGTGGGGCAGCCTGGTGTGGGCGAGCACAGCAGCACATGTCAGTTACCCAACCAGCTGCACCTAGCACACCCTCTTGTTCATAGTTGAGTCACAAAAGGAGGCAACGTCCTTGAGCGCACCACAACATGGAGAAAGTTACAGCAATACAAATGCCCTACCCGCTCGTGCCATACGCCCGCTGGCCGGAGTTCATACATGCTGTGCATGCTTGGGGCTCCTGCTCAGAGCGGCGTGCGCACGTGCGACAGCAGGTCGGCCTCCCAGGTCTCGTGGTCACGCGTCTTCTCCTTGTGGATGCTCACCTCCAGCGCGCGCCGGCTCTCGGTCCACAGCAGCGCCGGCTCTCGGTCCACAGCAGCGCCGTCGTCGGTGCGCCTGCCGGGCCACAGCACTGCCGGGGCTTTTGGTCTGTGTAGTCGGTGCAAGAGCTGTGTTAAAAGACTGCATGAACACGACACAGGTCTACACGTGCACAGACGGTGTGCCATTCGTGTCCCGGCACCAGCGACCACCGGCCACCCAGTTGTGTCCAGGCGCACACTTGGCACAGAGTGTACCTGTTACAGCTCAAGCCTGCTGGTGCGGGAGCCGGCACCATGAGCAGCTTACAGGACTCTAGGCGCACAGTCAGAGCGCTGTGCGCTACACCGCGGGGTCAAACCAGGCCTGAGGGAGCGGCACCGTGCACGGACGGCGTGCCGCACGAGTCCAGGTGGTTGCCCGGCGTCAGCGACTGCCCCGCCGGCGTGCCCTGCTGCGAGCCGAGCGAGTCCCGGCGCCGGAACGCGCTCGCCGGCGTGGAGTTGCTGCGGTCCGCGTAAGCGGTGTTCACTGTGGCAGTCTGGCCGCGCGGCACGAGCACCGGCGCGCAGATGGCGCTCAGCCGCTGCACCACGTCGGCGTGGTGTGCGCCCGCGCTGGCGCTGAGCGCGGGCGGCTCGTCGGCTGGCAGCGAGCGCGTGCGCGCCATGAGCTGGCCGTGCGAGAGCGCCAGGCCGTGCCGCCTGCTGCTGCTGGGGCACAGGAAGCAGCCGCTCACCATCCCCGCGGGCGAGGGCGGCGCAGCCTCAGCCCGCACTGACGATGCTGAGCAGCCCGGTCGTCATACGTAGCAGGGGAGCGTGTCCAAGGGCTGGCTATCGAGGTGTGTGGGGGTATGCTGCAGCGGCCTCGGCCACTGCGGACGACTGCAGAAGGCTTGTCTTTTAGTCGCGTACTGCAGCAGTGCTGCTGGAGCACGCGGCCACAGAAAACTGCCGTGCCATGTTAGACAGGGGCACTCCTGCGCTCAGCCAGGCAGGTCAGCACGCCTGGCATCGCTCACATATTGGTCCTCGGATGAAGCTCGACTCAGCGCACACATCGGCTACTAAACTTAACCAGACCCCAATGCCAGGGGGGGCCCTAAGGCCGCAGGCAAACTCAAACTAGCTGCAGACGGTGAGCAGCTACGCACGTGCCCCTTTGACACAGGTCTGTAATACAGACTCTGTATTGGTGACAGTGAGTGGGAAGCGGAGCGACTGCGCTTGTGCGGTGGGTGCGAGCTTGCGCACGTGTAGGTGCCCTCGCCAAGGCTGGCCGCACTTGGTCTGGCAGCGCACTGGTGCACAATGCACGTGAGCATGCCGGCCTGCGGGCCCGGCGGGCCATGCTGAAGAAGCAGCGCAGGAAGGACGTCCCAGACGTGCTAAAGGACTCGCAGGAGGCTGCGGCGGCACAGCCTTGGTTCAAACGCGCGATGGTGAGGGCGTCTGTGCTGGTGCGTGCCGCACCCTGAACCCCGCACCGCCAGATTGCCGGCGCGGTCCTTAGTCTGGCTAAGACCGAGCCTCTTGCGCCCGTGCTCCAGCACACAAGCTCTGCTCTGGGGCGTCCGGCCTGCACGGTTGAGGCGTCCCCAAGAAGAGGCTGCGGCTTGGTGAAGCCGAGAGTGCAAAGTAGCAGCGCGTACCATGAGTGCCACGGACGCTGTTAAGTGCGCGCTGTGTGCTTGCAGCACTGACAGCGCTGTCAGAGACAGCGTCTAGGCTGCTGGTGCGGCTAGCGGTCCGCACGCGATATGCCTGGCTCCAGAGTACAACGCAACGCTCTGGAGACCCTGCTGACGTAGGGACTCTGCAAGATTCAGATAAGCTCTCGTTGGTCTGCAGGCGCTGGCGGCGCTGCTGGCGGTGTCCGCGCTGCTGGTGCGCGCGGCGACGGGCGACGCGCCTGATCTGGTCCCGGGCGGAGCGGCCGCCGCGGCGGGCCCGCCGCCGGCGATAGCGGGTTCGGGCGCGTCTGCGCAGGCGCAGCCGGCACCAGATCCCGCACAGGCCGCTGGACCGAGTGCCGCGGCTGCGCCTGCGCTGTACAGCTACACGGTGAGCTTCTGAGCCCGGAACAGCAATTTTGCATGTACAGCAAGCAAGCAGAGTGTGTAGTCCTGGGGATTAATGCTTCTAGTCCTCAACCTCTTAAAATGACGTTGACCATTCCTTGCAACCGCGCGTGCGTGCCCTGGCCGCCAGCCCATCCCAGAGAGCATTGGTGCTGCCTTGGCTTGTGCTGGACTCGCGCGTTTAGCGTGTGCCTTCTGGAAGGCTCAGCCACCAAATTAGCCTGCCCTTGCACACTGAGCGGCCCCCCCGCAGCGCTTGAGCAGCGCGCGTTGCAGTCCCCCGCAATGCCCGCCTCCATCGGATCACTGTGTAGCACCGCAACCACTGTGCGGCGGCATGGGCTTGAGGCTGATGCGCCATTTGTGCGCGCGCGCGGCAGGTGGTGAAGGAGTACCCGCACGACCCCAACTCCTTCACGCAGGGCCTGGAGTACGACACAGACTGCAGCTCAGGGACCTGCAAGCCCGTGTTCTGGGAGTCCACGGGTGCGGCGCCTTTGCTGGCCTGCGATCGGCCCATGCGCCACATGCGTCGTGTGTGCTTCAAGTCTGAGACCCCGCCGCCCATGCTCGTGTCTGTGGAAAGAGCACAAGCAGAGAGGCTTTGTGCTGGCCGCTGCGCTGCAGGGCGCAGGCGCCCTGCGCAACACGTGCACATGCACCAGCAGGCACTCTTGGCAGAGGACGAGCATGTGAGTGGCCTGGTACTCCTTGCCATTTGTGGGCAGTCTGCCGAGCGGGTACGATCCACCCAGGCATGTATGCGCCTACCCTACTAACCCTACCCAACCCATTCCCTATCCAGGCATGTACGGGCAGTCGAGCGTGCGCGAGGTGGCGCTGGACACGGGCGCCGCGCTGCGCACAAAAGCCCTGGCGCGCAGCGAGTTTGGCGAGGGCCTGGTTAAGGTCGGCAACCGGTGCGCGGCCGCACCCTGGCTGGGGACACGTAGCCCTAAACCTATCACGGGTCACCCCGCTAGAGCGTCAGGGCTTTTGGTGGTGCGTCTCATGAGGGTCTCTGCGCACACGCTTTTTTGGGGCCCAACAGCTTGGGAGGCTGTGGATGCAGGCTGTCGATGGTGAATGGAGCATGCGTGGCCGCCGACTGCGCCCGTGTTGTGCTGTGAGTGCTGCATGTGCGCGCTGGCTGCTGCAGGGTTATTGGCAGCGCCGCAGAACAGCATGGCACAAGGCGAAGGCTCTGGCACAAGGACAAGAGGACAAGACCGCCGCCTGTGAGCACCCAGGCCGGAGCTGACGCCGGCACGGCGCGCCGCGCAGGCTGCTGCAGCTGACGTGGAAGAGCGGCAAGGCGTTCTGGTACCAGACGTCGAACTTCCAGGCGCAGAGCACGATGACGCCGCTGAGCGACGGCTGGGGCGCCACCTTCGACAACGCCACCGACTCCATCGTCCTCTCCGACGGCAGCCCCACCCTGTCCTTCGTGGACCCTGCCACGCTGCGCCTGCGCCGCAGCATACAGGCGCGCATGGCGCGCGCAGCCCCTGACGGGTGCCGCGATGCGCAGCCCTTCAGACAAGTATTTCGCCCCCGCAGGCATGCTCCAAGTGAGTGTCACAGTCTGAAGGCCGCAAAGGCATGCGCACACTCAAAAGCTGCCGACGGGCGTCTCTGCATAGTGAGACTGCTCACGTCCACAGGCTTCCACATGCTTCCAGTACTGCGACCGTTCCATCACATGCCAGGTTAGGCCTGTGAACGTGCGCTGGTCAGCACGGCACGCTGTGCCAATGCAGCCCAAGCGCACCCTCATGCGGCGCCGCAGGTCACCGATCAGGGCACGGCAGTGGGCAACTTGAACGAGCTGGAGGCCATCGACGGCGAGATCTGGGCCAATGTTTGGTTGACTGACTGCATTGCGCGCGTCGACCCGCAGTCCGGCGTTGTCAAGTGCGTTGCCGCCCCTGCTCCTTTCCAATCCCAGGACAACAGTACTACTTCCATGAGTGCAACGTGCAGACTCCACAAGAGCGCTGTGGACGGAAGCAAGTGTGTTCTGCAGTGCGTGCACCGCGTGTTTGCCTCGGCAGCTCAGCCCAGACCTGCTCATAGGATGCTGTGTCAGTGCATACGCTGCGAGGCCACTCACTAGTCCGCATCAGCTGGTGACTCAGAACAATGAACGAGACATGGTATCATTTATGCCTCTCCTGCAAGGTGACTGGCTGGCGCGCAGGTCGTGGGTGCTGCTGGACGGCCTGCACAGCAGCCTCAAGGCGCAGAACATAGCGCAGACCCACCCCATGGACGTGCTCAATGGTACGCGCCCAGTCCTGCGCAAGCACGCGCCCTCTGTGCTGCAACGGCGGTCCTGCTGGACTGCCTTCATATGCATCCTGTTGTCGAACATGCCGGCCCAACTTTGTTGCGCGTGCATTCCTTTGAAACACTAGAGTGCCCTCAGCCGAGCATGATTCTGGCTGTGCATGAACTAATGTGCATGGCGAATGCCGCATAGATCCGAGGCATGCTGTAACACCGGCGGTCCTGTTGGTGCACACACAGTGCTTTACTTGACAGGTCACAGGGCTGCCAAGTCAGGCTGGCCTCGCGCGTGCAGGCATCGCGTATGACGCAGCCGGCAAGCGCATCTTCGTGACCGGCAAGTACTGGCCGCGGCTGTACCAGATCCAGCCGGTGCTGACCGCCGCGCAGCCCAGCGCCGCTCAGCTGGCGCAGGTGCGCAGCAAGTGCATCAGCCCGCCTCAGCTGCGATTGTTCTAGCCCCGGCTGGCTGTCTGTGCCAGCAGGTAGCTTTTGCACATGAGCCACGCCAGGCAGGCTCCCTGTCGGCCATCTGTCTAGAGTGCGGAACAAATGTAGTGTACATTTGTGCCGCATGCCAAGGGCTGCGGAACTGCTCCTGATACAAGCCCTGGCAACGAGCCGTGCTGCTGCGCGCCGCGCAGTATTAGAAGCAGCTTGTCGCTGCTGTGCGTTTTTGCGCCTGAGTGCATGTGCGGGCCGAGCGGCTGAGCTATTGCGGCAGCAGCATGCCCAGCTTCAGTAGCCTCCCGAGGCTGCCGTTGGACTTGCGAGCTCCGCTCCTTTGCAGCGAGCGTCAGAGCGCACGCATGCGATAAATCAGAGGATCAGCTCCTTGGGCAGCTCTCTGTCAGTACGTTATACACAGAAGCATAGAGGGTGGGGGAAGTGCTGAGGATTGGAGGGTTTCTGGATGCCGGGCAGCATGCCCTTGCATCGGCTGTGGGTCTCCTTTTCCGACCCGGGCAGTTAATGACTGTTCAGAGCGCCCCCAGGAACGGGGGACAAGGGATAAGGTCATGATAAATCTTGCACTGTGCATGCATGCGCTGCAGTAAACTGTGTGGTGATGCGCATGCATGGGTAGCACACCGCGTTTCTTGACTATGCTTTTGTGTGGCTGGCAGAAGCACATTACTGTTGTGAGGTACAGAGTTACTACAGGCGCTCCGCGCTTGGCAATACACTCACAACTTGTGAGTCACAAGCCACACTCGTACACAAGCTGCCTGCAGCCAGCTGCCTGCAGCCGGCCGACAAGCTCTTTGTCTTTCGTCCGATTACTGCACACCATTTAACAAGTACACAGTGGTTGGCAGTGCCAACTTGGCACTCTGACGGGAGAGCAAAGCCAGGACTTGCAGAGGGTGGAGATATCGTGCCAAATGAGTGATGCAATGCATGCATGGCACATATTTTATGCGCGGGTGCTGCCTTTGCGAAATGCAGGCTGTGATGCTCAGGCTGTAGAATGCTCGCCTTTCCTCATCAAAAACGGAAGTATTATATATGCACCTACATGATCAGCGACCACCCCTCAGTTCACCCTGTGCACAGTATACTACACCCCGCTGCCGACATAGCACACCGTTTCACGCCAGAACAAGCCAGACTGCTTCGCCAACGGATACTTAACTTTTCATACGCGTCCTGTCCTAAGAGCCTGCTGGTCAATGCGCCGCTTGAAACATAAGCACACGCGGCGCGCAGTCAAGTTTCTCAAAATCAACTATGGCTTCCGGGAGCCTTTCAAGGCACGTTCACGTCTCAAAGCACACCTGCTACTTCTGCAAGCAAGTTCGTGAGGCGACTTACTGCGTGCAGGTGATCTTGGACGGCAACTTTGTGCACGCCCTCCGCGAGACCAAGTGCGCCCCTCTTTCTCCAGCTCGGTGCCTCTGTTACACTGCCAGCGCACAGGCATGCACATAGTTGCTACAGAAGGTGCCCCAACAGTTTTGGTCAGCGCAGTCACTGTCTGTCTGCTGCAAGCTAGGGACCTTCGTCGCCGTGCACTGCTGTGCGCTGAGAGGCTGCTGCAGGCGCGGGGAGGCCCGCGAGGTGCTGGCAAAGCTGCTGGGCGCGCCGGTGAAGACGTACGTCACGCGCTGCGCGCTCCTGGAGCTGAAGGCGCTCGGCGCTGAGTTTGCAGGTGCGGTTTGGGGTGAGCGCTGGGACTTGCTGGCGCAGCGTAGTCCGGGGCGCTCTGATAGCGCCGGCCCGCTAAGCTATTGAGCGCGGCTAGCTGCTTATTGTCAAGGCTTGGCTGCTCGAGCCGCTTGTGCAGGCGCGAGCAGCGGACAGGCTCCTGCTTGCCAGGCGAGGTGAAGCACAGGGCTGCACGCAGGCATTCTGGGGCCTACACGGACCCCGCAAGCGGCACTAGCAAACCCCTGTCAGGCTCACTTCGACGCTGCGTGCAGACACGCTGGGGGCGGCGCGCAAGGCGGGCCTGCACCTGAACTGCGGCCACGACGACAGCCCGCAGAGCGCCGCCGAGTGCCTGCAGAGCTGCGTCGGTGCGCCCGTACAGAGGGCCAGGGCCTGCTACGCAAGCTTTCTGCAACATCCACGCGGCTTCGCTGGCTGCCCTGGTCATGTCAAGGCCTGGTGCAGCCATGGAGTTCGCAGACACTGCTCAGAAGCTAGAGGGCAAGCAGCCTGTGCCGGCTGCCGCGGGCTGAGCAAGCTGCCCACCAGGCCACCGGCGGTCGCCACAGCCGGCGCGCGCGCCGCGCAGGCGAGCGCAACGCGGAGCACTACTTTGTCGCGACGCAGGACCGCGGCCTGCGGTCGGCGCTGGGGCTGCGCCCAGGCGGCGCGTCCGTGTTTGTCTCCGTCAACGGCATGCACCTCGAGCCGCCCTCGGACGTGCAGAAGGCGCAGTCCGGCCAGGCGCGCCGCCCGCCCGCCGCGCTAACCCTAAACCTGTTCTACACACCTCGAGCCGGTTTCAGATGTGCAGAGGGCGCCGTCCGGCCAGGCGCGCTGCCCGCCTGTCGCGCCGCCTGGAGCGGGCCGCACGGGCGCCCGGCCTGTGTTGCACCAATGAACAGAGTCATGGGGATGCGAGTCCGGCTGCTGCGTTGCATAGTGGCCCCGCCTGGGCGGCGCGGGCGCCTTGCATGCGCTGCACTGCGACCTGTCTGCATACTGAGCGGGCAACGAGCAGCGGGCGGCCGCGCGCTGCGGCGCGCGCGCTGCGGGGCCCACACTCGCCGCCGACAATGCTGGGAAGGGCAGAGCTGGTGCCGCTAGGCTGCCAGAATCTCCCGTTCTCATCACCTCACCGCCTGGTCCGCCGACCCCACCTCGGTCTGCTGCGGCAGGCGGAGGCCGCGCACATGGCGGTGGGCAGCCACGAGCTGCAGGCGCCCGCGCTGCAGGGCCTGGCGCAGGCGCACCGGGCCGCCGCGCGCGTGAAGAGCCTGTTCAGGCGCAACGTGGCCAAGGGCCCCAACCCACTGGCAGTTAAGAAGAAGAAGAGGAAACAGGAGCCGGGCGCGGCCGCGGCGGCCGCCGAGGCCGCGGGCAGCCCGGCGCAGCCCAAGCGCAAGCGCGCGCGCCGG
>JAABUZ0100010809.1_pt1 | contig 10061 bp, 6 predicted proteins | sample 5562091 | NCBI WGS metagenome assembly JAABUZ01 (sample SAMN12813069, study PRJNA571459) | rock metagenome | isolation source: Antarctica rocks | place: Antarctica: Victoria Land, Linnaeus Terrace sud | collected 2015-12-21 | reverse complement strand
CACCGCCGCCTCCCGCAGCGTGCGTGGCGCTCCATTTGAGTCGCCGCGGCTCCGGACCCGCACTCCGATCAACACCATCCAGACCGCCCGCAGCACAACGACCATCACGGCGATGAGCACACCGTGGGCCACCATCAGGCCGAGTTGGTTCCCGGCGGCCGAGGCCACCGCCGGCAGTTCCAGGCCGATCAACCCGAAGGCGATGCCGGTGATCAGCAGCTCGATGACCCGCCAGAACGAATCGCCGACGACCCGCTCGACCGCCTGGTCCGCCGGCGCCTGCCCGAGCGCCAACGCGGCCACCACGACCGCGATCACCCCGGAGGCCCCGACCCGATCCGCGGTCAGGTAGACCGCGAACGGAATGACCAGCGTGAGTGCGGCGGAGGCGGCGACATCGGAGACCCGGCGCAGGATCTGGCGAGCCAGGAAAGCCGCCGCCACGCCGATCGCCGCCGCGGCCACCACCGCGTAGCCGAATCGGGCCAGCACGCCCCACGCAGTCGTGGGCGAACTGCCGATCGCGGCCTGCACCGCCAGCTGGAAGACGACCAGGCTGACCGCGTCGTTGAACAGACCCTCGGTCTGCAGCACCCCGAGGATGCGCCGGGGCATCCCCACCGATCCGGCCACCGCCTCGACCGCGACCGGGTCGGGCGGTGCGACGACCGCTCCCAGCGCGATCGCCGCGGCGACCGAGATCCCGGCGGTGAGCAGCAGGGCCATCCCGGCCACCGCGGCCATGGTGGCCAGCACCAGCAGGGCGGCCAGGGTGAGGATGGCCCGCCACTGGCTGCGGTACATCGCCCACGACCCGCGCCGGGCCACCGCCCACAGCAGCGGAGGCAGCAGAAGCGGCAGAATGAGTTCCGGTTCGATCTGGACCCTGGGCAGACCCGGGATGAAGGCGGCCCCGGCCGTCACCACCACCATCAGGACGGGCCAGGGCAATCCCCACCGATCCCCCGCCGCGAAGACCAGAACGGCCGCCAACCCCAGCGCGATGACGATGACGAGCATTTCCATCGGCTCATCATGTCCGCACCGGGGCGGACCGGATCCCGGCCCCCGTCATCCCATCGCGGACTGGGTCCGTACCACCCGCCGCCGGGAGAAATGGCCGAGATCGACGGGGTGGCCACTGGCCGGTGCGGGCACCAGAACCGGGTCGGCGTCATGCGGATGGCCGGCTTCGCAGGCGGCGATCAGGGTGGCCATCATCGTGCCGACGAAGGGCGCCTGTTTGAACCCGTGTCCACTGGTGCCGATGGCCACGTAGTAGCCGTCCAGGTTGGTCTGGTCGTAGATCGGGATCCAGTCGTCGGTCACGTCGTAGACCCCGACAATGCCCTGGGTCCGCGGCGGGATGCCGGCGCCAGGAATCCGGCGGGCGACCCGCAGCGCCTGGAGCCGGCCGGTCTCGGCGCTCAGCCGGGGCCGCGCCTGGCTCGGATCGTCGAGCCAGCGCAGCGGATCACACTCGGGCTCCATCCCGCCGACCACCAGGGTGTTACCCAGGTGCGGACGGAAATAGGTGCCGAAATCACCATCGGTGACGGCACACCCATGGCCGTCGGTGAATCCGGGGGGCGCGGGCAGGACGAGGATCTCCTGCTCCAGGGGCCGGGTATCGGTGACAAAATCGTCCAGTACACCAGCGATCTCGTTCAGGGCGTGCGACCACGGACCGGCCGCGTTGACCACCACGTCGGCGTCGATCGTCCTCTCATCGGCCAGCGCCACCCCGGCCACCCGGCCGGACCGGCGCGCCACCTCGACGACCTCCGTCGAGAACCGGAAATTCGCACCGCCCTGGACGGCCGCATGAGCGAGATTGGCCGCGGCCAATTGCGGATCGTCGACATACCCGCAGTCGGGCATCCAATACCCCACCGCCCCGGGACGCGGCTCCGTCCAGAATTCGGTGTCATCTTCCCGGCACGGCGGTCCCAATACACCGGGCTCGAGAGCCGGCAGGCGCTGCGCGATACCGTCGGAATCGAGACGTTCCCATTCGATCCCCAGCGCGGTCAGATGCGCGCACGCCTCGGTCATCTCCAGGGCCTGACCGGGCAGGACCAGCAGTCCGGTCCGGATGAATCGCGCCATCCCGACCGGGTCGCATACCCCCAGATAGTTTTCCCAATCCCGCCAGCGCAGGCCGCTCTCCCAGGCCACCACCGCTTCGGCCAGATGCCGGTAGTGGTAACGGACGATGGCCGAGGACGCACTGGTCGACCCCAGGCCGGGCGCCGAGTTGCGATCCACCACGGTCACCGCGAAGCCGGCCCGGGTGAGTTCCAACCCGATGGCGCAACCGATCACACCCGCCCCGACCACCACCGCGCGCCGACCCGTCATCGCGCCTCCCGTTTCCACCGCAACGGTTCGATTGCCATTGACAGGCCAGCCATCAGCCGTACTGTAGCGGCTTAAGCAACACTGAAAACCCCGAACCGAGGAGGACCAGATGGCCGGCCTCGACGAGGAAATGCGCCGCGAACTGGGTGAGTTGCTGCGGGATCTGCGGCAACGCGAAGGCCTCACCCTGGCCACCCTCAGTGGGCAGGTGGGGGTAAGCCAGTCCGCCCTCAGCCAGTTCGAAACCGGAAAGACCGAGCCGTCGCTGGGCACCCTGTGGAAACTGGGGCGGGCCCTGAACGCATCGCTGTTCGACTTCTTCGCCCGCGAACCGGCCGAATTCGTCGAGGTTACCCGGGCGGACCACCGGACCGCCGTCACCTTCGACCGGTGCCGCTACGAGGCCGTCGCCCGCAGCAGGCGTCGCAAGCTTGACTTCTTCTTCCTGCGCCTGGAGGCGGGCGACGGGCCGGTCCGCGAACCGACGGCCCACGCCGGCGAAGAATGCGGGGTGGTGCTGGAGGGTGAACTGGAGGTGACGGTCGGCAACCGGTCGGAGCGGCTCGGCCCGGGCGACGGCATCTGGTTCGTCAGCGAGGCCCCGCACACCTTCGCGGTCGTCGGCCCGGCCCGCTGCGTCAGCGTCTGGGCGGACACGCTGCCGGACCGGACCCCCCGGGGGAACGCCGTGGAATCGTTGTTCGGTCGGGTTACTCGGGCGATCGCGCCGGCCGAAGTCAGCAGCCGAGCATGAGCGCCCGGTCCGCGTCCGATTCCCGACTCGCCGATACGGTCGCTGCGCTGCCCATCGACCGCTCCTACCTGCGCGAGGTGATCCGGCGGATCACCGAGATCGGTTCCAGCTCACTGGGTTTCCGCACCACCGGGACCCCGGAGGACGCCGCCGTGGCCGCGTACGTCCGCGGTCAAATGATGGACATCGGCCTGAGCGACGTCGAGGTCGAGGACGTCGCGGTGGACGGGTGGCGTTTCCGGCACGCGTCCGTCACCGCGGTCGGGAACACCGATGACGCCGTGAGTTTCGGCGGGGTGCCCGGGACGGGCGCGGCGGGCATCTCGGCGCCACTGGTCGATGTGGGCGATGGCCGTCGTCGGCTGCTCGACCGGCTCGATTGCGCCGGGACCATCGCGCTGCTCGACTGGCGCTCCGATGTGGCCACCCCGGCCGCGATCGGGCTAGAACTGCGCCGGCGTGGCGTCGTCGGGGTGGTGCTGAACTGCCCGGCGGGTGGACCCTGGTACCAGACCCCGGGGGCCCTCGGGGGTTTCGACGGTCACTGGCCGGCCGCCGGGCTACCCATGGTGCTGATCAGCGGATCGGACGCCGCGGTCCTACGGGCCGGCGCCGGCGGCGAGGCAGTGCCCGTGACCATGCGGCTGGATGTCGAATCGGAGCGCGGCGCCCGGGGCCAGAACGTGGTCGGATACCTGCCCGGCACCGCTCCGGGGCCGATCGTGGTAGGCGCTCACCACGACGCCTGGTTCCGGGGTGCCTTCGACAACACCAGCGGCGTGGCCGCGCTGCTGGCGCTGGCCCGAGCCCTGGCCGAAGCGAAAGTGCGGCTGCAACATACGGTCTGCTTCACCTCTCGAACCGGAGAGGAATACGGCCGGGCCGACACCTTCTACGACTGGTGCGTGGGCGCCTGGGAACAGATCCACGCCACGCACCCGCAGTGGGCGCGGGATTCACCGTTCCACCTGTGCCTGGAGGCCAGCGGGCACCGCGAGCTGCGCAGCGTCGTCGAAGCGCCGGTGGAACTGGCCGGCTGGGCCCGCCGGGTCTGCCGGGTCGCCGACGCCCGCGGGTGGTTGCCGACGGGCTGGCGGATAGCTCCCCCGGTGGCCGGGACGGAACAGTGGCCGTACCTGGTCGCCGGCGTCCCCGGGGTGGCCGCCTACTGCTGGGAGGCGTCCTTCGGCCGCACCGACTATCACACCCAGTTCGACACCGAAGACCGGCTGGACTACGACCATCTGGCCGCCCAGACCCGGATGTACGCGCTCCTGCTGTTGGCCGCCGACACCGATCCGGACGGCATCCTGGATCACCGGGCCCGCGCCCGCCAGCTCGACTCGATCGCCCGCCGGCATGCCCACCCGGGCCTGCGCGCGGCGGCCGCTGCCCACCGCGGCGCCGGTGGCCGCAACGCTTTCACGCCGGTCGGTCGAGGCCTATTCGCCCTGGATGCCCTGGGCCGGTTCCGCTACCCGCACGAACAGACCGGCACCGACATCACCCACCTGCACGCCGCCATCACCGCCCTGGATACCGGCGACCGGACCGGAGCGGCCCGAAAACTCGCCGGCGTGGGAAGCCTCGCCCTGTTTCCCTACCTTTCCCACCACGCATTCAGCGAGCACACCCGGCGACTGACCCGAGAACGGGTCGAGAAGGGCTGGGCCGGGGCCAGTCATCTCACCGACGACCCGGATCTGTGGGCCGAATTGGCCGCGCTGCGCGGCGAACCGGGCGCCCGGCCGTTCGGGGGCTGGGTGCGGGCCGCGCTGGCCACCGCACTCGAGGCCGCCGAGCACGAGATGGATCGCCGACTGACCGCCATGGCCGAGTCAATCTGAGGTGCGCCGTCCACCGCGGCTGTGTCGCCCGAGATTTGCCGTTCACCATGGCATTTCCGTTCAGCCGGGCATTTTCTGTCCACCATCGTATTTCCTGTCCACCCAACCCTATGAGGCGAGATGAACCGACGCAGAACCATCACCGCGGGCATTGCCCTGGCCGCGGCCCTGCTCACCGCGGCCTGCACCGCCGGTAACCCACCCCAGGTGGGGTCGCCGGAGGTCAGTGGCACCCCGGCCGCCAGCTCCAGCGACTCCGCTTCGTCGGCCACCGCGGCGGCCTCCGGCTCGCTGACCGGCTCGGTGACCGGGACGGCCGGCTCAGGCGGGTCGGCCGGCTCAGCCGGCTCAGGCGGGTCGGCCGGCTCAGGATCCGCCGCTCCCCCGGCCCAGCAGGCCCAGCACCGCGGCGGCACCCTGCGGATGCTGTGGCTCAGCGCCGGCGCCTCGATCGACACCGCCGTCGACTACGACCCCAACTGGTTCGTGCTCCGGATGACCGCCGACGGCCTGATGGCCTGGAAGCAGGTGGGCGGGAAGGCGGGCAACGACCTGGTCCCCGATCTGGCCGAGGCCATGCCCACCGTGACCAACGCCGGCAAGACCTACGAGTTCAAGATCCGCAGCGGGATCCGGTACTCGACCGGCGGCGAGGTCAAACCCAGCGACATCGCCTACACGTTCCTGCGCCAGTTCAAGATCCCCGGGCCCGGGGTCGGCATGTACGCCGCCATCGTCGGCGCGGCAGCCTGCATCAAGACCCCGGCCGGTTGCGACCTGTCCAAGGGGGTCATCGCCGACGACGCGAAAATGACCGTGACCATCCAACTGACCGCGGCGGACCCCGACCTCCTGCAGAAGTTGGCCCTGCCGTTCGTCTACGTCGTGCCCAAAGGCACCCCCAACGTCGACACCGGGACGAAACCGCTGCCGGCCACCGGGCCCTACATTATCAAGAAATACGAACCCAACCGGTCGATGGAATTCGTCCGCAACCCCAATTTCAAGCAGTGGTCGGCGCTGGCCCAGCCGGACGGCTATCCCGATGCCATCACCATGAAGATCGGCGTGTCGGACGAGGACGCGGTCACCCAGGTGGAGAACAACCAGGCCGACTGGGCCTACGACCCGCCGCCCGCCGATCGGCTGAACGAGATCGCCACCAAGTTCGGAAACCAGATCCACATCAGTTCAGCCCCGATCACCTATTTCATGGCCATGAACACCAAGGTGGCCCCGTTCGACAACCCCGATGTCCGGCGGGCGGTCAACTTCGCCACCGACCGGGCCGCGGTCGTCCAGCTCTTCGGTGGTCCGAAACTGGCCGTGCCCACCTGCCAGATCCTGCCGCCGGACTTCCCCGGCTACCAGGCCAACTGTCCCTACACCGCGAACCCGGGCGTGAAATGGTCGGCCCCGGATGTGGCCAAAGCCCAGCAGTTGGTGGACGCATCGGGCACCAAGGGCCAGAAGATCGTCATCGTGGGCAGCGCCGATGACACCACCAAAGCAGTCAGCCTGTACTTCGTCTCGCTGCTCAACCAGCTCGGCTACCAGGCCAGCCTGAAAACCCTGGCCAGCTCGGTGGAGTACTCCTACGTCCAGGACTCCCGCAACAAGGTTCAGATGACCTACAGCTACTGGTCGCCGGATTACAACTCGGCGTCGAACTATCTCAACATCTCCGTCGGCTGTTCCGGATTCAATGCCGGGAGTACCGCCAGCCCCAACCTCTCGGGGTTCTGCGACCCCAAGATCCAGGCCACCACCGAGCAGGCGCTGGCCCAACAGCAGAGCAACCCCGATCAGGCCAACCAGCTCTGGGCCCAGATCGACACGGCGGTGACCGCCCAGGCCCCGCAGGTGTCGCTGTTCAATTCCAACCGGCTCGACTTCGTCTCCTCCCGGGTCGGCAACTACCAGTTCAGCCCGGCCGTCACCGGCTACTTCCTGATCAACCAGGCCTGGGTGCAGTGACCACCGGAGAGATTCCGGGCGCGTTGGCCCAGCCGCCCCCGACGGAGATCGCCGGGGCGGCGGGCCGGGACACCGCCGAGGCGCCGTGGCGGATCACGCTGCGCCGCTTCCGCCGGAACCGGGCGGCGGTGGTCGCCCTGGTCGTGTTCGCGCTCATCGTGGTGGCCTGTGCGCTGGCGCCGTTGTATGCCTCCCTGGTCGCCCACACCGATCCGTTCCGGTCGAATCTGTCCGGGACCTTTCTGCGCGACGGCCGGTCCGTCCCGGTCATCGAACCGAACCCGTCCGGTCTGGGCTCGACCCCGATCGGACCGACCTTCTCGGCCCGGTTCTTCCTGGGTGCCGACACCCAGGGCCGGGACGTGGCCGCCCGGTTGTTCTACGCCGGACGGAGTTCCTTGATCGTCGGTATCACCGCCGCACTGATCACCGCCGTGCTGTCCACCGCGGTGGCCCTGGTCGCCGGCTACTTCGGCGGCTGGGTGGACGGGATCATCTCCCGGTTGCTCGACCTGCTCTGGGCCTTCCCGGTCTACCTGCTGGCCATCGCGCTGTCGTCGGTCCTGCTTCTGCAGGGACTGCGAATCGGCCCCCTGGTGGTCAACCCGGATAGCCTCTGGCTGCCGATCCTGATCGTGTCGGTGATCTATGTGCCCTACCTGGCCCGGCCGATCCGGGGTGAGGTGCTGACCCTGCGCCGACGCGAGTTCGTCGACGCCGCCGTCGGCCAGGGGGTATCGCGGCGGCGGGTCATCTTCGGGGAACTGCTCCCCAACGTGGTCCCCACCATCGTGGTCCTGTTGCCGTTGATGATCGCCACGGACATTCTCACCGAATCGTCGCTGTCCTATCTGTCCATCGGCGTGCAGGCGCCGAATGCCAGCTGGGGCACGATGATCACCGACGGGCAGGCCCAGCTCTACACCCGCCCGATGGTGTCGGTCGCCCCGGGCATCCTGCTGGTGCTGGTCATCGTGTTGCTGAACGTCATCGGGGACGGCGTGCGCGAGGCCATCGACCCGCGCGGCCGGCTGCCCCGGTTGCGCCGCAAGCGCGGTGGCCGCGGGTGATCCTGTTCATCGGGAAGCGGCTGGTGTCGACGGTGGCCATCCTGGTCGCGCTGAGCATCCTGGTTTTTTTGATCTTTTTCGCCATTCCGGGTCTCGACCCGGCCCGGCAGCTGGCCGGCCGCAATCCGACCCCGGAGACGCTGGCCGCGGTACGGCAGGCGTTCGGCCTGGACCGGCCGCTGCCGGTGCAGTACTGGCGATTGATGGATCAGCTGGTCATCCACCGCACGCTGGAGTCCTACACCAACCGCGGGATCCGGGTGGTGCCGGAACTGCTGGCCGCCACGCCGGTGACCCTGTCGCTGGTGGCCGGGGCGGCGGTGCTGTGGATCGTGTTCAGCCTGCTCATCGGGGTGGCCTCAGCGGTGTGGCGCAATTCCGTCCTGGACCGCGTCCTGATGGTGGGCTCGTTGATCGCCGTATCGGTGCCGGTGTTCTGGCTCGGGCAGGTGACCAATCTGTTCACCCAACAGCGATGGCACGACACGCCGTTCTTCCGCTGGGTCCCGCCGCTGGGATACACCCCGCTGACCGAGAACCCGGCACTCTGGTTCAGGCACCTGGTCATTCCCTGGATCGTGCTGGCCGCACTGTATGTCGGCCTCTATGCCCGCATCACCCGGGCCAGCATCATCGACGCCAGCGGCCAGGACTTCGTGAGAACGGCCCGGTCCAAGGGTATCTCCGAGTCGCGCATCGTCTTCCGCCACTTGCTGCGCACCTCGTTGGGTACTTTTGCCAGTCTGTTCGCCCTCGACTTCGGGGTGCTCGTCGGTGGTGGGGCCCTGCTGACCGAAGTGGTGTTCGGGCTGCCCGGCGTGGGCCGGCTGACCTACCAGTCGCTGGCCGGGCTGGACCTGCCGGTGATCATGGCGGCCGTGCTGTACGGCGGGGCGCTGATCGTGATCATGAACGCGGTGGTCGACGTGCTGTACGCGCGGCTCGACCCGCGGGTCCGGGCGGCGTGATGTCCACTCCCCTCCGGCCGGCCGGGAACGCCGTTCCCCCGACCGAACGTGCCGACCGCACCGACCGGGTCGATCCGGTGCTGCGGGTGGACGATCTCGGTGTCCGCATCGCCACCGAGGGTGGCGAGGTGACCATCCTGCACAGCGTGTCGATGGATCTGGGAACGGACGAGATCCTCTGCGTGGTCGGTGAATCCGGCTCGGGCAAGAGCGTGACCATGCTCAGTGTGATGCGCCTGATGGATGAACGGATCACCACCTACACCGGCCGGGTCGAGTTCGAAGGCGAGAATCTGCTCGACCTCACGCCCCGGGGCATGCGGCGGATTCGCGGCGCCCGCATTGCCATGATCTTCCAGGATCCGATGACCGCGCTCAATCCGGTGTACTCGATCGGATGGCAACTCATCGAGCAACTCCGCGCCCACACCGACCTCTCCCGCAGCCAGGCGCGCCGGCGGGCCGTCGAACTGTTGCGCGCGGCGGGCATCGCCGATCCGGACCGCCGCATCGACGACTTCCCGCACCAGCTGTCGGGCGGGATGCGGCAGCGGGTGATGATCGCCCTGGCGCTGTCGTGCCGGCCTCGGGTCCTGATCGCCGACGAGCCCACTACCGCGCTCGACGTGACCGTGCAGGCCCAGATACTGAAGCTGATATCAGAACTGAAAGCCGAGACGGGGATGTCGGTCATCCTGGTCACCCACGACATGGGCGTGGTGGCCGAGCTCGCGGACCGGGTGCAGGTGATGTACGGCGGCCGGGTGGTCGAGGAAGGCGCGGTGGGCGACATCTTCAACCAGGCCGAGCATCCATACACCTGGGGGCTACTCGGTTCCATCCCGCGGCTCGACCGGCCCCGGCCGGAGCGGTTGCCCTCGATCAGCGGGGTTCCGGCCAACGCCGCCGACGTCGGGGTCGGATGCGTGTTCCGCGACCGGTGCCCGCATCGTTTCGAGCCGTGTGACCGGCAGCCGCCGCTGGCCGCGGTGCGCGGCACCACCGAGCCGGCCGGGACCGACAGGACCACGCATCGGGTGGCCTGCCACCTGCCGCCCGCCGATCGGGCCGCCCGGCGTCCCTC
>JAABUZ0100010807.1_pt1 | contig 10064 bp, 15 predicted proteins | sample 5562091 | NCBI WGS metagenome assembly JAABUZ01 (sample SAMN12813069, study PRJNA571459) | rock metagenome | isolation source: Antarctica rocks | place: Antarctica: Victoria Land, Linnaeus Terrace sud | collected 2015-12-21 | reverse complement strand
AGTCATCACAGGGCGCTGGTATTGCAGAGCGCAGCCGGCTTGTGAACGCCTCCTATGATGCAAGTTGTTGGCTACTTTGGCAGCGGTGCGCTGAGAGCAGCGGCCGCAAACGACCTCATGTGGACTTTTGAGAGGCCACAGGAGGCTAGGCAGGCTCCGGAATGTGGCTGTGGTGCGGCGCAATCATCGATGTCAGGCGTGAGGCATAGCAAGCGTAAGTGGGCTACTAATATAAATAGCGGAGCTGATCAGAGCAATGTCGCGCTCATGTGCGGTGGCGGACTACTCTCCACTGACAGCCTGCATGTTGTTTTAGCTGGAGCGGTGATGTGTCTAGCGCACTTGCAGTTCATTATTGTATTCCAGGGGCAATGCAGCTCGGTACCGTGCCATACTCCCTTCTGTATTATATCTGCCCAGACGTAGGCGCCTGGGTTACAGGTCGCTGAAGCAAAGTGCACTGCCGGCTTGGCCTATGATTACTGGGTCAAACTCAGCTTTCATGTGAATAGCGGGGTATTTCATTTTGCCACCTGTCTCCAATTGTCAATGTGTGCCGCAATCCAGCGCCAACCGGCCTACAATCCATGCTAAAGAGGTGCGGTTTCTCGTCTAGTGCGGACATCACCCCCCGCACATCTGTCCCCACTAAAGGTGGTTCACCCACCGTACCTTCTAAGCCTACCTACTATTACCTGGCGCCAGCTGTCCTGAGATTCTGCGCTAAAAACATCGACATCATGCCATTGCGTACGTGAAAGGGCTCGCGCCGCTGCGTCAGCAGTCCATTGATATGTTACATGCACCAGCGGCTTGCTGCACAGCCAGCCAAGTCTCAAGGGACAGCGTCTCATGCAGGGGTGACAGCGTCTCATGCAGCCGCGGAGGTGACAGCGTCTCATGCAACCGGCCAGTTCGCCAGGTGAGCTTGAAATTGCGTTTCGTCAGTCGCGCAGCCTTATTGCCCACCGGGGCGTGGTGTCCGTGGCAGAGTGAGTACCTGACACAGTCAAAATCCGACAGTGATACCAGGTGGGAAATTGAAGACTACGGGTGAAAGCTGCCGCGGGACTGAGCCGCGTGGTAATGATGGCATGGCATGGGTCGCACGGCAAAATAAACAAAGTGTGATCTTTCTGAGCAAAGCATGACATTTTGTCAAGGGGCGCGCGGCCGCTTGGCCCCTAGGTTTGCATGCCTGCCATGCCTGGGTCTCTAGTGGCCGGTTGAGGCCGCTACATCGAGCCTTTTCAGTTGTAAACTTGGCAGCTCAACAATAAGCAACGAAAGAGCATGTGACGCATACGCTAAGGTTTCTTGACGTGGCCAGCCGAAGCCCATGATGCCGTATATGCAAGCAACGAACCAGTGTCCACAGCACCACCACATGCAAGGCATGACGATAGACAGGCCAACGCCCCAGAAGTCGCACATACTGCATCAGCTCCGATCATGATGAGACGTGACTTGGTGGAAAAGCACCAGGCAAAGCAAGGCGGGTTCCATCTACTGCTGTTCACTAATCATCGCCTGCGACACCCCCTTCAAACATGTTGCTAAAGCTCCTGGCCGCGCAAGCCCTTTGTCCCCCATTCCACTCTGAGCCTAGGGTAGTTAAGAGCTGCGCGCAAATAGTATACCCTGCGCACAGCAAAGCCTGCCCGGACTGTGTTCACTCACTCTCTGCCAGGGGCGGCTCAGCTACATGTGCTGCAAGCAGCAGGTAAGGGTGGATGTCTTGCTCACCCACCACATTGCAGTCGTGGCATACAACCCAACGGGCGTGACGTTTACACGCAAGCATTTTCGCGCTCGCATATGTTTGCCCCAGCCGGCGTAAAGGGCACGTGGGTAGGAACCACTGCCAAGTAGGCGAAAATATTGTTTTGCCAGCTTTCTCGCAGAAGCGCTGCCGACCTGGAGCTGCAGGTGATGGGCCAGGTTGGCAGGTGACGTTTGGGCTAGGCTTGGGTGATGAGGTACCGAGATATAATTCATGTAAGTGCACAGTCGTTTGTGGATGTTTTAGGGAACATGCGCACATGGCCCTGCCATTCAGCATTGTCCATCCGCCATAAGTGGTTGCACCTTCCTGACCAGGGAATGCTGGTTAGCAGCTTGGCAGCCCGTTTGATGCACTAGCACAGATTGCTAGACACAAGACATGACACTTTCACCCACAAGACACGACACTTATACCCACAAGACATGAGACTTCTACCCACAAGACATGACATCCCTCCTCATGAAAGGCAAACGGCAATAGCTATGGCCGGACTTGGGAAGTTGGCCCGCACGGGCATCATGGCCCACCAGACATCAAGCGTCCAGAGCAGACTTAATAATAAGGGCATTGCTGTGCCCGACATGTGGGTCAACTTGCTGCTGCACTGCAGGTCTAAAGCGGCGGTGAAAATCAACCTCAGTCTCAGTCCCATCAGTTCTGCACCGGTTCGCATGTAGCATTTCGCCTTTGGCACATAAATGCAAAGGGAATGCTAAGGCGCAAAACAGGACCAAAACGCCATCGACTGATCCGGTCTACTGCATGTGCAGGTGTTACCCTTAATATCTCAAGGACGTCCGACAGTGTCATGACACCGCAGGAAGTCTCTGCCACTTCGAACATGGACGACCTCCAGACTCGGTGAACCTCTGCCACTGCAAGCCTGCCTCGAATCCTGCGGGAAGACGTGAAGCGGATTGCGCTTTCGAGCGTGGAGGACCAGTCTTAGGACAAAAAGGCAACAGCAGTGCACACGTGAGACGACGGTCGCTTCCAGCTCCTGTTGATCGCAAAACAAGGTGTTGAAGGTGTCTTGACTAGTGCAGTTACAAGCAGTGATGTGTGAGTCAGGAAGGGGAGCACCTCACAAGAGCTGAAGCACCTGCATGGGGTGGGCCTGCGCGTTCACACAGGACATGCGTAAGGCACATGATGCATCGCGCCCTCCCGAGAGGACATCACTTTCTTCGCTCATAGGATCTGGCATGCGTACCTCAGTGTTCAGCACGTGCGTGCGCAGGTCCAGTGCATCCGGCGGTGCAAATATCAGCCACGCATATTTCAGTGTCTCCGCCAGCCAGAAGCTCTGCATGGTGTCGTCCTGGACCACTGGCATAGCCGTCACGTCCATCACGCCAGCATAGCCCCCCGACTGCGCTACCTGCGTGGAGCACAAGCAAGCACCTGAGAGGTAAGCCAAAGCGGCTTCGCTGTTGCTTGATTGAGTACCCCTCTGTTTGAGCAGAATGCACATCATGCACCCCCGACATCACAGCACACCCACACTTGTAGAGCCAAGACTGGCTGCGTGCTTTAGGCGGAGCAGCGCACCTTGCACTCGCGGTCAAAGGATTGGAAAATTGACCATGCCCACTCACGATACATTGGCTTCCCGGTGACGCGCCACAGCACAAACAGAGCCTCAAAAGTCTCGGGTCGCTGCACATTGTGCACCGCGCCAGTCCCAGGCTGCAGGCCATGCTCGGAGAAGACAACAAAGTCGGGCGCCAAGCCTGGTCGTGTTGCACATCGTCAGGCTGTATGTAAGCTTGCTGGTGGCAGATGCCCACATGGTGATCGCCAGCAGGCCTTTACGAGTGGGGAGAGCACGCACATGCATCCAGCAAGGGGCCATGCATCGCACGCAAGCAACCCAAGCAACACCGGAGTCGCATGTCACTGCAGCTGCCGGCCCGTGCGCACCGCTTGGCATCTGCGCATACATCTGCCAGCAGGTGCGCCCCAGCTCTTCGGCAAGGTCGAGGTACTTTGCAGCCTTCTGATCAGCAACTGCGTGCGCATGTACACCTAGCGCCAGCATCGCTGGGACGAAGCACACCAGGTGGTCCATCTTTGCGTAGATCTCGCCGTACCTGGGCAGGGCCGCATAGCGCAATAGCGAATCGGCGCCAGACATGCGTGAACTGCCGTGCACGGCGGGCGCATGCCACAAGCGGCGCCACATGGGGCCTTACGCTGTTGTTTCGGCCACATACGTGAGGCCGCTGGCATTGTTTTTGAAGACCAGGCGGTTGATCATGTCGTCCATAGCTGCCGCACGGCACCCTCATGAACACCCTGCGGCAATGGCAGGTACCACACATGCTTCAACAGCATGGCCATCGTACCGTGCTCCCACATGGCGCGGTACAGGTCGTCTTCCTTGCGCCTGCCCTTGAGTATCCATACCTGTTCGCACAGTCGCCTCAGGCACCCCAATGAAATCAGCATTCAAGTGCTCTTGACACGTCAAAGACAGGTCGGGGAAGGTGGCTTCCACACGGCCAGAGGCGCAAACTCAGGGTTTCATGTGCTGCCAACCCCTCTCAGCACTGATGTACAAAGCCTTTCAGCTGGCATGATAGAGACTGTTGCAGACAGGGATGTGAGCATCGGCACTTTGTCATGGAATGTGTGCATTGAGTCGAGCAAGCTCGCGCGTTTGCACAAACATGTTGCACCGCGCAAGCAGGTGACGCAGCACAGCAAACATTGCGCGCCCACCTTCAGCAAGTACTCGTAGTACGAGTCGCCCATGGCTCCCATAGACACAGCTTGCGTAGCGGGAAGTCCCGTCTGTTGGCTGATGAGGACAGGCAGTAGGCCCTGTCACCAGCGCCCAGCGCTCACGTGCGCTGCTGCTCAACGGGGGAGCATGATTGGCGCTGCTGCGGGCGGGCCCACCTTGTCAGGGTTGCTGCGGTGCAGCGTCTGGATGACAGCCTCTGCCTTTGCAGCAAACTCTGGCCGAGATGTCTTGTTGCTGAGCACAATGAACTCAAGCTGCGCACCGCACATCAGGGCGAAGCCCAGTCACTGCCGCGAGATAAGCAGCGCGCAGCACAAAAAAAACAAATATCACGCATGCATGGGCTGCGGCCTGCCTGCTGCGTGCCCAGCTCTGACAGCACAATCTGCGGGGACGCCTGCGTTGTATGGCTGTGCAGGTCGATAGCCTGCGCTGGGAGACCGCTGGATGTGTTGTATGCTGCCAGCAGGATGTCGCCCAGCTCCTCTGCCCTACCTCAGCAAACCTGCTGCGTGAGCCCCACAACCAGCGGGGCACTGCGTGAGCCCAGCAGGCGCTTCCTGTAGCAATGCGGACCATGCCTACTCACCTTGTCAGAAAGACGCGGTCGCCGGACAGGTCATATGCGCTCAGAAGACCACCCAGGATGCGGATGGTTGTCTCAAACACGCTCGCGTAGTATTCCCTGCATGCACTCGCCTTCCTGGCATGCCCCATCATGTGCGAAACAAGGTAGGCAGCGGGCAGACGCGCACCTGTCAAAGCTCAGTTTGTCGGCCACCCACGCGCGCGCACGCGCAAATTCGTCCTTCAGGCCAAGCATCCACAGAGTGTCCAGGCTGTCGATAGCGGTGGCCCCGAGCCCGCCAAACGCGTTTGAGCCCACGCGGCTCTGGGGCTTGAGCTCATCGTAGCCCATAGAAAAAGTTTCGTACGCGTTCCAAGAACTTTTTGCTGCCGCAACTACTGAAGAACGGCGCCTGCACATGGTGGGCGCGAGCTGGTGAGAAGCTCAGGGTCCACTGGCCTGCGCTCACTGCCTTCAGGCACGTGCGTGCAGGTCTGGACAGACGTGCAGCCGGTTTGTCCAGGTCACACAGTGTGCAGGACTGCCTGGGCGTGTGCCCGGCGTGCGAGTTGCGCAACTTGCAGGACGCCTGGCAGATGCGGGCAGGCGAGCGCATGGCCTCTATTGGGGCCGGGGCGCACGTCTCCAAGGTAGTGCCATCTGGGAAGACCAGCCCCGCGTCAGTAAAGCCTGCTGCGCTCCGCTCGGCCCCTGTTTGTGGCTGCGCGGTGCTCACGTTGGCTGCCTCACTGCCGGCCGCTCTGCTCGAGTCGAGGAAGGAGATGACGTTGCTGTTAGTGCGTCTCCGGAGGCGCGCGCGGTGGCCCAGCCCCGGCCGTACGTGCGCTGCCTGAGGAGCAGCACACGCAACGATATGCAACTGGGACAAGACCGCCAGGGCAGCCAAAGTTACTCATGGTAGCTAGAGTGGGAAAGAATATAACAGGATGTCTCAACCGCGGGCACCTGCTGCCACCTCCCGTACTCTCGTGATGCGGCTTCAAGCCGCGTTGCGAACAGCAGCAAGAGCAGGCACGCCCAGAGCGTGGCGGTCGCCATGTATGCGCGCCGCCCCTGTGATATGTTTGAACGTGGGGTCTGCCAGTCTGGGAGTTTGCCCCCCTGCTGTGTCTGCTGCGTGCAAACACAGGGTCGGGACTTGCTTTGAAGCCAAGCGCTTGCATATCTGCAGTGTCAGGCGCACAGACACTGAGGCGCACCTGCGCTTCAGCCCTTTCCGTGCAGCCTGAGCATAAGCGGCCTCAGATCGTCCAGTCTGCCTGTCTCATGGCAAGACTTGCTTGTATACGCTGGAGATCGCTGAGGCCCGGGGCGGCGTGTCTAGTGAAACAAAGTCTGCAGCGCTGCTCTGGCTGGCTGCAGGGTGAGCAGCGCTTTGCTCATCAGCGCTGGGGCCAGTGCTGGGCTCACCCGGCCAATGGAGCACCAACGACACCGTTGATGGGTATCAGCATGCTAGGGCTGCTCGAGTCCAAGCCCAAGCCCTGAATTGGTAATCGCCTGGCAAGTCTGGCTTCAGCATCACGGCTGTGGCTCATTCCCTCATCATTCATTGCCCGATGCCACACCACCAGCACTGTAAGATCTCCTGCTTAAGTCTACAGGGTAACAGCATGTCATGCCAACCTGAAGAGCAGGTGGGCACAGACGGCTACAGGTACTACTTGCTACGGCCATTGACATTTTGCGTAGCATTCTTGCTCTAGGCTTGCCGCCAGGGTCTTCAGAGTAGGTCAGGCTTGCAAGTCCTGCAGCAGGCACATCACCTACATGGACCTTTTGTTGAAAAGCGCCAAACGCAAAAAAGCAAATTGCATGGACGTGGTATAGTGCTCTCAAGAACACCCACTGTCCACGCTGCGGGTGCCCTGGCGTCATCTCCACTGTACACTCGGTAAACGAACCTTCAAAGGTGTGCAACCACAAATGGCGTCAGCGCGGTTGAGCTTGACCTCAACCCAGCCTCAGCGTACAGGCTTGTTCAGAGCCCTACAAACATGCACGCATCCAATGAGAGCAGTGCATCCCTACATTTCTTCTTGACACCAGCGTGCACAACAAGCCAGCATTCTACCAACATACGAAAGGACTGCTCCAGTACTATGTGCACGTTGCTCTCCGACTCCTAGCTCTCTGTGTGTCTGTGACACTGCTCAAGCGCCACACTGCCCTCTGCCTCCGCCCCGAAACCATGCGACCCGGATCCTGATGCTGTATCTGCTGCTGCTCAGGCCAACTTGGCTGCAGGCCTAAGTAAACCGAAGGACCGACCCATGTCTACAAAAGTGCGAGGAAAGCGCGCATCAGAACCCAATCACTTTGACAATCCAAATACTGGCATCAGAGTCATAGTGTACAAACTGACCGCCCATCCTTCCTGCCGCCGCCTCCAGCCTCGCCTGGAACATTGCCACGTCACGAGCGACGCGCGAGCGTAGGCTCAGCTGCCTGGCGTGCAGGTGCTCAGCATAGAAGGGCGAGCGCTCGCGGTCCGCTACCAGCAGGCTCGCCCACAGCAGCCGGCTTGCCACGACAGCTGCCATGCCACCCCCTGCGCGTCCCCAAGGTTCACAGAACCCACAGTCAGGCATGTGCGCAGCTGTGTGTACACAGCCAATGCCTGAGAGCGATTGCGAGTACTTACGCAGTACTGACGCACCGGCAGGGGTCACTGCCTGCCGCATCATAAGGCTGAGGGCATACAGACCCTCCTGGGGTCGCAGGAGGCCCAGTCCCAAGTGCGCCAGATGGTCTGCAAGCCCGGGCTTGTTGCTGACCATGCCCGCTGCGCCCCACGCGCCCCACTGCGCGCTGATGCTGGGCAAGCCCTGCGCATGCAGTCGAACCAAAGCTGTAGCAAATCCGTATACAGCGGTTGCCACTCATCAGTGGGTGCAGCGAGCAAGGGTGGACCCAGTGGAGAAAATCCATGATAGAAAACTTGAAGGGCAATCTGTGTCTTGTTTTCAAGCGACAGCACATGAGGTGTGGCACCTGCATGTGCTGTGTGGCAGCCCATGTGTCAATGACAGCGTTGGCGGCGGCATAGTTGGCCTGCCCGCCGGACCCCAGCAGCCCCGCCACAGACGAAAAGAGGACGCTCGCAGCCACTGGCCAGGCAGCGGCAAACACAGCCAGCTTGCCAGCGCCGCAGACCTTAGGAGCGAATACCTCGCGGACCTGTCTGGGGCCCTGCTTGGCCAGAGGTGCATCCTGCCAGCGCATCACAGCGCACTCATCTGTATGAAGCCACACCCAAATCACAGCAGGTGCAGCGAAACAGGCGGGTGCCGCCGCGCGCCTTCAGGATCCCGCTGGCATGCAAGACGCATGCCATGGCAGGCATGCGTGCGCGCTGCAGCAGATGCAGCACCGCAATGCAGTCGTCCACTGCTGCAATGTCGCATTTGGCCAGTACAATTGCCGCCTGCGTACTCGGACAGGCCGGTCATGTGCTTGCCACCCTCCGTGCTTGCAGGCTGCAGGCACTGCTGAATGGCGATATGTATGAATTGGGCCTACAAGACGCACCTGCAAGTTGGTGCCCAATGGAGCAAACCTGTTGCCAGGTGCCAGGCGGCCTGAGCGGCCTAGCAGCGCCAGGGAGACATGCATCAAGCCGTTGAGCAGAAGCCATGCACCGGCCAGGCTCCCGAGCGCACCAATGCCTCCGCTGACGATAATGCTTCCTGCAACGGGGCCGGCATCATACCAAGCTCAGTGGATAGTCACTTCCTTGCTGAAAAGCAATGCATCCTCCTTGCTGAAGAGCACACAGGCAACTTGAAGTGTGTCCACACCAGGAAAAGGCCCACCTGCAAGCTGGGCGCTCGCGGTGCCGCTGCTGCGCTCCTTCATGTGCCCGCCCGCTGCGGCAAGGAGAGCTGGACCTGTCCAGGCGCCGCCATCAAGTGCAGGCGTGTGCGCATCCTCGTACGGCAGCGGCTCTCCCAGCGCTGACGCGCATGCAGACTGGCCTGTGCAAGGGGCCAACTGGCACCCACTGGCCTGGCAGCCCTGCTCTGCAACCGCCACCTTCAGCAGCGCCCTGGCTGCTGCCGCGCCAAAGGTTGCACAGACCGGGCCAGCAGATGGACTGCGTTGGGGTCCAAGTGCGGGTGCAGAGCGCGTGACCAGCTGCAAGCGCTTCGGCTGACGTCCGGTCGCCAGCAGCTCCTGCCAAGTCGATCTCTCAGAGCTAGGTCAAGACGGGTCAGTGCCAGGTGGGCCAGTGCAAAGCTGAGCAACAGGCGAAGGAAGCGGTAACATTGCAAGCACAGGTGAGCACCTGGAGCTGCTGCAAGGCTAACAGGCAGGCGCCCGCGGCACCAGCAAGGTGCGCATGCACGCTTGCTGCACCCTGCGACCTGGCCGTGTGCAGCCGCCAGAGCCGGCGCTGTTGACGTGCGCTTGACGACAGATACCACCCACCAATAACAGGCGTGAGCCTGGGTTGCGAGGCTGTGCCACGGGGTGGGTTCTGACGCAAGGGGTTGAGCGCGCGCCATGCCACGCAGTATAAGTTGTTCTCGCCACCTGTGAGCAAGAAACGGACGTAAGCGCGGCCAGGGGCCTTCGCATGTGCCTCTGACTGCTGCACCGCACGCGTGAACGTGGCGCACCTGGCTGTGGCAGAACAAATAATTGCTTGGCCACCAGCGCCACCACCTGCACCACCATTTGACTTGCGGTGTTAGCGCAAGCACAACATGTCGGGAAGTAATATGACATGCAAACAGGAAGACAGTTTTGCATGACTGTTGCCTACCTCCAGGACGGGCGCGCTGCCGCATGCGCACAGGCGCATGCTGGCAAGCGATGCAGTATGTGCATACGCATCCAATGCGCGTGCCTGCGCCCAGACGGTCCTCGTGCCCGCAGCAGGCACGACCAGCACCACCCCAGCGGCTGTGGGCACCCTGTTGCCACACCGCCACGCA
>JAABUZ0100010805.1_pt1 | contig 10067 bp, 10 predicted proteins | sample 5562091 | NCBI WGS metagenome assembly JAABUZ01 (sample SAMN12813069, study PRJNA571459) | rock metagenome | isolation source: Antarctica rocks | place: Antarctica: Victoria Land, Linnaeus Terrace sud | collected 2015-12-21 | reverse complement strand
GCCGACGCGCCCGATCAACGTGGAGATCGCGCCGAGCATGATCACGATGAGCAGGAGGGTCATCGGCAGGTAGGCGAGCCCCGCCTGGAGGGCCGAGAAGCCGAGGACCTGCTGCACGTAGAGCGAGATGACGTACCAGGTCGGGATCCAGGCCGCGCCGAGCAGCGCCGTGAGAAGCGCCCCGCCGGCGACGTTCGGCGCGCGGAAGATGCCGAGCGGGACCAGCGGCTGGCTGACCCGCGCCTCGATCGCGATGAAGGCCACCAGGAGCACGACCGCGGCGGCGAACAGGCCAAGGGTGCGGGGCGCGGTCCAGCCCGCGCCGTTGGCTTCGACGATGGCATCGACCAGGAGCACGAGCGCTCCGGTCACGGAGAGCGCGCCGGCCAGGTCGAGGTGGGGGCGCGCCCCCGCGGGCCGTCCATGGTGGAGCAGCAGGGGCGTGAGCGCGAGGGCGAGCGCGGCGACGGGCACGTTGACGAAGAGGACCCAGCCCCAGCCGAGGGTCTGCGTCAGCACGCCGCCGAGTAGCACGCCGGCGGCGCCGCCCACGGGCGCGGAGGATCCCCAGATACCCATGGCCTTGGTGTATTCCTTGGGGTCGTGGGCGAACAGCGTCTGGATGATCGAGAGGGCGACCGGGGCGATGATAGCCGCGCCGAGGCCCTGCACGGCGCGAGCGGCGATGAGCACGCCGGCCGAGGGAGCGAACCCACCGACGAGCGAGGCCAGCCCGAAGATGGCCAGGCCGACGCTGAACATGCGGCGGCGGCCGAAGAGGTCGGCGGCGCGGCCGCCGAGCAGCAGCACGCTGCCGAAAACGAGCAGGTAGGCGTTGAGGACCCACTGCAAGCTCTGCTCACTGAAGCCCAGGCTGCGCGCCATGGCGGGCAGCGCCACGGTGACGATCGAGACGTCGAGGATCACCATGAATTGGGCCACGCTGAGCAGGATGAGCGCCTGCCAGCGGCGCGGGTCGGGTGTGGTGGGAAACGTGGACATTGTACTCTCCTCCCCGTAAACCCATGCCCCCTGGGAGCGGGTCTACACGAGACAAAAAAAGGCCGTGCGGCGCATGTGTCACACGGGGCCGCGGCGGGCGATGCGGTACGCGGACAGTGCCCGTCCGTCGCCGTCAAACCCATACCCCCCCGGTAGGGGTATAAGGAGAGTATAGAGTACGGCGTGTCCCCTGTCAAGGGCCATCCACGCGACGACGTGCGGCAACGGCGTGGGGATGGCTCGCGGCGTTCACCATCTCAGCGATCCACAACGCCGCGGCCAGGACTGATCGCGCCGACCGCCACCGGGGCGCTCCACAGGCTCCAGGCCCTCGTGCCTCGCCCCAGCGTGCAGACAGACAGGGGATGGCCACGCGATCAACGTCCTCGGGGCCGGCAAAGGTCGGGAACGCGCGTCGTCGGAACAGGCGGGTGAGGTGGACGTGGACGGCAACGTGTGTGGAGGATCATCGTGGGCGTCATGATCCTCTCGGACGCGCCAGGGGGATACTCCTCGGGCCACGCGCCCACGGCGCGACCTTCCCCGGTTTTCGACGATCTCCTGCATGGGCGGCTGCGTGGGAGAAGAGCGGTGCGGTTGCGCACGCATGCTCACGTCTGTCGCCGCTGCCGACGTTGCACCAGGCCGTACCCGACGGCGAGGAGAGCGGCGATGGCGAGGAGAGCGGCCGCCGAGGCGGTGCCCAGCGCCAGCCCGTGCGCATCGACCACGACGCCTCCGATGGATGGCCCGATCATCTGCCCGAGGGCGAAGGCCACCGTGACGACGCTCAGGCTGGCGGTATAGCGCGCGGCGGGGACGGCCCGCTGCAGCAGCGCCGTGACCATGGTCGGGGTCCCGATGAAGCAGAGGCCCATGAGGAGCGCGCCCGCGCCGTCCAGCGCCAGACCGCCAATCCCGAGCGCCCCCAGCGCGCCCAGCGCGAGCGCCACGGCGAGGGTGAAGCCGCTGGGCCAGCGGTCGATGGCCCGCCCCCACAGCAGGCCGCCGACGGCGCCGACGAGCCCGAGCGCCGACCACACCAGGCCCACGAGCAGGGCGGGCACGCCCTGCTGCACCACCAGCGCGATGAAGAACGTGAAATAGATGATGTAGCCGCAGCCGAACGCGAGGTAGGCGAGTGTGAGCGCGAGCAACCCGCGCGGACGGAGCAGACGCCTCAGTGTCGGGAGGACGTCGCCCTGCCCGGTGGTCCGCGCGTCGATCCCGTGCAGCCGCGCCGCGCCGCGCCGCCCGCTCTCCCCCGGCGCATCCAGGTCGGCGCGTCCCCGGGCATTCTCCGCCACGTCCACCGGGGCCACGACTGCGGCCACGGAGCTCGCCCGCAGCCCGCGGCGTAGACCCCAGGTCGCGACGAGGCCCAGGAGACCCATGGCCACCCACGCGGCCCGCCACGCCGGCGCTGCGCCCGTCCCCACCACGAGCGGCGCGACGAGGCCCGAGACGACGACACCGGCGGCCCCGCCCATCCAGATCATCCCCGCCGCGCGCCCGCGCTCGGCGGGCGCAACCCGTTCGAGGGTCAGGGCGATGGTGAGCACGGTGGCGGGGGCCGAGAAGAGGCCAATCAGCAGCCGCCAGGCGCCGAGCTGAACCAGGTCGAGGCTGGCGGCCGAGCCGACCATCGCCGCGCTCATCGCCAGCAGACAGCGTGTGTTGAGTTGGACCCGATCGTGGGAGCGGGCCACCACAAAGGGGATCGCCAGCGTGCCGAGGAGATAGCCCCCAAGGTTAACGGTACCCACGAGTCCGAACAGGCCGTACGATCCATGGAGGTCAGCCCGCAGCGCCGGCAACAGCAGACCGTAGGACAGACGGGAAAAGCCGAGCACGACGGCGAAGGCGACGGCCGCCCAGGCGGTGAGGCCGCTGTAGGCGCGCCGGTCGGGGGCAGCGGCGGCGCATCCCACGGACGCCGGGGGCAGGTCGGTGGAGGGTGGCTGGTGGTCGCATGTCTGCATTTCGTCGCTCCTCATCTCTCGACGCACGCCGTATCTCTCGACGCACGCCGTCTGTCTCCACTCTACGCGCCGCTGTTGTATCATTCAAGGAGGTGTAACGGGAACTTTAGTTCAGCATTGCTGATATGAGAGGAGGAGAGACGATGGAGCTGCGGCACCTCACGACGTTCGACGCGGTGGTGCGGGAGGGCAGCTTCCTGCGCGCCGCCGCCGCGCTGGGCTACGCCCAGCCCACGGTCACCCTGCATATCCAGCAGCTTGAGGCTGCGTTGGGTGTGCAGCTCTTCGCGCGACAGGGCAAGCGCATGCAGCTCACCGCGGCGGGGCGTGTGCTGCGCGAACACGCGGCGCAGATCCTCACCCGGACCACCCTCCTGCGGCAGACCATGACCGATCTGGTGGCGGGGGAGGCCGGCCATGCGCGCCTGGGGGTCATCGAAACCGTCGCCCACCTGCGCCTGCCCCCCGCGCTGGCTGCGTTCCGCCGCGCGCGCCCCAAAGTCCGCCTCACCGTGGAGGTGGGGGGCGGCGGGTACCTTAGTGCCCGTGTCGCGGCGGGCGACCTAGACGTGGGCGTGTGCGCGCCGCCGCCCGCGCACCTGGGCCTCGCCTTCGAGCCGCTGTTCACGGACCCCATGGCGCTGCTCCTGCCCGCGACGCATCCCCTCGCGCTGGCTGACGCGATCGATGTGGCCAGTCTGGCCGCGCACGGCCTCATGCTCAGCGAGCGGACCTGCACGTACCGGCAGCTCATCGAGCAGACCTTGCTGCGCCACGGCACGAATCCGTACGCGGGCATCGAGATCGGGAGCATGGAAACGCTGAAGCGCTGCGTCCAGGCCGGCATGGGACTCGCCATCGTCCCGGTCGCGGTCGCCACGCCGCTGCCGGAAGGCACCGTCTTACGCGACGTGGTGGGCCTTGACCTGGCCCAATGCATCGGTCTGGTCCGTCCAGCCGACGCGGGCGGAGCGGAACGCGTCGTGGAGGCGCTGCTGGCGACGCTGCGCACCCATATGATGGAGTGACCGCGAGCGGACGGCGCTGGACCGGCCGAACCGCCTCAGCGCACTGGCGCCGCTGCTGAGAAGTCCACATCCCGTGACGACACAGCGCACGTCCGCCCTCCGGTGTCTTACCGCCGCGCCGTGGCCGCCGCGTCGAGCGCGTCGTCCGTCCGGGCGTCGCGGCGCGCGGCGCGCGTGAGCCGCGTCCGCTGGCTCAGGGCAGCGCTCCCGATCACGAGGAGGGCCGCCAGCACCGTCGGCGGCGTGACGCGCTCGCCAAGCAGCGCGGCGGACCAACCCAGCGTGAGCACCGGTTGCAGGAGTTGGAGCTGCCCGATGCGCGCCACGCCGCCCCGCGCCAGGCCGCGGTACCAGGCGAAGAAGCCGAGGAACATGCTTACGCATGACACGTAGGCGAACCCCAGCCAGGCGCCGGGCGGGATCACGGCGCCGGACCGCGGCAGGGACAGAGCGACGGGCAGCACGAGGAAGGGCGCCGCCAGCAGCAGCGCCCAGCAGATGACGCGCCAGCCGCCCAACTCGCGCGCCAACCGTCCGCCCTCCGCGTAACCAAGGCCGCCGAGGGCGACGGCGGCCAGGAGCAGCAGGTCGGCCGCCCGCGGGCGGCCCGCGCCTTGCACCGCGGCGAAGACGAGCACGGCGACAACGCCCGCGGCGACGCCGAGCCAGAACGCGCGGCGGGCGCTCGTCGGCGCGCAACACGGCCATGACGGCGGTGGCCGCGGGCAGGAGCCCGGTCACGACCGCGCCATGCGTGGCGGGCAGGTGTTGCAAGGCAAGGGCGGAGCAGAGCGGGAAGCCGACCACGACCCCGACGGCCACGATGAGCAGCCCCGGCCAGTGCCGTCGCGCCGGCAGGCGCTCCCGCCGGGCCACGAGCAGCAGTCCCGCGAGGACGGCCGCGACGAGGGCGCGCCCGAGGCCGACGACGATGCCCCCCAGGGCCGGGTCGGCCGCGCGCGTCGCCGGGAGGGTGAGGCTGAAGCAGAGTACGCCCAGGCCGCCCAGGAGCACGCCGTCCGTCGCCCGCCGCCCATCCACCGCCGCCATACCCGCCTCCCGTCCTGGTACGCCATCGAGCGGCTACAATAGAGGAACTGTCTACACTATGATAGACGGTTTGGCGTCGCTTCGTCAACTATAGCGGATTATCGGCTACTATAGTAGTTGGCGCGCCGGACAGAAACGAGGGGCCGCATGGACATCGGGCGAGCGATCCGCGCGCGCCGCCGCGCGCGCGGGCTAACCCTGGCGGCGCTGGCGATGGGGAGTGGGGTGAGTCGCGCGATGGTCTCCGACATCGAGCGCGGCGTGAAGAATCCGACCATCAAGGTGGTCAGCCAGATCGCCGCCGCGCTGGACCTCTCGGTCTCGGACCTGCTGGAGGAGCGACCGTCCGCGGCGGCGCCGGGGCTCTCGCTCGTGCGCGCGGGCGAGCGGCGCGTGCTGGTGGACCCCCAGTCGGGGGTGGAACGGCACGTCCTGGCCCCCACGTTCCAGCGCCACGGCATCGAGGTGCTGTGGTACACTATCCCGCCGGGCCGGAGCACGGGCGTCTTCCCGCCCCACCGGGTGGGCGTGGAGGAACACCTCACGGTCGTGCGGGGGCGCCTGCACGGCCTCCTTGGGACGCGGGAGGTGGCGCTGGAGGCCGGCGACGCGCTCGCGTTCCGCGCCGATCTGACGCACGAGTTCCGCAATCTCGACGCCGAGCCGTGCCACTATTTCCTCATTATCGACGCGAGCCGGGCGGAGACAGCGCGCTAATCACGCGCCGCGCCGCCGCGACACGGCGACACTCGCCTCGAAGGAAAGGGCCTTCCGTATAGGAGCAGGACTATCGCGTCCCGGAGTTGCGCGGCCAGGGTGCGGCCAGGGTATCGAGGCGGTCGGAGGGCGCCGCCGTGAGCGCCACGCTGCCCGCCCACCAGCAGGCCGTCGCCACGAAGACCTGGGTCCGCGCCCGCTTCGGCGACCTCACCGACGCACTGGCGGCAACGACGCCGGTCAACGACCCCGCCGCGCTCGCCGACCAGCTGACCCTCGTCATGGAGGGCGTGTACGCCTCCGCCCAGGCGCTCGGCGCCGATGGGCCCGCCCGGCGGGCGCGGGCCTTGGCCGAGATGCTCCTCACCGCGGCCGAGCCGTAGTCCCTCGCCGCGGTCCCAGCATCTCTGTGTGGCCCATGGCAGAAGCCTCCCCTAACAGTGTCGCTGTGGAGGGCGGCCGATCGCTGGCCCGCAAGACGCCGGCTCAGCGTCCAGGGGATGGCACACACCGCAACACAGGCGGGGACGCCGATCCCCGCACGATCAGCGCATCATCCCCGCGGATGCCCCGCAATCTCGGCGGGCGGTTCGGGGGCCGGTCGGTGGATGGCGAACATATAGCAGCCGGCGTAGACGTTGCGGGCGTGGATCATCTCGATTGTTGGATCGGCGAAGATCGCGGCGATGGCCTGCTTGGCCTGGGGGCCATCCACCATGGCGATGGCCGGATACGCCATGCGCCCGTCGTCGTGGTACGGGCGGAAGATCAGCGTGGCCCAGTCACGATAGCCCGCCGGATAGCGTGCCGGCTCGGTATAGCCGGCGCAGCGCTCGGCGTGGACAAACACGGGTCCGACCTCGGCGTAGGGGCCGGGGCGGCTGTATGGCCGGTAGGCGATCAGCACCAGGCGATCACCCGGCGCTGCCGGGCGCAGGCAGCACCGCAAAGGCGCGCCGCCCTGCTCGTCCACGCTCACCTCCAACGGGTTGCCGAAATCGTCTATCCCCGCCGCGCGGATACGGTCAAGCATCTGGGGCGGGATCGCGCTGATACGGAACGCCACGGGCGTGCTCGTCATAGCGCCTTCCTTTGTGATGGTCATAGCGTCCTCCTTCGAACTGGCTGCTCGCGCGGTAGCCCGCGCTGTCATGCGTGCGTTGGTCACGTCCATCGGTCGTTCCTCCCTCACCATCATTGCGTGCCCCGCACGGGACTCTAGCGGGATCGTGCGGTCACACTGACGGGGCAGGCCCGTCCTTAACAGTGGTAGGTTTTTTTATCTGGAGGGGTGAGTAGCGAAGCTACTCACCCCTCCAGAAGAGAGCCATCGCGGAGGGCTGTGCCCTCCGCACCTCCCTCTCTCGTGAAAAACCTACCCCTAAAAGGCAGGCATGTCTGGATGCGGCAGAGGCGGGTCAGAGACACCTCCGCCTGGGCGCGCGACACACGGGCCTCGGGGACGTGTGTCGCGGGCGGTCGTGTTGATCAGGGTGACGGTCATAGCGTTGACTGCTCAGGGACGAGCGGCGTCGTGATCGTCTGCTGGCGCCCGGCCGCGTCGGGGCGTCCGGCCATGTCACCGGTGGCGCTGGATATGCTGGGGCGCTGCGTCGCGCGGTACGATTGGTAGGCCGCGGCCGCGGCCAGGAGCGCGGTCAGGGCGAAGACGGCCGTGATGAGGGTGAAGGCGTGCATGGCCGGGTGCGGGCCGGGGTGGGGAGCCAGGCTGAGATAGGCCGTGCCGAAGGTCGCGACGCCGGCCACGGCGGCGAGCTGGGACGTGGTGGTGATGAGCCCGCTCATGTCGGGGACATAGCGGGTAGGTACACTGGTCGTCAGATGGGCGATCAGGCCGCTGAAGTTAGCGCCCAGCCCGAACCCCCCGACGCCGAGCAGCACGATGAGGAGCGGCCCGGCGGGATGGCCAGTCAGGAGGCTGGCGCTGAGACCGAGGTAGGCGGCGGCGAGGATGAGACACCCGCCGGGCGCGACGAGCGGGAGGCGGCGCGCCGGCAGACGCCGCAGGAAGGGGCCAGCGATCCCAAAGGCGGCGACCCAGGAGACCAGGGCCAGCCCGGAATACAGCGGACCGCGGCCCAGCCCTTGCTGCAGGTAGAGGGCCAGGATGAACAGCAGAGCGAAGTAGGTGCTTGTCGCGGCGGCCAGGGCGCCCAGGCCCCAGGCGACGGCGGGCCGGGTCAGGACGGACAGGGTGATCAGGGGGGAGCCGCCACGGGCCGCGACGCGCCGTTCCACGGCGATGAAGAGGCCGAGGGCGGGCAGGCTGGCGGCCAGACTAACCCATGTCCAGACGGGCCAGCCCTGATCGCGCCCCAGGATGAGCGGCAGGATCGCCAGGAGCACGGCGGCCGACAGCGTCGCCACACCCCACAGATCGAGGCGCCTGGGCCGGCCTCCTGGGTCGGCGGGCAAGACCCGCAGGGCGGCGGCCATGAGCACCAGACCGATCGGCACGTTGATCAAGAAGATCGGCCGCCAGCCGCTGCCAGACAGATTGGCGGAGAGGAGCGCGCCGCCCAGGACCTGTCCGGCGACGGCGCCGCCGGAGAGCGCCACCGCGTACCAGCCCAGCGCGCGGACCCGCGCGGGGCCGGCGAAGTGCAGTTGGATGCCGCTGAGCACCTGTGGTACCATCAGGGCCGCCCCGACGCCCTGGACGACCCGTGCGATGATCAGCACGAGCGCCGTGGGCGCGAGGCCGCAGGCCAGCGAGGCGAGCGTGAACAGGCCGAGCCCGCCGAGGAAGACACGCCGGTAGCCGCGCAGGTCGCCGAGGCGGGCGCCGGTGATCAGCAGCATGGCGTAGGCCAGGATGTAGCCGGAGACCACCAGTTCCAGCGCGCCGCCCGAGGCGCGCAAGCCGGCGTGGATCGACGGCGTGGCGACATTGACGATCGCGGTGTCGACGTTGGCCATAAACTGCGCCGCCAGCAGCACCGCCAAGACCCAGCTCGTGTGGGGTTCGCGTGTCGGCGTCGGCCTCTGTTGTGTCTGTGTCATGCGCTGTTCTCCTTGTGTGCGGCCGCCTGGTCGGCTCGCGCGGATCGCCGGTGTGTCCGGGTCGCCGACGGCTGGGCTGACCGTGCCATGTCACCCATTGCGCCGCACGAGTCGCGCGTGCCGTGCGGTCCTCACTGCCGTACGGCAGGGCGGGAAGGAGGAATGGGATGGCACGCGGGGCGGCTTTCGGTTCGCCTCGGCGGGGTTGACGCCTCCGCATCGAACGGCGCCTGACGCGCGATGCGGGGCGTCCGGGGCGTGCCTGATGCACGCCCCAGCGGCCTGGTCCGTTAGGCGGTGGGAAGCAGGCCAAGTTGCTTGAGCACGGTCACGCCGTCATCGAGGCCGCGTTCCTCCGTGATCAGGCCGTTTTCCACGCGCAGCACGGTGGTTCCGGTGAAGCGCATCCGCTGGCCCGAGCCCGCCGGCAGGGACCCGACGGGCAGGTCACTGAAGGCGTCCCCGGTGTGCGTGCCCCCGCCTTCCCACTGCCCGACCACATAGTCGCCCTCGGCGATGAGAGCGGCGGTACCCCAGAACGTCAGGTCAGGGAAGGCCGCGCGAAACGCGGTGGCGAACGCCTTCACGTCCGCGCGGCCGCGGCGGGGCGCATGCAGCGAGTACGCGAAGCGGATGTCCGGGGCGGCCAGTTCGTCGATGACGTCGGGGTTCCACGGGTTGCCCCAGAACTCGGTAAACCAGCGTCCGACGATGGCCTTGTTCTCTTCTTCTGACATGATCGTGTCCTTTCATACTGGGCTCACATCTATGCACTGTGAGCGATGGGTTCCTAAGGGCGCCTCCCTCCAATCCTGGTCGATTGTGCGCCCGTGGGCATTTTCTACCCACACCCTGTAGACGTGGAGGCGGCGCAAACGTGAGATGGACATCGTGGATGCTGTCCCGCGGGCGCCACTCAATCGGTATCGTCCCCTGTCGAGGTAGGCGTTCTTCCCTATGCATGTAGCCTACGCAGGTAGCAGGTAGAAAGAGAGACGGAACTGAGACATTCCTCCTTGCAAGGGGGTTTGACGTGGATGGAAGCGACGACGGCCACGCCGATGACCGTCCCGAGTTCCGCGCCGGTGTGCTGGGCGGCGACGGTCTCGTACCCGTAGCGGGCGAGGATGTCCGGATCGATCAGGAGCGACGCTCCCGAGTGTCTCCTCATCGTACAGGGCCGCGATGGAGCGGCACTCCCGCGGGGTCAGGATCCGCGGAGTCTGCGCGCACCCATCGGCGTTGACCTCGTCCACGCGGGCGG
>JAABUZ0100010803.1_pt1 | contig 10068 bp, 12 predicted proteins | sample 5562091 | NCBI WGS metagenome assembly JAABUZ01 (sample SAMN12813069, study PRJNA571459) | rock metagenome | isolation source: Antarctica rocks | place: Antarctica: Victoria Land, Linnaeus Terrace sud | collected 2015-12-21 | reverse complement strand
GTACACCGAGTCGCTGCTCAGCGCGCCGCGTGCAGCATCAATGATGCCGGCGGCACCCGCCCGGCCAGCCAGCCCGGTCAGCACCAGCAACCCACCCAGCAGCAGCACCAGCAGCGCACCAGCGCGCCGGCCGAACGAGGGGCGCAGACCCATCACCATGTGCTGTATGGTGCCTGACCCGGCGCCACGGGGCCGCCGCAGAGCCCGAGAGGCGCACGGGCCACGCCACCAGTGCTACGGGCCATGGTGCACGGCCTCCACGTTGTGACCGTCGAGGTCGCGCAGGAACACGGCGTAGTAGCCGGGGTGGTACTCGGGCCACTCCCGCGGCGCGTGCATCACCTCCACGCCCCGTGCCACCGCCGCCTCGTGCACAGCCTCGACCGCCTCGCGGCTGGGTGCCTGGAAGGCAACGTGCAGCTCCCGCGCCTCGGCCCCGAACGCGGGGCTCAGCCAGAAGTCCGGGATGCCGCCCGATCCGGACAGGCCGACGACGAAGGAGTCGCCGACCGGGAAGCGCATCGCCTCACGCATTCCGATCGGCCCGAAAGCACCGAGGTAGAAGGCCAGTGACGCATCGGTGTCGCTCACCTGGACACCAATGTGGTCGATCACGTCCTGAGGCTAGCGAAGGGCCGGCCACGTTGCCGGGATTCAGAGTCCATCTCGTTCCTGGCCGGTCGGCTGATTCGACGTGCGCCTGGCGCGCACCAGTCCGCAGTGATGCATCGTCTGCACGGTGTGTTACGAGCCACCGGTGAGCTTAGGTCCCCCGATGAGATAGGACAGGGCGATGCGGCGCTGTCCGAACGGTCACCCCGTCTTCGACGACAAGCGGACGGTCTGCGCCTGCGGGGCGCCGGTCCGGCCTGCTCACAGCAGCGGCGAGACCGCGCCGGCACCGGCTGGACGTGTCGGCGCGGTGCGAGCACCGGCATCCCGCCGTGGCGAGCCCGAGCGTGCCGGGCAGCCTGCGCCCACCACAAGCGAGGACGCGGAGCAGACGCAGCCGACGACACTGCCGGCGGCTGGTCCCCTCCGGCCGAACGAGACTGGGCCGAGTGAGAGTAGACCGAACGAGCTCGGGCCGCTCGGGGCGAGGACCGAACCTGACCGCACCCGAGCGCTCGAGGCACCGGAGGCGCAGCTGGAGGACGTCGAACCACCCGAGGCAGTCGATGCCCGCGCCGTGCGGCGCGAGCCGCGTCGACCCCGCCGCCGGCTGAGTCGCCTCGGCTGGTCGCTGATCGTCCTCGGCGTGCTTGCTCTACTGGCGGCGGCGATCTTCGCAGGCTTCCACGTCGGCAAGGGCGGATCGACCGGCGGTACGGCGAGCCCGCCAGCCGGCTCCGCCTCCACGCCGTCTCCCGCTCCTGCGCCGGCCACTCCGGGGCCGAATGAGCCGCTGCTCGGGCAGGGCTCCAGCGGACCCGACGTCGCGCGCCTGCAGCGGGCGCTGAAAGCGGCGGGGTTCAACGCCGGCGCGGCTGACGGCGTCTTCGGTGCCGGGACGGCTGCCAACCTGCGCGCCTTCCAGGCCAGCAAGGGCCTGCCGGCCACTGCGAAGACCGATCCACGTACCTGGGCTGCGCTGCCGCGCACCTCCTGACCAAGGCTCCGGGGGCTCGAAGCCTCAGCCCTCCGTCTGGGCGACCGGCGTGTAGTGCTCGACCTCGGGCGGCCCGTCGAAGTGCTCCTGCAGGAGCGCGCGCCACTGGCCGAACGCATCGGACTGCCGGAACCCGACGGTGTGGTCCTCCAGCGTTGCCCACTGCACCAGCAGCAGGTAGGAGGCGGGGCTCTCGATGCCCCGGTGCAGCGCCACACCGTGGCACCCGTGTGCCGCCCGCAGAAGCAAGGAGCCCTCGGCGTAGGCGGCTTCGAAGGCGTCTTCGTGCCCCGGTCTGATCCGGAACACCGCCCGCTCGACGACCCCGCCATGGACATTGTGCTGCGTCATGCCCGCTCCTGCCGCGAGGCTCTGTGGTGCTCGTGCCGACTGCGCGTCGCCGACTGGTACCCGGACGGTGCCACAGGGACGATGATGGGCGCATGTGCGGGCGCTACGCATCTGCCGCACGCTCCGATGACCTCGCGCAGATGACGGGGGCTGTCGACGACACCGGCGGGCTGCCCGCATCCCCGAACGTTGCGCCCACGACGACTGTCCCCGTGCTGCTCCACGACACGACCCGTCGTGACACCGGGAACCCGTCGCCGCACCCGCGCGTGCTGCGCGCCCTGCGGTGGGGGCTGATACCGCACTGGGCACCGTCGCCAGACGCAGGCGCCCGCATGATCAATGCGCGGGTCGAGACGGTGGCGGCGAAGGCAGCCTTTCGAGAGCCTCTTCGCCGCCGCCGCTGTCTCGTGCCGGCGACGGGCTGGTACGAGTGGACCGACGCGGGCACCGCTGGCAGCACCGCTGGCAGCACCGCTGGCACCGCCGGCCGTGGTCGCCGCCAGCCATGGCTCACCCGCCGCGAGGACGGGCAGCCGCTGCTGATGGCCGGCCTCTGGACCACGTGGCGCGTCCCGGACGAGGACCCCGGCCGGCTCCGTAACGGCACCCTGCTGCACACCTTCGCCATCGTGACCCGGCCTGCACCCGCAGGCCTCACCTGGCTGCATGACCGCGCCCCGCTGCTGGTGCCGCAGCGGGTGGTCGACGCCTGGCTCGACCCGCAGTGCACCGAACCCGCGCCCCTGCTCGACCTGCTGCTGCGTGCCGACGACCCTCAGCTGCACACCCATCCGGTCGACCCGGCGGTCGGCGACGTGCGGCGGCAGGAGCCCGAGCTGATCCGCCCGGTTCCCCTCGCCCCGGCGCAGCTGGTCCACCCGGCGGCGGCTCCACCCGCGCAGCCGCCCTTGTTCTGAGGCCGGGCAGCCGTAGCCTCCTACCCTTCGGGGATGCACCGCTACGACGAGGCGATGGAGCGGCTGTCCGCCGAGGTCCTGGACTACGCCCGCAACCGGATGAGCATGGACCCCGTCCCGCTCGACGGTCCGTGGACGTACCAGGAGCTCGACGAGGGCGCCGGGCAGACCATCACCGCGGGCGGAATCGGCGGGAGCGCGGCGCTCGGCCTGTTCGACCGGGTGTTGTCCAACGCCTGCCTGTCGGTCGACCACCCCCGCTACCTGTCGTTCATACCGGCGGCACCCACGGAGGCGGCGACTCTGTTCGACCTCGTCGTGGGCGCCTCGTCCCTCTACGGAGGGTCGTGGCTGGAGGGCGCCGGGGCCGTCTACGCGGAGAACCAGGCGCTGCGCTGGGTCGCCGACCTGGCCGGACTCCCCGCGGAGGCCGGGGGCGTGTTCGTCCAGGGAGGCACGGTCGGCAACCTGTCGGCCCTGGTAGCTGCCCGGCACACCATGCGGGCGCGGACCGAGCACGAGGCGGCCGCTGCCGGGCGCGAGGTTCCCCGGCCCCGGTGGGTGGTCGCCGCGGCGGCCAGCAGCCACAGCTCGGTGTCCGCGTCCTGCGACGTGATGGATTGCGGCGTCGTCGGCGTCAACACCGACGACGATGGACGCCTCACCGGCGATGCCCTTGCGGCCGCCTTCCCCGACCCGGCGTCCCGTGAGGGGTTGTTCGCCGTCGTCGCCACCGCGGGGACGACCAACGTCGGACTCGTCGACGACATCGCCTCGATCGCGCGCTTCTGCTCGGAGCACGGCATCTGGCTGCACGTCGACGGTGCCTACGGAGGTGCAGCGCTCGCCGCCCCCAGCGCGCGGGCGTTGTTCAACGGCATCGAGCAGGCGGACTCGTTCATCGTCGACCCGCACAAGTGGCTGTTCGCCCCGTTCGACTGCTGCGCGCTGGTGTACCGGGACCCAGCGCTCGCCCGTGCGGCGCACACCCAGCGCGCCGGCTACCTCGACGTCCTGACCGAGTCCGGCGAGTGGAACCCGTCGGACTACGCGATCGGGCTCTCCCGCCGGGCCCGGGGGCTGCCTTTCTGGTTCTCGCTTGCCACCCACGGCTCGGATGCCTACACCGCTGCGGTCGAGCGGACGCTGGCGGTCGCCCGGCATGCGGCCAGGGAGGTGCGGCGGCGGACGTACGTGGAGCTGCTGCGCGAGCCGGACCTGTCGGTGGTGCTGTTCCGCCGCACGGGGTGGACCGCTCAGCAGTACCGGCGCTGGTCGGACCGCCTGCTGGCCGCGAACTTCGCCTTCGTGGTGCCGACCATGCACGAGGGCGAGACGGTCACGCGGTTCTGCGTCGTCAACCCGCGAACCTCCGAGGCCGACATCGACGCCATCCTTGACACGATGGCCTGACCGCGGGGGCATCCGCGCCGTCGCGAGCCGTCCGGCTACCCTGCCGCCAGCTCGGCCAGCCGGTCCAGGAAGGGCACCTGGGCGGGGAAGACCTTGCGGCGGGCCGTCGCGAGGTCGAACCAGGCCACCCGGTCGACCTCGGGGAAGTGCTGCACCCGCCCGGAGCGCGGCGGCCAGACCATGGGGAACAGGTTGCTCTCGACAGGGCCGTCCGGCAGACCCGAGGCGTCGGCGACCTCCACGGCCCATACGGTGTTGATCTTTCCGCCGCGGCCGCGGGCTTCACCCAGAGCGTGCAGGCGACCGTCCGGCGCGGGTACGCCAACCTCTTCGGCGAACTCGCGCCGTGCCGCAGCGAGCGGGTCCTCATCGGCCGGGTACTCCCCCTTGGGCACCGACCAGACCCCGTCGTCCTTGCGGCCGAACAGGGGCCCGCCGGGGTGCGCGAGCAGCACCCGCACAGCGTCGAGCCCATCGGTGCAAGGGTCCGCCGGAGCGGTCGAGTCGCGTCGCCAGACGAGCAGCCCGGCGCTGCGCAGTGTCACTATCCCAGGGTGCCGGATGCCCCTCCACGTCCTTTTGTTCCGCCAGGACAGTCACGTCGGCGTCACTCTGGCTCGCCGGGTCTAGCCGTCACCTGCGCCTGTCCCTCAGCATGACGTCATGACCACCGCTGCCGTAGCTGACCTGGACATCCTGCGCGAGCTCGAGCCGGTGGCCGAGCAGAACCTCAACCGCCACCTCACGGTCGCGAAGGAGTGGATGCCGCACGAGTACGTGCCGTGGAGCCGCGGGCGGGACTTCGACGAGCTCCCGTGGGAGCCGGGCCAGTCGAGCCTGTCCGACGTCGCCCAGGTCGCCTTCGAGGTCAACCTGCTCACCGAGGACAACCTGCCCAGCTACCACCGCGAGATCGAGCAGGCCTTCGGCCGCGACGGCGCGTGGGGCACCTGGGTGCACCGCTGGACCGCCGAGGAGGGCAGGCACGCCATCGTCATGCGTGACTACCTGCTCGTCACGCGCGGGGTGGATCCCGTCGCGCTCGAGCGCGGCCGGATGATGCAGATGGAGCAGGGCTACAGCGCCGAGGGCAAGGGACCGCTGCGCGTCGTCGCCTATGTCTCGCTGCAGGAGCTCGCTACCCGGATCAGCCACCGCAACACCGGCACCTACACGCAGGACCCGGTAGCCGAGAAGCTGCTCGCTCGCGTGGCGGCCGACGAGAACCTGCACATGATCTTCTACCGCGACCTCGTGACCGCCGCTCTGGAGGTGTCGCCGTCGGCGATGGTCCAGGCCATCGCGACCGAGGTGATGACATTCCAGATGCCCGGCACCGGCATCCAGGACTTCGACCGCAAGGCCCGGCAGATCGCCAAAGCCGGTATCTACGACCTGCGCATCCACCACGACGAGGTCGTCTGGCCGCTGTTGCGCAAGTGGAACTTCTTCGAGCTCGAGGGGCTCGACGCCCAGGCCGAGCAGGCGCGCACCGACGTCAGCGGCTACCTGGGCGCGGTCGACAATCTCGCCCGGCGCCAGGAGGAGAAGCGCGCAGCCGCGCAGGCACGCCGCAACTGAGCGTGGCCGCGGTCCCCCGGCGCTGAGTCTCAGGCGCTGACCGCAGCCCCCTGATGGGCGTGCTCTTCGAGCTCGTCGAGCGCGTCACGAAGCCACTCGGTCAGGCACCAGATGTCCTTGACCTGGTCGCGGTCGGCGATGATCCCGACGCACAGCTTGCCGTAGTAGCTCATCACGGTGATGTTCAGCCCCATCGCGTCGGTGATCACTGACACGGGGTACTGCGCCACGAGCCTCGCTCCCGCGCAGTAGAGCGGGAACTGCGGCCCGGGGACGTTGGAGATCACCAGGTTCCACACCGGGCGCACCGTGCCCGACGCGGCCAGCGAGAAGATCGATCCGGCGGCCCGGGAGAACAGCGAGGGCGGCACGAAGTTGTTGGCGTCCTGCAGCAGGGTCGCGGGCAGCGCCTGGTGCCGCGTTTTAAGGTCGCGCAGGGCGTGCATGGTCCGCTCCAGCCGCCGGACCGGGTCGGCCTCGTTGGTAAAGAGCGGAGCGCCGAGCAGCAGGATGCGGTTGCCGTAGGTGCCCATCTGCGACGAGGTCCGTACAGACACTGGGATCTGGGCGACAAGTGGATCGGCGGGCAGCTGGTCGTGCTCGGTCAGCCAGCGGCGGACGGCCGACGCGCACAGCGTGACGACGACGTCGTTGACCGTGCAGCCGTACGTGTCCTTCAGCGCCTTGACCCGGTCGAGCGGCAGGTCGCTGAAGGCGAACCGGCGGTGCGGTGAGAGCCGACCGTTGAACGATGTCATCGGCGCCTTGAGCTCGGTGCGGACGACGCGAGGGCGCGGGCGGCCGAGCAGGCCCCCGACAGCGTCGCCGACGAGGCCGACCAGCTGGTCGATCTGCTTGACGGCCGGTAGCGGCCGGTACTGCGTGTCGGGCAGGTTGCGCAGCACCGCCGGCGCCGAGCTGATGACCCGCCACGGGTAGCGCGGCAGGCTGAGCGCGGCACGGCCGAGCATCTCGAGCGTCCCGGGAGCCCGCAGCGGGGCCTGGCGCTTCTGCTCGACCTCGCGGCCGTTCTGGTCGAGGTCGAGCAGGATGCCGAGGATCTCGGCGCCGGACAGCCCGTCGATCAACGCGTGGTGGATCTTGGTCAGCAGCGCGACGTTGCCCGACTCCAAGCCCGAGACCACGTACATCTCCCACAGGGGCCGGTTGCGGTCAAGCGGTCGCGACATGATGCGGGCGACCTGCTCCGCGAGCTGCGCGTCGTTGCCCGGAGCGGGCAGGGCGAGCTCCCGCAGGTGGTACTCCAGGTCGAAGTCCGTGTCGTCGACCCAGTACGGGTAGTCCAGCCCCAGGGGCACCTCGGCCAGGCGCCACCTCAGGGGAGGCAGCAGCGGCAGCCTGCTGACCAGCAGCTGGTTGATGCGCTCGTAGTCGAGCGCTGCACCGCCCGGCACCGTCGTGGGATCGAGGACGGCAACGCCGCCGACGTGGCCCGTCTGACGGTTGTTCTCGATCGCGAGGAACTGGGCATCCAGGCTGGTGAGCTGTCGCACACGCCTATCCCAGCACACAGCGGCGGGCGGGTGGATGGGGGATCGGCGGATAGTGGCTGCGTGCACCCGCCTGCTGAGCCGCTCGTCCGCGTCGTCCGCGAACATGACCGGGTGCTCGCCGACCCCACACCCGGGATGCGGCGCGAGCAGGCCTTCGCTGCTCCCGGGCTGTGGGCCGGCGTGGTGCACACCGAGCCCGGAGCTAGCTCAGGTTGGCACCACCACGGTGAGCATGAGACCAGCCTCTACGTGGTGACTGGCCAGATGCGGCTCGAGTCCGGCCCGGGAGGCGCGGCGACCGTCGAGGCGGGCGCCGGCGACTTCATCCACGTGCCGGCGGGTGTGGTGCACCGGGAGTCGAACCCCGGCGGCACGCCCAGTACTGCGGTCATCGCCCGCGCCGGCAGTGGGCCGCCGACGATCAACGTCGACGGCCCGGCCGGCTGAATGGCTCGGCCGGCGGCCGGTGGGGGACGGTCAGCGGTTGGCGAGCAGCAGCATCTGGGTCGCTGCCGCCCTGCCGCGGCCGGCGCGCCGAGCCTCTCGCGCGTAGCTGCGGGCGAGCTCGTCGGCGAGGTCCTCGCGGCCGTCGCCGACAGCGGCGTTCACCGAGTAGACGTAAGCGTCGTGCAACTCGCCCTGGTCGGCCTCGTCCAGCAGGCCCGCGGTAGCCGTGAGTCTGGGGTGCTCGGTCGAGGAGCCGTGTGGGACCGCGAGCCGCTTGGGGAGAAATGTCCTGAGGTGCGAGACGTGCAAGGTGCGCATGATGTCGTTCCGTTTCTTCGTGGGTCGGCTTGCTTCGAGAGCCAGGGCCTAGTCTACTAAATCGTTTCAGTCTTCGCGTCGAGGAGGTCGACATCAGCGCTTATCGGCGAGTGACGTTGAGCGCACTGGCGAAGGAGCTGGGCGTCTCCGCCGCCACCGTCTCCAACGCCTACAACCGGCCTGACCAGTTGTCCGAGGCGCTGCGCACGCGGATTCTCGCGCACGCTGCAACGCTAGGGTTCGCCGGTCCCGACCCCATGGCGCGCGGCCTACGGCGTGGCCGGGTCGGCGCAGTGGGCGTCCTCGTCGACCAGAGCCTGTCGTACGCGTTCTCCGACCCGGTGGCCGTGCTTTTCCTGGACGGGTTGGCGCTCGAGCTGCAGTCCGACGGCTTCGGCCTGCTGCTGCACTCGGGCGCCCTCGGCGCAGCAAACGGAAAAGCTGCCGGTGCTGCTGACGTGCAGCGGATCAGTGATGCCGCCGTCGATGCCTGGGTGATCCAGTCGCTGCCGGAGGGCCACCCGGCTGTGGCCGCTGTGCAGGCACGCGGGAGACCGCTGGTCGTGCTCGACCAGCCCGTACTGCCCGGGGTGCCGGTGGTGGGGATCACCGACGAGCACGGTGGCGCCGTCGCGATCCAGCATCTGCTGGACCTGGGTCACCGAAGGATCGCCGTGCTGTCGACGCCGTTGAGCGGGGACGGCTCGGTCGGTTTGGCCGACCTCCCCCGGCAGCACGAGGCCAGCTACCGCACGGTTCGGGAGCGCCTCGCCGGCGCGGCGACCGCGGCGTCTGCAGCAGGACTGCCCTGGACCCGCGTGCCGGTCTACGAGTGCTCGTCGAACGACCCGGAGGCGGGCATGCGCGGGACGAGCGAGCTCCTCTTGACCAGCCCCGCGCCCACCGCCGTGCTGGCCATGAGCGACCAGCTTGCGATCGGTGCACTGCGGGCCGCCGACCGGGTTGGCGTGCTGGTCCCCGAGGACCTGTCGGTGGTCGGGTTCGACGACGCCCCGCCGGCGCGGCACACGACGCCCTCACTGACGACGGTGGCCCAGCCACTGCTCGGCCGTGGCAGGGCCGTGGGCGCGCTGGTGCGTGCTCTGCTCGCCGGGAAGCCTGCGCTCTCACCGCCCCCGGCCCGGGTGCGACTGGTCGCACGGGCGAGCTCGGGACCGGTCCCAGACGGCGGATGACCGTCGGACAGCACAGTCCCGCTGGTGCCAGCGGTACTGGTCAGCGTCCTCGGATGACGAAGATGGCTGGGTTGAACGTGTGCAGCGTGAAGCTGTCCAGGCGGCGCAGCAGGGACCGGATGGTCGTGGTGGTCGTGGTGGTCATAGCATCTCCTCAGTGATTGGCTTAATCGTTTCAGAGTCTACCGGCTACATCTGGCGAGACGCCGTTGTCCGTCGCCGAGGGAGTGAGGCGTCGGCCACGTCGACCCGATGCAGTGGCCGCTTGCTCCTGGCCGTGTCACGCGGTAACCGAGCCCAGGGGTCACCACTGTCGAGGTGTCCTTCGCACCCCTACTCTTGAAGAGCGATGACGTCAGCCCAGGCAGGTCCCGAGCCGGGGAGAGCCGCCGTCGTCCCGGCCGGGGGCGCTGAGCTCCGGGCCCGGCTCGCCGGCGTCGGACTGCGCGACGAACAGCGGCTGAGCCGCCGGCTCGACGACGCATCCCGCCAGCGCGACCCGGAAAGCCGCGCAGACGCGCTGCAGCGCATCATCCGCGACATCGACATCGCCGAGCAGTGGGTCGCCCGCCGGCGCGCATCGCAGCCCCCCGTCAGCTACCCCCCGGAACTGCCCGTCAGCCAGCGCCGTGACGACATCGCGCAGGCGCTGCGTGAGCACCAGGTCGTCGTCGTCGCCGGCGAGACCGGCTCGGGCAAGACAACGCAGCTGCCCAAGA
>JAABUZ0100010802.1_pt1 | contig 10068 bp, 8 predicted proteins | sample 5562091 | NCBI WGS metagenome assembly JAABUZ01 (sample SAMN12813069, study PRJNA571459) | rock metagenome | isolation source: Antarctica rocks | place: Antarctica: Victoria Land, Linnaeus Terrace sud | collected 2015-12-21 | reverse complement strand
TATCTGGAGCAGGTAGTCAAGCATGGCCTCAGACAGAGGACGGTTTTGCTCCCATGCTCTGGTGAGCTCGTAGACGTGTCCTAATGCGATGTAGAGATGGTGGACATCGGATGCGGCGATCGTTGCCTGTAGCGAGGGGTTCGTCCGTTGCCTGGTCAGTAGCTGCCATGCCTGCTCGTAGTGTTCGATGGCGATGTGCAACGCGAAGACAGCTCTCGCCTCGTCACCCGCCGCCACACTGAAGCGAAATGCCGGATCGAGCAGCCCTGCAGCCAGGGCATGGTGTGCCAGCTTCGCTGCGGGAACAGAGGTTGCTTGCAAGAGGTGGAGCGCCCGCCGGTGAAAGATGCGACTGCGTGTCTCACCCGCCTCGACCGAGATCACGTCGCGAATCATGGGATGAGTGAAAGTATACACCTCATTGCCTGACGAACCACTCGACCGCTTCGGCTCCTGTACCAGGAGGCTGCGTAGCACCTCATCCAGAACTACCAGTCCGTCGTGTTCGGAGAGGTCCGCGACTCTGCAGAGTCGCTCAAAGGTAGCATCTTGTTCCAGCACAGCTCCAGCAACGAGGAAGGCAAAGGCACCTGGACTGAGCCGATCGAGCTGGATACTGATCACTTCACGTATGCTCGGCGGAAAAAGCTGCGCCGCGCCAAGTTCCTTGACCATCTCTGCCGCGACGTCACCCGCTCTTGTGCTGTCTTCGGATGAAGATGGTGAAAAAAGGCCGCGTGCAAGCAGCAGCTTGAGCGTTTCAATCAGATAGAAGGGCTGTCCACGTGTTTCGGCGAAGAGCTGTTGCCCAATGCGCTCTAAGAAGTCGGCTGGTGCCTTTGTAGCGGAAGCTCTCGACCCGTTTGCCTCTCCCCCCTGGTTTCGTCGTGCCAGGATCTGAAGCAGGTTCACTGTATCCTGAGCTGAGAGTGGACCTGGTTGCAGACGAGTCAAAGGCGCAATCCGTCCCAGGGTCGCTCGCCACTCGGCAAGACCAGAGATCGTCTGTCGCGCATCGGTGCGCAAAGAGAGGAGCAGCATGATCGGCGTGGCATGTGCCGTGAAGTGTCGTGTCAGGTAGTGGAGCAGATCCAGTGTGGCGCTATCAGCCCAGTGCACATCATCAAGGAAGAGGATCAGTGGGGCACGCGCCGCCAGAACGGCCAGCAGGCGGGTCACAGCTTCAAAGAGGTGGTTGCGTGCCACCGAAGCATCGGTGACGACGCGGGTCAGGTCGGGGTAGCGCTCGTGCAGTTCTGGGAACAGGCGCGCAAGCTCAGCCAACCACACGTCATGCAGCAGATCTTCGGGCGCGTTTTCCTGGTCGATTCTCGGGCGCAAAGCCTCAATAAACGGCTGATACGACAGCCGCCGATTGCTTTCAAATGCCTGACCGCGCAGCACGTCGGCTTCCTGTATGGCCGCCCAATCCAGAAACTCGGTGGCGAGCCGTGTCTTACCAATGCCAGCTTCTCCCTCCAGAAGCACCACCTGTGTCTGCCCCTGGCGGGCGAGATAGAAATGCTCAAGCAAGAGACCATACTCGCGTGCCCGCCCAACGAGAGGAGGAGCGAGCAGCGTCAGCAGTGGTGAGGAGACAGCGGAGACCCGCTGTTGTGTGTAACGAGCAGGAGTCGTGGCGCGAATACGGTCAGCCAGGGCCATCGTTGTGAGCATTGGCGTGGCATGAATCTCCGATGCCAGGAGAGCCCGCAATGCCTCATATGCTTGTAGAGCAGCAACGCGATTGCCCGTCGCAAAGTGCAGGCGCATCAAACGCTGTGAGGCTTCTTCATTGAGGAAAGTCAGGGCGAGCCAGCGGATGATGACCGCAATAGCCTGTTCGGACTCGCCAGCGTCTTCATACTGAGAGGAAAGCCGGTCGAAGACCAGATGCATGCGCAGATGCCAGTATTCAAGCTGGGACCGGGCCCAGTCGTCGAATCCCAGAGCATTATGCAGCGAGAAGCCATCCAGAAACTCTCCACGCGAGAGCCTGGTCGCTTCCTGGAGTTGTGCAAGGTGTGCGTGCTGTGTCTCCTCTGGGAGCGGGTCTGTCAGACGAGTGGTATCACGTGCGAGGACCCAGGCCGCTTGCAGCGTGTGCAGATCCAGGCTGACTCCAGAAGTCATGTCAAGGCTCAAGCTATCACGGTCAACGTGCAGGTGTGGGATGCGATCGAGCCCCGTTCTCTGTGCCGGGACAGCATCCTTCATCAACACGTCACGTAGCTCAAGTACGGTGGTGCGGAGTGCTGAGCGTGCATGGGCGGCATCGCTCTCGGGCCAGAACAACCCCGAGAGCGTTTTGCGTGAATGTTTCCCCTCCTCGACAGCCAAATAAAGAAGTAAGGCGAGGGCCTTGTGAGAGGGAAACACCAGCAACTGACCACCGTGGTAAACCTGCGGCGGGCCAAGCAAGGCAAAATGCAGCGCCCCTCTCTCCGATGATCCAAGCATAGCAAACGTCCTGTCTCTCATGAGCTTTTTGGCTTTACGATAAAATGCAGCACAACGCTCACTATGATTCATACGTATCGTCTATCCCTGTCGTTGTAGTATCAGGCATTTCAAGCTGACAAGCGAGTTTTCACGCAAGCTCTCACACATCTTCTCACGCACAACAAGTATGCTAGAACCAGAGCGTGAACCTTGAGCGAAGGAACGTATCTGTCGTCGCAGCGAAACGGAGTTCATTCAAGAGAAAGTAGACCTCATACACAAGACGCACAATAGCCTTCCCGAAGAGCAGCGGACGAAACTGGTCGAGGTGTTGAATCGTCGCCTGGCCGATAGCATTGATCTGATGTTGCAGGCCAAGCAAGCGTACTGGAACGTGAAAGGCCCACAATTCATGGCACTGCATGCACTATTCGGCCAGGTCGCTCATGGAGTCGAGGAGTATGTGGACCTGCTTGCCGAGCGTATTGTGCAGCTGGGAGGCTATGCCGATGGAACGGCATATGTCGTCGCCCGCAGAACGTCACTCGATAGGTATCCGCTTGAGGTCACTGACGCGAATGGCCACATCGAGGCGCTTGCGCTCGTCCTCGCCTCATTCGGCAAACATGTTCGGTACGCGATGCTTGATGCAGATAGTGCCGCCCTTTTCACCGATATCTCGCGTAACACTGATACCTGGCTCTGGCTTGTCGAAGCCAACCAGAATGGTGCACAGTGAGCCTTTGCGCTTGCTGAGAAGGAGTATTCATATGTTTGAGCGTATTCTCGTCCCCCTGGATGGTTCAACGCGAGCTGAGGCGGCTCTTCCCATTGCAGCACGTGTCGCACGCGCTACTGGTAGCTCTGTGGTTCTGCTGCAAGTGACCAGCCCTCCTATGAGCGATGGTATGATTTATGGATATGGAAGTGGCCAGGGTGCCACGGCGACGATCTCCGAGTCGGTTGGTGAAAGAGAGGAGACCGAAGCGGCGGCGTATCTGACACGTATTGCCCGCTCGGACCTGTTTGAGGGAATAGCCACGACCACTGAAGTTGACGTTGGATCCCCTGCACCCCAGATTCTCGCCCTTGCGGAGCAGAGCTCCGTGAACCTGATTATTCTCTGTAGCCATGGGCGAACAGGTCTTACCCGTTGGGTGCTAGGGAGTGTGGCTCAGCGCGTCATCCATCATAGCCATGTACCGGTGCTGGTCTTGCGCGAGGGAGGATCGGCGCTTACCATGACTGGTCGCCCGCTCAGAGCGGTTGTCGCCGTAGATGGCTCACCCATTGCAGAGACAGCGCTGATTCCTGCCGCACACCTGGTCGCCGCACTGTCCCAGCACACACAAGGCGTTCTCCATCTTCTGCACGTGGTCAAACCATACGTGTCCCTGTCTGATGAAGATGCCATCTCTCATCACGATAGAGAGGAAGTGGAGCAGGCGCAGGTGTACCTCCAACGCGTGCGTGAGCGTTTGCTCGCGCAGACGAGCGACCTCAACCTCCAGATAACGTGGTCCGCCACGCTTGCTCAGGATGCTGCGGAGACCATTGTGACCACCGCAGAAAAGGAAACGGAGAGTACAGGAGAGAAGAGTTGCGATGTCCTCGCTATGGCAACGCATGGTCGTGGAGGAATAGAACATTGGGTCATGGGCAGTGTAACTGAGCGCGTACTTGAGGCCACCACATGGTAATACGACCCTCTCAAGGATTGCACAATACGTAGGAGACCAGGAGCATATTCGCTGCAAAAGCAAGCACGAGTATGTTCCAGCGTTTCGCTTATGATCGAAATAACAGGAAGCAGTATGCCTGTATCCTAAGAAATTCATTATCCAGAGGGATGTTGGAATGCCCTTCGGGAGGAAGTCCGCATGACCTATCGTTTTCTTGTTAATGAACAAAGGTGTATAAATTGCGGTATTTGCATGGACCTCTGCTCAGTGCATTGCCTGGATATGACACGACCGTCAGGAGCAAGCGAGCCGCGCCTGGATGATGATAACGCCCGTTCAGGTTGCGTCGTGTATCGGATGCCAGGTCTGTGTCCAGGAGTGCCCAACCAATGCTATCTCGATTGAGAGCGGTGTGAAGGTGCTAGCGTATGCACGTCGTGGTCCACTCACATTTCTGCCAGAGGGAAACGGATGGCAACCGCTCGATGCCTACACGCGTGCAGTTCCAGAGGAGCCAGGAGAAACGCCCTGGGGAGGAGAGCAAAGCTGGCATGTCGCAGAAAGGCATGAGACCTGGCAGAGCTCGCGTACCTGGCTGGGCGAACGCAAAGAAGATCTGCGTGCTCCCTGTCAGGCTGCGTGCCCGGTCGGCACGAACGCCGGCCTCTATGTCAGCCTTGTGGCCGAAGGCCGCTATGATGAGGCTTTTCAGGTTGCGGCCGAAAGCAATCCTTTTCCGTCCGCTTGTGGTCGAGTCTGTACGGCACCATGCGAGTCGGTGTGCCGGAGAGGCGAATTTGATGAACCCATTGCCATTCGTGATATCAAACGTTTTGCCACTGATCATAGCACGACAAGAAAACGTCGTACCCCTCCATTAACACGGCACTATAGTGAAAAGGCTGCCATCGTCGGGGCAGGCCCAACTGGCCTCAGTGCTGGCTACTATCTTGCCCGGCGCGGCTACAAGGTAACGGTCTTTGATGCGATGCCTGTGGCAGGGGGCATGATGGCCATCGGTATCCCTGAGTATCGCCTCCCACGCACCGAATTACAGCAAGATATTGAAGCGATCCGTGAGTTGGGCGTCGAGATACGTCTGAATACTGCTCTTGGACGTGACATTGCGCTTGAGGATCTACAGCGAGATTTTGACACCGTCTTACTGGCCGTTGGCGCGCAACGCAGTCAACGCCTGGAGGTATCGGGTGAGGCGGAATTAGAGGGTGTCATACCCGCGACCCTCTTCCTCTTCATAATCCACAATAAACAAAAAGACAAAAAGAAACCAGGGAGCACATTATGTGCTCCCTGGTGTAATGAATATTTCTACATTCAAAAATCATCTCTTTGATATTCGGGCATACTTATGGCCGTTTCGTTTTCACTGAGGTGCATTACCTGCGCCATTCATGAACGTTGGCTCAACACGGCCAAGATTGAGATCAGCATCTTTGAATGCGGCTGTTTGTCCAAACGCGTCAAAAGCTTTAAGTTACTGTAGCGAATCTCTCCTCTCATTCGCAACTTTGGGACCCCCTACTGAATAGTTACGCAACATATTCAGAGGACACAGTGCTAGAGTTCCCACGAAGCTTTCGTTTTTCTGAGGATAACTCATGAACTTTTTCTTTGGCTCGTTTACTTGCACATCGCATTATTTAACAAAATGAAAGATGAGCGCAAGAGCAATGCCAGCTATTGCAACAAGGTAACCCCATAGCGCATTCGCACCTGATGTCTTGCCGCTGGTTTCGCTACGTGACTCACGTAAACTTGCTATCTCTTTGCTAAGGCTCTCATTATTCTTCTCAAAACTTGCACGTATTGCTTCGATTTTATTGTCATGGTTACTTTGTATTCCGCTAATTTTCTCATCCATTGACTTGAATAATGCTGTTGTCTCACCTCTCGGCATGAATGTATTCTGTTGATCTGAAAGTGTACTGCGGAACTCATTCACGCTTTCAAAACGTTTCTCTGCTGCTATTTCTGCTTTGGTTACTGCGCGATCAGCCGCCCCTAGTGCTATGTCAACAGCAGTTTTTTGAGCTGTCAGAGCCGTTTGCATCGCCGTTTGCTGTGCGAGGAAAGCCGCATTTATCGCACGTTGTGACGCCTCAAAGCGTTCTGAGTATTTTGCTTCATTAGATGCAATAAGTGTAAGTAGATACTCACGAAGCGTTTCGAGGGTCCAATGGCTTTGTTCTGGGCCTTCCGTCGTAACAAGCACCTTTCTTTGAAGTATGCTCATGGTTTTCCCCCTCCTCTTTTAACACCTCCACTCACAGGAAAGACATACCATAACGGGGTCACACTATCAAATCGGGATAGACATACGTTACGTATCATTTGCTAATAGATTCGCCAAAAGGTTCTTTTGAGAAAAAATCGCATGGTAAAAACGAAAGAAACGTTCACGTGGGCACAGATGGATTGTGCAAAGACAGCAGAAGAGCACCAAAAAAGGTGATCAACACTCCCTCAATCCCCACTTCTGCAAAGAAGATCAGAGCCAGCTACTGCTCCATCTGGCTTTGCAGAGCAAGCACAATCCCATTCATCACCGCAGCACACCCTTGTGTATGAGACACGATTGTGTCCACCGCCACCGGATCAACCGCCTCACTTGGCTGCGTGATGAGGGCTCGTGCCGCTGTACTCATCGTCTGGTACTCCGATGTTGCTTGTACCACATGATGGTGTACATCTGCATTCCCGTTCGTCAACAGTATGGTTTGTCCTTGCTGGAAGAGGAGCAAGGTGACCAGTGCATCACTCAGTGCAAGCGTTCTATCCGCCGTTGGACGAGAGGCAGATAATACTGCAGACGCAGCAAATGTCTCACATCGTACCTGTTGCAGGGCTGCTTGATCGAAGTAGAGTGTCTCATTCCCTCTTCCAAGTGGCACGACCCCTAGTCCCACCAGCACTAAGACCAGCACCAGAACCAACATAGACAAGATCAGTCTTCTCACAAAAGACTGCACCGGCAATGGCTTGATTTCCTGGCTCCCCTCCCTCTCCCCTTTCCAGTCAAATTTTATGATAAAAATGAGAAACATAGCGAGAAACACCGTCTCTATCACGACCCGGATCACAAAGAGCTGAATAGCGCTGTCCTCAATGTGCTGGGGCAAAAGAAGCATCAGTGTATTCATCGTGACAAGGTAACTGCGCTCGTGCGCGACAAGAATGTTGACAACAAGAGGATCAACCATGCTGTTTGAATGAGTAATGATGCCCTGTATGGCTGCAATCAGCGGAAGGTAATCATTCAGTGCTTGTTGTAAGAGGTTCTGCACATCTGCTGCCGGGTTCGCCTGCAGGAAGACTTGCCCTTGTTCAAAGGTTGGTAGGACGGTCTGTAGGTTGCGCATTGCCTGTCTGTGTTCGGCTATTGGACGATATGCTAGCGTATAGACGGAGTTGACCAGGAGCTGACTGCGCGTGCGTTGAAGGGCTGCCTCGTTCATAGCCTGTGTATCGCCCCCGGAGAAACGAAACACGACCTCAAATGCAATAAGAAACAGCATGAGGAGAATCATTGTGCCACTTGTCATGCTACGAAATGCTTTTGGTTGAAACACGAACCCACCTCCCACGTAACTAACAATTCGTAGACCATTTCTTCTGTAGAAAGGTCATCATACTCTATCATATCTTTTTTTCATGGCTTTTTCCGGTTAAGACGTTCTTCTTCATCCTTCTATAAGGGGTATGGGGAGTAATGGAACATAAAAGTAGGTTATGTTAGAGAAATAGCTGCATTTTGAACAAAAAATGCAAAAAGTGCTCATCCCAGGCAATCTCTAGCTCATACATGCTCTTTTTCGAATAGCCATCTTGCACTCCCCGTACGCATACGCAGTGTCCCGCCGTTGTGGCTTCGATTCTGCTGATCTTTAGCCGTCTATGTGGGGCGTTACTCGGTGGGCGTCCGATCCGTTGCACTGGAAAAGCGATGGTTGGGTCTTGCAGTACAACGGGGTTTTCTCTTATTCGGGTGAAAAGAACTGGCCGTCGTTCTGGTTCGTCGTGGGCGGTGCCTTCGGTGGTGGTCCTGCCGTTGGTTGTTGCGTTGATTGTGTCCCTGATACCCTGGGGGCTGGTAAGCCCATAATAGGGGGTGGCGGCGTTGGTGGGACAGGCGTCACGGTCACACGTGAGGCAGGCGATGTATAGGACGTATTGGTTTGTGCTAAAAGAGCAGCGTCTTGATAATAGGCGGTGTTTTGTACAAGCATCGGGTGATACTTGCTAATAAACACAAGTAGCGTTCCATCGCGCATCGTTCGTAATTCATCGGCGGTCATGAGGTCGCGGTGTGTCTCGCCTTGCGTGTACGGTTCTGCCTGACGTGGAAAGCCAGTCAACATCTCCCCTTTCGCTCTGGCTGACGGTCTGAACGGTTGTTTTCCCTAGCTTCTCGCTGTAATACTTTGTTTCTTGCAAGCCGCATCCAGGGAAAACAATGTGTGTCGTACAGTTTGCAAGAATCGTCTCGCGCCCGTTCTCCCCGTAGGTATCACGCAATTGTCCAAAATCCTGTACAGCTAAGACAAAGGCAATACCACGGCTCCGAACGGTACTAATATATTTCGTAAACTTCGGTATGATGCCAGCATTGCAAAACTCATCCATGTAAAAGACGAAGTCACGGGGGAGTCTGCGGCTTGGGCTATGAGTGGCACGCCGTACCATAGAATTCATCATTTGCATAATGAAGCAAGCGGAAAGCGGTTCAAGGCGTTGGGCTTCGTCTTCTGGAATGGATAAAAACAAGGCAGTAGGTTCATCTACCATACGAGTAAAATTGAGATCGTCCTGGGATTGATTGCGGCAGTCTCAGCGCTCCCAATTACAGCTCCGCTAGCTGCCCTTGCACTCTTGCTGGCATTGGCCGTCAAACTATCGTGGCGCGTAGACGATGATGTAAAAGCCTACCGATTTGCAACAGCGTTCCTGGTTATCGGTGCCACGCTCTACTATGGGCCGTTAGTCTTCGGTGTAGAAGCGACAAGTCAAGGCTATCTGGGCTGGTTTGTGCAGCATTTCACGAGCAATACCAATCCTGGTGTTGCCCTGATTATTATGTGGGTTGCACTCGTCGGTGCGCTCGGGGTTATAGGATGGCTCTTTGTCAGAATCTGGCAGAACACAACACGTAGCTTTACAAAGTCGGAAGTCCCGAAAGAGAAGCTGGTGCAACAAGAACGGATGCCCGTAGTGTTATAACGATTGAAAACAGCGCTTGTTTATGCGGTCACAAGAGGAAAGTATCCATCGAGATGGGCTTTCCTCTTGTGATCTTCTGTTTCTCATTTGAGAAGGCGCTCTTTGTGACCAGCTTGTGATAGGTGCATCTCTTTCTGATGTGGAGAGTGGCCTTCCCGTCGTGTTCATCCTTCCCTTGACATGCGCGACTCACGGTCGTTCTCACGCCTCTTCTCACGTTGTGCCAGTATCATGAGAAGGAGAGCGAGGAAGGCTACTTGTCTGGTTCTCGGCATCACACCACTGTTTCTAAGGTAGGGCGGGGTAGGGGCGCGGCTATTCCTCGTGCGAGCTATGTATTGATTCATCGTTCTGCTACCTGACACATCTTTTCTCCTCCGTAGTCCATTGAGCGCCGTTCTCTCAACAGGATAGGTAGGAAAACTGTATGTATCCCGTCTTCCCTTTAGCTGTTTTGTAACACAACCAGAAAGAGAACGCTCATGACTCAAATCAATCTCACTCCTACCGCGCAGCCAGTCAGGGAGACGACCACGACTCGCTTCCTGTCTCGTGAGGTGACGGCTCGCTATCTCTGGGCCCTAACCAGGCTGTGCCTGGGCTAGACCTTCCTGTGGCCTTTTCTCGACAAGTTGTTCGGACTCGGTCACCAGACGACCGCTGCCCATGCATGGCTGAACGGAGGTTCCCCCAGCAAGGGCTTTCT
>JAABUZ0100010799.1_pt1 | contig 10070 bp, 10 predicted proteins | sample 5562091 | NCBI WGS metagenome assembly JAABUZ01 (sample SAMN12813069, study PRJNA571459) | rock metagenome | isolation source: Antarctica rocks | place: Antarctica: Victoria Land, Linnaeus Terrace sud | collected 2015-12-21 | reverse complement strand
GCCTCGGGGGGCGGCTTCGAGGAACACCCGGCCCGATTCGCGGACCAGGGCGTACCCGGCCTTGGCCATCAGCGCGGCGACCAGGAGCGTGGCCAGCGGGTCGGCGCGCTGCCAGCCGGTGGCCAGGATGACCCCCGCGGCGAGCGCGGTGCCGATGAACGCGTACAGGTCGGTGAGGATGTGCTGGAAGGAGCCTTCGACGTTCAGGCTCTGCCGGTTCGCCTTGGACAGCACCCACGCGGCGAGCACGTTGACCACGATCCCGGCGAGCGCGACCGCCAGCACCAGAGCGCCGCGGACCTGCGGCGGGTCGAACAGCCGGCGCACGCCCTCCACGGTGAACACGACCGCGAGCACCAGCAGCGTGACGCCGTTGGCCTGCGCGGACAGGATCTCGACCCGCTTCAGGCCGTAGGTGTAGAAGCCGCGGGCGGGCCGGGCCGCCAGCGCCATCGCGACCAGCGCCAGCGCGATCGCGGCGGCGTCGGTGAGCATGTGCCCCGCGTCGGCGACCAGCGCCAGGGAGTGCGCGACCAGCCCGACTGTGACCTCGGCGACCATGAAGGCGCCGATCAGCCCCAGTGCGGTGGCGAGCAGCCGCCGGTCGGCGTCGGCGCTGACCCCGTGCGCATGCCCGGCATGCCCGCCGCCGCCGCCGCCGCCGTGCCCGTGCCCGTGCCCGTCGTGCCCGTCGTGCCCATCGGGCTCGCGGTGCCCGTCGTGCTCCACGTGGCCGGCCCCCGCCCGGCTCTGCCCGGCGGCGCTCACGAGTGCTCGGGGTGCATCGCGGTGGTGTGCCCGATGTGGGTCAGCGCGACGTCCAGCAGCATCCGCACATGGCTGTCCGCGAGTTTGTAGTAGGCCATCCGCCCGGCCCGGCGGACCTGGACGACGCGGTGCGCGCGCAGCAGCCGCAGGGCGTGCGAGACCGAGCTCTCCGACTGCCCGACTGATGCGGCGAGGTCACACACGCACATCTCGCCCTCCAGTAGCGCGACGAGCACCCGCAGCCGCCCCGGGTCGGACAGCAGCCCGAACACGTCCGCGAGCTCGCCGATGTCGTGCTCACCTGGCATCGCCTCCCGGACCGCCTCGACCCGGTTGGCGTCGACGACCCGCACCGCACAGCCGTCGAACTCCCGGATTGACGAACTGTCATCTGTCGTACTGTTCATACGTGCCATGCCAGGTACCGTACGGCGACCGGAGTTGTGGCCGGCCGGGCTGGATCGTGACGTGCTGGCACGGCGGAGATGTGGTCGGCGTCGAAGGCGTGGCGCAGGCCGAACGTGTACGCCAGCGCCCCCGCTCCGGCGTACACCAGCTTGTTGTTGCTGCCCCGGGTGTTGTGGATGAGCGGAATCGAGTTGTAGTGCACGAACAAGCCCCAGCCGATGACGTGCAGCGCGGCTATGAACCCGAACATGGCCAGCAGCCGGGGCAGCTCCTCGCGATACAGGCGGCGGCGACCACGTTTTCGGACGGCACCGAAAGACCCCCGGTTCGTGATGGCAGCTTTACTCGGCGCTGTTGGCATCTACTGCCACCGCAACACCGTGATCAAGCGGATGCAGCGCCTCGAAGCTCTCACCGGCATGTCTATCGCGGTGCCCCGCGACCGCCTCGTGCTCGAGCTGGCCACCCTGGCACACGACTGCTGCCGACGTAGCGGCCACCCGGTAGTCCCCGCGGCGCGCGGAGCACAGTCCGGTGAGCTCACCGAAGAGTGGCTTGCTCAGCCGGGCGGGGTTGTCTGCCAGTGGGCCGGTGACGAACTCGGCGACCGCGGCGGCGACCCGGCCGGGCAGGCGGTGCAGGCCTCGGCGGGCGCGGAGCATTATTGCAATGCACGACAGCACCTCTGCTCGATGCCTGTTGTCGGACGAGGGCGGCGCAGGTGCGCTGCAGCGACGTCGCGGAACGGCGCGCCGAGTGCTGGCTGCCAGCCGTAGATCTGAAACCTGGGTCCCAGGTGACACCTGCCGTTGCGCTTCGCACCGCACGGTCTAAGGGCACTCGCTGAACGACCGGCTGGCTCCGACCTGCCCTCCGGTGCGAGCACCGCGGCGATGTGTGCCCACGCCCGTCGTCGATCCGAACCCTCGACATCCGTCCGACGCGAGCTGCTCTCCCGCCTGGTCGATCCGCCGTATTGATGGCCTGACTAGCCCGCGAGGCTGAACCGCTGTCCGGCGGCTCGTTCCAACGCAGCCCACGCCCCGGACTGCCATCGCTTGGGGGTCAGCACGGGATCGTCGTCACTGGCGCCGCTGTTCCGGTGCAGGCCTCTGACCGAGAATTCGAGTGGGCCGGCGATGCACTGGTCCTCGTTGCCGTCGTAGAAGCAGGAGGCCCCGGCGGCCGTGCCGCGGTCGACGTACTGGTCGGGGTAGCGCTTGGCGGTCTTCACCTGCTGGGCCTTGGCCTGCTGCCAGTCCGCCCGCACCGCAGCCGGGTCGCCGATGGCCTGGATGTCGAAGACGAGGTAGGAGGCGTAGGAGGCGTCGATGTCGTCGGGCTGCGGGACCGACATGTCGCAGTTGACGTAGTGCGGGGACTCCCCGCCTGAACCTAGGTTCGTGCCGTGCCGGCCCTTGCGGACGATGCGCCCCACTGTCTTGGGGGCGAACATCTTTAGGTCGGCGTCGCTGAACACGGCGCAGGCGTCGGGCCACTGCGCCTCGGGCCCGCTCCCGTTCGCTGCGAACCGGAAGTGGTAGGCCTGAGCCGAGCCCGAGCCGACCGGGCTCGACACCGACGGGCTGGCGGCAGCCGAACCGGTGTCCTGGGTCGAAGGCGCCGGGCTGGAGGGCGCCGGGCTGGAGGGCGGTGCAGTGCTGGGGGCTGTGCTGCTCGGCTGCTGCGGTACGAGCGGCGCAGTGGTGTGTTTCTGGCTTCCGCCGCCGCATCCTGCAGCCAACGCGAGAGCTGCGCCGACCGTCATCGACAGCGAGGTACGGCAGCGCATTTTGGCTCCTCTCCAGCGGCGCGGGGCATCCTGTGCCGGATGAGCGTAACGCTGAGTGACCGACCGGTTAGATAATAGTCGCGGCGCGAGCCCGTCGCTGCCCCGTCAGCTGCATGGGCTGAGGCCAGTGCACGGCTGCACGGCGCAACGCCAGCCGTTCCGCTCGGGCGCTAACGGTCTGGGCTAGGGGCGGGGGCAGACAGGTAGCGCCACCGGGGTACGCAGGCCCGCGTTGTGCTGCCCTGGCGCAGGGGACAAGTGTCAATGGCCAGGTCCGCCGACCCGTTGGCATGCATCGAGTCGTCGTGGCACCGGACGCAGCCGGCTGACTCGACCAACGTGATGACGAGGTGCCGTGGTGCCATTGCCGTGTGAAGCCGGGCCAGCATGTCCGGGTGTCCCAAGGCCAGGTCCTGGTCCCGGCGGCGTCGCGCGCGACGTTGACGGTAGGTGCGCTGTCCACAAGGCGAGTGCGAGGCCGCCGTTGTAGGCCGACTGGTAGCGGACGCCGTCGACGTGGCTGCCGGTGGGGTCATCTTCGTAGACCGCGCGTGCCCAGGCCTGGGTCAGCTGCCGCGGGTAGGCCCCACCGGCCAGGGACGGCAACGCGCCGATCGCCATCGCCGAGCCGGGGGCAGTCAGGTCGAGCAGGCTCAGCGGGCGAGCGGGGCGTAGCAGCGCAACTCGCCAGGCTGGGCACAGCTGAGCCTCGCCAGCTTCGCCGAACACCTCGCACGCGCTGGTGGCCAGGTCCTGGCTGGCGTAGAGCACGGTGCGTCCCTGCGGGTCGACGCCGGGCGCAAGCCGGGGGCGAGCTGACCGTGGTTTCTCTCCGCTTGACGCATGCCAGTATGGGTATACGTTTCCTGCATGGCTCGGGCAGCGACGACGTCGGACGCCTTCAACGCGATCGCCGAGCCGCAGCGCCGGGAGATCCTCGTGCTGCTGCGGGCGGGTGAGCGGCCGGTGACCGACTTGGCCCAGCAGCTGGGGATGGCCCAGCCGGGGGCGTCCAAACACCTCCGGGTGCTCCGGGAGGTCGGGCTGGTGCGGGACCGAAAGGCAGGCAAGCAGCGCCTGTACAGCCTTGACGCCCGCGGGCTACGTCCGCTCCACGAGTGGACCGGCGGGTTCGAGCGATTCTGGAACGAGAGCTTCGGCCGGCTGGACGCATACGTGCAAGACCTCGAGCAGACGCGGCAGGAGGAACGACTGATGGCAGAAGCAGAACAAGGACCGAAGGCCGAGCGGTGACGGCCGACCGTGAGATCGTGATTTCCCGGGTCATCGCCGCCCCACGGGAGCTGGTGTTCGAGGCGTTCACCGAGGTGCGCCACCTGTCGCGGTGGTGGGGGCCGGAAGGGTTCACCACCACCACGCGGTCCTTCGAGTTCCGCGTCGGCGGGGAGTGGGACTTCGTGATGCACGGGCCGGACGGGACGGACTACCAGGAGTGGATCTCTTGGACTGAGATCGCCCCGCCAGAGCGGATCGCGCTGCTGCACGGTGAGTCCCGCGTTGATCCGAACACCTTCAAGTCGGTCTTGACGTTCGCGCCCGACGGAGCAGTGACCCGCATCGAGATGCGCACCGTGTTTCCCACCAAGGAGCTGCGCGACGAGGCGGTCGAGACCTACCACGCGATCGAGGGCGGCCAGCAGACCTTGAGCAACTTGGCTGCCTACGTCACCGAGACCGTTTGGAAGGAAGCTGAGGACTGATGGCCGGGAAGCGGGGATGTTCGAGCGCACCCGCACGAGCGTGATGAGCACGCACGTGGTCGACCTCAGCGATCCGGCGTGGCCGGATGAGGCGCCGTTCCACGCGCCGCGGCTCTGTTCCTGGTCACGGCAGCGACCGAGCCAGCCACCGAGATCGTCGGCTTCACCGGCGGCACCTACCCCTCCAGCGCCGCACTGGAGCGGCTGTCGGTGAGCCCGCGGCCAGCGGCGACAATGTCATCCGGACGGTGTCGAACCTGCCGTTCGGTGGAACGGACTGCTCGCTGCCGATGCTGTGGGCTGCGAAGCACAAGGTCGCCGTCGACACCTTCGAGCGACGGCCGGCCCGGCGCTGGGCCCGCGCGTGGCGACGAGGCCGCAGATGCCTGAACCGCCTAGCGGTCGCCGACCGGCTCCGCCGGCAGGCGCCGCAGCAGCCGCCCAGCGCCCGCCAGCGCCACCCTGGTTACCGCCTGCGACCACGCGGGTGATTGTTTTGGAGTCGCTTGAAGCCTGCGCTGCGTTGGAGCGTCTGGGAGAGTGGGGAAATCAGGCATGACCGCCGTGGCCGCAGCCCTCGAGCGCTGGCTGTTGCCGCTGGTCCTCGCTTTTGCTGCCCTGGGCGTGGTGTGGTCGTCCCCGCCCAGAGCGGCCGCATCCCAGCAAGGGGTCAGCGCCGCCCTGGTCGTGCTCGTGGCCGCCGTGGGACTTGGGCTGTCGACCAGCCACTTGGCGGATGCCCGTGCCCAGGGGCGCCGGGTCCTGCTGGCCGTCCTCGCGGGCAGCGCCATGCTGCCCTTGCTCGCCTGGCTGGCCAGCCGACTCGTTCCGGCCGGGCCGCTACGGCTCGGCGTCCTCGCCGCGGGGGTGGCCCCGAGCGAGGTGGCGGCGGTGGCCCTGGCCGCACTCGCGGGGGGTCAGGCCGCGATCAGTGCGGCTGTTCTCGTGGGAGCCACCGTGATGAGCGTGCTCACCGCGGGGCCCGTGCTGCACCTGCTCGCCGGGTCGGCCGGCGACTTCTCCAGCTCGAGCCTGCTGCTCTCGCTGGTGCGGATCGTGGCCGTGCCTCTGGTCCTGGCCGTGCTCCTTCGGACGTGGACGCCCGCGCGGCTCGTGCCGCTCGCCGATGCCACCAGCGCGGCTGCCGCGTCCGCCGCGGTCCTCGTCCTCATCTGGCTTGTGGCGGGCCAGGCTCACCTGAGCACGAGCTACCTGCGCGCAGGCGGTGCACTGCTGCTCTACCTGCTGGGCAGCCTCGCCCTAGGAGCGGTGGCCAGCCTGGGACTGCCCCGCACCCAGGCCGTGTCAGTCTTGTTGCCCGTGGCGATGCGCGACTTCGCGATCGCCGCGGGGATCGCCACCGCCGCGTTCGGGCCCGCGGCAGCAGCGGCTCTCGGCATCTACGGGGTCCTGGTGCTGGTGCTGGGTGCGGTGACCGCGCGAATTGTTGCGCACCTGCCCTGAGTGCAGCAACAACAGCGGGTGCCCTCACGTCGGCCAGGCCAGCAAGCTGGTCAGGCCGAAGGCCGGCCTGCCCAGTTGGGCGGGCCCGACCCGCCTATCGCGAGCGCTCCGGGCCCGGCTGGGCCAGCGCGAGGGTCAGCTCGAGCACCGTGCCGGCGTCGGTCAGCCGGTCGCCGTAGAGCTCCCGGAGCTGGGTCATCCGGTACCGCACCGTCTGCGGGTGCACCACGAGCTCCGCGGCGATGTCCTCACGGCGGCCGTGGTGGAGCAGCCAGGCTCGAAGTGTCTCGGCCAGCCGCTCGGCTGTCACCGGCCGCAGTGATGCGAGCGGTGCAAGCACATGGGCGCGAAGGTCCGCCAGGGCGTCCGGGTCGGCCGTGAGGACAAGCTCCGCGAGGTGCTCGTCTGTGTCGACCACTGTGTCGGTCTCACTGTCGGCTGGAAGGCCGGCAACGCTGCCGGCACCCGGCAGGTGAAGCCCTCGCACGGCACGACGGTAGGACGCGCTCACCTCCATCCACGGTCGCACCGGCCCCACGACCGCCGGACGTCCCGCCAGCGTTCGCAGCAGGTGCTTGCGGGTGGGGCCCTTCGCGTCCGGGACGAGCAGGACCGCCACCGGCCCGGCGCCAGCCGTGGCGTCGACGGACACCGCCAGCGTGCGCGGATCCAGCAGGGCGAGGGCTCCGTGCAGCCGCGCCGTTGGCACGAGCACGGCGGTTAGGCAGTCCGGTGGCGTCCAGTCGGCGCGCTCGGCACTGGCCCCCAGCGCGTCCGCGGAGGCACCCGACAGCAGATCCTCGCCGAGCTTGTCCAGGTAGCGCTGACGCACCCGCCCGGTCGTCTCGAGCTCGTCGGTGTGCCCCGCGGCGCTGGCAGCGGACAACTGGTCGATGTAGGCGAACACGAGCTCGGCGAACTGCGCGAGCGTCGATGCGGACAGGCCGCGCTCGACCGCTGTCGCGGCCCACTCGCGCCATGCGACGCGTGCCCCGACCCGGTAGGCAGCCAGCAGTGCGTCCATCGTCCGGCCGCTGAGTGCCTCGCCGCGCCCGAGCGCATAGGCGCCTTCGATGGCCGGCTGCAGCGGAGTGCTCGGGTCGGCCTCCTTCGCCTGTTCGGCGAGACGCAGGAAGCCGCCGAGGGCCGTCTGGACGGCATGCTCGATCGTGCCCTTCATCTGACCCGTCAGGGCGCCGCTGTAGCCGGGTACCTCCGCAGTGACCGCGGCGACGGTTCGAGCGGCCACGAGTGGCAGCCGGGACCGTAACGCGGTCATGATCGTCGGGTCCAGAGCCGGATGGGCAGGCGCGCTCACCGGGTTGGTCTCACCGACGAGGCGACGACTGTCCTCCGCGAACAAACCGGACAGCAATGTCTACTCGTCACGGGCAGTAGTTTATCTCCGCACACAGGGAACACTCGTTGTATGGCAGCAACCGCACTTGCCCCCGCCTTTGCCGGCCGGATGCGCGAGCGCGCCCTCAAGCTCGCCGAGCTGGTCGCCACCCCCCTCGTCCCTGCGGACTACTTCGACCTCGTCGACCCGCTGCGATCCGGCGCCGACCTGCGGGGGCGGATCGTCGAGGTGCTCCCTGAGACTCGCGACGCTGTCACGCTGGTCATCCGTCCGGGGCGTGGTTGGAAGCGGCACACCCCGGGCCAGTACATCCGGATCGGCGTAGACGTCGACGGCGTCCGGCAGTGGCGTGCCTACTCACTCACCTCGCCGTTGGACCGGGGCGATGGCTGCATCGCCGTCACGGTCAAGGCGATCCCGGACGGCAAGGTCAGCACCTACCTCGTGCGCCGCGCGCGTCCCGGGCTGGTCCTGCAGCTGGACCAGGCAGCGGGAGAGTTCGTCCTGCCGGCGTCTCTACCCCCCAAGGTGCTGTTCGTGACCGCCGGCAGCGGCATCACCCCGGTGATGGGGATGCTGCGCAACGCCGTTGACGCGCTTGACGATGTCGTTCTCGTGCACTCCGCCCCGACGGCATCCGATGTCATCTTCGCCGGTGCGCTGCACGCACTAGCCTCGCAGGAGCGTCTGCGCCTCGTGGAGAAGCACACGGACTCCGGCGGCATGCTCGACGCCGAGGAGCTGGAGCGGCTGGTGCCCGACCTCGCCCACCGCGACACCTGGGCATGCGGTCCGGCCGGGATGCTCGACGCGCTCGAGCAGCTCTTCGAGACCCGCGGGATCGCTGACCGTCTGCACACCGAGCGGTTCCGGCCGAGCGTCCTCGTCACCGGCGAGGGCGGTTCTGTCAATTTCAGCCGGACGCGAGTCACGGTCGAGGCGGGTGGCGGGACTCCGCTGCTTGATGCCGGCGAGGCTGCCGGCGTGCTGATGCCCTCTGGCTGCCGAATGGGCATTTGCTTCGGCTGCGTCGTCCCCCTCCGCTCGGGCGCCGTCCGCGACCTGCGCGACGGCGCCATCACCACGGCTGCAGAAGGCGACGGAGTTCTCGTGCAGACGTGCGTCTCCGCGGCCGCCGGAGCCTGCGACATCGACCTCTGACCGCCGGACTTGTGACTACTTCCATCCACCTCCCACAGGAGACCTCATGACCGCTTTGCAGAAAAAGCAGCACAACCCGATCGCTCACTTGACCGACGACGACATCGACACCCTGGGCCGAGAGCTCGACGCCATCCGCGAGCAGATTCTCGCCAGCCGCGGAGAGCGCGACGCCGCCTACATCCGCAGAGTCATCGATGTCCAGCGCAAGCTCGAGCTCGCCAGCCGAGCGGTGCTGCTGTTCTCGCTGTTCCCGCCCGCGTGGCTGGCCGGGACCGTGGGGCTGTCGATCTCCAAGATCCTCGAGAACATGGAGATCGGCCACAACGTCATGCACGGCCAGTGGGATTGGATGCGCGACCCCAAGATCCACTCCACCAGCTGGGAGTGGGACAACGCAACGCCGTCGGAGCAGTGGAAGCACTCGCACAACCAGATTCACCACACGTTCACCAACGTGCTCGGCCGCGACAACGACCTCGGCTACGGGATCATGCGCGTCGACGAGGACCAGCGCTGGAGCCCGTTCAACCTGGGGCAGCCGCTGTACAACCTGCTCAACGCCTGCCTCTTCGAGTACGGCATCGCCGCGTACGACCTCGACATACCCAAGGTCGTCAAGGGGCGCAAGGACAAAGCCTTGTTCAAGCAGCAGGCACAGGCCGTGCTCGGGAAGATCAGGAAGCAGGTGACGCGTGACTACCTCGTCCACCCGCTGCTGTCCGGACCATCCGCGGTGACCACGCTGACCGCGAACGCGACCGCCAACCTCGTGCGCAACCTCTGGACGCACTCGGTCATCATGTGCGGCCACTTCCCCGCCGGCGTGGAGACGTTCGAGCGGACCTCCATCGACGGCGAGACCCGGGGTGAGTGGTACCTGCGGCAGATGCTCGGGGCCGCCAACATCACGGGGGGCCCGCTGCTGCACCTGATGACCGGCAACCTCTCGTTCCAGGTCGAGCACCACCTGTACCCGGACCTGCCGAGCAACCGGTACCAGGAGATCGCGCCCAAGGTCCAGGAGCTGTTCGAGCGCTATGGGCTGACGTACACGACCGGCTCGCTGCCCAAGCAGCTCGCCTCGGCCTGGGCGAAGATCGTGCGGCTGTCGCTGCCGAACGACTTCTTCAGCACGCCGGCAGCCGTGGCTGCGGTGCCGAAAGCGTTCGTGTCGCAGGTGACGGGCAGCGCAAACCGCAAGGAGCTGTCGGTCGCGGCCTGACCGTTGCGTGAGCACGGGCGTGTTGGGCGCGGGTGCGGCCAGCGCCAGGGTGTCTAGCAATCGTTCAGCGCGGACGTAGTGTTCTGATGTGAAGAATCGGCCGATCTACAGCATCGAGTCGGTCGACCACGCCTTGCACTTGGCCTTGGTGCTCCAACAGGAGGGCCCGCT
>JAABUZ0100010793.1_pt1 | contig 10075 bp, 10 predicted proteins | sample 5562091 | NCBI WGS metagenome assembly JAABUZ01 (sample SAMN12813069, study PRJNA571459) | rock metagenome | isolation source: Antarctica rocks | place: Antarctica: Victoria Land, Linnaeus Terrace sud | collected 2015-12-21 | reverse complement strand
GAAAGAGAAAAGGGCGAACGATGGGACTTGAACCCACGGCCTCCAGTGCCACAAACTGGCGTTCTAACCAACTGAACTACGCTCGCCATGCTTTTGTATTCTATCTACACTCAACTTCCCCGAGTTCCGGCCTTTCAGTCTGACCGCAGGGTACGTTGTGTCCAGATCGGTCTCATTATACCCTCCCTGCCGAAAATGTCAACAGTACGCAGAACAGCACACAGGGCCGACGCATCCTAATTTATCAACAACAGCAATTGAGATGCGCTCGCCCTGGAACAAGAAGCAGACTGGGTTGCAAAAAAACGGCGTCTGTGTCATAATCTCGCTAATCTTCAATGGCGGCAATGTAAACAAAGCCTAATACACATAACAAAGCCCAATACACTTGTGACCTTTTTCGTCAGCAGCCCCTCGCCATGCAAGAACCTCAAACTCCTCAGACAAGCGACGCCCCCCAGTTTTCCGTGCCTCAGACTGCCTCTGACCCGGCCCATTCCAACCAAATCGTCTTTGATGCCGCGCATGTGCTGGAAAGCGTCAGTGACGCTTTCTTTGCGCTGGATGCCGACTGGCGGTTCACCTACATTAACGACCAGTCGGAATGGGTGATGGTACGCACGCACGGGGAGCTAACCGGCAAACGGTTCTGGGACGAGTTCCCTGCCGCCGTCGGCAGCCTGTTTGAACAGTATCACCATAAGCGGCATCTCTGTGTTTTTATCAAGACGTCACCGCTTGAGGAGCGAAGCGTAGTTCTTGAGGCGGCGGCGCAGCATCTTGTCCGGCGTTCCATCGCCAAGGCGGACGAGGCGGCTCAAGGCGGCGTGATGACATTTGCCTTTTACGTGATGCGTGATGACGTTTGCTTTTTAGTCGCCGCCATGGAGCAGGCCGCCTCGCCGCCATGAAAACTCGTTCTTGTCCAAACCCGCTTTTTCTCGTTCTTCTCCGTACCCTGCACCTGCTGGCGCTGGCCTTGTGGCTGGGCGGGCTGGTGGCGATTGGCGCACTGGTCGCGCCGACGGCGTTTCATGCCGTGCGTTCTGCCCCTGCGCTTGCGGGCCATCTGCCTCAGCAGAACGCGCTGGCGGGCGCGGTTGTCGGCGGCAGCCTGCGCCTCTTTAATTTCCTTTCGCTTGCCTGCGCCGCCGTGCTGCTGGCGGCGAGCCTCCTGCTGCTGCCGTCAGCGCCGCGCCGCTGGACCGGCGCGTGTCTTGGAACAACGCTTCTTCTGCTGGCATCTACGCTTTATTTAGCGTTCAGCCTGACTCCGGCAATGGATTTGGCGCAGGCGCAGGGCAGAATGGCCGACTTTGACCGAATGCACCACGGGTACGAGCAGGCGTCAACGCTGTTTCAACTGCCGCTTCTGCTGCTGCTCACCGTCTTCACCGCGCTTCGCGACAGTCCTCCCCCAGCCCCCAATAATGGGGGAGCCAGAATTTGACGAGATGTAGGGGCGTACCCCCGTGTGCGCCCTCTTAATCTGTGTGCGCTCTGCTGTTAAGAAGGGCAGGCACGGACAAAGAAGGGCAGGCACGGAGACCTGCCCCTACGGGTTCTTTTCTTCTCATGCTCCCCGCCCTATTTGAATAGTGGTGGGGGCGGGGGGGGGGGCTTCTTCGCGTATCGCTTGCGTTTCGGCGGCTTGCCGGGTTATAATATACGTATGGTCAGCGCCGCACCCAATCGCCCGCTTTTCGTGGCTGCCGAAGCATTTTTGTCGTTTGCCGGGGCCGGCATCGCCGGAACGCTCTGGTGGGCGGACCAGACGCGCCAGGATTTGCCGTGCAGCTCCGGCGGCGGCTGCGCGGCGGTGGCGGCTTCGGTTTATTCTCATGTGGATTTAATTTTCGTGCATCATGTCTCGGTGGCTCTGCTGGGGCTGATTGGCTATGCGCTGCTTTTGACCCTTGCAATGCTCCGGCTCGGCACGGAAGAGGCGCGTCTGGACCGCACAGCGCATCTTGTCATTGGCTTGGTGAGCGCAGGCGGCGTTCTGTACTCCTGGTTCTTGCAGTGGGTCGCCTACGCCGAGATTGGAAAAACCTGCTGGTGGTGCCGGTCGTCGGCGATTACAATGACGCTTCTCTTCTGCACAGCCGCGTTTGAGTGGCGGGCCGCACGGCGGCGGAAATTGGACCCGGAATTGGAAAGACAGGAAATTCATGGTTAACGGAACACGCTCAAGCGATACCGACGAAGTTGTCGTCTCGCGAAAGAAAAGCGGGCCGGTGAAAAAAGTAGTCCTGCTGGTCATCTGGCTGGTCCTCCTCGGCGGCCTGATTTTCTGGATCAAGACCGTCGGCGGCAACGGCGGCGAGATTGCCGCCGGCCCGGTCAAGCCAACCCCCGCGCCGACGCTGAATGTTGCCATGCTGGAAGCAAAGTGGCCGCAGATCATCGCCAATGCCGCCGCGCCGCCGCGCGGCACCGCCGGCACACCCTACACAATCGCCGAATTCGGCGACTTTCAATGCCCGCAGTGCGGCAAAGCGTACCCGGTGCTGGAAGGGATGCTCCAAAAGTATCCGTCTCAGGTCAACTTACTGTTTCTGCACCGCCCGTTCCCGCAGCTCCACCAATGGGCAGTTCCTTCCGGGCAGGCGTCGGAGATCGCCGGTCTGTCCGGCCACTTCTGGCCGATGTACGACATTCTCTACACCCACCAGGACAAACTTGAGCCGGGCTATTACGGGGATTACGCTTCGCAGGCGGGGCTGGACAAAGCAAAGTTCCAAGCCGCGTTTGACGCCGGGCAGGGGCAGCCTCAGATTAAGGCCGCCTCCGCGTTCGCCGACTCGCTCGGCGTCCAGACGACGCCGACGGTTCTGCTGCGGAACAACGCGACAAAGAAGATCACGATTTTCGTCGGCACCATCGGAACTAAAAACGCCGACGGCACCCCGCAGTACCCCGGCATCAACACGCTTGCGGCGAACCCGCCGTGGGCCGGTCAGTAGCTACGGCGCGTCGGTTTCTTCCGTGACGACCGTGAATTGAACCAGCGTGTTCGAGCCGAACGCGGTTGTCATGGCGACGTCCACGGCGTCGCGGCCTCGCGCCAGCACGATGCGCCCGATGCGGGGCGTGTTGTGGCGCGGATCATACATCCGCCACTGCCCTCCAAGATACACTTCCATCCAGGCATTGAAGTCCATTGGGTCCGGGGTATACGGAATGCCGATGTCGCCCATGTAGCCGTTGCAGTAGCGGGTCGGGATGTTCATGCACCGGCAGAGCGTCACGGCAAGATGCGTAAAGTCCCGGCAGACTCCGCGCCGCTCATGGAACACGTCTAAAGCCGTTTTCGTGGGCCGGGCGTATTGGTAGCCGAACTCGACATTCGAAAAAACCCAGTCGCAAATGGCCTGCACCCGTTCGGCATTCGGCGGCGTATGCCCGAACAAGTCCCACGCCACCGGCAGCATTTCCATGACTTCGCAGTAGCGGCTTCCGAGAAGAAACTGAAGGCATTCGTCCGGCAGCTCTTCAATGGGATGCTGCGGCGCGTCCGTGACCATCACGTCCGGCTCGCCGCTGTCGGTGACGACGGTGTCGTTAAACAGCCGCAGGCGGCCCTTTGGAGCAACAAGCCGGTGGCAGCGGTTGCCGAAGTTATCAATGAACTCCGTGATCGGCACGAACGGCTCCGTGTGCAGCGCGTCCGGCCTGAGCAGCCGGGGCTTTTCTTCGGGGCTTGTGCTTAACAGCAGCGACATGGGGGTTGGGGCGGCAAAATCAAAGATAATGTCATAGCCGATACGGATAAACATGCACAGGTTCCTGGATGTAGCGTAAGAGGGATAGGGGCGGCGCTGCCCGAAAGTCGCGTACTTAAGTGTACCCTAAGACGCTCAGGATAAACGCCGGGTATACTGTGCTTATGACCCAGCGTGTTCCCTCGATGCCGCAGCGCTTTCCCGGCCAGGCACTTTTCGCCTTTCGGCGCGACCCCATTGCGTATCTGCGCCGGGCCGCTGCCGAGCATGGAGACATTGTCCGCCTGCCGTTTACCCGCCAGCCGCTTTTTTTAATCAATCACCCTGATCTCATCAAGGATATTTTCGTCACTCGCCAGAAGCAGTTCAAAAAAGGCCGGGGCCTGGAACGTGCGAAAAAACTGCTGGGCGAAGGACTTTTGACGAGCGAGGACCCCACCCACCTGCGCCAGCGGCGGCTCATTCAGCCGGCCTTTCATCGCCAGCGTATTGCCGCCTATGCCGAAGAAATGACCTTCTACGCGCTCCAAACAAGCCGGCGTTGGGAGGACGGCGAGACGCGGGACATGGCCCAGGAGATGCTGCATCTGGCGCTTGCGATTGTCGGCAAAACGCTCTTCAACGCCGAAGTGGAAGGAGAAGCCGGGGAAATCGGGGATGCGCTGACGGAAATCTTTGCCCTGTTCCATACCCTGATGCTGCCGATGGCGGACCTTTTAGAAAAGCTGCCGATCCCCAGTGTTCGGCGGTTTGCCCGCGCCCGCGCCCGTTTGGATGTGACAATCTACCGGCTCATTGCAGAGCACCGGGCGTCGGGGGGGGATCGGGGCGACCTGCTGTCCATGCTGCTGCTGGCGCGGGATGAAGACGACGGCGGGCGCATGACGGATTTGCAGGTGCGCGACGAGGCCCTGACAATTTTCCTCGCCGGGCATGAGACCACGGCAAACGCGCTGGCTTGGACTTGGTATCTGCTGTCGCAGCACCCCGACGCCGAAGCCAAGTTCCACGCTGAGCTGGATAGAGTGCTTGCTGGCCGGACGCCGGCCCTCGATGACCTGCCGAACCTGCCGTTCACGCGCCGCATTTTGGCCGAATCCCTGCGGATGTACCCGCCGGCCTGGGTTGTGGGACGCCGTGTTCTCTCGGAGTATACGATTGAACACGAGCATGGAAGTTACTTGTTGCGCCGGGGCGACATTGTGCTGATGGCGCAGGCCGTGACGCACTACGACCCGCGCTTCTGGACAAATCCCGAACAGTTCGACCCGGACCGCTGGACGCCGGACGCAGAAGCGGCGCGTCCGAAGTTTGCGTACTACCCGTTCGGCGGCGGCCCGCGAGTGTGTATTGGGGAGCAGTTCGCGTGGATGGAGGAAATGCTGCTGCTGGCGACGCTCGGACAGCAGTGGCAGATGGGCCTTGCGCCGGGTCAAGTCATTGCCACGCAGCCCATCATCACTTTGCGCCCGAAGTTTGGGATGCGGATGGTGCTGACCCGGCGACAGGGAAATTAAACAGCGAACTTAAACAGCGACCGGTTCAGCCTCAGCCGGAACAGTATCCGCAGGCGCTTCCATTTTGCCGCTTCCCGAAGCGATCGCGTGGCTGATGCACTCCTGCTGGGCGAGACGCGCCGTTTCCATTGTTCCGAGAACCGCAGAATGTTCCATAATTCCGGTGGGGTTGGGAAGCTCCGCGATCCGGTCCTGCAAAATGTCCAAGCGGCCTTTGGTATAGTCCTGCTGGCCGTGCAGGAGGCAGAAGCGCCAGCGGCTGGCCTGGGGCTGCTCCGGGCCGCTTTCGGGATACACGACATAGCGGCTGCAAAAGCGCTGCTCCGGGCCGAACTTGCCGGACAAAATATAGAGCCTTTGCCGCCCAAAGGCTCCAATTGTCCAGCAGGCCGAAATCGCCGTCGCCAGCGGTTCCAGGCTGACCAGACCCGACTCCTGCGCCGCCCGTGCTTTGGACAAATGATTATTCATGCACTAAGTATACCCGGTGACGGGCGTGGTTCGTGCAGGCACGCAAAAAAGGGGCAGGCACGCAAAAAAGAGGGCCGCCGAAGCGGCCCTCTGGAAGCGAGGCTTACTGAACAGACGTAACAGAAGCGAATTACTGAAGAAGCTTCAAGATCGCCTGCGGGGCCTGGTTGGCATACGACAGGGCGCTGGTGCCGGCCTGCACCAAGATTTGGTTCTTGGTGTAGTCAACGACGGTCGCGGCAAGGTCTGTGTCACGGACCGTAGACAGCGAACTGTCGTTGTTGGACTGGGACACGGCCAGGCTGTTGATGTTCGATTGCAGGACGTTGGTCTGCGTGGAACCGAGTTTCTCCGACGCCGCCGAGATGTCCTTGATGGCCTGGTCTACGACAGCCAGGGCGCTCTGCTGGGACTTTCCGGTCACGTCCGTCAAGTTCAGCGAGCCGCCGCTCAGCAGGTCGGACAGCTTGAAAGAGCTGCCGCTGGCATCCGTGTAGCTGCCGACGTTGTCTGATTTAGTGCTGCCGATGGACAGGCTGATCGTCTGGTTCTGGTTGGAGCCAATCTGGAACTGCAGGTTGTTGCCGGAAACGGCCTTGTCGGCGGTCGCGCTGAAGTCGCCGATGTGAGCGGTTGTCGTGGTGACGTTCGTTGTGATCGCCAGACCCTTGAGCGCGGCGTTGGCCGGGTTGGTGAAGCTGAACGTCTTGCCGTCGGCGCTGACCGAGTCGCTTGTCAGGCCGTTGACGGTGACGGAAGCATTTGTGCCGGCGGTTCCGCCGGGAGCGCCGGTCGGCGACGTTGCACCGGCGGAGCTGCTGGTTAGGCCTGTGAAGCTGCTTGTTCCGGCAGGCGCACCCTTCGTCTGGCTGGTGAATGTCAGTGCGTTCGTTCCCTGGCCGGTGATCGCGTAGTTCAGGCCCGTCTGCTGCTGGATCGCGGTGGCAACCTGCGCCGCCGTATTGGTGTTCCCGGTCAGCGTGACGTTTTTGCCTTCAATCGTGAATTGTCCGCCAAATGTGCCGTCTGTTGCGGCCGCGCCGAAGGTTGCCGTTGCGGTGGAAGCAGTCGCCGCGTTGTAGCCGATGTTGCCGCTGGTGATGGCGGTTGCGCCGTAGCTTGTGGCCTGGGACGCGATAGAAACGGCATTGCCGGCAAAGCCGGTGGCGGTGCCGACGCCGGCGGTGACTGCCGCGCCGCCGGAGCTGGCCGAGCCGTCGAGAAGGTTCTTGCCGTTGAACTGCGTGGTGGATGCGATGCGGTCAATACTGGAAACGGCGTCGGAAACGGCCTGAGCGTCGGCGGTCAATGCAGTCGAGTTGTTGGTGCCGACGTTCGCGGCCTGAACGATGGTCTGGCGAATGTTGACCAAGAGGGACTGAACCTGGGTCAAAGCGCCTTCGGCGGTCTTGACGACGTTAATGGCGTCGTTGGTGTTGTTCGTCGCCTGGGTCAAGGAACCCGACTGGGCCTGCAGGCTCTGGGACAGAACGTAGCCCGAGGGGTCGTCGGCGGCGGAGTTGATCCGCAGGCCCGACGACAAGCGCTGGATGTCCTGGGACTGAGCGGCGGTGTTCTTGGCAAGGTTGACCGAGGCGTCAAACGCGGTCGTGTTGGTGTTAATACGGGTAGACATGGGTTTCCTCCCTGATGTTTCCGGCTGTCTGGGACCGGAAACGGCGTCGTGAATAGAAGTGGCGTCCTGCCACTGGATGGGTGTACGTTGCTGCGAAGCGCTCCGCTCCTGACGGGGCAGTGGAGGCGAGCTAAGTAACCGTTTCGTCTGCGGTTCCTATCCGCCCCGGCGAAGTCTGCGCTCCGGCGACTGCGTACAACTCTATTATGGAATGTTCGCGCCAGTTCTTTAGGGCTTCTTTGACGCAATTCTTGGGAGCGTTTTTCCCGATTTTCTGGTATGATAAAGCGATGGAACACGAAGCGCTGACGGCGCTGAAGCCGCCGGCTGAAACAAGCATACAAACAGAAACAAGCTTACAAGAAGCGCTGAGGGCGCTGCAAGCATCCGGGCAGTCGTCGCTGCCGCTGCGGGATGCGGACGGGCGCATCGTCGCCGTCCTGTCCCGACCTCTTTCCGCCCCTCCGGTCTTTGCCGCTCCGCCTCGGCTTGGTGGCATGGCGACGCCTCTTGGCGTCTACCTGCATGACGGCGTTTCAAGCGGCGGCGCAGGCTTCTGGGGGTTAGTGCTGACCGGCATGACCATGAGCTGCCTGGCGCTGCTGGCGCAGGTTTTGGCGCATGAACTGAGCGGTTTCGCCGCGCTGCATCTTCCCGCGCTCGGACTTTGGGAAAACCGCCTGCCGTTTGGCCTGCCGCTGTGGCTGTCGGCCATCTCGCCCTGGCTGCCGCTGCCGTTTGTTTTTCTGCTGCTGCGTTTCATCCCGCTGTCCGGCATTCACGCCGCCGAGCATCAAACAGTCCACTGCGTCGAGCGCCACCTGCCGCTTTCGGTGAACACCGTCCGCACCATGCCGCGTGTGCATCCGCGCTGCGGCACCAATTTGTTTGCCGGCTTCACGCTCTTTTTGCTGACATTCCTCGGCGTCTTCACGCTGACGCAGGCGTCGTCGTGGCAGCTTCTCGACTCGGTGACACTTGCCGCCATCGTCTCCGGGCCGTTCACTCTGATCTACTGGCGTCGCGTCGGCGGCTGGGTGCAGCAGTATTTCGCCACCCGCCCCGCCACCGACCATCAGATTACCGGCGCGATTACCGCCGCCGAGCAGGTTTTGTCCCGCCATCAGCGCCGCCTGGAACGGCGCGAGCGTCCGCGCTTTTTGCCCCTGCGCCGCATTTGGACTGCCGGCCTCGCGCAGATACTTGTCGGCTACGCCGTCGTCATCGCCCTGCTGACCGGCGCAGAGCTGCTTTGGCCCGGCCTGGCCCGCCTGCTGCAATAGCCTTTGATATGCGCTTGTAGGGGCGAACCTTGTGTTCGCCCTGTCATTCCTTTCACTTTCCATCTTTCCGACAGAGGGCGAACACAAGGTTCGCCCCTACGTCTCATAAACAACGACCGAAACAGGACACTTATGATCAAGGAACAACTCGCGGAACTGATTACAGAGGCATTAAAAGCGGCGAAGACGAACGGAGACCTGGCGCTGGATGCGCTGCCCGCCGTCACGCTGGAAATGCCCAAGCAGAAGTCGCATGGCGACTGGGCCACGTCTGTTGCCCTCGGTTTGGCCCGGACACTCGGCATGAACCCGCGTGATGTCGCCGGAAAGATCGTCAGCCACCTGCCGATTGGCGGCGACGCGGTGATTGCCGCCGCCGAGATCGCCGGGCCGGGCTTCATCAATTTAACCCTGCGTCCGGACTGGCTGGCCGACATCCTGCGGCGCATCGAAGCCGCCGGCGCAGACTACGGCAAAACCACAAGCGGCGCGGGCCAGAGCATTGTGGTCGAGTTCGTCTCCACCAACCCCAACGGCCCCATCACGGTTGCGGGCGGGCGCAACGCCGCCATCGGCGACACGCTCGCCTCGCTGCTGGCCGCCACCGGCTGCGCCGTGTCCCGCGAATACTACATTAACGATGCCCTGAACTCGGTCCAGATGAATAACTTCGGCCTGTCCGTCTTCTTCCGCTACCGGGAGCTTCTCGGCCACAAAGACGCCGAATGGGACGAAATGTACCGGGGCGACTATATCATTGATGTCGCCAAGCGCATCTTGGACGACCACGGCAGCGAGTTTGAAAATGCGGACCGAGACGATCCGCAGACCGTCCGCACGTTCCGCGACTTGTCGCAGGACGGCATGGTCGCCCAGCAAAAGGCCGACCTTGCCGCGTTCGGCGTCACGTTTGACACCTGGTTCAGCGAAGCCACTCTCCATGCCGACGGGCGCGTTGACTCCGCCATCCAAACCCTGACCGAGCGCGGCTTCACCTACGAAAAAGACGGCGCGTTGTGGCTGAAATCCACCGAGTTCGGCGACGACAAAGACCGCGTCCTGATGCGGGCTGACGGCACGGCAACCTATATCGCCGGCGACGTGGCCTACCACAAAGACAAGTTCGACCGGGGCTTCGATAAAGCCATCAATGTCTGGGGCGCAGACCACGCCGGCTACGTCGCCCGCACCAAAGCCAGCATCGCCGCCCTCGGTTACGACCCCGAACGCCTTTATATTCTTCTGTACCAGCTCGTCCGCATCGTCAAAAACGGTGAGCTAGTCATAGCCGCAAAGCGCAAAGGCAACATTTTAGAACTCAAAGCCGATTTGATAGACGAAATCGGAAAAGACGCAACCCGCTTCTTCTTCCTGATACGCTCCCCGCACTCCGGCTTAGATGTTGACATGGATTTGGCCCGCAAGACCGACAAAGACAACCCA
>JAABUZ0100010779.1_pt1 | contig 10090 bp, 6 predicted proteins | sample 5562091 | NCBI WGS metagenome assembly JAABUZ01 (sample SAMN12813069, study PRJNA571459) | rock metagenome | isolation source: Antarctica rocks | place: Antarctica: Victoria Land, Linnaeus Terrace sud | collected 2015-12-21 | reverse complement strand
GTTTTGCACTCTCAAAGCGTTCCGCCGAATCGCGACGCGTTACGACAAGACTGACGTGAGCTTCGGTGCCATGATCCATCTCGCTGGCGCAGCTATCGCTCTCCGCTGAATGTCAACACGCCCTAGTACGACCAAAGATGTCTCCGCACAAATCGCTCAGATGCAGGCGGGCGCGAGTTTCGGTCCGATCGTGCTGGCAAACCGCTACGATGGCATCGATCTGGCCGGCAATGCTTGCCGCTTTTTGGTCTTGGACAACCTCCCGCAAGGCACGTCCGACTACGACCTCTACCGGATGAACGTCGTCGCAGACTCGGCAGTCAGCTCGGTGTTGGCGCAGCGCGTTGAGCAAGGGATTGGCCGCGGAACGCGGGGCGGTGGTGACTATTGCGCGGTCGTGCTCGTCGGCAGCAAGCTGGTCGGCTGGATCGGTCGCAAGAGCAACCTAGCCTTCCTCACCGCCAGTACGCGCGTGCAGCTCAGCATGGGACAGGAGATGAGCGCGAGCGTCACGACGGCCAAGGAGGTCGGCGAGACGATCCTGAAGTGTCTGAATCGCGATCCTGACTGGGTCTATTACCATGCGCAGGAGCTTGCCGACGCGGCCCATGCCGCACCCGTCAACGTGCAAGCGCTGAGGATTGCTGGGATCGAACGAAAGGCGTTGAAGCTGCAGCGGCTCGGCCACTATGAGAAGGCGGCCGACCTGCTGGAGAAGCTGATCGCTGACGCCGACCTCAAGACGGACGCGCAACGCCGGGCGTGGCTATCGGCCACAGCGGCGCGCATCGCCTATCAAATGGGAGAAGACGATCGGGGCCAGAAGCTCCAGACCTACGCCTTTTCGGTCAGCAACAATCACACGCCGCCAAAGGTTCGGCCGGCCTACGTGGCGCGTCCGATCCCGGGCAAGCAGTCGGCGGCGATCATCGAGCGTCTCCTCGAATATGATCTGCGCGGCGCTATGATCGCCGAGTTCAACGAAGCGGTGGCCGAGCTGGTCCCGACGGCTTCGGCAGCTCGCTACGAGGAGGCGCTTGCCAACCTCGGGCGCTTTCTGGGCTTTGAGGCCGAGCGGCCCGAGCAGGCCTATAAGAAGGGGCCAGATGTGCTGTGGCGGACAGACGCTGCGTTCGACTTCGTGATCGAGGCCAAAAGCAAGAAGGACGACAATCCGCTCTATAAGAACGACCATGCGCAGCTCCTGGAAGCGGAGGCCTGGTTCAAGTCGGTTTATCCGAAGAGGGAAGCTGTCCGGATTTCGGCACTGCCCGAGGCGATGGCGGACCCCAAGGCGAGCACGGGCGGCAGCTTCGCCATGCGGCTCGACGACATCAACAAGCTGGTTGGGGCGTTTCGCGGCGTACTTGAAGACCTGGTTGTGAGCCCAGGCAAGGAGGACGCCTTGCGTGAACGCTGCGAGGCGGCGCTGGTCAAGGCCGACCTAAAGCCCGAGGGTATCCGAAAGACGTTCGTTGTGCCGTTCGCGAAAGCGTCAAAGGCGAGCTGACGCGGCGGGTCAGGTTGTTTCGCCAGAAGCATCGTCGTCGTGAACGTTCAGCACCGACTCCCGCGGTCGGAGCACTCGACAGATCGGCGCCTCGACCCTAAGGCAGCCTGTGACCTGCTACCGTCGACGGTGCCCATCTGGGCAGCGGGTTAGCCCTGAAGCCTCGTTTCTCATGCGCTCGCCTGAGGAACCACGGCCGAGAGCCAAAGATGCCATAGGGCGATTGGTCCGGGTACGTCTCGTGCCGACGACCGCGTAGGGTAGCGAAAAATGCGCCCGTGTCGGGACCGCGCAAGGTCAAGCGAGCTCAGAGCAACTGGGGTCGGCATGTCCTCTACCGTGTAGGGCTGGGGATGGCGGGTCCTACTTGTCGCAAGTAACGGGCTCAAGGCGGACGCGACTGACGAGCCGTCACGGACGTAGGCGAGCATGAAAGCCTCACGCGTAGCCCACGCATAGTCTCCGGAGAGGAACCGCCGCAGGCCGCGGTCACAATAAAGCTCCACGGTCTTCCGACTTGGCGCGTCGATCAGCTTACATTCGACAATCAGTGGGAAGGCCGGATTGCGCGCGGTAAGGTGGATCGAGAGGTCGGGACGCTTCTCGAGGTGGACGCCATCGAAACTGAGGGTTTCCGTTCCGCGTGTCACAGATCGCACCATCTGTTCCCAGAGGGGATGTTCATCGATCAGTTGGCTGAGCCTCGTTGCCATCAGAGCATTGATTTCAGCCTCAGACCCGGTGCGCAGCGTTGCACTCTCGGAACTCAACAAGTCGCTCCATGCCAGAACCAGAACCTCCGCCACGACAAGGAGGTGTTCCTCTCGGAGCGCTACGAACGGTAAATCCAACCCGCGGGTGAGTTAATCGACCTGATTATAGCGAGGGACCAGAATGGACGGAGTCATGTGGGCTCGCGCCCTTTGAGCAGATCGACATGCTCCCAGATCACTCGATGGGCGAGCTGACGAGCTTGCGTTTCCGACCAATATCGGGCCTGGTCGAGGCGGCCGAGCCACAGGCAACCGTCGTCCTCGGCCAACGCAACCTCGGTAGCTGCAAAGTGATCGGCCAGGGGCAGGAACTTTGACCAGTCGAGTGCCGGCCCCTGGCGCCGCGGCGAATTCTGTGCGCCAGGGCAGATCCAAAGGCTTCGCCAAGGTGAAGCTTCGATGCTCTCGCCCGAGACGGCTTCTATAGCCTTCCCGAAGCGCTCCGCCCAAGGCTTCAGCTCCCCGCTTAGGACGTTACAGAAGTGCTCCACGATCTGACGTGTTGGACGAGCCTGGGCCTTGTGTCGGTTTGACGAGAACGGCAAGTTGTATTCGAGCGTGTCTTTGACAACTTGGAGGTCGCGCTGGCGCAAGCGGAAAAGGTCGGCGAACCAGTCATCCACCTTCTCCCAGGCGTCATTTCGGCCGACTTGCACGTCCTGGAACAGGGAACTGACTGCTCCTTGCTCATCGCTGGATAACGCTTCGAGCGGGACCACCCGCAGGCTGTCGATGGTCGCCTTTTCGATCGTGTCCCGCTCGAAACCGAATTCTCCGCTGGTGATCAAGACCTGCCAGAGGGCGATCTTGCTCCCGATGAGGAGGCTGAGATAGCGAACGAGAAGGTCGCCTTGCTCGTGATGACGGCCGCTATATCCATAGAAGCTGGCATTAAAGACAGCTCCATCCGGAATGACAGCCGTTCGGATTCGTCCCAAGCTTGCAGGGGGTGCCTTCTGGGCGACAACCAGCGGTCCGTCGAACAGGGAGGCGTCCCGCGGATCATGGATGCGGGTGTCCTTAAACAATGGGAGCGTTTCGGCCGCGATGAGCATGTCGTGGATTGTCTCGGGAGCAATCACGTGCCGCCCATGCAGATAAAACGCCGGAACTCCGGGAAGGCCATCACCACTCTTCCGGACGCGGCTGCTCGGCTTCAAACGCTGATATCCGTTGCCAGCGTAACGAGCACGTCCGGCTTCGCTCCCGAAGAGCCTTCGCCAATACTCCCCCAGGCTCTCCGGCGCGCGCGACTGCAACCGGTCGAGGACTTGAACGTCCGCTCTCGTGCCCTTGAACAGCAGCTTCAGGATCTCCGGCCGACTGCCGATCTCGCTGGCAGTGATCAGCTCGGCATTGGAGGCGTCGATGCGCATCCCACCTGCGCTGTTCAACGGCGTCTCAAGCCGAGGGCTCACGAACCGGAAGCCGGCGCCAACCGGCGGCGGTTGATTGCGGGCGTAAAGGATGCAGAAGGGCGCGGCGACCTCCGGCCACACGCGCGTCTGACGCAGTTCCACGCCGTTTACGATGCCGGTCACGTCGAGCGCGCTAAACAGCGCTCGACGGGCTTCCCGCATCCCGTCGCCCTGCTGGAAAAGAACGCGCGCATGGAGAGCGAATGCGATCATGCCAGCGGGCTTAGCCCACTCCATCGCCCGCCAGACGAAGGGGAGATCCAGCACCTCGTTAGGTATCGGCGGCGCCGCCGCGCCCTCGGGCAGTCGCGGCCTCGCGATTTGCGCGACGATGCCTTGGACGAGTTTCCAATTGGGTAGTTGAGTTCCGCTGGCCCACGGCGGATTGCCGATGACGAGATCGTAGCGGCCGACGTGGTCGGCCCCGACCGTTGGTCCCAAACTTCCGAGGCTCGGTAGCGGTCCCGCGTCACCGACCTTCAACAGTACCTTGTCTCGAAGATTGTCGAAGCGGAGCTTCCGAACCGGCTCCGGATGCGGATCAAGTTCGATGGACATCAGGTACAGACCGAGGGCCGCAAATCGAAGTGCTGCCTCGTTGATATCGAAGCCGGTGATCTGCTCGTAGAGTAGCTCCCGGAGCACGTCTGTTTCAGGCCGAATTCGGTCCTGCCGCCACCGCTCGGCGACGAGTTGTCGAAAGGCTGTGAGCAGGAAGACCCCCGCGCCGGCGGCCGGGTCGAGAATGCGTGCGCTCGCAGCCTGGCCTTGATTGCCAAGCGCCTGAAACGCGCCGCGCACCATGAGATCGGCGATCGGACGTGGCGTATAGTATCCGCCCTCCTTGCGTTGCCTGTCAGGCGTGTGCTGGCGCAAATAGTGCTCATAGGCTTGGCTGAGCACACCGACAGGGATGTGGGCGAAGTCCAGATTGTCCCATCGCTCGGCCCAGCCGAGGAAGAGTTGACCGCCTGGAGCGCGGCGTAGAATGTCGCCGAGAATCTTGTAAGCGTGATCCGGCAACGATCGGTAGATGTTCGGAGACAGGGGAAGGAAGTCGCCGTTGAAGGTGGTGTCCAGCCATTCCGAGGTAGCGGTAGCGCGATCAGCATCGTCGAAGAGTCCCGCGGCGGCGGCCGAGTCCACGCTCAACGCGGTGAGCAGCCCACGATCACCGAGGAAGCGGGTGAAGAGGGCCCGCCCGACAAGGGAAATTGCATCGTCGTCGTTGACGTTGCACGTCGTTTTCAGGCCGTCGATCGACGTACTGAGGAGCTTCAGGACTACGGGCGAGATCCAGTTACGTTGATTTCGCACAAGTCCAGGACGAACGTTCGCGATGTGCGCGAAGGTGGCGATCTCTTGTCCCTCGGGGACGCCTGGGTCGACGCGTGCCTGTTCGGGTGACGATGTATCGAGAGCAACGCGATAGATGTCGAGCCGTCCAGGCGCGACGACTCCCAGATAGGGCGCGTCTCCGCGCATGGCGACAATCCGCCGGATACGGTGGAGGCGTTGCGGGTCTCCCCGAAGGCGATCGGCGCTGATGAGAAACATCAACGGTTCGTTCTGCCACTCGTAGACGCCGTCCAGCGCCGCGAGATCCTCATTGCCGGCCTCGCGCGCAGTCAGCAGCGTCGCGTACGCCAGGAGGTCGGGACCGTCCGCCTCGAACAGGCGTAACGCCGCATCGTCAGCGCCAAACCGGCGAAGTTCCGCTGCCAAGTCAGTTACGGCTAGCGCAGTCATGTCGCGCCCGCCAGCGCTCGCGCCCGTTCGGTCAGCGGCATCAGGTGCGTGGCGAGACCGGTGAGAACCTCAACAAGCGGCGGGGGTTCCGTGCTCAGGCCATCGATGAAAGCGCGCCACTGGCGGGCTTTGGAGGGATCCTCTCCGAATGCCGGGGTCAATGCGTCGGGGGTTGTTTGGGGAAGCGACGTGTTGCGGCGGGCGAAGGTCGCTGCGAGCGCGTCCGTCATACGAGCCGGGTCGATCTCGTAAGCGTTGAATAGACTCCAAACGTCGAAGATGTCCTTCATGCGGCTGTTAGCGCGACCAAGCGCGACCATCGCCTGGAACTTCTCGGCGATGACGGTCTCCGGCGCATAGGCGCGAACCTTCGGGGGCGGCAGGTCGAGGAGGACTGGGAAATCGATTGAAAGCAGACCAGGCTCCACGGCGTCCCCGAACGCGATGTCGATCACCACGGGGATGCGTGCATTAGCGAGGGCGGCGGTCGTGCGCAGGCGAACGCCGCCATACTGATCCCCTTCGCGGATTGATGTGGAAGTCAGCCCAGCATGATCAAAGTCCAGCGCGTCTTCGGCGGGCATTGAGAGTATTTCCGCGAAGGTCGCGCACAGTCCCTCGGGCGTCGGATCTCCGAATCCGAGCAGGTCGAGGTCGCGCGTGGCGCGCAAAGGCTCGTCGAACCAGATCATTACGAGCATGCCGCTCTTGACGACGAAGCGATCGGCGTAGGGCGATCTGGAAAGCCGGTCGAGGAGGCGTTCCAGCGCTAAGCGCGTCAGGACCAGGTCGAAGGCGAGCCCTTTGGTCTTGGCGTAGGCAAGTAAGCGCGCGCGGGTCGACGCGGCCAGATTGACGACTGGCTTACGCATCTGTGGCCAGCGTTTCGAGATACGGCTTCATCTTAGTCCAGGCACCGAGCGCGTGCGCCCGCGCAGCTATCGCGCTGGGCTGAACACGGCGAGTTCGTAAGGCTTCTTTCAGGCCCTCGATGGCGATCGGCAGGCCGACCAGACGCTCGTGCCGGAACAGATCAACGACGGTTCGGACAACGCTGAAGATCTTGACGTCAACGCCTTCGATGGTCGTGTGCTCGACGTCGGCAGCGAGCAGAGCATCGGTCAGCCGGAGTAGGCGGATCGCAGGTGCGTCGAGCTTTGGAGCCCAATCCTTTCCGCCGATGGCGAGCCAGACGCGTCGAGGGTGCTGGTCCGTCAGGCCATGGAAAGCGAGCGCCGACACCAAGCAGATCACTGCCTTCGGCACGCGCTTCGCCGCTTCAGCGAGGGTATGTTGCTCCTCAATAGGGGCGTCGGCAAGCTGGTAGAGGCCCCGGGTGAGGCGAAGGACGCGACCTTCGGCAGCCATACGGCTGAGCGTAGCGGCAGTGACGCCCTGAGTCCGAAATTCCGAGGCGCGCATCATCCCGCGGCGGCGCAGTTCGCGCTCGGCGCGATCGGCTTGTGTTTCGTTACCTCGGACTCGTAGTGCCTCCATCCGAGGGTTTGTATCATTAAGCAAGCGAGATGGCCAGAGCGGTGACGACGATCAAGTCGGTTGGATCAGCCAGCCCAGAAGCAGACGTTCCGAGGGTTTGCCTTGGGTCGCTGGCCGCCATCCCCCACCCACCTGCGATCCCCCGCTCACCCGGATCCTCACCCCTGGCACGCCTTGGGCAGCTTGTTGTCGGACCAGTCCGCCAGGGGAATCGGCGCCAGCGTCTCGGTCACGGGTTTGCCGCCGGAGGTGCCCTTGCCGGTGAGGAGGTTGAGGTCGCAGGAGGAGGCGCCGGCCTTGGGGTCGAGCGTGTCGCGGCTCGCGTGGGTGATGCCGGCGATCACGAAGGCACCGTCGCGCAGCACCACCGTCAGTTTCTGCGACCACCTGTCCCGCCCGACCGCCTCGTTGCCCGAGGCGATGACCAGCGATCCCTTGCCGTTGACGGCGAGCGACGGCAGCGTCCCCCACATCTGGCCGGAGAACACGGCGTCCTTCTTGAAGAAGACGGGCTTCAGCGCCGCCGCGCTCCCATCCGGCGCCGGCACGGCGCGGAAGATCGTGAGGTCGGCGCCGGCGTCGCCGTTCTGGGTTAGCACGGCGCGATCGAGTGGGCCATCGTCGCCGAACGATAGCGTGGCGGCCGACAGCACGTCCTGGAGCCGCGGCTCGGCCAGGGCGGCGCCCATCAAGGGCCATCCGGCGAAGATCGCCGCGAGGATGGCGGGTCGGCTCATCGCGCGGTCGTCCCCATCTCGGGCGTCGCCGGCACCAGGTTGCTGTCGACCCGTCGCCGCGGCTGCAGCAGCAGCGCCACCAGGCCCGACCACCCGGTCTGGTGCGACGCGCCGAGCCCGGCCCCATCGTCGCCATTGAAATATTCGTGGAACGGCAGGTGGTCGCGGAAGGCCGGGTCGGTCTGGAACAGGTGATCGCCGCCGAGCACCGGGCGCCGGCCGTCTGGGCCGCGCAGGAAGATGGCGTTCAACCGCCGCGCCAGCTCGGCCGCGACCTGCGGGATCGTCATCAGCACGCCCGATCCCTTGGGGCATTCGATCTGGAAATCCGCGTCCGCGTAGAACTTCTCGAATTCGTACAGCGCCTCGATCAGCACGACGTTGATCGGCATCCAGATCGGGCCGCGCCAGTTGGAATTGCCGCCGAACAGCGTCGTGGTGGATTCGGCCGGCTCGTAATCGACCTCGAAGCGCGTGCCATCCCAGTCGTAGATGAAGGGGTCGGCCCTGTGGGCCTTGCTGACCGAGCGGATGCCGTAGTCGGACAGGAACTCGGTTTCGTCCAGCATGCGGCTGAGCAGCGCCTGCATGCGGTGGCGCCGCAGCAGCGACAGCAGGAGCCGATTGTCCTTGCCGGGCTCGCCCCAGCGCGACACGAGCTGCGCCAGGTCGGGCCGGTTCTTCAGCATCCATTCGAGGCGCCCGGCGAAGGCCGGGAAGCGCGCGGTGTAGTCGCTGTCCAGCACCGCCACCGCGCAAAGCGGGATCAGCCCCACGAGCGAGCGCACCCGCAGCGGTACGCGCGTCCCGTCCGGCAGGTTGAGCATGTCGTAGTAGAACTGGTCCTGCTCGTCCCAAAGCCCCGTAGCGCCTTCTCCGGTCGCCTCGCCGCCCATGTCGGTCATGGCTTCCGCAATATACAGGAAGTGCTCGAAGAACTTGGTGGCGATGTCCTCGTAGACGGCGTCCGCCTTGGCGAGTTCGAGCGCGGTCTGCATCAGGTTCAGCGCGTAGGCGGCCATCCAGGCGGTGCCGTCGGCCTGGCTGATGAAGCCGCCGGTCGGCAGCGGCTTCGAGCGATCGAAGACGCCGATGTTGTCGAGGCCGAGAAAGCCACCCTGGAAGATGTTGCGGCCCTCGACGTCCTTGCGGTTCACCCACCAGGTGAAGTTCAGCATGAGCTTGTGGAACACCCGCTCCAGGAAGGCCCGGTCGGGCTTCCCGGTCGTGGCGAGGTCGATCTGGTAGACGCGCCAGGCCGCGAGGCCGTGGACCGGCGGGTTCACGTCGCCGAAGTTCCACTCGTAGGCCGGCAGTTGCCCGTTCGGGTGCATGTACCATTCGCGGGTCAGCAACACGAGCTGCCCCTTGGCGAATTCGGGATCGATCAGCGCCAGGACCACGCAGTGGAAGGCGAGGTCCCAGGCCGCGTACCAGGGGTACTCCCACTTGTCGGGCATCGACACGATGTCGGCGTTGACGAGGTGCCGCCAATCGCTGTCGCGGCCGTGCTTGCGCTCGGGAGGCGGGGCCGGCCCGCTCGGGTCGCCGGCGAGCCAGCGGCGGACGTCGAAATGGTAATATTGCTTGGACCACAGCATGCCGGCAAAGGCCTGCCGCTGCACGGCCCTGGCGTCCGGGTCGGCGATATCGCGCTGGATCGCGGCGTAGAATTCGTCGGCCTCGGCGATGCGCTCGGTCAAGACCCGCTCGAAGCCCTCGTGGTCGAGCGGCGCGGCGTGGGCCGGTCCGAAGCGGAAGCGCAGGACGGTCGTGGCGCCGGGGGCGACGTGCAGCGTCGCGTGCGCGGCGCATTTCGTGCCCTCGTGAGCGGGGTTGACGGCGTTGCGGTCGCGGCCGACCACGCAGTCGTTGATGCCGTCCTTGAAGAAACCCGAAACCTCGGCGCCGAAGAGCCGGCGGGTGTTGGTCTCGTTCTCGCAAAACAGCCATTCCACGGGCTGCAGCGCGGCGAAGCGCATGGCGGGCGCGTGGAGGCGATCGGCCGCGACCGCTCCATCGGAGCCCAGTTTCAGGCTGGGCCGCGGATGGCCGATGTCCCAGGACCAGGTGTTGCGCGCCCACAGGTGCGGCAGCACGTGGAGGTCGGCAGCCTCGGGGCCGCGGTTGACCACCGTCACCCGCATCAGGATGTCGTCGGGGCCGTTCTTGGCATATTCGGTGGTGACGTCGAAGTAGCGGCTCTCGGCGAAGACGCCGGTGTCGACGAGCTCGTATTCGGGCCGGTCGTGGCCCTTGCGCCGGGCGTTCTCGGCCAGCAGGTCGGCGTAGGGGAAGGCCGCGTGCGGATATTTATAGAGCGTCCGCATGTAGGAATGGGTGGGAACGCCGTCGAGGTAGTACCAGAGCTCCTTGACGTCCTCGCCGTGGTTGCCCTCGCTGTTG
>JAABUZ0100010778.1_pt1 | contig 10092 bp, 11 predicted proteins | sample 5562091 | NCBI WGS metagenome assembly JAABUZ01 (sample SAMN12813069, study PRJNA571459) | rock metagenome | isolation source: Antarctica rocks | place: Antarctica: Victoria Land, Linnaeus Terrace sud | collected 2015-12-21 | reverse complement strand
GGGGCTCAGGCTACCCAAGCCGCGACCCGCAAGTCAACCCCGGACGCCGATTGTCCCCGGTCCAGCCCATCGAGAGGCCTTCATTCGAGTTGAAGGGGCCCTCGCCTCCGGTTCTATAATCCCGAGACCGGAGAGATGCCGAGCTTCAGCCAGTGCTTTCGTTCCCGACCCACCCCTGCCAGCGTGCCTTGAGACACGGCGGGGAGCTCGACGGCGTCCAGAGCGTCGCGGAAGCGGTCCTGGCCAACGTGGGTCGGGCGATTCTCGGCAAGGACGACGAGGTCCGCCAGTGTCTCGTCACGCTGCTCTGCCAGGGTCATCTCCTGATCGAGGACGTACCTGGCGTGGGCAAGACCATGCTGGCCAAGGCGCTGGCTCGCTCGCTTGATTGCAGCTTCCGCCGCATCCAGTTCACACCGGACCTGCTGCCCTCCGACGTGACCGGCGTCCGGGCTTTCAACCAGAAACAGGACGACTTCGAGTTCCGGCCCGGCCCCGTGTTTGCCCAGGTGCTGCTGGCCGACGAGATCAATCGCGCCACGCCCAAGACCCAGGCTGCGCTGCTGGAGGCGATGGAGGAGCACACGGTCACCGTCGATGGTGACACGCACCTGCTGCCGCGACCCTTCATGGTCATGGCCACCCAAAACCCGATCGAGTACTCGGGCACCTTTCCGCTGCCCGAGGCACAGTTGGATCGCTTCTTCATGAAGGTCCGCCTCGGCTATCTGAGCAGCGAGCAGGAGACGCAGCTGTTGGACCGGGACAAGGTGGAGTCGCCCTTTGAGGAGCTGCAGCCCGTCGTTGCCCCGTCGGAGTTGCGGAGCGCTCAGCGGCAGTGCCGGCAGGTCTATGTCAAGCCGGCCCTGAAGCAGTACATCGTCCGCCTGGTCCAGAAGACGCGCAGCCATCGCGAAATCGCCTTGGGAGCCAGCACGCGAGGGACGCTCAACCTCTTCCACGGCGTCCAGGCCCGCGCCGCGGTCCTGGGACGCTCCTTCGTGCAGCCCGATGACGTGAAGGCGCTGGCCGAGCCAGTCCTCGGCCACCGCATCATCCTCCGGCCCAATGCGGAGATGCAGGGGACGACGGCAAGCCGGATCCTGAGCCAGCTACTTGAGCACGAGCCGGTGCCTCAGCTCTCCTACGAATCCTGACCGGATAGATCACTGAAGATGTCACCCGACCGGCTGGCGGGGACAGGCGACCGATGACCCGAGTGGTGCTGGCCGGGGGGATAGGCGTCCTTCTCTTCCTGGCCTATCTGACCGCGATCAGACCGGCCTTCGCGGTGGCCTACGCATTGGGTGGCTTGCTCCTGCTGGCGTGGGCATGGCCGCGGGCGGCGGCGCGAGGCATTCGGGTCCATCGCTCGCTCGACGCCGGCCGGGCCAGCGTTGGGGAGCCATTCGAGGAAACGTTCAGCGTGCAGAAGGGGAGCGCCGTGCCAGCCCCCTGGGTCGAGGTTCAGGATCTGAGCGGTTTGCGCGATTACCAGCCCGGCCGAGTGGTCTCCCTGGGCAAGCGGCCGGTGATCTGGAGTAGCCAGGGTGTCTATCAGCAGCGCGGTCGGGTCCACTTCGGACCCACTCAAGTGGTGGTCAGCGAGCCCTTCGGACTGTTCCGCCGCCAGGTGCGCCTCGAGGCACTGGACGACGTTCTCGTCTATCCACGAATCTGGCCGCTGCCGGAGTTGGTGGTGCCCGCCAGCCACCACGCCGGTATCGTTCCGCGCACCGGCAACTGGTCGGATTACCCGCCCGAGAGCTCCGGCGTCCGTGACTACTCGCCCGGCGACTCATTCGGCCGCATCCACTGGGCGCTCAGCCACAGGCACGGCCGGCTCATGAGCAAGACTTTCGAGCAGCCGCTGACAGCCGACGTCTGGGTGGTGCTCGACCTGGACCGCGGCGTCCATCACGGCGAAGGGCTCGAGTCGACGCTCGAGTACGCCATCAGCCTGGCTGCGTCTCTCTGCGTGCAGGTGCAGGAGCACGGCCGCCAGGTGGGGCTCATCGCCACCGACGAGCGAGCGACGCTGATCGAGCCGAGCCGTACTGGCCGCAAGGATCGCGCGCTGCTGGATTACCTGGCTCTCTGCCGGGCGGACGGCCGGCTACAGCTCGCGCGGGCCGGCGTTTGGGAGAAGCTGCGCCGCCTGCCCCGGCGCGCTGTGGCAGTCATCACGCCCAGCGCCGATCCGGCCTGGTTGGGCAGCCTGCAGAGCGTCCGAGCGCCTGGCACCGCGCTTATCGTCTTCTACCTCGACGCCTGCAGCTTCGGCGCTGCCGGCAGCAACCTCAGTTTTGATCTCGGCTCGGAGACGGAGCTCTACGTCGTTCGCCGGGGCGACGACTTCTCCCGCCTGGTGAGCACACGTGATGCAGTCCGTTTGGTCTGACCGGGTTCGGAGCACCGTCCGGCTGCCGCGTGGCACGTGGGTCACCGCCGGCCTGGTCTTCCTGCTCACGCTGGCCCTGGCCAACTCCACGGTGAGCGCCAACTGGGTGCCCGCGTCGGCCTCTCTCACGCTCGTCGCCCTGGCGGGCGCCGTGCTCCTCGGGCTGGCGGCGCTGATCCGGCCCCTGCCGGGCAGCCTGCCGCTGCTGATCGGGCTGCTGGCCGCCCCGTTCGTCGCCGAGTGGGCCAGCTACGGCGCGCTGCTCCATGCCCATCCCGGGGATCCCGGCGATCCGCTCGGGCTCGCTCGGGCATGGTGGCCGCGCCTGCTGAGCGGCGATGCGGCTCTGGAGACCGCGCCGTACCTCTACCTGCTCAACCTGGGCTTCTGGCTGATCGGTGGCTGGCTGGCTTGGTGCTCGCTGCGCTGGCGGCAGCCACTGCTCGGGGTGGCGCCCGGCGCCGTCGTCTTTGCCGCCAACCTGCTCAACTTCCCCGAGCAGCAGAACGGCTACGTCCTGAGCTTCCTGATCCTGACGTTCACACTGCTGCTGTGGACCACCTACCAGCGTTCGCTGGAATCGGCGGGGCGGCGTCGTGTGCGTCTCAGCGGTGACGCCCGGTGGGACTTCTGGGAGAGCGGGGTGCTGGTCCTGGTGGGTCTGGTGCTGCTCGGACTGTTCCTGCCCCCGCTCTCGACCGCGGACCGCACCATCGACCTGCAGAACTCCGCCTTTCGCGGCTGGGCAGACCTGCAGGAGCGCCTGAACCATCCGCTCCCGCTCGGCTCGGGGGCAACCAGCGGCAACTCGATCGGCTTCACCTCCGACGTGAGGATGGGCGGCCCTATCCAGCGCACCGGCGGAGTCGTCTTCACGTACAAGTTCGACAGCGTCTACGGTGGGCCGAGCTACTTCCGGGGCCTGAACCTGAGCCGGACCGGGCGCGGTCCCGGCGGGCCGGAGTGGAGGTACAGCGAGATGGTCCAACCTCCTGTGCCAGTGGCCAGGGACGGGGCAATCCCCTACGCCGAGAACTACAAGGAGCAGGCGCAGGCGGGCGTGCGGATGCAGATGTTGAAGCCGCCGGGCGCGGCGCAGGACCTCCTCTTCTACCCCGGCCAGCTTCAAAAGCTCGACCGTGGCGCTGTGGCGCTTTCGAGCCGCGGCTTTGGCGAGCCCGCCCCCAGCCGCGGTCTCAACACGCTCGATCGCCTCTCCGCCACCGGTCAGCAGGGCGGCTCGGGCAGCTACCATGTGGCCACCGTCTACTCGACGGCCAGCGAAGATGAACTGCGCGCCGCCGGCACCGACTATCCGGCGTGGCTGGAACCGTACCGGTCCTTCGCCAATGCGTACCAGCCCAGCCAGGCCGCAGCCCTTCCGACGCGGGCCTACCGCCGCCCCGAGGTGCTGCAGCACATCGCCCAGCTGGCCCAGCAGGTGACGGCGGGGAAGACCAACCCCTACGACCAGGCCCAGGCAGTCGAAGCCTACCTGCGGAGCACCTACACCTACACGCTGAGCCCGCCACCACCCGGAAACGCTGACCCGCTGGACTACTTCCTCTTCACAGGCAAGCAGGGCTACTGCGAGTATTTCGCGAGCGCAATGGGTGACATGCTGCGCTCGCTCGGCCTGCCCACCCGCCTGGTCAACGGCTTCGGCCCGGGCACTTACGACGACCGCCTGGACCGCTTCGTCGTGAAGGAGTCCGACGCGCACACCTGGGTCGAGGCCTACTTTCCGAGCTACGGCTGGATCCCCTTCGAGCCCACGCCCGACGGCCAGTATTTCCCGATTCAGCGGGCCAGCGCCGGCGCCAACTGCGCTCCTGGCTCGATCGCCTGCGACCCCAACACCGCGGGCGCCGGCAACGGTGGCGTCGCTCCGACGCCGCGCATCGCGCCCGGCCTGCTCGATCCAAACTTGAACGGAGTGACGGGCGCCGGCGGCGCCGCCGGCTCCCGGTTTCCGGCCCCGTCGCCGCTCTTCCTGCTGGTCCTGGTCCTTCTGCTGATGCTGGCCTTCCTGCTCCTCATGCGCTACCTGCGGCCGGGCACGGCGGCTGGCGCCTGGTCGCGCACGCGACGGCTGGCCGCCCTGGCCGGCATTCGCGGCTCCCCCGGTGAGACGCCGCTCGAGTTCGGCCGGCGGCTGGCGCGGGACATGCCCGAAGCGGCCGGTCCGGCGGGGCAGCTGGCAGATCGCTTCACGCTGGCCGCGTACGCTCCCCGCGAGCTGGCGGAGGCGGCCGAGGACTCGGCGCTGGAAGCGTGGCTCGAGTTGCGGCCGCTGCTCTTGAGGCGGCTCCGGGACAGGCTGACACGGCGGCGAGTAGCCTACTCGGCATGACGCTCCTCAAGGTCTCCACCTCGGGTCAGGTCTACGACGTGGAGCTGGCCCAGGTGAAGGTGACGCGCGACCAGGGAGGCGGCTACTACGTGCACGGACGCGGCCACTTCCAGTTCTTCGAAGATCGCGACCAGGCTGAGCGCAAGCGCCGCGACCTCGAGGCGATGGCGCGCTCGCGGGAGTTCCACCGCTGACAGGCGGGAAGTACCCACCGGTCGAGTTCACCATCGAGCAGGCGAGGGTGGAGGACTTTGCCCGGGCGGTCGGCGCCGATCCGGCGCGGGGCGTGCCGCCCACGTTCGCGGGCGTGTACGCCCTCGGGGCAACCGCGCCCCAGCTGTTTCAAGATCCGGAGGCGGCCGTCGACTTCGCCAACCTGCTTCACGCCGAGCAGGAATTCAAGTGGAACCGCCATCCCGAGGTGGGCGAAACCGTGGTCTCGCAGGGGCGCATCGTCTCTGACCATCGGCGGCGAGGCATGCGCTTTCTCGGTTTCGAGACCTCAGTCACCAGCGGTGGGATGCCGGTCTGCCGCTCCCGGGCGCTGTTCATCATCCGCGAGGTGGCATGAGCGAGCGCCAGGTCGCTGTGACGCGGCAGCACATCGCCGCCTATGCGGAAGCCTCCGGCGACCACAACCCGATCCACCTCGACGATGAGTTCGCCCGTTCGGTCGGGCTGCCGGGCGTGATCGCGCACGGCATGCTGCAGCTGGGCCAGCTGGCCAGCGTGGCGGTGGAGGAGGCGGGCGATCCCCGCCGCATCCGCCGGCTCTCGTGCCGCTTCGCCGCCATCGTGAGGCCGGGAGACGAGATCACCTACAGCGCCGAGCCGGTCGAGGGTGGCCTGCGACTGTCGGCGGTAAACCAAAACGGCGAAGCCGTGCTCTCCAAAGCCGTAGCCGAGTACTAATAGCTCATGACTCTGAGCGATGCTCCGCCCACGGGTTGTCTACTCGGAGACAATCTTGACATTCTGGCCTCAATGCCGTCTGGCAGCGTGGATCTTATCTATGTGGACCCTCCATTCGGAACCGGTCAGACGCGACGGCTCGACTCGATCGTTACCGGCCGTGGGGAACGGACAAGGACTGGGTTTGCTGGTCGGCTCTACACGTTTGATGTGCGATCGAGACATCGATACAAGGACGACATGCCGCTCGAGGAGTACCTCACCTTTCTGGCCGAGCGGATGGTCGAGATGTACCGTGTCCTCAAGCCGACCGGATCGCTCTACCTGCACCTGGATTTCCACAGCGTCCACTTCGCCCGAATCATCTTGGACGACATTTTTGGGGCGGAACGCTTCCTCAACGAAATCATCTGGGCCTACGACTACGGCGGACGCGCCCAAGACAAGTGGGCCCGAAAGCACGACAACATTCTTTGGTACGCAAAGTCCGAGGTGTGGACGTTCAATCGAAATGAGATCGACCGCATCCCCTACATGGCGCCTGGGCTTGTTGGTGCGGAAAAGGCCGAACGCGGCAAGTTGCCGACCGACACGTGGTGGATGACGATCGTTCCCACCAATAGCAAGGAACGGACAGGATACCCAACCCAAAAACCATTGAAACTACTAGAGCGGATCATCATAGCTTCGAGTCAACCTGGGGATTTGGTCGCAGACTTCTTTGGAGGTAGCGGCACAACAGCGGTCGCCGCGGCCCGGCTTGGCAGGCGCTACCTCTACGTCGACACAAACCCCACCGCGCTCGGAATCGCTCAACAGCGGTTGAGTGCAGTCCCATTACCGTTGCTCCTTGACGATGCAGTCGGGTCTTGACGATCCGTCCTTTTCGACCTTCCTTGAGGCCAATCAGGAAGCTCAAGTGAACATGGGGGTTCGCGACGCTATCTCCCCGTGGGCGGGAAGTCCCTTCGAATGGCTAGTGTCCTTGCCTTCGCGTAGTCGGGGCCGGGCGGGAGAGGTCCTGGCCGCCGCATGGCTTACAAAGCTCGGGCATCAGGTTCAGCCCCCGCGAAGCAGCGAGCATGACCGGCTTGTGAACGGCCGCGCTGTTGAGATCAAGTTCTCCACCCTCTGGGCCAACGGCGACTACGTCTTTCAACAACTACGCCGGCAGGCTTATGACTTCGTCCTAATGCTCGGCGTAAGTCCGAATGCGGCGTCGGTGTGGTTCCCCCCCAAAGAGATAGCCCTTGAGATGGCGATCCCACAGCATGGGGGCAGCACAGGTGTCGATACTCGCTGGCTCCGCTTCCCTGCCGAGTCACCACCCGAGGCCCTGCGACCGCACGGCGGCTCGCCCGCGCAGGCCGCCGAACTACTCCGCCGGGTACTTGGTTAGTTGTACTGCTCAAGCAGGTTATGACCGAAGGAGAGCCATTCTGTGGGTTGAGGTATTGATCCGCCCAGGCGGGCGGCAGGCACTTGAGGCGCGCGCCCGAAGGAGAATCGTATGGCCCTCGACTTTTCCCTGAGCCCCGAGCAGGAGGAGAGCCGCCAGCTCGCCCACACCTTCGCGGAGAAGGAGATCCGCCCCGTGGCGGCGCTGCACGACGAGACCGAGGAGTTTCCCTATGACGTGGTCCGCAAGGCTCACCGCCTGGGCCTCAGCCCGGCCGCTTTCCTGCCCGAGGAGTATGGGGGCCAGGGGCTCGACTTCCTGACGGAGCTCATCCTGAACGAAGAGCTGCACTGGGGTTGCGCCGGCATCGGTGTCTGCATCCAGAGCATGGGCCTCGCAATCACAGGCATCCGCTCCATGGGCAGCGAGGAGCAGAAGCGCCGCTGGTTGCCCGAGTTCACCGATCCCGAGCGGCTGGTCCTGGGTGGCCTGGGCCTCACCGAGCCCGACTCGGGCTCTGATGCGCTGGCGTTGAAGGCGACCGCTCGCCGGACGAGCGAACGGGGGGAGGCGGGCTACCTGCTGAGCGGCACCAAGCAGTTCTGCACCAACGGTGGAATCGCCGACTACCATGTCATCTTCGCCAACGCCAACCCCGCCGCCGGGCCCGGGGGAGTCGCCGGCTTCCTGGTCGAGAAGGACACTCCCGGCCTGGTAATGGGCCGCAAGGAGCAGAAGCTTGGCGTCCGCGCCAGCCACACGGCGCAGCTGATCCTGGAGGATTGCTTCGTGCCCCTGGACCACCGTCTGGGCGGCGAGCCGGAGGGCGAGGCAGCCGGTCCGGGCGCGCTGGGCGCGCTGACCACCCTGGAGGCGACCCGGCCGGGCGTCGCGGCGGGAGCGCTCGGAATCGCCCGTGCCGCGTACGAGTTCGCACTTGACTACGCCTGCGAACGCCGGCAATTCGGCCGGCCGCTCGTCCAGCACGAGGGGGTCGGGTTCAAGCTGGCAGACATGGCAACCAGGATCGACGCCGCGCGCCTGCTCATCTGGCGGGCGGGCTGGATGGCCGTCAACCGGCGGCCGTTCGAGCGGGCGGAGGGCTCCATGGCCAAGCTCTTCGCTGCCGACGTGGCGATGGACGTGACGGTCGAGGCGGTTCAGGTGTTGGGCGGCTACGGCTACATCAAGGAGTATCCGGTCGAGAAGTGGATGCGGGACGCCAAGATCTATCAGATCTGGGAGGGCACGGCCGAGATCCAGCGGCTCGTCATCGCCCGCGCCATCAGCGGCCAGCGCGCCACCATCCGGCTCAAGGACTGAGAGCGGATCAAGGCATGCCCAATCCCATCCGGCTGGCGAGGAAGCGGAGTTCATGTTTGATCTGAGCGGGCGAGTTGCCGTCGTCACCGGTGCCTCGCGGGGCCTGGGTCGGGAGGACGCCCTCACGCTCGCCCGGCAGGGTGCCGACGTCGTCATCACGGACATCCTGCTGGAGGACGATCCCGACCTGGAGACCACTGCCGAAAGCGCCAACAGTGTGCTGGCGCAGGTGGCGGCCAGCCAGGGTTGGGTGCACTCCAACGCCACCGCTGAGGAGATCCGTTCCTTGGGGCGGCGCTCGATGGCGATCAAGATGGATGTGACGAACCGCGAACAGGTGCGCGAGGTTCTGGCGCAGATCAAGGAGCAATTCGGCGGCATCGACATCCTGGTCAACAACGCCGCCACCCTGGACCACACGGCCCAGATTCCGAAACAGGACTACGCCCTTTGGGACCGCGACATCGCCGTCAACCTGACCGGGGCTTTCAACTGCACCAAGGAGGTTTGGCCCTATCTGGTCGAGCGGAGTTGGGGCCGCATCATCTACATGTCCAGCGTGGCCGGCACGATGGGCGGCTTCGGACAGGCCAGCTATGCCGCCACCAAGGCAGGGTTGATCGGTCTGGCCAGGACGGCCGCTCTGGAGGGCGGCCGGCACGGGATCACTGCCAACGCCATCGTGCCGGGCATCGTCCTCAGCGAAGCCGGCGGCGCCGCGGCCGCGATGAATCCGCTCTACGAGCGCTTCAAGAATCGCACGGTGTTCAAGCGTTTCGGAGAGCCGTCCGAGATCGCAGCCGCCATCGCCTTTCTCTGCAGCGAGGAGGCGGGTTACATAACCGGCGCTGCGCTCGAGATCGCCGGTGGCATCCCGCTCTTCACCGCCTGACAGATGGCCGATCTCCTGGACGTCCACCGGACAGGCGGCATTGCCCGGCTGGTCATGCACCGCGGCGGCAACAACGCGATCGCTCCCGACCTGATGCAGGAGCTGGCGGCGGCCTTCACCGATGTGGGCGCAGATTCGGACGTGCGCGCGGTGGTGCTTGAGAGCGCATACGACCGTTACTTCAGCGTTGGCGCGGACCTGAGCGAGATGGGCAGTCTCGACCGTGACGCGCCGGGCTTAGAGGAGCAGGTCGTCCGCCTGCTGGCTCGTTCTGCGGCGGGCTTCGCCGCCATCGCCGCGTGCCCCAAGCCGGTCATCGCTCGTCTCAACGGCCATGCGCTGGGCGGCGGCTGCGAGCTGGCGCTGTGCTGCGACTACCGGATCATGGTGGAGGACGGCCGCGCGCGGATCGGTCAGACGGAGGCGGCGCTCGGCATCATGCCGGGGGCCGGCGGTACGCAGCGGCTGGTCCGGCTGATCGGCAGGGCGAGCGCGCTACCTCTGCTCTTCGAAGCCAGGCGGCTCTCAGCTGAGGAGGCGAGGGCGATTGGCCTGGTCAACCAGGCGGTGCCGCCGGAGGAACTGGATCCAGCGGTAGGAGTACTTGCCGAGAGGCTGGCCCGGTCAGCCACGCTGGCCGTGGGACTGATCAAGGACTCGCTGAACCGGGGCCAAGACCTGCCGCTGACGGAGGCGTTGGAGTTGGAGGCGCGGAACTTCGCCCGCGCGGCATTGAGTCAGGACGCCCTCATCGGCATCATCTCGTTCTTCGAGAAGCAGGACCCGGAGTTCATCGGACGCTGAGTGTGCGA
>JAABUZ0100010777.1_pt1 | contig 10093 bp, 8 predicted proteins | sample 5562091 | NCBI WGS metagenome assembly JAABUZ01 (sample SAMN12813069, study PRJNA571459) | rock metagenome | isolation source: Antarctica rocks | place: Antarctica: Victoria Land, Linnaeus Terrace sud | collected 2015-12-21 | reverse complement strand
CCAAGGGACTACATCCGACGCGATCCAACCGCGTTTCGGCCATGCGTCGGACAGCCTCACCGTGCATCGACCCGCGCCACGCTTTTATGCGCAGGGAAAAACGTCGTACCAGGGATGGAGCCTCGCACTATCGTTTTTGTCTCCAATTAGTGGGCCATTAGCTGCGATACGGGACACAGGATTGGGCGAGAATAAGGCTTGCTGGCCTCGGCGCTCCCCCGCTGCGTTTATCTACATTCGACGCAACCTGCTGTAGGCGGCGACACTGACGATGCTACCCATACCGAGTGCGATCAGCCACAGTTCGGCGCGGGGACCGACCCGTCCCAGCAGGAGCCCACCAGCGGCGATACCCAGGGGGGTGCAGCTGAAGTTCAGCAGCCCCGCGACGCTGTTGACCCGTCCCTGCAGCGCATCCGGCGTCAAGGCGAGGCGATACGATTCCACCGTCACGCTGTAGATGGAGACCGCAGCGGTGAGGACCCCCCATGCTACGAGGAGCGTGAGGGGAGACGCTGCGGTGGCCAGGACGGGGAGCGCCAGGGTCTCCAGCGCGGTCGCTCCCACGATGATGCGACCCACGCGCAGGCGCATGCGGAGCCGAGGCGCGACGACGGAGCCGAGCAGCGCGCCGACACTCCCCAAGCTGAAGATGATGCCGATGGCGCGTGCATCGGCGTGCAAAGAGTCGCGGGCCAGGACGATGACGGCGAGGTCGATGGGTCCCAAGAAGATGTTGGTGCTGAGCGTCAGCAGGGCCAGGGTGCGCAGGAGGCGCTGCCCCCACAGGAAATGCACTCCATCGCGGATGTCCGCGGACAAAGAGCTCTGCGTCGCAGGCAGTCGCGAGACCTGGAATGGGATGCGGATGAAGGCAAGCGAGATGACAGAGGCCAGGTACGAGAGACTGTCCAGCAGATAAGCCACCGCCGCACCGACCACCGTGGTGCGTGCGAAGCTGATCAGCACGCCCCCGAGTCCAGGACCCAAGAATGCTGCGACGGACATCGCCGCCATTGTGGCGGCGTTCGCTTGCAGCAGTTGCCCCGCAGGAACGACCCGCGGAAGAGAGGCGCTCTGCGCGATGTTGAAAAACACGAAGGCCGTGCCTTCCACCAAGGCAACGACGTAGAGCTGCGCTGCGGTCAGGTGGCCCAGCGCATAGGCGAGCGGGACGGAGCCGAACGCCAGGAGACGAGCGACATCGCATCCGATCATCACCACCTCCCGATTCCAGCGGTCGATCAACGCGCCGGCCGGGAGGCTGACCATCACATAGGGCAAGAAGTGCGCCGCCGCGATCAATCCAGCCTGGGCCGGCGACCCGGTGAGGGCTAGAACGAGTAAGGGGAGAGCGAGGGTCGAGACCTGTGTGCCGAGGACGGAGATGGCCTGGCCTCCCCAGAGCAGCCGGAAGTTCCCGTTGCGCCACAACGGCTGCGGCTGCACCTCATCGCGTGTGCGTTCATCCACCTCGTTAGTCATGCAGACACGTCCTTTCTCCCTCATACAGAACAACCAGAGTGCGGAGGTTGTGTAAGAGCCTGTCTGCAATCGCACTTTTGACCCTATGAGCTGGACAAACAAGGGTGGGATGTCGCCGTTAGCTATCTCCCGAACCACATAATGCGCTGATCGGGAGGCTCATAGCGGACTTTTCGTCGATTGCAGACAGGCTCTAAGAAAGCAAAAAGCCACGAGCATGAATCGCTCGTGGCTTGAGGTAGAGTATCGGTGGATGCGAACAGCTATGGATGGTTGAGGAGACAGCGCGCCGGGGATGAGGTTAGGCAAAGCACAGTCGTACTGCGCAGCCCGCACCTCGTACTCTACCCAGCTAGTTGACCACGCGTCTCCCCCTACTGTGGCTGACGGTGCTAGTGTACCATGCGTCAGGTGATCCTGCTGCACGACCATAGGAAGGGTCAGCACGGCGAACGATCACTTTGCTTACGTCTCGTGCTCCTCTGCTTCTTCTATATTGTGCGTGGGTGTAGCGGGTACAATGACACCGTCCTATCTGGCTCGTTGGCGATCGACGCCGTTGTGGTAGTCACAGCTTGTACATATAACGGGGTACAGCCAGGATACGTGTAAAAATAGGACATAGTGAGATGCGCTACCATTAGCAGACATGCCGTCGAGGGCTGCCGGGCAGCTTTAGCAGACATCAAGCGCCTAGTTTAGGCCATCCGCTGTCTGAGAAGACCACGTAGCAGACATTGTTGATAGTGACATATGAGCAGTAGAGGAAGGCGCAAATGGGACTATATGTCGGTTCGACCGTTATCAATACCGCCGACGTGGAGAGGGCAAGCGCCTTCTGGACCGCTGCGTTGGGCTACGTGGTGCATCACGCGGATGCGACCTTCGCGGTGCTGACCAATCCGACACGTCGGTGGTCGAATGTCTCCCTCCAGCTCACGGACGAGTCGAAGAGGGACCGCAACCGGCTCCACCTCGACCTGTACACGGTGGACCAGGACGGCGAGGTGGCGCGCCTAGAGGGGTTGGGGGCGACGCGGATACCGTGGGAGTACCCGGAGGGCGGTGACTTCGTCGTGCTAGCCGACCCCGACGGCAACGAGTTCTGCGTCATCCAAACATCTCGCACACAGGAGTAGCGCTGATCCGGTCAGTCCCTCCCCAGAGCACCCGTTACACCATCCCATTGATGATAGAGCGGTGATCGTGCGAAGGCCGCCTCTCGTTGGCTTCGGCTAGGGGAGCAATTGCCTCTCGCTATGTCCTATTTTTACACGTATCCTGGCTGTACCCCATAACGACAAACGTGCGCCGGAAATCGTGCGGCCGCAAGTCCTCGACGCCGGCCTGGGCCAGGCGCTTGCGCAGGATTTTGTAGATCGCGTGGCTGGCCGGGCGCCCGGCCCCGGAGCGCCAGCCAGTCGTCGAGCGCGGCGGCCGCGCTGCCGATCAGCGGCACAACTTGGTCCTTGTTGCCCTTGCCGGCCCGCACCTTCAAGGCGGGCGGGTCGGGGGTGTAGTCGGCGACGTCGAGGCCGGCCAGTTCGGCGCGCCGCACGCCGCCGATGTAGAGCACCGCGACCGGCAGCCGCTCGCCGCTGTCGGGCTTGACGTCGCAGATACGGCGGTACTCCTCGTCGCTCATCAGGTTATAGTTGCGCACGTAGCGGGCGATGCCGCGCAGGGCCGCGAGCGTCAGGTTGACGGTCGCCGGCGAGCGCCGCTTCTCGGTGGATGGGTCCTTCTCAATCAGACGGGCGCGGATATAGTCGATATGCTGGAAGCGGAGCTGGTGCCAGGGAAAGGCCATGGTGTCCTCGATCTCGACCAACTGGGCCACAGCGCGCAGGCGCTCCATGACGGTCTGTCGGCTGCGCGGCGACGGGAGGCTGGCCAGGTTAGGACTGTAAAGGGTCCTGGAGGGGCTGCTGCCCGGCAAGGACTAAGGTCTCGGCCCCGGACCAAAGGTCGGACGTTGGGGGGTCGGGCATGGGACTAGCCGCCTCTCAATCCTGCTCCGCGTTCGGGCGGATCATATGCAATAAGCCGTGGAAATGCGGGAACTGTAACGTGCGGGCGAGAGAGGCCATCTGTTCAAAGAGCACGTCGTTGATCAGCTCGTCGCGGCCCCACTCTATCTGGCGTAGCCACTGTGGGCTAAGGTTGATGATAGGAGGCACGCGCTCCCACTCCGCGAGCCAGTCATCGGGGACTGTCATGATCGTGTTGTCGATGTTGCCCAGGGCAATGCGGCACGTCAGCGGCCCGTCGTACCGGCACAGGCCGCGCGGCCACGTCGCCGCCGCAACGATGAACTTCCGCAGGAGTCGCCACGTTTCGACAACAGCGAGCCGTGCCGGCCCGTTAGATGGCCGAGGCTCGCCGACGCCAAACGTCCATTGAAATCCAATGGCGCCGTCGCCATAGGCGCACACATACGGGTGGTACTCCGCGATGTTTGGCAGGCGATTCGGGTCGAACACGATGCCATCGTCCAGGCGCAGCAGCGCCCTACTGGCGCGGATGCCGAACCCATCGAGGCACAGCCGCGCGAAGAAGTTGTCGCTCCGCTCGTTGACCACGATGGGCTCGATGGGGAACGCCGGCGTCAGGGCGCATGTGACGAACGGCGGCCGCTCCCGCTGGGCCGCTCCGGCGGGGACGAAGACGTTGCGGATCGCGCGCTCCCACCCCGTCTCCTCGGCGTCGCCGGGCGCGAGGCCGACACGCCGCTGGAAGAGCGCCTCGATCTCGCGGACGCCGGCTAGCCGATCGGCGTCCCCGATACGGACATAGATGCCCTTCTTGCGCAAGTTGTAGGGGGGGAGGATGCCCGTGCGTACCCGCGCCAGCAGGACGATGTTGCCAGCCCCCGGCTCGTCGTCTGGAATTATGATAGGCCGCGCCTCGGGGACAATCGGCGGCTCGATGCGATCGGCGCACGCGTCGAGCAGTGCTTGCTCCAGCCTATACGCCCCCTTGTGTGCGGACAGGTCCACCCCCACGATCGCGTCGACAGGGGAAGGGCGGTTGTCCTTGTCGTCGCTCTCGGCGACGCCCAAGACGAGCATCCCGCCGCCGCCATTGGCGAAGGCAACTAGCGTTTCCAGTAGTTGGTCGGATAGTTCGACCTTCTTGCTCTGACCATTGTAGCTAGGCTGCTTATACTCGAGGTGTTCACCTTCCGGGGCGCGCTCGTCAATGAAGGCGGCGAGCTCGTCGTACTCCAAAGATGAGAGCGACCGCTGCCAGAAAGGAAGGGCCACATGTACCTCCATCCCACGCGCGCGAAAGCCATTTGTTTGTTGACAATAACTAAAGGACCCTAAGAGCCATTAGGTGGCTCTATTAGAGGCTACAAAAAAACGAGCCGCCGGGCTTGTCTCTCCCGTCGAACTCGTTACCTTTCCAGTATACCATCTCCCGCCCCCGCCTGTCCAATGCTGATCGGAGCCGGCGACGGTCGCGTCGCCGGGCGGCCGTAACATCATCCGGCTACCCGACCACCCGTGCCCACGCGCGTCGACGATCAGCCCGCCCCCACACATCCCACACCCGTCGTGAGATCCAGCCGCTTGATCACCGGTTTTCACGCCCTCACCCTTCTTGCTGCACGTCGGCGTCGATGTGACCTTGCCCGTCAATGGCGAGCACCGCCCGCCCCCACGGCGTCTCCACTTCAATCGCCGCGATATCGACCAGATCGAACACTACGGCGTCCGCCGCCGGCCAGTGCGACCCGTCACGCCGCGTGACGTGAAGGCGCACCTGCGGGGACGGCGGACGCTCTCGCGCCGGCCCCCCGCGGGCCGCCGCGACCTTCCGCACGTCGCGCCGGAAGTCCGTCGGGCGGTAGGGCCGGCCCGCGGTGACCTGATCGGCGGCGTAGCCCAGCGCGGCGGCGGGGTCCGGTGCGGCGAGCGCCTCGTCGTACCAGACCATTTCCGGCAGCACGTCGACGATGCCGGCGTCCAGCGCGCCGCCCTCGATCACGCCGTGGATCTGCGCCAGGCGGTAAACCTGCCCGGGTTCGATCCCCAACTCAGCCGCGAGCTGCCGCACCGCCGCCGTCCCCCGGCCATCGTGCTCCGCCCGGCCCACCACGCGCTGCAAGGCCTCATGGGCCAGGGCGCCGCGCGCCCGCCAGCGGCGCGCCTCATCGTGGGCGAGATACGCCCATGCCCGCAGGATCTGCTCATCGGAGAGCAGCGGCGCGAGCGCGATGAGCTGTCCCTCCGCCGCAGCGTCCCGATCCAGCGCCGCGAAGATGTCGCCGAGCACCCGGTCCCACGTCTCCTCGCTCATCGCCACACCCCCTGCCCCTCGATCACGCGCGGGCACGCCGACTGCTCGCTCACGGTGTCGTCGCTGCCGTCGCTGCCGTCCGTTCCTTTTCTCCCGGCCCCTGGGCCGGTCCTGTGTGACCAGCCGCGCCTCTCACGCACGGCGTCGCGGGGACGCGCCACACAGGCGCGCCGCCGCGCGCGCGAAAAGCCGGCCTCACCCCGCCCGCTCGTCGTCAGCGACGACAGCAGCGGTGGCGACCACCGCGTCGGCCCCGTCCCCGCTGGCGCGCTCAGGCCCGGACGACCCGACGGTTCGCACGTCTTTATCCTGCCACCACACCCGGCTCCCGTCGTCGAGGACGATCTCGACCTGCCCCCAGCGACCACGGCCGGACAGGACGCCCTGGCGACCGTCCCGATACACGACCGCAGCCCGTGGGCCGAGCGTGAGGAGCGCCAGGTGGCGCGCGACCGCCTCGGGGGCCGCAAGATCCCGCTCCGCTTTCGGCTCCCACACATCGCCATGGCGCGTGAACAGGACACCGCCGCGCATGACGAGATCCCGTGCCAGCGCGAGGCGCCCATCGTCCGTCTCCTGTGTTCCCAGGAGAGCGGCTGTCGATTGGCCGTCGCCGGCCGCCGCCCACAGCGCCATCAGGTCGTGCGCGATCACGCCCGCGCGCACGGCGGCGTCGATCCGCTCCTGGTCCGCAGCCAGTGTGGCCTTCCGGTCCTCGCGCGGGAGCGCCACGTACGCCGGTCGGCGCACCCCCGTCGGGAGCTGGATCACCGCCAACGGGAAACGCTCTCCTTTCCACCCCACGATTGTCGCCTCCACGCTCCCCTGCGCCACGACACTGGTGATGACACCGAGACGCGCCTCACCCTGGCCCTCGTTCATGCGCGCGATCACGATATCTCCCGGCACGAGGGCGACATGCGTGGCCTGGCGTTTCGCCACCTCCTCGGGCGCGCGGGGGAGGTAGACCTCCTGCGCCCCCAAGCGCTTGCGCGCGAAGTAGGCCACGTCGGCGTCGAGCAGCGCTTGGACGTGGACCCGCGTGGCCGGGGTGTAGCGCGCGCCCGTCGCTAGGCGTGCCAACTCCACCGTCGTCCAGGGGCGGTGCGCGCCGGCCGCCGCCCACGCCGCGCGGTGGATCGCGGCAAGGTCGGCGGGAGACGGGTCGGCGTCACGCTGATTGCGGCTTCCCAACAGCGCGGACGTCGCCGGACGCCCGGACGTCGCCGCCGCCGTGGCCCGCACAGGCGCGTCGATCAGCGTGACCTGCTCGCCATTCACTGCGATGTGGGGATGGTGGCGGGTGATACGCCGGGCCAGGGCGCGCAGCGTGTCCGGCTCCCCATGCACGAGGACCGTCGTGCGCGGTTGGGCGCGCGCCACGGCCACCTCGATCTGCCCGGCGTCCGCGTGCGCCGAGAGGGAATAACGCTCCACCGCGCAGCTCAGGGTCAGATCCTCCTTGCCCAGCGTGACGGTCGTGCCCTGCCGCGCTCGCAGCAGGGCCGCCCCCGGACTCTCGTCGTCCTGGTAGCCGCTGAACACGATGGCGCTCTTCTCGTCCGCCGCCAATGCACGCGCGTAGAGGGGGGCGGGGCCACCGGTCATCATGCCCGACGAGCTGATCACGATGGCCGCTTCCGGGTTGTCGAGCAGGCGGCGGCGCCGGCCCGCCGTGACGGCGTACACCGCGAGCGAGGGGTCGGCGAAGAGCGGGCGGCGCGCGTTCCTGACGTAGTTTTGCAGGCGCGGGTTGAGGTCGTGGACCTGCGCCTGGTAGAGGTCACACACGCCGCGCACCATGCCGTCGAGGTGGATCGGCACCGGGGGCAGCTCGCCCGTCGAGCGCGCCGCGCGCAGGATCAGCGCCACCTCCTGCGCGCGGCCCACCGCGAAGGCCGGCAGCAGGGCACGCCCCCCGCGCCCGACCACGCGCGCCACCGTCGCCACCAGCGCGCGCTCCTGCTCCTTGCGGTTGGCGTGGATCACGTCGCCGTAGGTGCCCTCGGTGATCACCGCGTCGGCCTGCGGCAGACGTTGCACGTCCATCCCGTGGAGGGTACGCTGGGCCGTCACTGAATAGTCGCCCAGGTGCAGGACGCGCCCGACCGGCGTGTCGATGAGCAGCATGGCGGCCCCCGCGATGTGACCGGCGTGCAGGAACCGCACGACGATGGCGGGGTCGTCGAGCGGCGCGATGGGCTGCGCCCACTCGACCGGCCGGACGCGGGCGAGCGTGCGCTCGACCACCTCGGCCGTGTAGAGCGGCGTCTCGCCCTCCTGGGCCAGGTGCTCGGCCTCCATGACGCGCACGCTGTCGGCGAGCAGCAGGCGCGTTAGGAGCAGGGTCGTCTCGGTGCAGTAGATCGGCGCGGTTGGGAACATCTCGGAGACGAGGGGCAGGGCGCCGGTGTGGTCGATGTGCGCGTGCGTCACCAGGATGGCGTCCGGCGGCTCGACGGTCAGCCGGTCGAGGGCAGGCAGGCGATCCTGCCCCGCCCGTGCGGACGGGCGCATCCCCGCGTCGATGAGCACGCGCCAGTCCCCGATCCGTAAGATGCCGCATGACGCGCCGACCTCGCCCGCGCCGCCCAATGGCAGATACTCCACCTTCACGCGTGTCCGTCCCCTCCCCCTCGCATTTATCCATGCACGACAGACCCTCCCGGTGCGCCAGCGCATGCGGGCGACGCCTCGCCCCCTCTCCCTAGTGTCCCAGACGCGCCGCAAAAGATGCGGGTCAGTGCGCACCGTGGCCGGATGCAATCGCGCACGGGAAGCGCACGCGCTAGCCGGCTCGTTTCTCCGCGCCGCGCACCGTGTGTGGCACGGCCTACACAGACCCGCGCCGGCGCGGGGAAAAGGGGGCAGGGCGTCTACGGTCTGTACCCCGTGCCTCCGACGTCGGCGCTGCGTTTCCCCCGTGCGATCAGCGCGGCGCCAGGTCGCGATCGGTGGAGCCCTGCGGCTCCTCATCCCACGCGGCGAGCCCCGCCGCGTATTGGAAGGATGCGGAGGCCAGGAAGACACCCCCAAAGATAAACCCTCTCGCGTCGTGCAGGTTCGGGTCCGTGCAGGCGGTCACGAGCCCGTAGCCGGCCATGAGTAGGCCGCCCACAAGCAGCAGCACGAGAACCGTGCGATAGACCCACGCCCCGCGCGTGGTCTTCGGTTTCATGGCCTGGCGGAAGGCGTACATCTCAGGATAGAGCAGTGCATGCTCTCCCTGCGAGGCCGTCTTCACCCGGCGCTTCCGCTCGGCCGGCGTCAGGTCCTTGTACGGCACGGCGAGGGGGATTGCGTCGAGCGTCGGCGAGGGGGATCGCGGGTGCGCCGCGCCGAGCGACGTGGCGCTGCTGGCGCTTTCATCGCTTCTGGGCGCGGGTCCACCGCTCCTGGGGCGTGAGGAGCACGGTGATGGGCGGGGTGGTGCCCTTGTCCTTGGGGCGCATAATGTAGTTCCTCCTAACTCTACGCGTATCCTACATGCCAAGCCGCCCGTGCCGTCGAAGCCGCGCAGCACACGGGCCTGGGGTCCGACAACCAATGGAACGAAAAGTCGGGATAAGCCTTCGATCTACGGATCGGGGTGGCCGCGTCTCTCTCACTCGCGGGCTTTGTGCTTCGCCGCCTCACGATTATGGGCGATGTACACTTCCCGGCTGCACAACGACGTGTGCCCGCTGAATCGCTTGGGCTCGACCTCGGTGTAGCCCTTGGCGGCGCGGGCGGTGATGGCCATAGCGCGGCTTTCGTCGCTTGTTAAGCTCGTTCGCCGAGCGCATGAACGCCTCGTATACCGTCTGTGACACGGCAGAGAGGTCGATGTCGGCATGGGAACACAACCAATCCCGTACAAAGCCCTCGTCCTTAGACTTCTGCCCGTTACACCGCTCGCAGGCGGGAACCCTAATCTCGCTGTGTGACTCGAACTCAAAGATGCAGCGGGGGATGACGTGATCTCCCACGCCCGGTTTACTCGGCTCTATCCCGCAGTACGCACACAGGTCTGCCGCGGTGAACTCCTTATTGGGCGGCGTGAACACTGATTCCTACTTGACTCATTATGACCGACGGTAAGGGACATTACAGGCTACAATCATACTTGACGTGTTGCGTCTCGAGCACAACGACACAAGCGACTACGCTAGGGACACCGTCGTTACCTGAGACAGCAATTCCCCGGTGGTGGCCAAGCAAGAATGTGAGCGAATAGGTGACAGAGCTGAGAGACATTGAGCGCGTAGACAGCGCTTTGCCCGATCTTCTGGGCCCCGACCTTCTAACTACGCAACAAGACGCA
>JAABUZ0100010773.1_pt1 | contig 10094 bp, 5 predicted proteins | sample 5562091 | NCBI WGS metagenome assembly JAABUZ01 (sample SAMN12813069, study PRJNA571459) | rock metagenome | isolation source: Antarctica rocks | place: Antarctica: Victoria Land, Linnaeus Terrace sud | collected 2015-12-21 | reverse complement strand
ATGTTTTGACCGCCCAGACGGCGCTGTCCACGGCCCAGCAGCTTTTAATTTCGGCGCAGGACGGGCGCGATCTGGCCCAGGCCAATCTGAGCTACCTGCTCGGCACGGACCCGGACCTGCCGCTGACACTGGAAACGCCGCCCCTGCCGCCGCTGACGCAGACGATTAACTTGAAGCAAAGCACGCAAACGGCATTAGTTCGCCGGCCGGAAATCCGGCAGGCCAATTCCAACATTCAGGAGTCCCGGCGGCTGGTCCGGCTGGCGGCCTCTACCCTGCTGCCGACCGTCAGTATCGTTGCTTCCGGCGAGCAGACGACCACCGCATCCATCACCGCGCCGCGCTCCTTCGGGACAATCAGCGCCCAGGTTGCTTTGCCGCTGGATGACGGCGGCGCGACCCGCTCGCGGGTGCGCTCGGCACAGGTAGATGTGCAGACTCAGCTATTGACATTGGAAGAGCTGAAGCTAAACGTCTCTTTAGAGGTGCGGCAGGCCACTTTGAATATCCGCAACGGCCAGGCGCAGGTCGGGGCGGCGCAGACCGGCGTGACCCAGGCCCAGGAAGCGGTACGGCTGGCGTACCTGCGCTATCAGGGCGGCCTGGGGACGTTTTTAGATGTTCTCAATGCGCTGGCCCAGCTTGCGGCGACCCGCAACAATTTATCAAGCGCTGAGTTTGTGTACCAAGTTTCCCTAGCCCAGCTTGTTCGTTCTTTAGGCGGGCGGTAGAAAGAACTCTTATGTGGATCGTTAAATTAGCCCTCAATAAACCCTACACGTTTGCGGTTCTGGCGCTGCTGATCCTGCTGGCGGGCGTCGGCAGCATTTTGTCCATGCCGACCGACGTGTTTCCGGCGATTGACATTCCCGTCGTCACCGTCATCTGGTCGTATCCCGGCTTTACGCCGAACGACATGGAAAAGCGCTTTGTGACCCAGAGCGAGCGGGCGTACACCACATCCGTCAACGACATCGAGCATATCGAGTCGCAGTCGGTGTCCGGGGTCGGCGTCATTCGGATTTATTTCCAGCCGGGCGCGAATATCGCCCAGGGCATCTCGCAGGTAACGGCGACTTCGCAGACAATCCAGCGCATCCTGCCGCCGGGAACCCAGCCGCCGTATATTCTGCGCTATGATGCATCCGATGTGCCGGTTATTCAGGCGGCAATCAGCAGCGATACGCTGAATGAGCAGCAGCTTTCCGACTACGCGACAAACTTTGTCCGAACGCAGTTTGCGACGGTGCAGGGCGCACAAGTGACGCTGCCTTACGGCGGACGCGGGCGCGTCATCAATGTAGACATCAACCCGCAGGCGCTGTACGCGCATGGCCTGTCGCCGTATGATGTGTCCAATGCCATCAGCGCCCAGAACTTAGTTTTGCCGACCGGCGACGCCAAAATCGGAACGCGGGACTACAATGTCCTGATCAACGGCAGCCCCGGCACGGTAGACGCTTTGGACGATCTGCCGATTAAAGTCGTCAACGGCGCGGTGGTCTATGTGCGGGATGTAGCCCAGGTGCGTGACGGCTATGCCATTCAGCAGAATATCGTCAACCAGAACGGCAAGCGGGCCGTTTTGCTCCAGATCAACAAAAGCGGCACGGCGTCCACGCTGGACGTGGTCAAGCGGGTGCGAGCCGCGCTGCCGCGCATCCAGTCCACGCTGCCGTCGGTGCTGAAGATTGATTTGATCGCCGACCAGTCTATTTTCGTCAAAGCCAGCGTCCAGGGCGTCGTGCGAGAGGCGACCATTGCGGCGTGTTTGACGGCTCTGATGATCCTGCTGTTTTTGGGCAGCCTGCGCTCGACGGCGATTGTCGCGGTCTCGATCCCGCTGTCCATTCTCGCTTCCATTGCCATGCTTCACGCGCTGGGCGAATCGCTGAACACGACGACGCTGGGCGGCCTGGCACTCGCTGTCGGCATTCTGGTAGACGACACGACGGTCACGATTGAAAACATCAACCGTTATTTGGGCATGGGACACGGGCTACGCAAGTCCATCATTGAAGGCTCCGCCGAGATCGCGCTTCCGGCATTAGTGTCTACACTCTCCATCTGCATCGTGTTCCTGCCGATGGCGCTTTTGTCCGGCGTCGCCCGCTACCTGTTCCTGCCGCTGGCCGAAGCCGTCATCTTCGCCATGCTGGCCTCTTACCTGCTGTCCCGAACGGTCACGCCGACATTCGCCATGTTCCTGCTGCCCAAAGAAGTCACGCTGTTCGCAGAAGAAGGCCACGGAGAGCAGGACAAGCAAGGCAAGAATGGCTCCAATGGAACCGCGAAAAACGGCAACGGCAAGAACGGCGACGGAACGCATCCTAGCGGCAAAAACGGCGTTCCCATTCACGGCTCCCATCAGAACGGGAACGGTCATCGAAACGGCAACGGAGCGGGAAACAAAGAGCAGACCGACGCTCAGAAGTCCGCCGAGAAGCAGAAAAAAGGCTTTGTATGGCGCACGCACAGCGCGTTTAACAAACGCTTCGAAAAGATGCGGGAAGCCTACAAAGATCGCCTGACCTGGGTGCTGGACCATCGATTAGCCGTCACGATCTTATTCGTCGTCTTTTGCGCCGTTTCGTTCTGCTTGTTCCCGTTCATCGGGCGCGACTTCTTTCCGCAGGTAGACGCCGGGCAGTTCCGGCTGCATGTGCGGGTTCCGCCGTCAACCCGTTTAGAAGTAACCGCGAAAATCTTTAGCCGGATTGAAGCACAAATCCACAAGACCGTTCCGGCATCGGAAACCGCGCTGACATTGGACAACATCGGCGAGCCGATCTTTGTCAACCTCGCTTACGGCGACAGCGCGACAGTCGGCCCGTCCGACGGCGAGATTTTGGTGTCGCTCAATCCCAAACACCAGCCGACCGAGCAGTATGTGGAAATGCTGCGCCGCGAGCTGCCGAAAGAGTTTCCGCAGGAGACGTTCTTCTTCCAGCCGGCCGACATCGTGAACCAGATTCTGAACTTCGGCCTGCCCGCGCCGATTGACGTGCAGGTATCCGGCCCGAACCGCAATGCCGCAGGCAACCTCGCGGCGGCGCGTCTGCTGACAACCAAAATGGCCGCCGTGCCGGGCGCGGCGGACGTACATTTGCAGCAGATTGTGGACGGGCCGACCCTCAATATCGCCGTAGACCGGACGCGGGCGGAGCAGATCGGCCTGACCCAGCAGCAGGTTTCCCAAAGTATGCTGGTATCCCTCGCCGGAACGGGCCTCAGCGCACCGAGTTATTTCTTAAACCAGCAGAACGGAGTCGTTTACCCGGTTGTGACCCAGACGCCGCAGTACCGGCTGGACTCGCTGGATGCCCTGCTGAATACGCCGCTGACCGCGCCGGGGCTGACCCAGCCGGCCCTGCTGTCGTCGGTCGCAAAGATTACTCATGGCACGTCGCCGCTGGTCATCAGCCACTATAACATTCAGCCGACGTATGACATTTACGCCAGCACGCAGGGGCGCGATTTGGGCGGTGTTTCCAATGCCATCGGCAAGGTCATTACGGGGGTCGCCAAAAAGCTGCCGAAGGGCAGCACAATTGCCGTGCGCGGCCAGGTGCAGTCTATGAACTCGTCGTTCACCGGCCTGTCGCTCGGCCTGATCGGCGCGGTCGTGCTGGTGTACCTGCTGCTGGCAGTCAACTTCCAGTCCTGGCTTGACCCGCTGGTCGTCGTGTCCGGCGCTCCCGGCGCATTCGCAGGTATTTTGTGGATGCTGTATATTACGCAGACCACGCTGAACGTGCCGTCGCTGACCGGCGCGATTATGACTATCGGCGTGTCTACCGCGAACAGCGTCCTGGTCGTGACGTTCGCGAACGAGCGCAGGGCGGAGGGCATGAATGCGATAGAGGCCGCGATTGACGCCGGCTATACGCGCCTGCGCCCGGTGATTATGACGGCCCTTGCCATGATCCTCGGTATGATCCCGATGGCGCTTGCGCTGGGCGAAGGCGGCGAGCAGAACGCGCCGCTGGGCCGGGCGGTCATCGGCGGCCTGCTGGTGGCAACACTGACGACGCTGTTCATCGTTCCGATTTCCTACAGCGTCCTTCGCAAGAACCAGCCGAAGCCGATTGAAGCGGATGAGGACGAAGACGCGCCGAAGACCCAGCCCGCCAAGCACCGTCATCCCGCCGAAGAACAAGCGACGGTTCAGCCGCAGGCGGAAGGACAGTCGGCGTAAAGAAATTGAAACATGGGGCTGAACCCCCGTGCTTTGGTAAAGCAATTCCCCGCCTCTGCACTGGCAGGCCCGGAGGGGCGCGGGCATGAAAATCCAACGAAGTTGGTCGCCCGCGAAGGCGGGGGCTTGCACTTCTAAAGCCCTGCCGTTCAGGGCAGGGAACAGAGAAACACACGAATATGCCCGCAAAACAATATCCCGCCCCGGCGGAGCCGCAAGAAACGCTGTCCTCGGCCGAGCCGGATGCCGACCAAAAGCAGCCCGACGCGGCGGACGGCGCAGGCAGCGACAACGCGCCCAAGAAACCGGAAGCAAAGGGCCGCATCTGGAAGATCGCGCTCGTTCTCCTGATTGTGTTTGGCCTGCTGTTTTTGATCGGCATTCTTCCGCGCCTGCACAACCAGCCGAAAGTCAATGCCTACGCCAAGTCGCAAAAAGACAGTGTGCCGGTAGTGAATGCCGTCGCGGCGGAAGCGCCGCCGCCTTCCGATGCGCTGGTGCTGCCCGGCAACATTGAAGCCATTCAGCAGACAGCCATCACCGCCCGCGCCTCCGGCTACTTGAAGCAGACATTTGTGGACATCGGCGACCGGGTTCATAAAGGCCAGCTCCTGGCGACAATCCAGACTCCCGATGTGGACCAATCGGTGGCCCAGGCGCGGGCGCAGCTCTCGCAGGCCCAGGCCGCGCAGTCCCAGGCAGGCGCGAATCTCAACCAGCAGCAGGCGAACCTGGTGCAGAACGAGGCCGATTTGTCGCGCTCCCAGGCCACGTATCAGCAGTCCAAGACCGATTTGGCACGCGCAAACGCCGCGCTGGCCCAGGCGCAGGAAGCTGTTGCCCAGCAGAACGCCCAGCTCAGGCAGGCTCAGGCCAATCTGAACCTGGCCCGCGTCACCGCCCAGCGCTACCAGAACCTGCTGGCGTCCGGCGCAATTGACCAGCAGACCACCGACCAGGCCGTCGCGTCGTTCCAGACCAATCAAGCCAATGTCGCCTCCCTTGAAGCGGCGGGCCGGGCCGGGCTGGCGAATGTGACCGCCTTCCGAGATGCCGTGCTGTCCAGCCAGGCGAACGTCAAAGCGTATGCCGACGGCATCCGGGCCAGCCAGGCCGCGGTCGGCGCGGCGGCGGCCAATGTCCGGTCGTACCGCGCAGCCGTGACGGCGGCCCAGGCCAATGTCCGGGCGGCCCAGGCCAATGTCGCCCGCAACGCCGCTTTGCAGGGCTTCAACCAAGTAACCGCGCCGTTTGACGGCATCATCACGGCCCGGAACGTCGACAGCGGGGCGCTGATTACGACAGCGGGCGGCCCCAGCGCCGGGGACAGCTCCAGTGTCGGCAGCGGCGCGGCGGGAACGACCAGCCAGGGCAACGCCGCCGGCGGCAGCGGCAGCAATTCCTCCGCGCCCGGCGCGACGAGCAGTTCCAGCTCCTCCAGCTTGTTCAGCGAAGCGCAGGTCAGCACGCTCCGCTTCTATGTGAGCATTCCGCAGACGTATCTGAGCATCGTCAGTGTCGGCCAGCCGGTTCAGGTCACGGTTTCGGAGATGCCCGGCCAAATCTACCGGGGGACAATTGCCCGCACGGCCGGAGCGCTGGATTCGTCGTCGCGCACGCTTGTCGCCGAAGTGCAGCTTTCCAATAAAAGCGGGGCGCTGCGTCCCGGCATGTTCGCGCAGGCGACCATTCGGGTTCCCCACCCCGGCGGCGCGGTGCTGATTCCCGGCCCGGCGCTGCTGACCAATGCCGACAACACGCAGGTACTTTTGGTCGGCAGGAACAATAAGCTGCATTTCCAAAACATCACCGTTGGCCGGGACTTCGGCAAAGTGCTTGAAGTCACACAGGGCCTGAGTGTCGGCCAGAAGGTTGTTGCCAGTCCCAGCGACAGCCTGACGGAAGGCGAGACGGTCAAAGTCGCCCCGCCCCAGCCGGCAGATAAAGCCGGCGGGTAGACAGGCAACAGAAGCAGCGCAGACAGATACAGTCACCGGCACTTCCAGTGCCGGTGACTTTTGGTTTGGATAAGTCTCACACCCGCAAAAGCACCGGCTTTGCTCTCTCAACCGATTTTATCTTGCGATTGCCTCGGTTAGCCGTCGCATTTTTCGCCGCAAGATGGTACAATTGGGCCTATCCTCATTTCAAGCATAAACTCACCGAATGAGCCAAAGGAGTTTTCCCCATGAACAAGTCAGTGAATGTCCCCTTCGCCCGCCCTCTTGCCGCCGCTTTTGGAGCCTGCGCCCTGCTTCTGCTGGCCGGCTGCCATAACGGCGCATCCGACAACGGTAACTCGTCAAGCACCACACCGAGCAGCAACAGCACGTCCGGCGGCCAGACAATGCTGGCGTTTGTGACCAACAACCCGTCCGACTACTGGAAAATCTGTAATAAGGGTGTGGACGCTGCTGCGAAGAAGCTCGGCAATGTCCAGGTTCAGTTTGTGGAACCCGCCGATGGAACCGCCGCCACCCAGAAGCAGGACGTAGACGACCTGCTGGCGAAAGGCGTCAAAGGCATCGCCATCAGCCCCGTGGACCCGCCGAACGAAACGGATTACCTGAACACGGTTGCCGCAAAGACGAACTTGATTACGTCCGACAGCGATGCTCCTAACAGTAACCGCCTTTGCTATATCGGTACGGATAACCATGCGGCGGGGGTCATGGCAGGCAAGCTCATCATGCAGGCCATTCCAAAAGGCGGCAAGATTATGCTGTTTGTCGGCAAAAGCGACGCCCAGAACGCCAAAGACCGCATTTCCGGCATTCAGGACGCGCTTAAAGGCAGCAATATCACCATTGTAGATACTCGCACCGACGACACCGACCATGCACGGGCCAAGCAGAACGCCGCCGACGCCATTGTCAGCAACCCGGATTTGGCGGGCATGGTCGGCATCTGGAGCTACAACGGCCCCGCGATCTACAGCGCGGTCAAGGGCGCGAACAAGCAGGGCAAAATTCAGATTGTCGCGTTTGACCAGGAAGAAGACACGATGACCGGCATCAAGGACGGCACGATTGCCGGCACGATTGTCCAGCAGCCATATCAATTCGGGTATGCGTCCGTCATGCTGCTGGACCAGCTCGCCAAAGGTAACAAAAGCGGCATTCCCGCCAATAAGCTCGATATCGTTCCAACACAGGTCATCAATAAGTCGAATATCGCTGCGTATGAAGCCAGCCAGGCCAAGCTTTTGGGAGGCTCGTAATGGCAGACCCGGTGCCGGGCAGTCCGGCCTTAGAAATGCAGGGAATTTCCAAGCGCTTTGCCGGGGTGCAGGCGCTCAACCAAGTCAGCCTCGTCGCCTACCCCGGCGAGGTGCTGGCCCTGATCGGCGAGAACGGCGCGGGCAAGTCCACGCTGATGAAGATTCTCGGCGGCGTGCATCAGCCCGACGAAGGAACCATTTTGATTGGCGGCGTGCCGACGGTGATCAGCTCGGTCAAAGACTCGGCACGGGCGGGCATCTCGTTTATCCATCAAGAGCTGAATGTGCTGGATAACATTGATGTCGCCGGCAATGTCTTTCTGGGCCGGGAGCCGACCGTCGGCGGTCCCCTGCGGCTCCTCGACCGGACCAAGATGCAGCGGGAAACGCAGCCGTATTTGGATGAGCTGGGGCTGAACATTCCAAGCCGGACGCCCCTAAGCCAGCTGTCGCTGGCGCAGCAGCAGATGGTGGAGATCGCCAAAGCCCTGTCGCTGCAAGCGAAGATTCTCATCATGGACGAGCCGACTTCGAGCCTGACGCTGACCGAAACGCAGAGCCTGATTCGAGTTGTCAAAGACCTGCGTGCGCGGGGCGTTTCCATTCTTTATATCTCGCACCGCTTGGGCGAAGTGATTGAGCTTGCCGACCGGGTGGCCGGCCTGCGCGACGGGCGCAACGCCGGGGGTTTAGCAAAGGACGAGATTACGCATAACCGCATGGTGAGCCTGATGGTCGGGCGCGATTTGGACAAGTATCAAGCGCCTGCCGAAACCACGCCGAAGCCGATGCGGTTCTCCGTGAGCGGCCTGCGGACGCGGCGTTACCCGGAGCGGGAAGTGACGTTTGAGATTGGCCGGGGCGAAATCCTCGGCATGGCGGGTCTTGTCGGCGCGGGCCGGTCAGAGGCCGCGCAGGCGATTTTCGGCGTGGACCCGTCTTCGTCGGGAACGCTGACTTTGGACGGCGAAACGCTCAAAGTGCGCTCGCCCCAGGATGCCATCAAGCACGGCATTTATCTGGCCCCGGAAGACCGGCGGCGCTCCGGCGTCATTGTAGACATGTCCATTCAGGATAACATTACGATGCCGTCTTTGAACCGCTATGCGTCCGGCGGGCTAATTCAAGCAGGCCGCGAAACGGCCGCCGCCCAAAAAGCCAGCGCGGCGCTCCGAGTGAAGACGCCGTCGGTGAAATTCCCGGTTCGCAATTTGTCCGGCGGGAACCAGCAGAAAGTGGTGCTGGCAAAATGGCTGTCTTTGGAGCCGAAGCTGATGATCTTTGACGAGCCGACCCGCGGCATTGATGTCGGGGCCAAAGCCGAGATTTACGACCTGATGCGCGGCCTGGCCGCCGAAGGCGTTTCCATTTTGATGATTTCCAGCGACATGGAAGAAGTGCTGGGCCTGAGCGACCGTATCGCCGTCATGCACGAAGGCCAGGTGTCGGGCGTTTTGTCCCGCGCCGACGCTTCCGAAGAATCCGTCATGCAGCTTGCGGTCGGACAAGCCGTCCATACCAATAACCGAGGAACGATAATAGAGGAACGAAGCAATGATTGAGCAACCCGCCGCGCCGCAATTGGGGCATGATGACGCCCCGGCACGCCCGGCCTTCACCTGGAAAATCGGCACGAGCAAAGAGCTGGGCATCTTTATCCTGCTGGTCGTCCTTTGCGCGTTTGTCAGCATCATGTCCCACGGGACATTTCTTCATGCCGACAACCTGCAAAACACGTCCCAGCTCATCGGCCTGTATGGGATTTTCAGCATCGGCGCGGGAATTGTTATTATTACGGGCGGCATTGATTTGTCGGTCGGGTCGCTGTTTGCGCTGTTCGGCGTCCTGCTGTCCATGATGCTGACGCTCTGGCACTGGCCCTGGCCGCTGGCCGTTCTCGCCATTCTCGCTGGCGGAGCGCTGATCGGCGTGTTTCACGGGTTTTTGATCACGCGGGTTGGCTTGCAGCCGTTCATCGTGACCTTGTGCGGCCTGCTGTTCTACCGGGGCATCGCCCGATTCATTGCCGGCGACGGCACGATGGGGTTCGGCGAGGCTACCGGCTTTCATACCCTGCAAGTGCTGGCGACCGGAAGCGTTCTCGGCGTCCCCGTGCCGTTCGTCATTCTCCTGGTGGTGGCGGTGATTATGGGCGTTGTCCTGCACCGCTCCATTTATGGCCGCTACTTGTACGCGGTCGGGCGTAACGAAGAAGCGGCGCGGTACTCCGGCGTGAACACGCGGCGAATTATCGCAGGCGCTTACATTATCTCCGGGACGCTTGCGGGCCTCGCGGCGATTCTGATCGCGTTCTATACAAACTCTATTTCGCCGTCGTCACACGGGCAGTCGTATGAGCTGTACGGCATCGCGGCGGCGGTTCTCGGCGGGTGCAGCCTGCGCGGCGGCGAAGGCTCGATTGTCGGTATTCTGATCGGCGCGGCCCTGCTGCAAGTGCTTCAGAATTTGGTCAATTTGCTCAATATCCCAAGCTCGCTGAACTTCGCGGTCGTCGGCGCGGTGATTTTGCTCGGCGTCATTACGGATCAACTGCTGAAGAAAAAAGGCAAGGCGTAAGCACCTCACCCCAATCAAACCTCACCCCGTCTCGTTCCTCGCCGACCCTCTCCTTGTTAAGGAGAGGGTAGGAGAAATAAAGAACGCAGAACGGCCGCA
>JAABUZ0100010772.1_pt1 | contig 10094 bp, 9 predicted proteins | sample 5562091 | NCBI WGS metagenome assembly JAABUZ01 (sample SAMN12813069, study PRJNA571459) | rock metagenome | isolation source: Antarctica rocks | place: Antarctica: Victoria Land, Linnaeus Terrace sud | collected 2015-12-21 | reverse complement strand
TGGGGAGTCGCTCATGATGTATCCATTTGCCCATCGCCGGGCGCCCCTGCGTGTTTCCGTAGCGTCCCCCGTTCAAGCTCTTGTCGCGGCGCTTGTCATGCTCAATGTGGCCGTCGTCGCGCTGCCACCGGCGCCACGCGCGGTGGTCGTGCTGCCGCTCGCGCTGCTCACGCCGGGCTACGCGCTTCTGCTGACTCTCTTCGGCCGGCGTCTGCCCCTAGACGCGGCGCCGCTACTGGCGCTGGCCGGGCTGCTTGGTATGGCGTTCTATCCGCTGCTGGCGTTGGCCTTGTACGTTATCGGGTTGCCCCTACGCATGGGGAGTGTGTTGGGCGGCATGGACGCCTTTTTTCTGGCGCTGACGGCAGTGGCCGCGTGGCGCCTTACCTCACACAGCGTGTCGCGCACGAGCGGTTCTGGCGGGACCAGGGGTCTCCAGCCCTCACACGCGGCGGACCGGAAGCCATTGTTTCCTGGAGGCAGGCGCGCCGTCGATCAAACACGTTTGGCCCTGTGGGGGCTGGGCGTGGTCGTGGCCGTCGTGTGCGCCGGAGTCAGTGTCGCCGGCGCGGCGCGCGCGCTGTCTACCGTACCAGCCGCCCCGTATACGGCGTTCTACCTCTCCGGCCGCTGGGCGCGCGTCGACACGGTCATCACGGTTCGCCTGGTCGCCGGTTCGCCGTCACGGTCGGGGTCGCCAACAACACGGGCCGGCGACAGGTCTACCGGATCTCGCCACTGCTCGACGACGCGCACTGGCGCGCCTATACGATCGTGGTCCTGCCAGGAAGGACGTGGACTGGCGCGGTAAGCGGACGTATATCAGTCGCCGCCTGTTTGCATCGGCTCAGTGTCACCCTACACCAACGCGGCAGCCGCACGCCGCTGCGCCCGCTGGTTCTGTGGGTTCGCGCCGGCACGGCGCCGGCTCCGTTGTGCGCGGGGATGGGGCGGACGTGAAGCGATGAGAGTACTCATGGTCAGCGATTTCTATCTGCCCACCATCGGAGGGACTGAGCGCGCCATCGCCGAACTGAGCCAGGAGTTGCGACAGCGCGGCCATACCGTGGTCATCGCTACTCTATGGCAGGACGGTCTACCTTTCTACGAAGAGATCGACGGGCTCACCGTCTATCGTCTGCGCGGGCTGGCCCAGCGTCTGCCGCTGCTCTACACACAGCCGCGCAAGCGCTACCATCCGCCCTTCCCCGACCCAGGGGTGACGCATGAGTTAGCTTCTTTGATCGCGCACGTACAGCCTGATGTCGTCCATGGGCACTCCTGGGCGCTGCTGTCCGCGCTACCGATCTGTCGCGCGCGCCGCATCGCCACCGTGCTCACGCTGCACGACTATGCCCTGCTGTGTCCCAAGAAGACCATGCTTTACGCTGACGCGCGCCCGTGTACTACCGGCCTGGGCTGGGATTGTTTACGTTGCGCTCCTACGATGTATGGACGGCCACGGGGCCTGGCGGTCACGGCCGGGCTGGCGCTAGGACACAAGGGCGTCGCGGGCATCGGTCGTTTCATCGCCATCAGCTCCCATGTCGCCGGCGCGCACACGCGGACCGGCCTGCTGGACGCCGCGCGGGTCGACACGGTCCCCAACTTCGTGCGCGACGACGTGCTACGCGATCCGGGCAACCGTCGATTGCCCGGCTTGCCCGATGCGTACATCCTGTTCGTCGGCGCGCTGGGGCGGCACAAGGGGCTACATCTCCTGCTCGACGCTTACGCGCGCCTCGCGCGCGACATCCCGCTCGTGCTCGTTGGGCCAGCGTGTCCGGACACGCCTACCGTCCTGCCCGCGGGCGTTATCGCGATAGGAGACCGCGCCCACGATGATGTCATCGCGGCGATCGACGGATGCCGCTTCCTGGTCAGCCCGGCGTTGTGGCCCGAGCCGTTTGGCCTCGTCCTCATCGAGGCGATGGCGCGCGGTAAGGCCGTCGTGGCGAGCCGCGCGGGCGGCCCGATCGAGATCGTGCGCGAGGGCGAGACGGGATTGTTGGTCCCGCCGGGCGATACGGAGGCGCTGGCGCGGGCGCTGCGCCTGTTGGTCGACAATCCCCACTTGGCCACACGGATGGGGCGCGCGGGGGCAACGCGTTGCGCCGCCTCTTTCAGCGCTGCTGCCGCAGTGCCAAGAATCGAGGCCGTCTACGAGGCCACGTGCCGCGGGCGTCAGGCTATACAAGAGTAGGAGTGGATATGGTTGTGCGCGTGCGGAACTGGCGGCTCGTGGTGCGGAGAGCGCCCTGCGTTCTGACGCGCCTGCGTCAGGATTCGCTGCTGCGCAACGGCGCCTACAACATGGGCGCGACGATCGTCACGGCCCTGCTCGGCTACGTGTACTGGGTCGTGGCCGCGCGCGCCTACCAACCGCGCGTCGTCGGTTCCGGCGCTGCCATCGTCTCCGCCATGACTCTGGCCGCGTTGCTCGCCAACCTTGGCCTTGGATCGGCGCTGGTCGTGATACTGCCGGGCCGCTCTAACGGCCCTGCCTGGTCGCGCACGCTCAACGCCGCGCTCATCCTCAGCCTGCTGTCGGGCGCGATCGTCGGAGGCGTCGTGACCGTCATCCTGCCGGTACTCTCGGCGCCACTGGACACCGGTGCCGACCCCTCCTACACGCTACTGTTCATCGCGGGTGTGGCGTTGTGGACCGTGTCGACGACGCTCGACGGCGCTTTCGTGGCCGAGCGGGCCGCGGGCCATGTCCTCGCGCGCGGCGCGCTGTTCGCGGTGGTGAAGATACCGTTGCTCGTGACGCCGCTCTTACAACAGGGGCCGTCCGGTAAAGGTATTCTCATGTCGTGGGTCCTGTCCACGGCCATCTCCTGCGTCGTGGGCTTCGTCCAGCTTAGTCGACTCGGACGCGGCTATCGTTGCACGGCGCGCGGCACGGCGAAGGAAATGCGGGTGCTGCCGCGCTCGCTCATGGGGCAGCACCTCATCAACCTGGGCGGCTCGGCCCCGATGTACCTGCTGCCGCTCCTCGTGACGGCGCGGTTGTCGACGACGGCGAACGCCTATTTCTACACGTCCTGGAAGGTGGGCAGTCTGTTTTTCATGATCTCGCCTGCTGTGGCGGTGTCTCTATTTGCCGAAGGGGCGCACCGTCCGGGGGTGCTGCCAGGTCAGGCGCGTCGCGCGGGCTTGATGATCGCGGCGCTGCTGGGCCCCGCCCTGCTCGTCTTCCTGCCCATCGCCCCCATGATCATGGGCTTGTTCGGAGTCGAGTATGCGCGGCATGGGCTGACCCTGCTGGCGCTACTCGTCCTCTCAGCCGTGCCCGACGCGCTCACGAACGTCTATGTCAGTATGCTCCGCGTGCGGGGACAGGTGTGGCGCGCTGCGGGGTTGAACGTGGGTATGGCCGTCGTCGCGCTGGCGCTGGCCTGGGTCGCGCTCCCGCTCCTGGGTATCGCGGGAGCGGGTCTGGTCTGGCTCATCGCCCAGGTCTGCGGCGGCGTCTTTGTGGCTATACACATTGGTAGCGCATACCGGCGTAGCTGGGGCGTTTATATAAAAGGATGGAGGGCGCCATCCAGGATGATGGTGACGAAAGGACGGAGCGTTGATGCGTAAGCCACACGTTGTGTACTGGCAGAACATTCCCTCACCGCATATGGTCGCGCGCTTTAACGCCCTCACGGGGCGCGGCGCCATCGCCTTTGAAGCCTGGTTCAATGCGGAGCGGGAGCCGGATCGCAGCTGGGATATCGACGTGCGCGCGTGGGCCTTTCGCGCGCGCTTCATCCCGGAGCGTTCCTATCTCGGCCGGCAGTGGCGCGCGCCGTTTGCGCTCGGTGTCCTGGGCGCCCGTGCCGCCGCTTCGCGCACGGCTCTGCGCGTCCTGCCCAACTACGACGCGTGGAGCGAACGCGCCTGGTGGAAGGAAGCCGGCAAACACGTCCTGTTCCGGGCGGTGGACGGCGCCAAGTCGCCGGGACCCGACGGCGCTCGCTTGGCCGATCGCTACGGCCTACCTGTCGCGCGCGTGCATAGGGTCACACAATCAATCGACGTCGACCACTTCGCCGCCGCGTGTTCGGTTGGCCCAACGGAGCGCGCGCGACGACGCGCTGATTTGGGTCTGTGTGGTTGCGTCTTCCTGTACGTTGGCCGGTTATGGTCGGGCAAGGGGCTGGACTACCTGCTCGACGCGTACCGGCTCGTCCGTGCGCGCCATCGTGACGTTTCGCTGTTGATCGTAGGCGACGGTGTGGACGAATCGCGCTACCGGGCAACGGCTCAGGGGCTTCCGGATGTCGTGTTCACGGGCTTCGTGCAGCCATGCGACTTGCCACTGTATTATGCGCTCGCCGACGCGCTGGTTTTTCCCACGCTCGGCGATCCTCACGGTCTCGTCGTGGAGGAGGCCATGGCGGCGCGGCTGCCGGTCATCTGCACCGAGGCGGCCGGCGACATTCGGCGCCGGCTCCCGGATGGGCGGGCGGGCTACATTGTGCCGCCAGCCGACACATGGGCGTTCGCGGCGCGCATGCTCACATTGGCGCTTGATCCGTGCCGGCGCGCGTCTTTTGGCGGGGAAGCGCGGCGACTCGTCGCGGACCGGACACATGAGCGGTGGGCCAGCGACTTCGAACGTTTTGTCGAGGCGGTGCTGTCGACGCCGCCACGCCGTACGTCCGCGGCGTTCCTCGCGTACGCCTTTGGCCGAGGACTGCTGGCGGTGGGGCCGCGCGGCGAACCTGCGCCCTATGTTGACACAGCCGGCGGTTGTAGTCCTTCCGAGCAAAGGTGGGCCGCGCGATGATGCGATCCCATGACGAACGTGCGCCGGTCGAGGCGCCAATCGACGCGCGCGTTGACCTGGCCGCTCTCGGTTCCGTCGCGTCCGCGGTGAGGGCGTCGAGGGGGATTCCGCACGGTCCCCGTTCAGCGTACCATGACGCGCGGCCACGTCTGACGGGCCGCAACGCCGTGCTGCTGTGTCGCTATGCCCTGCTGCGGCTGCGGTTGCGCCGCCGCAACCTACGCACCGGCTACGTCCATGTGGGGAGAGGAGCGGATATCGTCATCGGGCCACGGGCGCGGGTCCGCTTTGGGCGCGAGGTGCGCTTCATGCGCGATTTCACCGGCCACTTCATGGGGCGAGTCACGCTGGGCGACGGCGTCTTCTTCAACCGGTGTTGTCACGTCGTGGTGCAAGAGAGCCTGACGGTCGGGGACTATTCCCTGTTCGGCGAGGGTGTCTCGATCCACGACGATAACCACGTCATGGGGCGCGGTCGTGAGCCCATCGCCTCACGCGGGCTCATCACGCGGCCCGTCGTGATCGGCCGCAACGTGTGGGTGGGGGCCAGGGCTGTCATTCTTCCCGGCGTCCACATCGGGGACAACGCCATCGTTGGCGCTGGCGCCGTCGTCACGCGCGACGTGCCGCCCAACACCATCGTCGCGGGCGTCCCCGCACGAATTATAAAGGAGCTGTAAGCAATGGCCGACACACATGTGACCGTACACGCGCTCGACGTCATTCTAAAGCTGGAGGCCGAGCAACTGGCGACGGCGCTATCAAGCTATTTCGGATTGTCTATCCCGCGTATCGTGCGCGCCTACCCGACCGAGTTGCCCCAACTTACCCTGCGTACTGAGCGCCTCGACACCGTCTTTGAGCTTGACGACGACACCCTGCTGCACCTGGAGTACCAGAGTGAGTATCGGTCGGACGTCTTGCCGCGCTTTTTGTCCTATGATGTCGGTCTCTACCAGGAGCATCATCGGCGGATCCACACCGTTGTCATTTATGGCCCGGCGGTCGCGACGGCGCCGGCGTCCCTCGACCTTATCTCGATACACTACACGGTCGAAAACATATTCCTGGGACAGCGCGATGGGGACGAGGCGTACCGGCGCTTGGGTGAACAGGTGGCGCGCGGCGAAGCCCTGGACGAGAACGACCGGCTGGAACTTGTATTCTTACCTTTGATGGCGCATCATCGCTCATTTGAGGAGATCGTGACCGCGGCGTTGGAGTTGGCGCGCACGCTGCCGGAGGGACAACAACAGCGGGCTGTCGGCACGTTGCTGGCGTTGGCGTATCATTATATGGGACGGGAATCGTTCGATCGATTGGTGGAGGATCTCATGGCGACGAACGTGTTGGAGTCGGTGCTCGAGCGGAGCTTACGGCAGGGCTTGGAGCGAGGCATGGCACAGGGGTTGGAGCAAGGGCTGGAGCAGGGACGCGAGCAGGGGTTGGAGCAGGGCAGGGGGCAAGCGAGGCGCGACGACATATTGAAGGTCGTGTCCAGCCGTTTTGGCCCGCTGTCGGAGTCACTGGTCGCACGCATCAGCGCGATTTCCGAGCCAGCCCAGCTTGATACGCTGTTCGACCTCTCGCTGTCGGCTCCTACACTCGACGACTTTAGTCAGGTCCTTGATTTGTCATAACCTCTGACTCGATTTATAGGGCTACGCGTCGTCTTCGTTAGCGGCGTTGGCTTCGGCGCGGCGTTTGGAGAGATCGCTGGAGAGCTTCTGGACGACGCGCTGACCCTCGATGCGCGTGGATTTGCCCAGCGGATGGCGGAACGCGCGCATGAAGAAATCGTCGAGCTTCAGCAGCGCCTGCGCGTCCGAGATCTCAGCCCCTTCAAGCTCGGCGATGGACTTGGCTAGCCGCTTGAGTTTGTCCAGCATGTCGGCCGGGACAGCGTCGTACTCCGGCGGCGCGTCGTCGTCTGGCTGTCGCGGCGGGGACGGCGTGGTGTATGGCGTGACCGCGTCGAGTACGCGCGGCGCCGGCGTCTCAGTCGTCCCCGTGTCCTCGTCGTCGTCCATCTCCTCTCCACTGTTCTCGTCCCGGCCTAGGGATGGGCTCTCCGGCGAAAAGGCCGGGGGCGTCCGGGGGGCGAACTTTATGCCGCCCATGCCGCGTTGTAGTCCTGGTATCGCCGCTATATCGACAGGTTCGTCAGGCTCATCCTGCGTCGTAGACGCGGGCGATGCCCCGGCCGCTGTCGCCGCCCCGGACGGGCGCGCTTGCCGCGCCGATGGTAGCTCCCGCTCCCCAGTCTTGCCCTCGCCGGCGCCTCGATAGGGGACGTCTAACTCTTCTTGCACGGCGTGCTCAAGGCCGGTCATCTCGCGCAGGGCGCGCGCCTTCGCGCGCAATTCGGCCAGCGTGGTGAGGAAGGGCCGCCATGCGGCGGGCGCGGAGGCCGGTGACGCTTCTCCAACGGCGCCGAAATCGCCATCGCGGGTGCGCGCGATGGCCTGCACCACGGCAGTGTGCCCGTTGTCTTCACCCGGAGCCTGTACGACCCGCACCTCGACCGCGATCAGTCCCTCATCACGGGCTAGCGACAGGAATTCGTTGTAGGCGACCGCGTCGCTATCTGACGCTTCTGTATACATAATAGTGCTCTATCCTCCCGCGCGATTACTCTCCACATTTTACCATGGGGCCGGCGTCCTACCGACAAGATATAAGGGCGTGACGTCATGCGTCATAGAACCATGCCTGGGGTCATGTTATGATTGGCGGTAGTATGGACAAGAACACGGCGAACACCGCGCGCCTTACCCCTATGGAGAGCATCGTGAGGACAAGCCCCAACTACACGCGCTGGCTCTACGCGCTGGTCGTGTTGCTGACCATTATCGCCGGACTGTACCTGTCGGGTTGGATCTATGGCGCCCTGATAGCTGCCGGGGACATCCTCACGCTGTATTTCACAGCATGGCTGCTGCAATTCTTTTTCACACCCGTCGTCGACGCCATGGCGCGTCGTGGCGTCCCGCGCCTCGTCGGTGTCTCGTTTGTGTATATCGTCCTGACGCTGGTCATTGCCGCCGTGCTTATCTGGACGGTACCGGCCGCGTATGACCAGGGACGTTACGTCGTGAATCAGTTGAGCGAGGGGAAGACGTACGGCTTCATCTCCAACATCACGACCGGTATCGAAAAGTTCCTGATCGCGCACAATGTGCCGCCCAAGGATATCAGTACGTTTACCAGTGATTGGAGCGTTAACCTGAAAAAAGGAGCGCCAAACGCGGGTAAGCAACTGCAGAAGGTTATCCGCGCCTACGCCGATCCTAGTGTCCTGGCTAGCAGTACCCCTGCATTCTTCGACTTTATCAACACGGTGCAGGGCCTGCTCATCAATTTTGTGCTGGTGCTGATCCTGGCCTTTTATATGACACTGGACGGACACAAGCTGGTGCGCCGCGCCCTGTCCTATTTCCCGCCGTCCGTTAGTGAGATCATGCAGAGTGTGCATCTCATCATCAATCGTAAGTTTGGCGGTTACCTGCGTGGACAAATCATCCTGGCGGCGAGTTACGGCGCCTTGACCTATATTATCGGTATCGGCTTTGGATTACAGTACGCTGTGTTAATTGCTGTCCTCGCGGCGGTCATGATGCTCATCCCCTATGTCGGGGCTATCGCGGCCGTCGCGTTTCCGATGGCTGGTTATGTGCTGACCTACGTCACGGCCCCGGTGTTCCCGGTCGGCAGCCTCGTGCTGCTGTTTGCCTTCCTATTCGTGGCGCAGCATATCGTGCTCAACCTGCTGGCGCCGCGCGTCATGAGCAGCGCCGTGGGTATGCACCCCATCTTGGTCATCCTCGGGCTGCTGCTTGGTACCAAGATAGCCGGGCTGTGGGGCGCTATCTTCGGTGTGCCTGTTTTCGGCGTGCTTCTGGACACGGTGGATCTCATCTACCGCCGCGTGATGGACCGGCGCTACGGCTTCCAGCCACCCCCCACGGAGAACATCGACAAAGCTGATGATACCGACCCGCTGCACCGTCCGCCTGCTGCTATGGGAGGGCAAACGAGGGGCGAATCGACGGCGGAAGAAGCCGCGCGCGACGCCCGGCAGGAACCCGCCGCGCTGCCGCGGGTGAGCGCGTCGCGCCCTGGTCGATAGTCGATAGTCGTTAGTTGATAGTAGCTCTTTTGACTATCGACTACGACTCGACAGTCATCTCATCCACGACATCGACGACGCCGGGGATGCGCGAGGCGATCTCGGCGGCGAGGTCGGTGTCGTCTAAGCTCTGGACGCGGCCACGCAGGTAGACGACGCCGTCGACCGTGTAGACATGCAGGTTGAGAGTGGTCGTCGCCGCGTCGGTTCCCAAGAGATCGCGCACGCGTTCGGTGATCTCATCATCGCCCGGTGTCCCGGCGCGCTCCTCGGCCCCCTCGCTCGTCCCGGCGAAGCCCTGCGCTACCTCGATTGTGTCGCGTCCACCTGGTACGACCGGTGGATCAGTCGGCGCGATGTAGGGTTCGGCATAGTCCGCGGCGACCAGGGGGTCGTCCGTGACGTCGGTCCTGTCATCGGAGCCTTCCAGGCCGAGCGCGCCTGTATCCTCCTCGTCGATGCCGGCGCGGCTTGCATGCAGGGGGTCTCGCGAATTGTCGTAATCGACCATTAGTAGCTCTCCTCGTCGTTATCGTTTGGGCCGTGGGCTGGGTAGGCGTCCGACGATTGGCCCCGGCACTGCTGATCGGACGTTGTCTCATGGTAGCCACCCATACAGGATTTGGCGCACGGCTGCATGCATAGTTAAGGACGCCTGTAGTGGATGTAGTAGCACGTCGCGTTCCAGAGGGGCCGCGTTGTTTGTGATAGGGTTACCTGTAATCCCCGAACGCAAAGATCACATCCCGTGCTTCCACAATGCCGAAAGCATTCGGCGAAAGGCTTTCATGCCGGAGCGCAGAATATAAACGGCGCTTCCGCTACCATCGTGGTCCGCTTCGCTATGCCCACTACCCTCTCCGCGTGATCGGTGGTCAACGTACGGGACGCATGGCGGCGGACACCGGGAGCCATCGATGATCTTGGCGCAGTGAATAGTTATGCAACAGCGTCGCGACGGAGTAGGTGGCCCATTGTCTGCGCTTGGTCTATTCTCAGGCAGCCTTTATCATGTCTACGCGGGAGGTAAGCGCCGATAGCTCGCGCATTGTACAAGCAGCTAACCTGATAGGTTAATCATGACCACTAGTGGGTCACGCCCCATTTAACTGGGATTGATGCGTAGCGGCCCATCGCGGCTGCTACCCGCCCTGTGACGCCCGTTGACTAGCCGGGGGTGGC
>JAABUZ0100010771.1_pt1 | contig 10095 bp, 9 predicted proteins | sample 5562091 | NCBI WGS metagenome assembly JAABUZ01 (sample SAMN12813069, study PRJNA571459) | rock metagenome | isolation source: Antarctica rocks | place: Antarctica: Victoria Land, Linnaeus Terrace sud | collected 2015-12-21 | reverse complement strand
AATTCCCCGAAGGGCTAAAACGGACGAATAAGCGCCAATTCATCGCCCTCCTTCCACGTCGCTTATAGCCCGCGTTGGGGTCGTGGCCCGAATAAGCGGAGGGCTGCCAGAATTTGCCAGCGGTATCAAGTCATCGGGAGAGCCACTCTTCATCCGCCTGGTGCGGGCCGTGGCGCGTCGTCACCGATGCGGGGCGGTTTAGGAACATGCGCGCAGGGCGGGGGTGCCCGCCCACGCGGGCGGCCCTACCTCCTTCCCGCAGAGGACATCCTTCACGGGAATGCCCATTGGGTGCGCACTCGCCGCGTGTACCAGACGCAGGCGGCTTGCCCCGATGTCAACGCCATAGTCCAGCAGCGCGCGGCGGCATCTATAGAATGTGGGCCGCGAATACAGCGTCCGCACGTTGCGGCCCGCATGCCACGAGTCGTAGACGGGGATCAACCTCGCCGGCAATTGGGCGAGCACGTCGTCACTCACCTGCATCCTGTCCTCCATCTCCACGACCGATAGACGCTCATCGAGGATGCGCCGCGCTACCACCGGCTCGTCCCACGCGGCGGCGCGAGCAAGTCGTCGCTCCTTGAGGGCACGCCGGCGTAGCACAACTTCGACGCGCAGCAGCCCGGCCGCGTACGCCTCGATGTCCGTGCGGCGGTGCAGCGTCCTCGGCAGCGGGTTCGCCCGCAGTTCGCCCCCTTTGCCGTAGTACTTGTGCGCGATCCGACGGGACTTCTTGCCCACGTACACCGTCGCGCCATGCGTGCTACGATCCACTCCGACCACTTGATGGCGCGTGTGCGCCACCGCTCCTACGACCTGTAGCCACTGTTGCACGCGCTCATGAGAGCCTAGATCGTAGAGGCGCACCACATCGACACGCTCTAGCTCAACCTGTCCCGCGTCCCACGCGTGCCGGTCGCTCTCGTGGACATCGACACAGAGAGCGTCGGCTACTCTTCCAAAGACCTCGCCACAGAGCCCCACGAGGTTATCGCCGCTCCACACGTTATGCCCCTGCATGAAGCGCGGATAGCTGCCCGCCACATAGAGAGTGGAGCCACGCCGTCGAACATGGAGCGTGGCCCCATAGGCGCCCGCCACGCGTTCGTCGCAATGCCACTCATCATCATCCCGCAGCATAGTCAGCGGCATGCGGGCCGCGATCGTATCGAACACTCGCCCTCCCTGATGTGTCAAATAGTGAGACACGCGCGCAGTATCACTAGGCGTCACGCCTCTGCGTCACTTCGGCGCGCCCGGTTCATTCGGCCAGGGTTGCAGGCCAAGGAGCCAACTGAAAGCGAGGCGCCGACGCCGGCGAGCTTCGTCTTGAGTGAGCGCGGGCGAGTGGCGATACTCGACCCTGGGGGGCCGCGTCGTCGCGGGTGTATAGGGTCGCGTACTCACGACGCGCCGCTCGCTTTCGCATCGGCATCGTCCAAGGCCCGCTCTAGCGAGGCGCGACGCTCAGGGGAGATCGGGCAGCGTAGCGTTTCGTATTTTGCCAAGGCCGCCTCTGTCAATCCTGCGGCCATTGCGAGCGCGTTCTGCGATAGTCCCAAAGCGTGCCGACGTTGGACTAACTGCCCTACCAAATCTGGGTCGAGAAGGTGTAACCGTACCGGCATCGTCTACTCCTTTCCTGTGTTAACGTGGGCTGCATGTGCAGCCCCTACGCTCACTGTAGACGGTGCTTATGCTGCTGCGTAAGATAGTTGTTCCTTAATCTTCCCTCGACTAAGGTTAGCTAAAACCCTCGTTGGATTAGTTGGCCTCAGCTAATCCGCTTCCTTCTTTAGCTGGGTTATCCGGGGGGGTGACAAAGGTCATCAAAATCACATGCCGTCCATCCGGTGTATGCACCTCGAAAGAGTCCTCGGCCCTCCGTTTAGCGCAACCGAGTAGCGCATCGAGTGACTCGTATTCACCCTGCATCTCCGAGTGCAGCCAGGCGCGGGCATCGCGCAGCCTCTGTTCTATGGCGCTCCGCGACGGGGGTTGCGCCCATCCCTTGATAGGTACAACCCCGGCCGCCACGGCGTCTACAAACCGGCTGGTTGGCTGTCGCTGGACCCGGTGATGGTCGAACCACTTCGAGTAGAGATCAACGTGCTCTGCGTACTCGATACTGGTGCCGGGTTTACTGCTGGATGTTCGCGGATTGGGCAAATGCTGCTTGATTTGCCCTGATTGCCAGGCACGTCGTGCCGATGCAAGGTACTCGTCTAGGGACGCGCCTGGACGCATCCGATGGGTCACTTCTACGAACGTCTCGCTCACAGGAAATGGTCGCTTAGCATCACGCCACTCGCGCACGCTCATTGTGCCGCTGTACCCGAGATCAGAGAAGAGAGGGGTACTCTCGTACTGTTCCATCAGTGAATCTATCTTGTGCAGCACAGCCTCAACCATAATCCTCGTCGGTGGGGTCGGCGGATGGCTTTCGATGTCGGCCACTGTGGCGATTACGTCGTCCCATGTCCAGCCCTTGCTCACGGCACACTGTAGTAAAACATCGAGGTGATATTGACCGAAGCTAGGCACAAGGGGCCAAGTAGGCGCGTGCCGGTGCAGAAACCAATAGGCCGCGACCGTCGCGATCCATGCCTGACGATAGGGGCCTGCCTCCCCAAGTAGTCCTGGTGCCGGAGAGCGCGCCGCATTGCCGGCGGCGAGTAGGTCGCCCGGCAGTTCCGGGTGTCGACCCAAAGCAATCAGACACTTCGTGAGGCGCGATTGTGGTAGGGTTTGGTCAGGCATTGCTCGTTACCCCCGTGCGGTGACTAGGGGGTGCTACCTCGCTGCTAACCGGGCTGGCACCCCTGCTGCTTCTTACCCCTAAATGCTAGCGCGCCGTACTGTGCAGGGCAAAGGGCTTGTGCATGGAGTAATCGTGTCAAGGTCAAGGCGGCATTGTGCCTAAGACGTGGTGGAAGCGGCGACGGCGCGGGCGCACGCGGTGCGAGAGTCCTAACAGGCTCGTGGCGCTGCTCGATGTCAAGGCCGTTTCCACGCACCAACTACGTTAGAAGTGAATTGACATCTGCACCGATAAGGTGTGGCTGCGCGCCAGGCATGCGAGGTGGCGCGGTTGACCACAGCAAGTCGACCTCCGAGGGAGTAAGCCCGTAGGCTACGTTGATGAGATCAGCGATGCGGCCCTCAAGAGTTCCTGCCTCGGCATGACGTTGACGGATTGCTGTCGCTTGCTCTAGGTACCCAACCCGCAGGTCTTTGAGTGCCGCCGGGGTTAAGGAGCCAACACGTTTAGGGCGTCGCTTGCGCACTTCATTGACAAAGGCATCAGCCTCGAGCCGAGCGAATGCTTCCAGTCGTGTACCCGGTGTGTTCACGTCGAACTCCGTACGCAGCCAGTCCAGGGTAACGTCTCGCGCTTCCCCGTTTGCCCGCGCGATCGAGATTAGCCGTGCGACCGCCGGCTCGACTTCGGCACGTATCTCATCCGTTGGCGGCGCTATAGGCACTGTCTCTACGAAGGAATAGATGAGCCGTAAAGCTTCGTCCTTTCCATGCATAGCTTCACGCCACATATACGACCACAGCAATGGCGAGTTTACGGCCGCCAACACATACAGGTCTACCGTCGGCCATACGTAAGCTGTATTCAACAAATATGTTGGCTCAGCCGTGAAGGCGAATTGTGGCTGCCAGGTGATGTCTGTATGGATGATTTTGGGCTGCTCGAAAACAGCGTAATAGGCGCATGAGCGAAGTTCCCACCAATGCCGCCCTTTGTCCTGGCGTACACGCAGCTTATCCTCAAGCGGCTTGAGATGGTGATAGAGCGAGGGGTAAACTTGCTCGAACAGGTGCTCGGCTTCTGCCTCCGGCTTGCCGCTCCACGGCCATTTGTGATCGCCACTCGACTTGAGGAGAATCATCCACAAGCCTTGCCACTCGGGTGCCCATCGCTTGACATCCTGGCCGCGCAAGTAGGGCTTGATAATCTCGGCTGAGCGCGGGTCCGCGCCGACGATCCGCTCCTTCGTCGGCGTGTCAATGAGGAACGCCTCGTTGAGCCCAGTCTTGATGCCATAGTACGGCTTGACGCCGACAAACTCAGTCAGCGGCACACCGACGCGGCGGATCTTTTCCAGCAAGTCGTCGACCGACGATGACTCCAAACTCCAAGCCCTGCTGGTGAAGCGGCTCTGCGGCACGAGGTGGCTGTGCGTGCGGATGTAGGTGCCTAGTTCGATCGTGCTCAACTCCTCGCGTGGGACCGCCGTCACTGCGACCTGACGCGCGCCGTAGTCCGTGGTGTCTGACCGGGGACGCTCCAGCACCACAATGCAAGGGAACACGTCGGCGTCGGCGAAGATTGGCGCGTGGCCAAAGTCGACTATGCTCTCCAGCGCACCCTGTGCGGCGAAGTAGGCGCGCAACTTCTCGCCGTATCCTGCACGCATCCACTTGTTTGTCACGATATAGGACATGCGGCCGCCTGCATGTGTCAGCTCTAGGCCGCGCTGGTAGAAGTACACGTACAGGTCAGCCACGCCGTCGTATGTTTCAGCGTATGCATGCTGAAAATAGGGCTTGTAGGGCGCGAGCGTCTCTTGACGCACATAAGGCGGATTACCAATAATGGCGTCAAAGCCTCCTCCTTCACCCTTTGGCTTACCACTCTGATTGAAAAAGACTTCGGGAAACTCAAGGTCCCAGTAGAAGAACCGGCGCTCGTCTGCAATAGCATGTGACTCAGACAGGATACGATCCAATTCCGCGCGAAGTTTAGGGGGTGGCCCAATCGGGCTGCGGCCCGCCGCATAGTCAGTTAGTGCAGGCCATAGTGTCGGACGCTCAATGGTAAGGCCGAATTGGGTTGACGTTTCAAGGTCAGCGAGCGTGCCATACTTACCAATGAGGTCCCTCCGCAGCGCCGCATATACCTTCTCCTGCTCCTTAACATCGGCGACAGTTAGTGCCGGATTGCTCTCGATACGGGCCATGGAATCGACAGCCTTGCCTATTTGTTGTTGGAAAAGGTCATCGCTAAAAAAGGTGAGTTGTCCCGCCGTTATGGCCCGCTGCGTTTTCCTGCTCGCTGCTGTCCGTTTTGAGGACGAGGCATTCGTCGGGCTATGCCTCAACTCACTGATACGGGCTCCTACGAGCGTGTTACCTGTCCTTAAGTGGTGGTCGAGGAACGATAGCGGGCGATCTTTTGCTACCGTATTTAGCCATAAGGAGAGCTTGGCAAGGTCCACAGCAAGCGGGTTCAGGTCGACGCCGTAGATGCACGACTGTGCTACGCGCCGCCGCCAGTAAGCCAGGTCCGCCTCGCCGCCGCTCTCACTCTCCTGTGCCCCGAGCGACACGAGGAAGCGAGCAATATAGGCAGTTGCTTCGACAAGGAAGTGCCCACTACCCATGGCTGTGTCAAGCACGTTGATGGCGAGCACCCGAGCGATCTTGTCGGCATCGCTCTCCACCCCCTCAACCGTTGCATGAAGGAGCGGCCTCAGCGTCACGTCAACCATGTACTTTACGATGTAGTCGGGTGTATAGTAGCTGCCCGTGGCGTGCCGCTCGCCCTTATCGTTGAGAAGCACGACTGTCCACCCTTCCTCAGAGTCGTCAGGCAGCAAGCGATACTCCAGCAAGCCCTCGTAAATCGTGCCGAGATGGCGCTCGGCTAGATCGCGGTAGTCGACGAACTGTTTGCTGACGCGCGTGAGCTTGTCGATAGCCTGTTGCAGGTGGGCATCACCGACAACGTAGCGCACGAGGAACGGGTGCCGCTCCGGGTCGAAGAGGCCGCCGTTGAAGGTGGCGACTTTGAGTGGCGGACTCCCCGCGTCAATGATGCCGAAAAGATCCGTGAGCGTTGGCCAGAGTCGGGCGCTGGTCGCCAACAGTAGCCTGCCTGCATCTAGATTTCGCGCGATGCCTTCTTTCATTGCCTGTAAGCTGTAGGTGTCGCGGTACTGTTCGCTCTCTCGAACCGGCAATAGGTCGCGTGCCTCGGCATAGAGAATGAAGAGTAAGCGATACAACACGATCAGTGCATTGTCGTATATCTCTTTGAGCGTCGCTTCATCGTGCGTGAGGTCATTCCCTTTATAATCAAGGAAGCCTTGTGCCAGGTGGCGTAGCGCATCGTACACCTGCCACTTGACGGTATCGCCAATCGCTTGAGCGGAGGTGACGCTCGCTTGGAGAAAGCTGGCTAAGCTGAGCGGACCCGACTCGAAGGCTTGGCGCCGGAAGAAAGCGTAGAAGTATAGGAGGTTGTCTGCATTGCTACTGTCTAAAAGGGCCGGCAGATCAACCTCGTAATAGCGGTCAAGTTTGTGGGCGGTGTCCTTATGGTAGAGTCGCCATAGCCGCCCGTTCGTCAAGATGCCCCATTCGACGCCACTTTGCTGTACGTAGAAGGCAATTTGGTACGACGGATTCTTGTTCGAGAGGGTATCGCCACCCTTACCATGATGCGGTTGCACTTTGTCGAGAGGCCGATCCCATGCCTTGGCGTCACCGACAGCGAAAGCACTACCGCGTAAGAGCACATCGGTAAGGGTTTTGTTCTTGTTCGCGGCAAGTGTACCCACGTCCTGATAGAGCACGTAATCGGGGCGCTTTGTACCATCCGCTGTTGCTAGCGGAGCTTGTACCTCGAAGTTGTGGCCAAGTATCCTAAGCACTGGCCTGACGACATTCTCTTCGAGTTGAGCCTCGTTGTCACTAGGGATGTAAGCGCCGTAGACGCCTTTGATCTTGTTCACGACCGGCTCCGCTGCGGTTGCCAACTCCAGCCAGTCCTGCCGTTGCGGTAACGTGACGTTAAGGTAATGGTCAGAAAACAGCTGTCGGTTATTGTGCATTGGGGCTGCGAGAGTAGCTTGTGCAGGTGTGGCCATGGAGACAGTCCATTCTCATCTCTATATCTACGAACATTACTACCACAGTAACGCATATCTTGCGGCTGTGCCAAATGCACCTACAACACTGCTTTTCTCAAGGATTACATATGTGCCTGATGTGCCAGCACCATCAAACGCCTACTGACAGCGTACGTATTAGCAAGGATATAGCACTTGTACTATCCTGATGAAGACGGTGATGAGGCTTGTGCACGGCGCTTGCCCCACGTTTGCAGCCATAACGCCATCTCCTCCCCGGCGGCACGCTCGACGCATTCTTCGCGCCCCGGCCACCTCTCGCGCCACAGGCACCCCCTACGCGCTTCTCCGCGCCCACACGCCTCCTGTGAACACGACAACGAGAGGGGATACACACGACCATGCACACTGATATCGCTCCTCTGCACGCCCTGGACGCCCTCCTTGCCCATGAGCCTGACGACCCGGAGTGCTGGCTCTCTGCCGAGGAGGCGCACACGCTCGTGCATCAAGCACTAGTCAAACGCGACCAGCGACGGCGCGTCAGCCCCACTCTTGAAGCCGAGGTACTACACACCCGGCTCGACCTCGCCTATCGCCAGGCGGGCGGCTACGTCGGCATGCAGCGCGGCCGGCAGTTCTACCACGAGCACGGTCTGCGGCAGGCGGTGCGGCACCTCAGCAGTGCCTGAGCCCGATCGGTCGTCTGGCTGTCAGGTGTGGGCTTGGTCGAGTGGCCTTGCTGCCACGCGTCACCGCCACGGCAGCCTATAGGGTGACGGGGACCCCTCCTAGCGTGGTGCGTGCTGGTGGCATGCTTGGCGTGCGTGATGTGGACGTGAGCGGCGAAGGTGCCGCCGAGCGCCGTCAAGATGAGGGTGGCGAGCACTTCGCCCGCTACGTGATGACCGAAGGGAGCGGGAATTGGGGCACAGATATTGTCTTTTCATCGATTTTGTTAACAACATCCATGGCCCATTCGTCGATGTCTTGATCCGCTACCACAGTAGCTCCCACCCCTGCAAACATTCGCTCGGATTCAGCAAACATATCCTGTGTCGTTTCGGTTGACCGGGCAATGATGGCTAGAGGCGTGTGCAGGTCAATCTTCCTAACATCATCCACCGCCCATAGAGCTAATTTCCTATCGGTATTTACATTGACGCTGTTGAACGACAAGCCCTGTGCGGCTAGTAGAACGTGACCGTTCTTCACAACCAAATCGAAACTATGATGGTCGAGCGAGCCATCCACACGATCCGGCTTGGGGAAGATAGCCTCGGCCTTAGCCCCGAAGCGGCGTTGAAGTGCTGTTTTGACACTCGTGGTGGCATGTGCCACTAACGCGCGACGGCTCGCGTATCTGCGTTTGGATTGAGCTGAGCTGCTGTTCTCCCACAGGAAACGGTGGCTCATCTCCATGAGTAAATCGCCTGGCTCTCTAAGGGAAGCGCGTGGCGGTGTGATCTGAATACTGTTAGTCCACTCGCCTGCCATGGCACGCAACGACTCGATAGTCCATGTCATTGGATGAGGAGCATCAGGGAACAGCATCAGCGGCTGCGTCACTTCGCTCGTCACGCGGCGAGCAAAATCCTGCAAAAAGTCTATCCTCTCATGCCCAAATTGGCGAACTCGTTGCCAGCGCCGCGTGAAGTAGACTTTCACCCCCTCCTCACCGAGCACAATTACCCCGATGTTGACCCGCTCATCAGCGACAGGATCGGGGACGTATTGTATGATCGAGTAGTAGGAAACCATCTAGATCACCCCTTGTATGCGCTTGTCGGCCACAATTAGAACCTCTGTCCGTCTCTTTATAAGATAGTCTACAACGACAATGCGATCAGGGATAGTAAACCCCCACCCCTCCGGCGGCGATGCGACTGCCATTTCGATTTGCTCCACAGTAATGGTGTCTAATGCCTGTCGCGCCCGATCAAGTTCGGGTGGCGTAAGGGCACACGCATCAAAGAAGGGGTCGAGAGAGGTGATTGCTGTGCTGGCTGCGAGTTGGAGAGAAGATGCGGTCCAGTTTGGGGCGCCGGGGAAGAAATGACCGTGGTCGACAGAATACACTGTGTTGGTATCTTTGGTGTAAATGAACTGATGATCGTCCGCTCCGACCCAAGTGTAGAGCAGGGCTAGTAGAGCGAAACGTAGACGATTAGATGCCTCGCCTGTATACACAAGTGCTTCACGCTCAGTGCAGTTTGGCACACACCTAGACCCGTGAGTAGGACCTGGGGTAAAGTGCGTCAACTCGGATTGGCTGTTGATCAGGTCGGCCGGCACATCAACATAAGCGATTGTTCCGGTAGGAGCGCCTAAGAGTGCGCCTAATCGTCCTACAATGTGCTCGGTGACTACAACACGGGGACTGTGAGCATTGACAAGCCGATCTTTGACGATATAGTCGTGACCGTCATCGCAATGAAGTTGAGCAGGCTTACTATCAGTCTTGAAGATCCGGATGAAGTCGACCGCTTTAACCGGCGCCTCGCCTGTACCAACATTAACAGCCGCTGTTAGGCGTTCAGCAAGAGCGGGACTAGGATTTCCTCCAGCCATAGCACATCCTCACCGCTATGTGGATACAGAGAGGATATACGGACTGGCCCAGTGATAGACTGGGAACGCATCCGAAACCTCTTATTCGTGGCGGATGTCATGCCGGGGGTGTTAGTCGCGCCGCCCGGCTTTAACTTGCTGTAGTGTACCGCCACTCGTGATGTGCCGCTCCAAGATTATCAACTGATTGTTTGGCATAGAGGGCTGGGCCACCGCCTAATGCCTCACGTCAGCATGGTCAGATCCGTGTACTATCTCTTAACGCTAAAGCCCCCCATCACGGCAATACCCTCTACCGCGCGGTTGTCAGATGAACGCTCACCCTGAATGGGATGGTGTGATTGCGGGCCGTCCATCGTGATGAGCCACCGATGTTCTGCATAGAACGATAGGTAAAGGATCACCTCTTCACTGTTAGAGGAATACAAATCCTGAACGGGATAGGTGTATTGCAGCTACCATGTGTTCGTGCGCTATACGCCGCCCGGCGGCGAGCCGGCGACGGCGTGGCGCTACGGCGTGGCGGTTGCCCCCTACGAAGCGGGCCGGCGCACGGCCGCGCACAGGGCCGGGGCGGCCATCCCGCGTACGCTCGCCAAGCTGCTCGGTGGGCTGCCCGTCTCCGTCATGTGCATCGGCGAGGGCGCAACGCTCG
>JAABUZ0100010769.1_pt1 | contig 10095 bp, 10 predicted proteins | sample 5562091 | NCBI WGS metagenome assembly JAABUZ01 (sample SAMN12813069, study PRJNA571459) | rock metagenome | isolation source: Antarctica rocks | place: Antarctica: Victoria Land, Linnaeus Terrace sud | collected 2015-12-21 | reverse complement strand
GCTATGCCGCTATGCACATAAATAGCAATCTTGTGCTATAGTTAAGGCGGCAGCTTGCCAAAGGGGGAACCCCTCTGGACACCCCCAATGATGGAACGGTAGTAAATGGAATCGCCGAAACGCACAATTAGGTTCGCCCTACAGCTAACTCAAGAAGAGCGATCGCAGCTAGAACAAAAGGCAACTGAAGCCGGAATTAATGCCAGTGAGTATCTGAGAGCGGCGGCATTTAAGCAGCAACTACCGCAAAGAACCACAGAGATCGCCGTAGACAGCTATAGGGAACTGGCACGAATAGGCAGCAACATTAACCAGATGGCTCGCGGCGTGAATACAGCAGTGAAGATGGGACTGCCAGTAAATATCAACATTGATGAATTAGAAAATCTCAGACAACTACTATGGCAGGTGCATTTGGAGGTGAGGGGAATTGATTGGGAACATTACTAAAGGACGCGACTTTAGCGGGGCGTTGAACTATCTATTAAATAAGGAGAAGGCAGAACTGATCGGCGGTAACATGATTGGGGTAACACCGCAGGAGTTGGCGACCGAATTTAGCATCACCGAAGAACTGAACGACAAGGTTGAGCGCCCAGTGTACCACGCTTCTTTGAGTCTGCCTCCAGGTCAAAGGTTGAGTGACGAGCAGTGGAATGAAATGGCGGTGATTTATTTGTCGCGGATGGGATTCACCGACAATCAATACATCGTGGTGCGGCACACAGATACAGACCACGACCACATCCACATGCTAGCCAGTCGGGTGAGACTAGATGGAAGATTAGTACATGATGGATGGGATTATCAGCGCAGTCAAAAGATGCTGCGAGAGCTAGAGTTGCAGTACAACTTGGAACCAGTGCAATCAAGTTGGGAAGTGGAGCGCCGCCCCCTAACTAAGGGGCAGTATGAGAAACGTCGGCGGGAACTAGCCCAAGGAATTGAACCCGAACCATCAGCCAAGGAGCAGATAATCATTGCGGTAGATAGGGTCATGGCTGACTGTAGTGGAGTGGAACAGTTAAGCGCTCAACTGGATGCGATGGGAATAGAGATCCGGTTAAGGAGGAAACGCGACGGCAGGATCAATGGGATCTCATACCGCTACCAGTCTGTGAGTGTGACAGGTTACAACCTGGGGCAAGGGTACACTTGGGCAGCGATCGGCTCACGCCTGGAGCGGAATCACAAAAGGCAACAACAAGAGTCAGCCGCCCGAATAGAAGCCGAACGACTGGAGCGAGTGCGTCAACAGGAAGAGGAACAGCTAAGACGACGAGAGTCAGCCGCCCGCCTGAAAGTCCAACAGGAAGAGCAACAGCGATCGCAGGAGCAACAACATTTAGACGAGTCAGCAGCCAAGCGGTCAGAAATTAAGGCAGTCCCCCCGCAACCAACGCCAGAAGAGATATTAGAGTTAAAGCAAATGGTAGATTCCTACTTCCAGGCAGCACCCCTCTGAACTAACAACAGCAGCCGAGCGGCAGCGCTACTGGAGCCAAAAAGTAGATCTCCTGTACCGAGAGCTGAAAGCCTTAACCGAACAGCTTGAGGCAGCTTCCTTCTGGCAAAGACTACAACCACAACACAAACGCGGAGTGTCTAAGCTTCAAGGCTTAACCACCGAATCAAAGCAAGCTGATGCTCAAATGAAAAAAGCCGAAAAGCTGGAATCAGAGCGGCAACAAATACGTCAGCGATACAGGGAGTGGGAACAGTCGCCCCAAACTCAAAAAATGCGTCAGCACCAGGACTATCTACTTTCGCCCCAAGGTCAAGAATTAGTTGCTATGGGAGTGGAACTGGAAAGACAGCGGCAGATGGAACGAACTAGGGAACAGGAACGGAAGCGGCAGATGGAACATACCCTCTATAAACTACAGCAGTGGTACAAAGCTGCCCAATCCCTCAACCGTTCATCCTCATACCTGAACCGGATTAGGGAAATCACACAGGGATTTACTGCTGGCACACCCCTACCGGAGCAAGCCACAACAGCAATGAGCGTTGACTTGAAGGAACAATTGGAGCATCGCCAGTCAACAGAAATTGAACAACAGCGCCCAAGCCGCGACTGGGATTTGAGCCGATAGTTAGCTAGATGAATAGTTATCATAAACCTGATATCAACTTTGGTCAAGCTGAGGTATTCTTGATATCAGGTATTGCAATTAACTTGATATCAGGTTATCCTAAATCCATATAGTTGATATCAGGTTTAGGGGATGAACAGTTTTGCTAAGGGTGGAAGGGGCAAGAAAGCCCCGTATAAGAGCCAAATGTATCGGATTCCCCTACCAATCAAGCCAGTGGTGGAGAAGTTGGCATCTGGCTATAGACTGCTGGTTGAAGGAGCGCTAGACCCACAGGGAAGGGAACTTTTGAAGCAAGTAGAGGACGCGATTGCCGCTTCTACATACCCAAGTGATAAACTTGATATCAAGAATAGTCCCACTTATAAACTTGAGATCAAGAATGAAGGGGATGATAGTGAGGATGAGGAGGAAGAGGAACTAGAGGAAACTGAAGATTTAGAGCAGGTCATCCGCGAGCAGGCAGATAAGCTTCAGGAGTTGATAGTTGACCGTAGGATGCTGGAGCGTGAGAAGCAAGCGCTAGAGACCGAGCGCGATCACCTGGACCAAGAGCTTGACCAACTGCACTTCAGAGTAGGCGCTCTGACTGAAGAATTAGCCAACTGTCAACAGCCAAGCCAAACGCGAACAATTGTTCAAAAAGAGGCTCTAGCCCTACTCCAAAGCGCAATTACTCCTAAAAGTCAAGGAGGAAGCTACGCAGCGAACAATGCCACTGGCTTAAAGAAACTGGTGGAGCAGGCGCTCTCACTATTAGAGGGAAAGCGATCGTGATCCCTGATCGCGTTGGGGAGAGCGATCAGGAGTCAAACTGTTGATTGTTCGGTGAACAATCTAACTTGGTCCAGTGAACAGATCGGATTCGGTGTTTAGTGAACATGGCGACGATGTTCGGTGAACAGGTAGAGGTTGAACATGGTAGAGCCAGAAATTGACCTGTAACCTGTAGCTCCATCTCCCCCAAACAAATGGCTTGACTACTAATGACAACCACTTCCAACTAGCTTCAACTTAACGAGATCATCAGTGTTCTAGCTACTGTCAATACAAGATTAAGCTAGGTAATCATGCTTTGGCTAAATGGATCACCCCATCAACGTGGCTATGACAGCTCAAGCGCCGGATCTTATCTGGCTCCATTCCCTGCTCTAGAAGCCGTCGTACAAAACTGTAGCGAAAGGAATTGGGACTGATGCCCCGCCCTCTCAGCCTTGCTTTAGCTACAGCATTCCTTAACGCAACTACTCCAGCTTCAAAACAAATTGGTTGACCTGGATTAACCTTGCTTTCAAACAACCAAGTTTCACAATAGTTGGGTAAAATCGTATCAGCCAAAATTTCTCTTAACTGAGGATGAATAGGAATTGCTACGCGATTTCGCTGATAGTGCGCTCTAGTTTTAATTATTAATTTAGGTAGTGCTTCACCGTCACTATAAACATCCTTGATTCTTATGTTCAAAAGGATGCACCATTGTTGCCCAGTCCAATAACTTAAATCAATTAAAAGCTGGTAGCGACTATTAGTTAGATGCTCTCTAATTGCTTGATAGTCTTGAGGAGCGATGTAGTCGTGTCGCATTCTAATGTGAAGAGAGCATCCTGCAACCCGCCTGACGCAGACGGTATGTAATACCTTTAGCTTAACACATTCTTGTAGCACTTGTCGAGCTTTACACATGATATCAATGGGTTAAAAAGGCAGTGGAGAAAGTGCTACAACCAAGCGCTCTAAAACAGTTCTAACAACACTCTAAGGTTTTGCGGCAATTGCCGCTAAGTCTAACAACGTCCTAACGCAATTGTCAATTTACTTAAAGTAACTTGCTTCAAAGTTGCGTTTTGTTTCAGTGTAGTAGCTACTGCTTAAATAGGGAAGATAGGGGAGAATTCACTGTTAAGTCCACCTTTGTAGAAACTACTTGATTATGGTTAAGACCACGCTTTGTTCTTGTGGTAGCAGTTCTAAAATTCTTGCAGAAGAAAGCTCAAATCCTGGTTTCTTTGCTGTTAGATGTCGGAAGTGTAGAGCATGGCTACACTGGATTGGCGAATACGATCTAGAGATTTTAATTGGCAAAGACGGGGAAAAGCTTTGATTTTCTCTGCCAGACGATTTACTATTTATTCATTCCCTAGATCGCGGGACGCGCTATTCTGCTTTCTAGGCATATTCTGTAAACAGAGGCTGTTTAGTGGTTCTTCGGCTAGATGCCAGCAACAAAGTAGCGCTTGCTCGTAGCGACGGCAGATGAAACTTGCAGCGCCCCACCCTGGGTAGATTCGTTATTTATTAGCGGCTAATATTTTGTTTTCACGCGCGGTCGTTTGGGTCCACCCTCTTTTTCAAAAGAGGTCAGATCCTGCCATCTAGCGTGATGATTATCTAGTACACACAGCAAAAAGCTGAGCGAATCTTGGCAGGTGAACTCAGCTTTTTGCTCAATTACATTCCGTGTCGGACGCGGACACAATTTGATGATAGCAAAAATTGATTCTCCAATAGAGCTAGAACTATCTCATTCCCACCTTGACCGCTCAGCAGATTTAAACGCCTTTCACACTGCGGATCTAAAGGATCGTTCTTGGTTTCCCCATACATGGGAGATATTCTTCGTGAATTTCAAACTCTCGCCCTGCGCTCGGCTTCTGTATGAGTGGTTTCGCCTCAAGTCTCCTCCAGGTGTAATGTTCAAAGCGCGCTTGCAGGATTTTCAAGCTTTGATGAAGGAGCACGACACGCGTCGCGACAAACCCTACAGTATGAGGCAGATCCGTAGAGCGGTAAGTGAGCTTCAGGAACTAGAGCTAATTGACATCAAGCATGACGAGATGCATCTCTCCACCCGTGAAGTCGGTAAACTTCAACCACAAAACACCTCTAGAAAGTCAGCTCCAAAAGAGAAGACATTAATTTCCAAGCCAGGACATTACTGTCAAGACCAGGACATTAATGTCCAACCTCAGACATTAATGTCCAACCAAGAGGCTGAAAGCATTGGTAAATCGTCACTTTCTGGCTCTCTAGATCTTAATGATCTTAATGATCTCTCTATATCTAAGAGAGAGAGCGAACAAAAGGAAAATTTCAAGGAAGAAATTAACAGCCAAGAAAGTAATTTCAAGGCAAGGGAGAAGGAGGTTAAAAGTAGTAAGCCAAAAGCCAATCTAGAAGATCAACCTTCCGCCGCCGCCGCGGTCGCCCCAAAAGTTCACAGAGATCGCACGGCTGAGCGGTACAACCGCCCACCTGGCAAGCTTGATTGGGAGATAGAGCCAGGAGTAGCATATCCTGCCTTTGTGGAGTGGAGGGCGCAGCACTACCGCAAGCAAGGCGGTCATCTAGCGGATGCGGCGATCGCCAATGCCAAATCTGAGATTAGAAAGAATCCAGCTCGCGCGGATGATTTGTGGCAGCAGTTTCTTAGCTATTCAAATCAAGCGGCTGATAACGCCCTGGCAGCAAAAGAAGCGGGAATGAAGGGAGAAATGCCTCCTTGCTTTTCGGAAACAGCTCCAGCGTCCAAGGAGGAGCTTTTCAAAAAGCTTGAAGCGGTTAATAACTCCACAGCTCTTTCACCAGCTCCTGAAACTGCCACATCTCCAAAAGCGATCGCCCCCTCCGTTATCAGATTTGACAACAGTCGGGTACTGCCAGTGGTGACAGCAGCTCAGTTTGAAGTAGAGCGTAGCGAGATACCAGACTTCATCCGAGAAAAGCTAGAGCGCTTATCAGCTAAGCGGACAATGCCCCGACAATCAACCGAAGCTGCCAAGAGAGCAGAAATTGACGTGGCTCAAGTAGAGAGGCAACTGAAGGGACAGCTAGATCCCATTGATGAATGGTTCTGATACTAACCTGATATCAACTGATATCAACTGATATCAACTTTATAGCAAGCCACAAATAATCTTGATATCAGGTATTGACAGTAACTTAATATCAGGTTATTTTAGGTCTAGATAGTTGATATCAGGTTGAAACATGAGTGACTTTGCTAAGGGTGGAAGAGGCAAGAAAGCCCCATATGAAAGCCAGATGTACAGGATTCCCACGCCAATTAGACGAGTAGTAGAGCGTCTTGGAGAGGCTTATCGTTTGTCGGTTGAGGGATCTCTAGATCCACAGGGGAGGCAGTTACTTAAGAAAATGGAAAGTGCGATCGCGTCATCTACCTCTCTAAGTAGCATACTTGATATCAAGAATAGCATAACTGCTAAACCTGATATCAAGAATGACCTAGATGATAGTGAGGATGAAGATGAAGAGGAACTAGAGGAAGCTGAAGATTTAGAGCAGACGATCCGCGATCAGGCTAAGAAGCTCCAGGAGTTGATAGTTGATAACCGGATGCTTGAGCGTGAGAAGCAAGCGCTTGACCAAGAGCTTAACCAACTGCACTCTAGAGTAGGCGATCTGACTCTAGAGTTAGCTAACTGTCAAGAGCAGGTGAAAGCGCGAACAATTGTTTATCTAGATGCGGCGCTTGCCCTGCTCCAAAGTGGCGTTACTCCCAAAAGTAAGGGCGGTAGCTACGCGGGGAATAATGCCACTGGCTTAAAGAAATTGGTGGAGGAAGCGATCGCGCTTCTGACCAAGGAGCAGCCATGACTACCAAGCTTCTGTATGAAACTTCCTGCATTGAATGCTGTGGTAGCGGTCGGGTACGGTAGTACTCCAGTGATGACCCAGAGGAGCAGATGATGGAAGACTTGATGGAGACTTCCCAAGTTGAACCATGCCCCGACTGTGACGGCTACGGCTCCCTATGGTTTGACGATCGCTGCTATCAGTGGAACCGAGTACAGGACTAGGCTAGAGTCTTACTTTTGCACCCGCTTGGTGCGTCAGGTACTGCGACCATCGGGAGTCTACTGCGAAGCCCTTCAGGGGCGAAGCTATACGGGTTTCACTGGAGAAATCTCCTGGTGCCAAACTGAAGCCAAAAAATGGAGTAATGTGCCATCGTTTTTTGGGGGAGTCCAGAGGGGTAGCCCCTCTGTTAACTCAGGCGACAGGCAAGTAAACTGGGTGATGCAGTTCAAGCAAACTGTAGTTACCTGGCTACAATGTAGCTGCAAGTTAAACAACAGTTTTTCTCAGTTACTAAAGCAGTTAGACTAAGCTCTAATCAAGATACTGCACATAAACATGACAATGTTAAACTGTAGTAATTATGCTGTAGTTATGCGTTAAACATTTATATCACATTTTCAATAATAATTAAGCAATATAACTAATGTGATTACCATGCGCTTAAAAGTTATAGCACATGGGTAATAAATGAACTAGCAGTAGTGCCAAATTATGTCAGACAGTGAGAAAAAGAGCGTACAAGTCACAACCTATTTACCCAAGGAAGTGATAGACCAACTGAGGCTGTGGATGGATGAAAACTACCAGCGCTCAATCTCTCAAGCAGTATCACTGATAGTAGAACACTTTCTTAAAAAGGACGGACGACCTCTAGGAGGCACTGACCTAGCACCGAGAGTAGATGCCTTGGAAGACCAAAACCTACCGTCCAGGCTAGCGGTACTAGAAATTCAGATGCAGCAGATGAGATCCGCCCTAATTGCGGCTGGAGCTAGAAGCCTAGCAACAGGAGTAGAAGAACACCTAGCAGAGAACACCAGCCTGGGTGGTGGACAATTCACCTATACAGTTAAAGAAGCCAGAGAGGGCTTAAGTAAAACTGAGATGATGCGGCGTTTGGAAATATCCGCTACTACATTAAAGCGGCAGGCAGAAGCGGAGAAAATAACTGAAGAGAAGTATCTAGCCAAAATCACAGGCTGGCGGTTAGGAACGGGAGAGCGCCCGAAATATTACCCACCAGAAGCGAGCCAGTCGCCGCCGAGCAATTAGTTTTCTAAGCCCCAAGCCTGCTACCAACATAAGGCGGGACAGTATAGGCGGCAAGAATTTTCGCCTCTGGTTGATTTTGCTATTGCCTGGTCAGCATCTCAACTTGAGTGCCGAATCATAGTCGGTCTCCTAGTGTTCCGCTTGGCGCTGGTAGCCATAGAGTTAAGATCGACACAACAAAGCCGTGGTAATGCCGTCCCTTCTAAGTCTTTCTTACTTCAACTAAAAACTTGAGGCAGCTAGAGCCGGAAATCTCTCATGACTAAATCTGACATCGGTTCTGCAACGAACGTTTACAGAGAGTTTCAACCGCAATCTTTTGGCAGTCGTGCGATCGCATTGTCCGCCATCAGGTCGCTTGTAGCCATAACACTTTGCCTCAAAGTTGGGTGTTTTCCGGTCGATGCCATTCCGACTCAGGAGGCAATCGCCCCTAGACGGTTTGTTGATTGGTGTTTAAATCAAGCCAAGTTGCCCTCCCAGACAAGGCACACTGTTGCTGTCCTCTTGCACATAGCAGGGACTCAAGATTGCAAGCAGGCTGACAACATCCTTTCAAGTTCCACTGATCTCTACCTTGGCAACAATCAAATCACTGATATCAAACCGTTATCATCCCTAACTAACCTGACTTTCCTCGACCTTGGCAGGAATCAAATCACTGATATCAAACCGTTATCATCCCTAACTAACCTGACTTTCCTCGACCTTGGCAGGAATCAAATTACAGACATCAAACCGTTGTCATCCCTAACTAACCTGACTTCCCTCGTCCTTGACAACAATCAAATCACTGATATCAAACCGTTGTCATCCCTAACCAAACTGATTTCCCTCGACCTTGACAGCAATCAGATCGCCGACATCAAACCGTTGTCATCCCTAACAACCAAACTGCTTTCCCTCGACCTTAGCAGCAATCAGATCGCCGACATCAAACCGTTGTCATCCCTAACCAAACTGTTTTCCCTCGTCCTTAGCAGCAATCAGATCGCCGACATCAAACCGTTGTCATCCCTAACCAAACTGTTTTCCCTCGTCCTTGGCAGCAATCAGATCGCCGACATCAAACCGTTGTCATCTCTAACCAACCTGATTTCCCTCGACCTTGACAGCAATCGAATCACCGACATCAAACCGTTGTCATCTCTAACCAACCTGATTTCCCTCGACCTTGACAGCAATCAGATCGCCGACATCAAACCGTTATCATCCCTAACAACCAAACTGCTTTCCCTCGACCTTAGCAGCAATCAGATCGCCGACATTAAACCGTTGTCATCCCTGACCAACCTGAATAATCTAGAACTGTCCAGCAATCAAATCACCGATCTCAAAGCGTTGTCATCCCTGACCAACCTGTTTGATCTAGAACTGTCCAGCGATCAAATAGCCGACATCAAACCGTTGTCATCCCTGACCAATCTGAATTTCCTCGACCTCAGCGGCAATCAAATCACCGATCTCAAAGCGTTGTCATTCCTGACCAAACTGAAGAGCCTAGACCTCCGTTTCAATCAAACGCTCACTAATAAAACCTGCCCAGTCAACCCAGAATCTATCTGTCAGTTCTAAACTGGCTAAGTGAAGTGCTGAGTGCAAAGTATTGTCATCCCGCTCATGTAGAAGGAGGACCGCTATTCAACCCGAAGAAAAATACCTCGCCTCAAATAGAGAGATGGAGATTAGGAACGGGAGAGCGCCCGAAATATTACCCACCAGAAACGAGTCAGCCATCGTAGACATGACCCAAAGTTTGACCCACAAGCCCCTAACTTTTTCATTCATGCTTGACCCCCGGTTGCGAAAAATTCCATCGGCTTTGATCCAAAAGTCCCCAACTCTTCGCCCCCAAGATTACTCAACACTTGACCCCGACCCATTAAAAATTCCTCTACCGATTCATCAAAAATTTCTCTGCCTTTTCCCAATTCTTCTCCCCAGTCCCCACCCTGGTTTCCTCCATCCTCTCTCATTCGCCCCCAATTTATCTCTTAGCAAGCTATGCCGCTATGCACATAAATAGCAATCTTGTGCTATAGTTAAGGCGGCAGCTTGCCAAAGGGGGAACCCCTCTGGACACCCCCAATGATGGAACGGTAGTAAATGGAATCGCCGAAACGCACAA
>JAABUZ0100010768.1_pt1 | contig 10095 bp, 11 predicted proteins | sample 5562091 | NCBI WGS metagenome assembly JAABUZ01 (sample SAMN12813069, study PRJNA571459) | rock metagenome | isolation source: Antarctica rocks | place: Antarctica: Victoria Land, Linnaeus Terrace sud | collected 2015-12-21 | reverse complement strand
TTTGTGGTGCATTTGATCGCTGGGCTCCTTGCCTACAGCCATCAGGGCAAAAAACCGGGTCTGCATCTCGATGAACGCGCTCTTCTGGCTGCTTGATCGACTTCCCTTAAACAGAACTCACGTTAATCACACGATTTTGGGCGTTCGGGAACGCACTCCATCCTACCGTCGTGTAGTCTGTATACGTAACGCCAGCCGCGAGAAGCATGTCAGATTCATCGACAATGACCTCACATCCTGGGCTACTCACACTTCCCCAGTAGACGCCAATGAATTGGGGATGATCCTCAGGAAAGAAACTCTTCGCATCAGGCATTACCGCTACGCCACAACCCCGTGCTTCTGCAAGTTCCTGGAAAGCGCCAATAGCTCCATAGGCACGAAGCTTTGATCCTGCAAGCAGCAGAGGCTTTTGAGCTTCATTGAGGAGCTTTGCAGTTGCTTCAACTGCTGTAGGAAGAGCCATTGAGTCGCTCTTTTCTATGGACCGAAGTGTCTCGAATGGAGTAGGTTCCGTACATGGTGCTGTTGCAAGATTGCAAGGTATCTCAATATATGCGGGCTTGCGTTCACGTAATGCTGTGCGAATGGCACGATCAATGAGAACCGGGGCATCCTCGGCATGCATAACCCGAACCGCTTCACAGGTCACTTTCTGCACCATCTCGTACTGATATGAAAAATCATGCGTACCGAGTGTGTGATGCAAGTAGTGGTTCGCCTCGGGATCGTTCGTGTTATATCCACCTGACACGAAGATCACGGGCAAATTCTCGGCATAAGCACCTGCGATACCGTTGAGTGCTGAAAAAGCTCCTACATTGAAGGTGACGACAACTGCTGCTGCCCCATTTCCACGTGCATATCCTTCTGCAGCATAGGCAGCATTCAATTCGTTGCAGCAACCAATTTGCTGAACATTTTTGTTCAGTAGAAGTTGATCGAGTAACAAGAGGGTATAGTCACCTGGAACTGTGAAGTAGTGCTTCAGTCCCATTTGCTCAAGCCGAGTCGCGAGATAGGTTCCGACTGTATGTGTCTGTTGTGCCATAAACGCTTACCTTTCTTTTACCAGGTTCCATCCTTTACACGAAATGTCACAACAGAAAATGTACATATACTTTATTTTGTTGACATTTCTCAAGCAGAGGATATAATCGTACCAATCATGTATCTTTTCACCCTTTCTCAAGCACTAAGTAGCAAGAGATACTTGTTGGAGGAATATCTATGCCTGTTTCGATGACAAACTCCAAGCTGATCTACGAGGCATTAAAGGCGTGCGATATCAAAATCATGTCTGCTCTGCCTGAAACATGGCTCGTTCATCTGTTGCACATGGCGGATGAAGACCCAGATATGACGCTTGTACGCATTGCCAAAGAAGAGGAAGGCATTGGCATATCAGTAGGGGCACACCTTGCAGGCGTACATTCTGCCCTTCTTATGCAAAATCACGGCTTCCTGGCTGCAATCAATCCTATCGTCTCACTCGCTCTACTGTACAAAATTCCGCTGCTCATGCTTATTTCGTACAGGGGGCACTTTGGAGAGAAAGACCCCTGGCAAACGCAAGGTGGTCTCGTGACAGAACCGATGCTACGTGCCTTGAATATTCCCTTCTGTCACCTGACGGATGCGTCTGATATCTATCATCAACTCAAGGATGCACAAACGTTGGCACATGCTTCACTTCAGCCTGTGGCAGTCTTGTTGTCGCGCGATGTCATGTGGGAGGAATAAACCATGCTTCGTTCAGATGCACTACAGACGATCTATCCCGAATTAGAGCAACACATAGTTGTAACCATCATGGGCGCGGTTGCAGTCGAGCTCTATATGCTGGGGCATCGTCACAATTTCTTCTATCTCGAACACGCCATGGGACTTGCATCCTCAATGGGTCTCGGTCTCGCATTAGCAATGCCGCACCATAAGGTGATCGTTATTGATGGCGATGGCTCGTTGCTTATGAACCTGGGCACACTCAGTACGATGGCTCGTTATAAGCCGGAAAACTTGCTCCATATTGTATTTGACAACGAAAGCCTGCTCTCCGTTGGCGGCTTCCCAACAGCAACGGCAACAGGAACAGACCTCGCAGGTGTCGCCAGAGCATCAGGCATACCTGCTGTTGTAGAGGCAGACACCGTAGAGAGTCTGAAAGCGGGAGTCACCGACGCGCTCACAAGAAACACGTTGACCACCATCGTTTCAAAAGTTGAGGCGGTTGGGCCAAAGTCGTTCCATATGGACCTACCATTGCTAGAAAACCGCTTTCAATTTAAGCGGTGTTTAGAAGCGATGAAACGCCAAACAGAAGTGTAGAGAAGGGACTCAGTTCATGAATAATGCATCTGCTACTGTCTTAGCACAACTCCTTGAGGAATTACATACAGGCCATTTGAAGATTGTGGACTTAACGTCCCCATTAGAACCGGAGACGCCTGTCATTGACCTACCCGAGATATTTGCACCATCGCCAGGGGTAACACTCACTGAAATTTCACGCTATGATAGTCGTGGACCCGGATGGTACTGGAATGTCATCTCTATGGGTGAGCATACAGGAACGCACTTTGACGCTCCTATTCATTGGGTGACGGGCAAAGACTTGCCTAACAACGCAACCGATACAATTTTGCCACGCAAGTTTATTGGACCTGCCTGTGTCATCGACGTGACTAACGAGGTGAAGCAATCCTCGGATTTCTTGTTGATACCAGAACATATTGAGCAATGGGAAGCACACTACGGGCGTATTCCTTCCGGTGCCTGGATACTGCTACGTACAGGCTGGAGCCAACGTACGAGTCGTGAGGAGTTTTTGAACGTGCATGAGGACGGTCCGCATACGCCGGGGTTTCATCGAACGTGTTCGCAATTTTTAGCGAACGAGCGCGATATACTAGGAGTAGGAGTGGAGACGGTGGGAACAGACGCGGGTGCGGCTGGCACCTTTGATCCACCTTTTCCTAATCACACATTCATGCATGGTGCAGGCAAATTTGGTATAACCAGTTTGATGAACCTGGAATTGCTTCCTCCAACAGGCGCCATTATCATTGCTGCTCCACTCAAAATCGTCAATGGTTCGGGTAGCCCATTACGTGTGCTCGCAATTACGCCGTAGCAATGAGTCAAACAAGAGATGGTGTGCAAACCTTTTATTTGCACACCATCTCTTGTTTGACAGCTTAGATTTTTCGGTGCGAGCCTTTCCAATAGGGTTCACGAATGAGCGTTTTGAGGAGCTTTCCGGCCGGGTTGCGCGGAAGTTCCGCGACAAAGTCCACTGAACGTGGTCGTTTGTAGTCGGCCAATCGTTCGCTACAGAACGTTGCGAGTTCTTCAACAGTGGCATCAGCTCCCGGGCGCAACTCCACTATTGCCTTTACTTCTTCACCCCACAGGGAATCAGGCACGCCAATCACGGCGACATCCGCTACCGCTGGGTGCGCGGCCAATACCGCCTCGATTTCCGCAGGATAAATGTTGACGCCACCTGAAATGATCATATCAATCTTACGATCACAGATATAGTAGTAGCCCTCAGCATCACGGTAAGCAATATCGCCAACGGAGAAAAATCCATCTCTTTTGTTGCTGGCCGTTGCCTCCGGCTTGTTAAAGTACTCAGCTAGTGAAGAGTTGCGCGCCCACATCTCGCCCGCGACACCATCGGGAACTTCATTGCCTGCCGCGTCAAGCAAACGAATTTCTTGTCCTGGGCCAATCTTGCCGCATGATCCCTGCTTGCTGAGCTGATCTTCTGGTCTGAGAATTGTCACAATACCAGTTTCCGTAGCACCATAGAATTCCCACAGGCACTCGCCAAACCGCTCTATGGCACGTACCTTCAATACATATGGACATGGTGCGCCGCCAAGAATAATAGAGCGTAAAGAACTGGTATTATAGCGTGTAAATACCGCTTCGGGCACATCGCAAAGACGTTGCAGGAGTGTTGGTGCCATGAATGTTGTCGTGACCTTGTGACGGTCAATCAGTTGCAGAGCCTCTACCGGATCATACTTTGATTGAATCACAATCGTCGCACCAAGTAGTATGTGAAGCGACACAAAAAAATTGGGCGCACTATGGTAGTACGGACCTGCCAGGAGATGCACATCCGACTCAAACAATTCAAATCCTTGTACAACCTTGAGCACATCATTTACCGCTACACCATGTGGCCGATAGGCTCCTTTGGGTTTACCTGTAGTGCCGGACGTATAACTCATGCTAGAGCCAAGCCCGCTCGCACTAACTGGCGGCACATTCTCGTTAGCAGTGGCAAGTAGAGCCTCGTAGCCTTGCCAGCCCGTTGGAACGTTATCGCTGACAACGACATAGACCACCTTCCCTGTCACCTCAGTACGAGCCCGATCGACCACTCCTACCAGTTCAGCACCCGCTATCGCTACTTTTGCCTGGCAATCGTTGATAATATAGGCCACTTCGTGTTCGCGTAACCGATAGTTGAGCAGTACACCAATGGCAGAAAGCTTTGACAATCCTCCCGCAATTTCAAGTAATTCGATAGCATTGTAGGCCATCACTGCAACACGGTCTCCTGCCTTTACCCCCATCCGACTCAGGACATTAGCAACCCGCCTGGCACGAGTATTCAGTTCGGCATAGGTGAGCGAACGTTCGCCACAGATGAGCGCGGTTTTGTCGGGACGAATAAGCGCGTGTGTGTCAAGGTAATGAGGCGGTTGTGGAGTTGCATCAACTGGTTTTTCTGAAATAGACATAGCGTCATCTCCCGGTCTTCGATACAGCATCGTTGTCGTGTAACGGAATATCAGAATTGTACCACGTTATAGGCGGCATCTATTTGCAATAAGGATGATTGAGGCCAAATTAGATAAAGAGAGAATGCAAGAAAAACGAACAGGGCGATCCTTTGGGGTCGCCCGTCCACAACGACAAGTATTGCCTACAAGAGAATGCCCTTGTTTTGGCCTTTAATGTCCCGGGAAGTGGTACTAAACAACCTGCGGTAAACGCTGCTGTGCATCAGCCACAGCTTCCGCTGGATATTCATAGTCCTGCAACTTGCCAGAGAAATAGCTATCGTAGGCAACCATATCCAGGAAACCATGTCCAGATAGATTAAAGAGAATTACACGCTCCTGTCCCGCTTCTTTGGCCTTCAATGCCTCATCAATCGTCGCGCGTACAGCATGCCCTGCTTCGGGTGCTGGAACAATGCCCTCACTGCGTGTAAATAGCACAGATGCCTCGAAGACTGGGTTCTGATAATAAGCCTTCGCTTCGATAATGCCCTCGCTATGCAACTGTGAAATGAGCGGCGACATACCATGATAGCGCAATCCACCGGAGTGAATGCCGGGAGGCATAAAGTCGTGACCCAGCGTATGCATTTTTATCAACGGCGTCATTCCAACAGTATCACCGAAATCATAGGTATAGATGCCCTTAGTCAGGCTAGGACATGCCATCGGTTCCACAGCCAAAAAGCGCGTCTTCAATCCCTTACGAAGTGCTTCGCCAATGAATGGGAAGGTCAGTCCTGACATATTACTACCACCACCCACGCAACCAATCACCACATCGGGATAGTCCCCTGCCATCTCCATTTGCCGCAGTGCCTCCTCCCCAATCACAGTCTGATGCAACATCACATGATTGAGAACACTTCCCAACGCATACTTGGTAGTTCCACCACTTTTAGCGGCAACCTCTACAGCTTCGCTAATCGCAATACCAAGACTACCCATATTCTCCGCATCCTTTGCAAGAATGCTTCGACCAGCATCCGTCAGATGCGATGGGCTGGCATGGACGTTCGCTCCATATGTTTGCATCATTGATCTGCGGTAAGGCTTCTGTTGATAGCTTATCTTTACCATGAAGATTTCGACATCCATGTCAAAGAACGCACCCGCCATCGCAAGTGCTGATCCCCATTGCCCCGCGCCAGTCTCGGTTGAGAGTTTTTTAATGCCCTCCTCCTTGTTGTAGAAAGCCTGCAGAACAGAAGTGTTAGGTTTATGACTTCCAACCGGACTAACACCTTCGTATTTGTAATAGATTCGGGCTGGCGTATCAAGTGCCTTCTCTAAACGCCGTGCTCGATAGAGTGGGCTCGGCCGCCACTGTGCATAGATACGACGTACCGGTTCTGGTATCTCAATATACCGCTCAGTGCTTACCTCCTGCTGAATTAATGCCATAGGAAAGAGAGGGGCTAGATCGTCAGGAGTGACGGGTTGTTTAGTCCCAGGATGTAATGGTGGCGCAGGTGGATTTGGCATATCGGACAAAATGTTGTACCAGGCACGAGGCATCTCATCCTCGCTCAAAAAGTATTTCGTGTGAATATTGTCAGGCATGATTCGCTCCTCTTACAAGTCAAAATATGTTAGGGTAAAGAGTCGAAGTGGGAAATATATTCCTCGTTTAAGGGATATACTTGCATACATTAAGATATCTACCCGGGCTATTGTCAAGTTTGCTAACAAACAGATATCTCGGCTTTGCACATTTCCCTTTGGGAAGGAGTAAACAGGGGCCTATCTCAAAAGACAACCAGAAGCCTTCTGGAAGCCACTCATCGTCTGCCAGAATGGATATGGGTCACGGGTTTCGTGAAGGAGTGGAGTATTTCAACATCACCTTTTTCGGGGATGTTGAAATACTCCATGGCTGGGTTCCTAGAAGAATTGTATCAGCTCATCGTACCAAGAGGAGACATTATTTCCTTGAAGGAAATGTACAAAGTCGAGGATATAGCGTGCCATTATACTGCTTCATATCATGAATGAACCCCTTTACGACACAGGCAGGACACTCACAAAGCTAGAACTATATTATGGTATGTCCTTATAAGCGAGATTAGATGTAGTCTGTTTTTTCTTCTATACTTTGCTATAATCACATTATGTTCAATAACGACTTATTACAACAATGGAAGAAAGACGAAGCTGTACCCTTCGAAGGCTGGGATTTCTCATACCTACAAGGCCGCATGACTGAACAAACGCCTCCCTGGGACTATATTTCACTTGTGAAAGAGCTAGTACAAAAATCTACGTCACTTTTGGATATGGCAACAGGTGGTGGTGAGGTATTTTCGCAACTTGCTCCATTTCCTCATCATACCGTCGCAATTGAGGGCTGGAAACCAAATGTGGGGATTGCTACAACCAGGCTTGAGCCACTTGGAGTACAAGTGATTGAGGCTGACCCGTCAAAGAAACTCCCATTTGAAAATGGAGAATTTGACCTCGTTGTAAATCGGCATGGAGGTTATACTGTTGAAGAACTGAGGAGAATATTGAATAGGCAGGGACAATTTTTTTCGCAGCAAGTTGGTGGAGATAACCTTGCGGATTTAGAAGAGTTCTTCAATGTCAAACCGAAATGGCCTTTTAATACGCTTGAGTATAGAATACATGAATTTGAGAAACAGGGATTTACCATAATCAAAGCTCAGGATTGGCTGGGTAAAGTTACCTTCTCTGATGTCGGTGCTTTAGTTTATTTTCTCAAAGCTGTTCCCTGGGTTGTAGATAACTTCAGTGTTGAGACCCACTTACCCTATCTGAAAAAACTACAAGAAAAATTAGATAAAGGACAAAAACTGCAATTCACCTATACGCGTCATTTCATCCATGCAAAGAGGGAATAATTAGATTCGTGCAAACTGGTATAGCGTCTAATTTCAGGCTCATAGTCATCTCTTTTAGCCTCAATGTCATATATTTCATATTATGCGATTTTGCTAAACTTAGAGACGTATGCTACACTTTGTAATATGACAAAACAGGATAAAGCCAACCAGCAGGTTATAGACCAATGGACATATCAGCTTGAAGCATTACTCCTACTGATTGCTGCAACAGCTCAGGAAAATAACAAGCGGTATTATATTGGTGGTGGCTTTGCAGTAGACCTCACCTTTGGCGGTTTATCACGATCGCACCAAGATATAGACTTTCATCCTATGGAAGATGATACCCAATGGTGGAAAGATTGGTTTGCTTCACAAGGATATATCATTTCCAAAGAACCAGACATGGAAGACTACCCTTATGCGTTTCTCCCGACTAATGAAAAACATGACTACTTTGCAGATGTCTACCCTCTTAAAGTAGATCAGGATGGAATAATTTCTGTGACTGTTACAGACAGATATACAGGTAGACCCTGGTGGGAAGATAAATCATGGAATGAGGTAAAGCATATCAACTACAAAGGACAAGATGTCATTGTAGAGAATTATAAATCTGTCTTAAAACAGAAAGAGGGACATTATAAATGGTATGGTGGCACTGTTGAAGGAAAACATCTGCATGACTTTCAACGAGCAGGAGTAAAATTAGAGCACTAGACCATACTGTTCTCAAAGAAACAGAGAGATAAGCCCTCTATTAGCTTATCCCTTCTATCAAAACGTCAGAAAAAATAGGCTCGGCGCTCTCGAGAAAAATGCTTTGGTGCAATAAGTAATCACTGCACCAAAAAAGCATTTTTCTTGACCGTCTACGGACTATGAAATGCTCTACTTTTAGTCCTCAGGCGGCATCACAGGATTTTTAACTTTTGCCGGGTCTGCTGGGGGCATTACCACATTCTGTTTCTTCGCGGAGTCTTCTGGCGGCATTACCACATTCTGTTTCTTCGCGGAGTCTTCTGGCGGCATTACCACATTCTGTTTCTTCGCAGGATTTTCTGGGGGCATCACTGTATTCTGTACCTTTGCCGGGTCTTCTGGAGGCATAATCGGGTTTGGCGTCTGCGCCATGTCTTCTGCCATGTTATGTACTCCTTTCATAGCTTGCTTCGAGATACGAGGGAAAGAAGATCACTTTGATAGGCTCTAGCAGCACAATTTTTTACATCTGTATCCACGCAAATGCTCTGTCAACATCGTATCACGAGGTCTTAAAAAAGGCAATCAATCGAGGACACACCTGACACTTCTAAAGAGGTTTTACTCTTGTAGTAGATTATACAAGACAGCAGCCTGAGAGTGCTTACTATCACGAGCAGCAAATAGTAGCGTTAGAGGTCCGTTTTTTGCCATCTCACGCAGTTTCGTCAATTCCTCTTTAGCAGGGTCCACCGCAAGTTCAGCTTCGTAGCGACGACGAAACTCCGGGAATTTCTCCGGCTCATGATTAAACCATTTTCGCAGCTCGTTGCTAGGTGCGACCTCCTTGAGCCAAACCTCAACATGAGCATGCTCTTTTGAAAGACCTCGAGGCCAAAGCCGATCCACGAGCACACGCGTACCATCACTTGCGGCTGGCTCATCATAGACGCGCTTGAGTGCTATTGTTCGTTCAGGGTTCGGCATTGCCCTTTCTCCTCTTACCGATTGTCACGACCAATACAAACTACATACTCATTCCTCTACTACTAGTAAAGAAAATGATCATGCAACCAGAAACAGTTTTCAGAAGGAGCTGAAGGCCGACATATAGCCAGTATTTTTCGTCCCACTCTCTTAAACCAGCCATCATGCTTAGATTGTAAGGAAGCTTCAGGTATTCGGTATATCTCTTGTTCAGTATAACCGTTACGTAATTTACTTATCTGTACTATTTCAAGTTCTGTGAAGCCAACTTTACGTAACATTTCACAGCCTTCTGTATAATCCATACGCTTCATAGAATACTCTCCTTCTGTGATTGATACTACCGATAGAAGCGATGACTCCATTGTCACCTGTTCCAGCGGTAGTTCACATCAGGTAGGGGACAGTTGTCGTCTCTACCATGCTACGACATACGTCACCCTTGGCCTCATAGGTATTTCAGCATCCAAATGATGCTGAAGGAATAAAAGTAAGCAGGGGTACCTGTCTCGCCGTTTATGTCGTGTCTCGGTTTACAAATACGACCTATGGAGGAGCATTACGTTTAATATCGTTTTACGATGTAAATTATCGCATACGTACCCTTGCTATGTCAAGGTCGAGAATGCATCAGCCAGGGCGATTTAAAAGTCCCAAAAGAGAAACCCAAGAGTCATTTCTTGCTAGAATGAGCAAAACACTGATCAACTCAGGAAGCGAGGAATGACTCTGAATGAACTATACGACGTTTGACCAAGCCA
>JAABUZ0100010767.1_pt1 | contig 10096 bp, 7 predicted proteins | sample 5562091 | NCBI WGS metagenome assembly JAABUZ01 (sample SAMN12813069, study PRJNA571459) | rock metagenome | isolation source: Antarctica rocks | place: Antarctica: Victoria Land, Linnaeus Terrace sud | collected 2015-12-21 | reverse complement strand
TCGACGGTGCAGCCGGCTCGCGCCCGGCTCGGCGCGCTCGTTCGGACCGTGGTCGAGGAGCTGCCGCCCCGCCGGGCCCGATCGGTCACCGCGGGCAAGCACGTTCTCGAGATGCGGGGGCACCGCGCTCTGGTCGACGGTCGGCCCGTCGAGCTGACCGGGCGCCAGGCAGGCGTGCTGTGGGCGCTCGTCGACGCCGGCGGACGCGTCCTGTCGCGGCACGAGCTGCTGCGCGCGGCATGGCCGGAGGAGAGCCGCGACGAGCACGCCGTCGAGATGACGGTGACCCGGCTGCGCAGCGCTCTGGGGCCCGCCGGCGCCGTCGTCGAGACCGTCGTCAAGCGCGGATACCGGCTCGCCGTGGCGAGCGAGGTCGCGGCCACCTTCTGAGATCCGCTGCCCCCGCGTGGGCGCGTGCTGCCGCCCGTGACACCCGCCGCGCCAGCTGCCCGTGCCACCAGGTCGAGACGGACCGATCAGCGGTACGGCACGTGAAGCGGGATGCCGATGGTGTCTACTGCTGACAAGCCGCCGGCTGCACCCATCATGCGCCTGCGCCGGCCGCACCGTGGGAGAGGATCGAGATCAGAACTGAGCAGACGGAACGCAGGTCGGGTAGGCGCGCCGGCGGGCGCCCCGACCTGGCGGCCGCGCTCGCTGAGGCGGTAGCGGCCAGGCAGGCGGCGCGCGAAGCCGAGGCAAGCCTGCGGCTGCTGACCGATGCGACGACGGTCATCTCCGGGGTGCTCGACCCCGTCGAAGCTGTGCACCGGCTGACCCGGCTGGCAGTGCCCGCGTTCGCGGACTGGTGCCTCGTCGCGCTCGTCGACGGCGAGGACGACGCCATCGTGGTCCATCATCGCGACCCCACCAAGGACGGCGCTGTCGCTGCACTGCGCAAGCACATCCTCGACACCCGGCATGCGACACCCGCCGTGCGGCGGGTGCTCGACGACGGGCGGCCGACCGTGGTCGAAGTGGTCACCGATGCCCTGCTGGAGGCGTACGTCGAGGATGCCGACCGCCGCGAGGCGTACCGGGCGCTCGGCATGTGCTCGGTGGTCATCGCGCCGCTATGGGCCCGCGGGCGGGTCATCGGCAACGTCTCTTTCGTCATCAGCGAACCAGACCGGCGGCCGTACTCACCGGCCGATGCGGCAACCGCGACCGAGCTCGCCCAGCGAACAGCCCTCACGTTGGACAACGCCCGGCTGATCAACCGGGAGCGGGCGGCTGCCGAGACCCTGCAGCGCAGCCTGTTGCCCGCCCTGCCAACCATCGCCGGGGTGTCCATCGCCGCCCGTTACCTTCCGGCGAACAACCACGCGCAGGTAGGTGGTGACTGGTACGACGTGCTTCCCCTGCCCGACGGCAGCATCGGCATAGCGGTCGGCGATGTCATGGGCCACGACCTCGAGGCGGCAGCAGCCATGGGTCAGCTGCGGTCCGTGCTGCGCGGCTACGCCTGGGATGGTGACCAGCCGGCCCCGGTGCTCTCCCGGTTGGACCGCCTCGTCAACGGCCTCGACATGGCACAGCTGGCCACCGCCGTGTACGGACGGCTGCGCCTGAGCGAGCCTGGAGAGGGCCCGGCGCAGCTCGAGTATGCGAACGCGGGTCATCTGCCGCCCTTGCTCCGCACGCCCGACGGCTCGACAACCCTGCTCGACGGCGCTCACGCACCCATGATCGGGCTCCCGGTGCTGTTCGACCGCAGCCAGGAGAGGGTCGCTGTGGCACCCGGGTCGACGCTCGTGCTCTACACCGACGGCCTGGTGGAGAGCCGCGAGCTGCCGGCTGACGACGGCATCGCCCTGTTACGTGCGGTGCTGGAGCGCGCGCCGGCCGACGCGACCCCCGACGAGCTGTGCGACCTGGTTCTGGCGGCAATGAGCGCCGGGGAGCAGACCGACGACCTCGCCCTGCTGATCCTGCGGCTCGACGGCTGAGGCGGTTCTCCTCGTTGCACCGGTGCCGGCTGCGGCGCAACTAACGGCCCTCACGGCGTGTCGAAGCACGAAACTCCGTGCCACTTGCCCCGCGCAAGCGAGGCCCACTTCCAGCGTGGGCCTCGTGCTGCGACGCAACCCCGGGCTGAGTCGTATGGTCACGAGCGCGGCCCGACCGGCTTCCATTTAGTCCTCATGGATATGCCCCCATCCGCACGACCTCATTCGTGCTGCCTCGGGACGTGCCTTGACGCTGGTCCGCTACTCGGCTTCGACGTGTGCCTCCTTATCGACGAACGGCTCCTTGGCGGAGATGCTGCTCGAGCAGATGCTGCACCGGACCGGACACCGCCCGGCGCCTGCGGAGGTCCGTTCTTGGCAGCGAAGCCTGCCCAGCTTGACGGATGTGCTCCTTGAGGCCGGTCTGGGCAACGTCGAGATGCTGCTGGAGTACCAGCTGCCGCTGACGTCCAAGCGGGCGGACGCTGTCCTGGCGGGCCGGAACCCACAGACCGGCACGCCGTCGTATGTCGTCGTTGAACTCAAGCAGTGGAGTGCCGCTGCACCTTGGGGAAGGACTGTGGTCCACGCGACAGGATCCCGCTCCTTCACGCAGACCCTGCGCAAGGTCGCTGGGAACCGCGCCCCCCGCGTTCAGCGCTTGTTTAAGTACTTCAACCAATTTATCGATGCCGACAGCAACGGTCTCGACGTTCTCATTCTCGACGAGGCACATCGGATACGAGAGACGTCGGTCAACCGATACACCAGAGCGGAATTTCGGTCGGGACGGGCGCAGCTTGACGAGTTGGTGTCGGCCGCACGCGTGCCCGTGTTCCTGCTCGACGAGCATCAAGTCGTCCGCCCGGGAGAGCTCGGGTCGGTAGATGACATCGAGGCCTACGCGGCCCAACGCGGGTTGCCCATCCATCGAGTTGATCTCGACGCCCAGTTCCGCTGCGGTGGCAGCGAGGAGTACATCGCGTGGGTTCTGCGGCTGCTGGGCCTGGTGCCAGGTGGGCCGATCAGCTGGCGTGGTGACCCGGCCTTCCAGCTCCTGGTCGTGGAGTCTCCAGAGGAACTTGAATCTCAACTGTCAATGAGAGCCAGCGAGGGCTATGGGGCCAGGATGTCGGCGGGCTACTGCTGGCCCTGGAGCGACCCGCGAGCCGATGGATCATTGGTGGCAGATGTCAAGATCGGTGACTGGTCTCGGCCCTGGAACGTCAAGGGAGAACGGCGGGTAGGACACGCGCCCCCAGCCTCGCTCTGGGCCACCGACCCGGCAGGATTTGGGCAAGTCGGGTGCGTCTACACCGCGCAGGGGTTCGAATACGACTGGAACGGCGTCATTCTCGGCCCGGATTTGGTGGCGCGGGGGCGAGCCCTTATAGCGCGACGCGACCGCAACACGGATCCAGATTTCCGCAACTTGCTGCGGGTGGCCGATGCTGAGTTCGATCACCTCGTGCGCAATGTCTACAAGGTTGTACTCACACGCGGGATGCTCGGCACCGTGATGTATTCGACCGATGCCGAGACACGTGAATTCCTGCGCGAACTGGTGACAGCCCAACGACCGATGCAGCAGCAGGACCCGTCGCTACGTGAGCTGAGTGTCGACGTGCCAAGCTCTCGGCATGGAGCTGGCCGAAGGGCTGTACGAGTCCGTCGTGACGGCCGGCCTACGTGACCGTCTCAGCAAAGGCCAGCTGGAGGCCGTCACCGACGGCGTAGCCGAGGTCGAGGTTCCCGCGGTCCTCGCGGATCACGTCGCAGGCGTGGTAGCAGCCGCGCTGGCAACGCTGGCGCCGACCGAACAGGTCGAGGTCGTCAACCGCATCCTCGACCTGCTACCGGCAGGCGATCGCGTCGAACCTGGCCCCGAGCAGCTGCTCGCCGTGCGCCGGCCGGTTGCTCCCGGGGTGTGGCGCATCGAAGGCCGGCCTTTGATCCCGCTGGGCCAACCCGCGCTGCTGACCAACGCTCGGGGCGAGCCGAGCCTCGCCGCTGGGCTGGGTGCGGAGATCGACAGCAGCAACTCCGTCGACCTGCTCTGCGCGTTCGTCAAGTGGCACGGCCTGCGGCTGCTCGAGCAGCCGTTGCGCCGGCTGCGGGAGCGGAATCGACCGCTACGGGTCCTGACCACCACCTACATCGGCGCAACCGAGCGCATCGCGCTCGATCGGCTGGTCCGTGAGTACGGCGCGCAAGTCAAGATTAACTACGAGACGCGCAGCACCCGGCTGCACGCCAAGGCGTGGCTGTTCTCGCGCGAGACCGGCTTCGACACGGCCTACGTCGGCAGCTCGAACTTGTCCCGGGCCGCGCTGCTCGACGGCCTGGAGTGGAATGTTCGCCTCGCGGGAATGCACACGCCTGCGATCGTCGCCAAGTTCCGGGCCAGTTTCGAGAGCTACTGGGCCGACAGCACGTTCGAGCCGTACGACCCGGACCGGGACGTCGACCGCCTCGATGATGCCCTGCGCCACGCCGGCGGTGCGGGCGTCAGCGGCGGAGTGCTCACGGTGGTGTCCGGGCTCACGGTGCGCCCGTTTGCGCATCAGGCCGAGATGCTCGAACGGCTCGATGTCGAGCGCCGCGTGCACGACCGGCATCGCAACCTGATCGTCGCCGCTACCGGCACGGGCAAGACGGTCGTCGCGGCCCTTGACTACCAGCGCCTCGCGGAGGGCGGCGAGAAGCCGACGCTGTTGTTCATCGCCCATCGCAAGGAGATCCTCGAGCAGTCCCTACGGACCTACCGCGACGTGCTGGCCGACGGCGGCTTCGGCGAGCTGTACGTCGGAGGGGCACGCCCGGAGCGGTGGCGGCACGTGTTCGCCAGCGTGCAGTCGCTGGCGGCGTACGGCATTGACCGCATCCCGCCGGACCACTTCGACGTTGTCGTCCTGGACGAGTCGCACCACATGGAGGCGGTGAGCTACCGGCGGGTGATACGTCACCTGGCTCCCGGCGAGCTGCTGGCCCTGACGGCGACCCCGGAGCGCGCGGACGGCGTCGACATCGCCCGCGAGTTCTTCGACGGACGGGTGGCCGCAGAGCTCCGGCTCTGGGATGCCCTCGGCGCTGACCTGCTGTGCCCGTTCCACTACTTCGGTCTGAACGACGAGACCGACCTCTCACGCGTGCGGTGGCACCGCGGCGACTACGACATCGCATCACTGGAAGGCGTCTACACGGCGGACGACGCCCGGGTACGCATCGTCCTGCGGGAGCTGAAGGACAAGGTCCTCGACGTCTCAGCCGTGCGGGCGCTGGGCTTCTGCGTGAGCAAGGCACACGCCCGATTCATGGCTCACCGCTTCAGCGTTGCCGGCATTCCCGCGCTTGCGGTGACGGACGAGGATGGTCCGGTGGCGCGACGCGAGGCGCTCCTCGCCCTGCGCGAGCGGCGGGTCAATGTGCTGTTTGCCGTCGACCTGTTCAACGAGGGGCTTGACGTCCCCGATGTCGACACGCTGCTGCTGCTGCGTCCGACCGCTTCGGCCACCCTGTTCCTGCAGCAACTCGGCCGCGGCCTTCGCCGCACCAGGGGCAAGCCTGTGCTGACCGTGCTGGACTTCATCGGCCAGCAGCGCACCGAGTTCCGGTTCGAGGCGCGGTACGCAGCCATGACCGGCCTCGGCCGCCGCGCTTTGCTCGACGCTGCAGGCAGGGGCTTCCCGTTCTTGCCGTCGGGTTGCTCCATCGTGCTCGACCGGGTGACCCAGCAACGCGTCCTCGACCATGTCCGCGCCCAGCTCGGCCTTACCCGCAAGCAACGCGCCGCCGATGTCGCGCGCTACGGCACGACGCAACTCTCGAGCTACCTGGTGGAGAGCGCGAGCAAGCCAGAGGACGTCTACCGCTCGGGCGGGTCGTGGACCAGCCTGCTCCAGGAAGCGGAACTGCCCACGCTGCCGGCCGGCCCGCAGCAGCAGCTGCTACTGCGGCGGGTGCACGCCTTCCTGCACGTCGACGACGCAGAGCGGGCCGAGACCTACCGGCTGCTCACGTCCGCGGACGCGCCGACCTACGACGAGCTGGACGGCCGCCGGCAGCAGCTGGCGCGGATGCTGTGCTTCACCCTGTGGCCCGACCGCGGTGGCTTCTCCGACTACGAGCAGGGGCTGCGCTCGCTGCGCGCCCACCCCGCAGTGTGCGAGGAGCTTCAGCAGGTAGTGGCATACGGGCTCGACCACGCGCAGCATGTGCCGCGCCCGCTCGAGCTCGGCCTGCCGGACCTCACGCTCACCGCGCACGCCCACTACCGCCGCGAAGAGGTTCTGGCCGCCCTGGGAGCGGCCACGCAGGAGCGCTCGGCCAGAGGAAGCGTCACGGGTGTCGCGTGGGCTCCTGCGGCGAGAACCGACGCCTTGTTCATCAACCTGACCAAGAATGAGCGGGATTTCTCACCCAGCACGAGGTACCGCGACTATGCGCTGTCGCAGGACCAGTTCCACTGGGAGTCGCAGAACGCGACCGCAGCCGCCTCGCCGACGGGCCAGCGCTACATCCACCACCGCCGTCTCGGCAGCCACGTGCTGCTGTTCGTGCGCGACACCCCGCGTGACGACGTCGGCACCGCGCCCTTCATCTGCCTCGGGCCCGCCGAGTACGTCAGCCACACCGGCGACCGTCCCATGGCCGTCATCTGGAGGCTGACGTACTCGCTGCCGCCCCAGGTCCTGCTCGCAGCACGAGCTGTCGCCGCCTGAGGGTTGCCAAACTCCGCCTGCGACGGAGGGTGTGCCCCGCCCCGGGGGGCGACTCGTCCGCCAGTTCCGGACGGACAAAGTGCCTGAAGTTGAGACACGTGCAGCTGTCGCCGTGCTGGTTCTACGACGTATTTTCGTGAAGTCGTTGAGCAGTCAGCGCTGGGGCTGACTCCTGCGCGGGTTGGCGCTGGCGCCGGCCTAGCCGTGGGAGATGTCCGTGTCAGCTGCCCCTGCACCACTCGCCGCGGTGCGCGACCCCGCGTCCACTCCTCACGCCGTCGAAGCGCTGGAAGGCCGCGCGACAGTCACGATCGACCGGCAGTCCGGGTCGGTCCTCGTCGCACTGACAGGGGAGCTCGACCTGGCGTCAACGGCTGTCGTCGGGCCCATGCTCGACGCCCTGGTCAAGCAGCCGCACCAGCAGCTGGTGATCGACGTCAGCGGCGTGACGTTCGTCGACTGCGCCGGCCTGAGCCCGCTGGTCCATGCCGAGCGCGCCGTAGCCCGGGGCCATGGCCGCGTGCGGTTGCGCGGCGACTGCCAGGCGCTGAGACGACTGACGGGGCTCATGGACCGTGCCCACCTGCCCCGGCCCACGCTGCTGGCCGCTACTTCGCCCCTCGTTGTCGACGACGGTTGCCTGTAGAGCAGCTGCGCGTTGCCCGTGCGGCCAGCCGCGGGGCAAGCCCGGTCTCACCCCGTTGCCGCTGCCGCCAGCAGCCCAGCCACCCGCTCCGCGTCCTCGCGGAGCAGCCCCGCCGTCACCCGGACGTGGTCCGACGGCAGCCGGTCGAGGATGAACGGTGATCCCGCGGCGACGCCGACCCCCTTCGTCGCCATCGCCAGCAGGACGGTCTGCTCGTCGGCCACCGGAACCCAGGCATTGATGCCGTCGGCAGCGCCGGCACGCACTCCGTGGCCGGCCAGAGACGCAACAAGCCGGGCGCGACGCTCGGTGTACGTCTCGCGAGCGCGCGCGACGACGGCTTGCGTCGCCGGGTCGCGCAGCAGCTCGAGCAGTACCTGCTGCAGTAGCCGGCTCGACCAGCCGGGGCCGAGCAGACGGCGGTCGACGAGCGAGCTGATCAGCGGCGCGGGCCCCCCCATAGCGGCGAGCCGCAGGTCGGGGCCGTAACTCTTGGAGAACCCCTGGATGTGCACTGTCGAGTCCGGCAGCCACGCGCCGAGGCTCATCGCCGGTCCCTGCGCGATGTCGCCGGAGTGGTCGTCCTCGACGATGAGGGCATCGGTCCCCACGAGCAGCCGGGCGAGCTCGCGGGCGCGGGCGGGGGAAAAACTACAACCCGTCGGGTTCTGTGCCCGCGGCTGCAGGAAGACGGCAGCGGGGCGGTGGGCGAGCCCCGCGGTCAGCGACGCCGGCGTCACGCCCTCCGCATCGAGCTCCAGGGAGATGATCTCGGCGCCGACCAGTTCCAGCAGGTCCAGCAGCGGGGGGTAGGACGGGTTCTCGACCAGCACCCGGCTGCCCAGATGCACCCGCTCGCGTACCACGCGGTCGAGGGCGTCCATGGCTCCGTCGACGACCGTGATCGCCGCCGGCTCGTACGGCCAGCGCCGCCGCAGCTCCTCCTCCAGCTCGGCTATGACCGGCGGGTCGTAGTAGTCGCGGGTGTTGTCCGCGGGCACCACCCGGGCGATGGCTGCTCCCATGTCGGGCAGCAGGGCGAGGTCCGGAGTGCCGGTCGACAGGTCGAGCGCAGGCCGCCCGGGGCTGCCCATCGTCCGCCGCACCCGCCACACCGAGCGCGGCGACTGCAGGTCGGCCACGAAGGTGCCCCGCCGGCCCTGCGGGCTGATCAGCCCGGCTCGGCTGAGCAGCGCCCATGCCTGGCTGACGGTGGTCGGGCTGGTCCCCAGCGCGACCGCCAGCTCCCGGACCGTGGGCAGCCGCGCCCCGGGCGCCAGCTCGCCCCCGCGGATGAGCCGGGCAACGCCGCCGGCCACCCCGTGCGGGCTGCGCACGTCGATCGACGCGGTCATCAGGTTCAGCAAGGGCAGACCCAGGGCTCGTGGTGGTGTAACACGACGTAACAATTCAGACCTAGACAGGGTCTGTACTAGAACATAACGTTCCCCTTGCTTCAGCCCGCGTCCGTTAGGGCGCCGCACTCCGAGAAGGTCGAATGGCTGCCAACATCCTGCGTGCCGCACTGGTCCAGACGCTCTGGACCGGTGACAAAGAGACGATGATCAAGGTGCACGAGGAGTACGCCCGCGACGCCGCCGCAGCGGGCGCCCGCGTCATCTGCTTCCAGGAGCTGTTCTACGGGCCGTACTTCTGTCAGGTGCAGGACAAGCAGTACTTCAGCTACGCGGAGTCCATCCCCGGGCCGACGACCGAGCGGTTCCAGGCCCTAGCGGCCGAGCTCGGCCTCGTCATGGTGCTGCCCATGTACGAGCAGGAGCAGCCCGGCGTCCTCTACAACACGGCTGCTGTCGTCGATGCCGACGGCCGCTACCTCGGCAAGTACCGCAAGACGATGATTCCGCAGGTCGCCGGTTTCTGGGAGAAGTTCTACTTCCGCCCGGGCAACCTCGGGTACCCGGTCTTCGACACAGCCGTCGGCAAGATCGGCGTCTACATCTGCTACGACAGGCACTTCCCGGAGGGCTGGCGGGCGCTCGGCCTCAACGGCGCGCAGCTCGTGTTCAACCCGTCCGCGACCAGCCGCGGCTTGTCGAACTACATCTGGCGGGTCGAGCAGCCCGCTGCCGCGGTGGCCAACCAGTACTTCGTGGGCACCATCAACCGCGTCGGCATCGAAGAGCTCGGCGACGACGACTTCTACGGCAGTTCGTACTTCGTCGACCCCGAGGGCGTGCCGGTCGGCGAGCTGGCCGACGACCACCAGTCCGAGCTGGTCGTGCGCGACCTCGACATGGACCTGCTGGCCGAGGTCCGGGCGCGGTGGGCCTTCTACCGTGACCGGCGCCCCGACATGTACGGCGACCTGACCCGCCCCTGATGACGGTCCTGATCAGCGGGGGCACCGTCGTCAGCGCGAGCGGCCCCTACCCCGCCGACGTGCTGGTCGACGGCGAGACCATCGCCGCCGTCTACACGCCGGGGGTTGCGGCCCTCGCAGGGGTGTCCGCTGACCGCAGGATCGACGCCACCGGCAAGTACGTGGTGCCGGGCGGGGTCGACGTGCACACCCACATGCAGATGCCCTTCGGCGGCACCGAGGCCTCCGACACCTTCGCCACGGGCACCACGGCGGCGGCGTGGGGCGGCACCACGACCATCGTCGACTTCGCGCTGCAGCGCACCGGCGAGGTCGTGCAGGACGGGCTCGCCGCGTGGCATGCCAAGGCAGACGGCAACTGCGCCATCGACTACGGCTTTCACATGATTCTCGGCGGGGTTGACGACGATGCTCTAAAGGCCGTCGACGCGCTGGTCGC
>JAABUZ0100010765.1_pt1 | contig 10099 bp, 9 predicted proteins | sample 5562091 | NCBI WGS metagenome assembly JAABUZ01 (sample SAMN12813069, study PRJNA571459) | rock metagenome | isolation source: Antarctica rocks | place: Antarctica: Victoria Land, Linnaeus Terrace sud | collected 2015-12-21 | reverse complement strand
CTCAATTATATGCGCCATGCCCGCGCCCGGTCCTCGGGTCTCGGGCGCCAGCGCCGCCGCCCGGTGCAGCTCGGCGGCGCGGAAGCCGGCGGCCAGCAGCGCCTCGCGCGCCTCCGCCGCCGTGTCCTGGCAGGTAGCCGAGCAGTCCCTCCGTGATGATCGCCAACCCCTCCCGCCGGGCTAGCCCTCCAGCCAGCTCCGCCAGGCTCTGTGGCCCCCCCGTCGCGCAGGGCGTCGAGCACCTCGACGCGATGGTGGGCGTCGAGCGAGCCCATCCGTCCCAGCGCCTCGCGCTTGCGCTCCGCCATGCCCGGAAGGTCGGCTTCGATGTAGGTGATCCGCTCGCCGTAGCCCTCGGCTGGCGAGCATCGCGGGGCGGAGCGCCTCGTAGAGCGCCCGCCCCTCAGCCGTGGAGAGCTCGGGGTGCGAGAGCCCGTGGCGCGCCCACACGTAGCCCGTGTAGTGTGCGGTGGGGCTGATCCTTTCGGAGTCGCTCACGCCAGCCGCTCCTGCAGGCGCTCCAGCAGCTCCGCCTGCGCCCGGTTGATTTTCTCTCCTGCCTCGGCCAGGGTGAACCACTCGGCGCGGTCAACCTCCGGAAACTCGATCGTGCGCCCCGAGCGCGGTGGCCACTGCAACAGGCACGTGTTGCTCGTGATCGTGTTGACGTCCAAGTCCCCGGACAGCGCAAAGGCGCGCACCAGCTTGCCGGCGCGCTGGCGAACCTCGCCGAGGTCCTCCACCGGGCCCGCCGGCGCGGCGGAGCCGAGCTCCTCGGCGAATTCACGGCGGGCGGCTGCCAGCGGATCCTCCTCGGGCTCGTACTCCCCCTTGGGAATCGACCACGCTCCCGCGTCCCGGCGCGCCCAGGCCGGGCCGCCCGGATGCACGAGCAGCACCTGCAGCACGCCGCCGCTGATCCGGTACAGAAGGATGCCGGCGCTGCGGCGGGTGGGACGGCTGGCGGGCGATGCGCTCACGGCGCCGCCAATACTGCCTCACCGGGACGCGACCGGGGGGAGACGACGGCGGGGCTCTAGCGCGTTACGCACCGGAGCCCCGCAGGCCGTGCTCTAGCCGGCGCTCAGGAACGCCCGAGCGTTACGGCCTGCGTCGCGGTGCCGGTGGCGTCTGAGGCCACGAGCGTCAACACGCCCGCCCGCAGTGGCCGCCGGGTGCGCAGCACGAGCTGCGCGCGGCCGCGGTGCAACCTGCCGCTGCCGGAGGCGAGAACCCAGCCGGCTCGGACGATCTGCACCCTGACACGGCCGGAGCGCTTGCGCCCCGTGCTGTCCACGCAGGTGACGCGAATCCGCCGCCTGGTGACCCGGACGCGGCAGGTGAGCCGCCCGGCACCGCGCGGTCCCCGCGGTCCCCGCGGCCCGGCCGACCCTCGGAGGCCTGTGGGTCCGGCCGGTCCCGCGGGACCGGTGACGCCGGGGATGACCTGCCCGGTCTGATCGTCGAGGTTCACCGGCTGGGCTCGGGTGCCCGAGGTGAAGTCGAACATGTTGCCCAACGATCCCGCGATGGAGTCAAACGAGGTGTGTCCGGTCGGATCGATCTGGCCGGTGCCCCAGTTGCCCTCGATGAACTTCAGGATTGAGGACTGGTCGGTGAGGGTGTGGTCGACGTAGTTGGTCCTGGCATACGGGGAGACCACCAGCAGCGGCAGGCGCGGGCCGTAACCGCAGCGATCCTGGAAGCCGCCCAGCGGCGACCCGCTCGTTCCGCAGACACCGGGGCCATTGAGGGCATCGGTGGCCGAGTCCATCGACGGATTGACCGGCGCCTGGAAGGCGTGGTCATACCAGCCGTCGGAGTCGTCGTAGGCGATCACCACCGCGGTGTGCGCCCACTCCGGCGAGGCCTCCAGCTGATTGAGCGTGTCGGCCAGGAAGGTCTGCTCGTCGAGCGGGTCGGAGTTGCCTGGGTGAGCGTCCTGGTACCTGGACGCCTTCAAGAAGGAGACCGCAGGGAGGTTGTGACTCTGCAGCGCGCTCGAGAAGTCCGTCAGGTCGTATTGGTGGTTGGCCTGATCGCTCTGCCCGATCATGCCCGGTGCGCTCGGGGGCAGATGGTGGGGGTTGGCGGTGGAGGCGTAGTACTGGAACGGCTCGTGGTGAGCCGAGTAGTCGCCCTGCTTGACGCCACCGCTGTTGTAATGGAAGGCGCCACACGTGGCCTTGCCTGTGTTGTCCACCGACGTGGGCCGGAAGCCGCCCTCAAACCAGCCCCAGCTGACGTGCTGCTGGTTGAGCAGGTCGCCGACGTTGGGGCCGGAGAGCTGCACCTGCGAGGAGCCCGAGCAGTCGTCGCCGAGCGGGTCGGGATCGCCGATCACGCTGCCACCCGCAACCGCGCCCGTGGTGGATCCCGAAGTCGCCGTGACCCCGTGGGTCTGGCCGGCGATCAGGTTCAGCGCGCCCGGCGTGGAGGGCCCGTACGTGGTCCCGAAGGAGTTGTCGCTCATCGCGAAGTGCTGGGCGAGGTTCCACAGGCCGGTGACGGTGTTGCCGTCGTAGTAGCCCATCACCAGGTTCGGATTGGAGTAGTTCGGTGCGCTGCAGGCCGGGCTGTTGGTGTTCTGTACGAACTTGTCCATCTTGCCCCCGTCGAAGGCCTTCTGCTCGGCGGTGTAGTCGTGGTTCTGGTCGCAGGTCAGGGCCTGCGAGCGGCCCAGACGGAAGGGGTTGGCCGAGTTGGGATTGGCGCTCAGCAGGCTGGGGGTGAGCCCGTCGACGGCCGGCGTGCCGGCGGCGGGCGAGAAGCTCGGCTCCCCCGCCGGGTTGGTGGCCTGGGGATAGGTGCCGAAGTAGTGATCGAAGGAGACGTTCTCCTGGAAGATCACGACGAGGTGCTGGATCGGGGTCGTTGTCTGCGCATGGGCCACGGGGACGAGCGCGGTCGCCCCCACGGCAGCAACCGCAGCGAGTCCACCCAAGAGGCGAGTGCGCATCGATGCTCCGTTCTGGAGATGGTCAGATGAAGTGGCTGGCGGCCACCGGCACCAGTGTCGGCCGCTCACGCGCCCGCTCCGTTACCAGGATGTGTCCAAGTGATGACCTCCTGGTGAAGGCTCGGCGGCGGGGCGGCGGCGCAGGGCCGAGCCAGAGTCACGACTCGCTACGGTGGGCCCGATGAGGTCGATAGCGAGCTGGTGCTACCGCCACCGGATCGTGGTGGTGGCCGTCTGGGTGGTGGCGGTGGCCGCCGTCAACGTGATCGAGTCGGACGTGGGCAGCGCCTACACCGACAGCTTCAAGCTTCCCCACACCGAGAGCTTCGACGCCGTCAGGCTGCTCCAGCGCGCCGCCCCCCGGGTCTCAGGCGACACGGAGCAGGTCGTCGTGGGGGTGAGCCGGGGGCGGGTGAGCGATCCGCCCCTCCGCGCCCGCACGCAGACGCTGCTGGCCGCCCTCGCCCGTCAGCCCCACGTCAGCGCGGTGCAGTCGCCCTTTCAGGCCGGCGGTGCCCGGCAGATCGCGCCCTCGGGTCAGGTTGCCTTCGCCAACCTGACCTTCGATGTCGCGGCCAACAAGATCTACGCTACCAAGGCCAAGGCGTTCGTGGCCTTGGTCACCTCAGCCTCGAGCGGCGGGGCGCAGTACGAGATGGAGGGACAGCTGGCCAACGCCGGGCGTTCTCGCAGCGACTCCAGCAGCCTCGTGTTCGGCTTCCTGGCCGCGGCGATCGTGCTGTTCGTGGTGTTCGGATCGGCGGCGGCGATGCTGCTGCCGCTGCTGACGGCGGGAGTCTCCCTGGGCACCGGCATCGCGGTCGTCGGCCTCCTCTCGCACGTGATCGACATGGCCTCGTTCTCCAATCAGCTGGCGGTGCTGATCGGCCTGGGAGTGGGAGTGGACTACGCGCTCTTCATCGTCACCCGCTACCGCCAGGGGGTGCTGCGCGGCCTGAGCCGCGAGGCGGCCACGATCGAGTCGATCGACACCTCCGGGCGGGCGGTGCTGTTCGCCGGGATGATCGTGGGCATCGCGATGCTGGGGATGTTCGCCCTGGGGGTAAGCTTGCTGTACGGCGTGGCCGTGGCTGCCACCGTCACCGTGGCCTTCACCGTGATCGCGGCGCTGACGCTCCTGCCCGCGCTGCTGGCGCTGTTCGGGCGGCTGGTGCTGCGCCGGCGCGAGCGGCGCGCGGTGCGCGAGGGGCGGCTGGCCGCCGGCGACGAGTCGCCGCTCTGGACCCGCTGGACGACGATCATGCAGCGGCGACCGGCGGCCTTCGCCCTCGTCGCGGCGGCGGTGATGATCGTGATCGCGATCCCGTTCACCGGCATGCGGCTGGGCTCCTCGGACGCCGGCAGCGATCCCGCCGACAGCACCACGCGCAAAGCCTATGACTTGCTGGCCAAGGGCTTCGGCCCTGGATACAACGGGCCGCTGCAGCTCGTCGCCCAGGTCAGCTCCCCCGCCCAGACCGCGGCCTTCGCCCGCGTGGAGCAGGCAGTGGCCCGAGCACCGGGGGTGGTCGCGGTGACCCGGCCGCACCTGGTGGGAACTCACGGCGCCGGGGTGGCGCTGGCGAATGTCTATCCCCGGGGGTCCCCGCAGGACGCCTCCACCGCCGATCTGCTCCACCGCATGCGGGATCAGGTGATCCCGGCGGCCGGTCGCGGCAGCGGTGTGAAGGTGCTGGTGGCCGGCAACACCGCCATCTTCGACGACTTCAGCCACGTGCTCTCGCGCAAGCTCCCGCTGTTCATCGGGGTCGTGGTGCTGCTCAGCTTCCTGCTGCTGATGGCGGTGTTCCGCAGCGTGGTCATCCCCCTGACCGCGGCCGTGATGAACATGCTCTCGGTGGCCGCGGCGCTCGGTGTCGTCACCGCCGTCTTCCAGCACGGCTGGGGAGCCTCGCTGCTGGGCATCGACAAGACCGGCCCGATTGAGGCCTTCCTGCCGGTGCTGATGTTCCCGATCCTGTTCGGACTCTCGATGGACTACGAGGTGTTCCTCATCAGCCGCGTCTACGAGGAGTGGCACCGGCGCGGCAACCACCGGCAGGCAGTCGCCCACGGCCTGGCGGCGACGGGTCGCACGATCACCGCTGCGGCGGCGATCATGGTGCTCGTGTTCGGCGCCTTCGTGCTCGGAGGGGAGCGCGTGATCGAGCTCTTCGGCGTCGGCCTGGCAACGGCCGTCCTGCTCGACGCGCTGATCGTGCGCTCGGTGCTGGTGCCGGCGCTGATGCTGATGCTCGGCGAGGCCAACTGGCGTCTGCCCGCCTTTTTGGACCGGCTGCTCCCCCACCTCCAGATCGAGGGAGCCTCGGCCCGCGCTGCGGCTCAGCCCTCCACCGGCTCCACGGTGACCCCCCGGTCGACCAGCGCCGCGTAGAGCCCGCCCTGATCGCCCCCTCGATGGCGGACGCGGACGGCGGCACTGCATACTCTCCGGCGTGAGCGCAACAGAGCTGAGCCTGGCCCTGTCGGTCCTGCTGGCCTGCGCCGTCGAGGCGGTGGAGGCGCTGACGATCGTGCTGGCCGTGGGCACCACCCGCAGCTGGTCCTCGGCCCTCTGGGGGGTGGGGGCGGCAGTACTGGCGCTGGCGGTCATCGTCGCAGCGCTGGGACCGGCGCTGACCTCGCTGCCGCTGGGGGTCCTACGCGTCGGCGTCGGCGGGGTGCTGCTGGTCTTCGGACTGCAGTGGCTGCGCAAGGCGGTGCTGCGCGCGGCCGGGCTGAAGGCGCTCCACGACGAGGAGGGAGCGTTTGCGAAGGAGACCGAGGCGGCCCGCGCCGCGGGCGGCCTCGACCAGCCGGGATTCGACGGCTATGCCTTTGCCGTCGCCTTCAAGGGTGTGCTGCTGGAGGGCCTGGAGGTCGCGTTCATCGTGCTGACCTTCGGGGCCAACCAGCACCGCGTGGGTCTGGCCGCCGCCGCCGCCGGCGTGGCGATCGCGCTCGTCGTGGGGGCCGGCCTGGCGGCGCACCGACCGCTGGCGCGCGTGCCCGAGAACGCAATGAAGCTCTCGGTGGGGGTGATGCTGACGTCGTTTGGGATGTTCTGGGGTGCGGAGGGCGCCGGCGCGACGTGGCCGGGCGGTGACGCCGCGCTGCTGGTAATCGTGCCGGCCGTGCTGGTGGCCGCCCTGGTGCTGGTGCGGTGGCTGCGGCGGGAGGGACGGAGGGCGCTGGTCGGTGGCCCCGCATGAGCCGCCTCGTCGCCGTCGCGCGGGCCGTATGGGAGTTCGTGGTCGGCGACGACCCGCTCACCGCCCTCGGAGTGGTCGTCGGGCTCGGGATCACCGCTGCGGTGGCGGGAGCCGACCTCAGCGCCTGGTGGGTGATGCCCGTCGCGGTCGTACTCCTGCTGGTGGTGTCGCTGCGGCGAGCGGCCCCCCCCGGGCGGCACTGAGTACGGTAGCGGCACATCCCTCTCAGCCCAGTGCTCGGGTCCGTGTCGCCAGCCGCAAAGTAGCGTCTTCTAACGGAGGTTAGCACCTAACGGGTCCTCCATCTCGATGCAGTAGACGACATCGTCGCAGCAACGACAGATTCGCGGCATGTGGCCCGCTCCGGAAAGCTGAACCGTGCCACCGCAGGGCCGTACCGGGGCGCAGACGCCGCGTGAGCGGGCAATTCACGGCGAGACGAGCGGTGCCCGGCACTGCACTGAGATGGAGGACCCGTTAGCACCTATGGTACGGTGCTTGCGTACGCGGGTGCCGAGCCTCTTTGGCGATGGCGCACCCCCCCTCGCATCAGCTTGAGGAGATCTTCGCAATGCATATGACGACTCGTAGCCAGCCGCTTCCCTCGGTACGTCGACGCGGCGTCGTGACCCGGATGGCGCTGCTGATCGTCAGCTGCTTGGTGGTGGTGTCGTTGGCCGCGGGTGACGCGCTCGCCGGACAGCTCCCGGTTTCCCTCGGAGCGGCAAACAGTTTCGCGGCGCTGGCCGGCCAGACGGTCACCAGCACGGGCCTCACGACGCTCAACGGCGACCTCGGGGTGAGCCCGGGGTCCTCGCTGACGGGCTTTCCGCCCGGCAAGGTCAACGGAACGATCCACGCGACCGACGCGGCGGCAAGCCGGGCGCAGGCCGATCTCACGGCCGCGTACAACGACGCCGCCGGGCGCCAGCCGCCGCAGGCCTGCCCGCGGACGTCGGCGGCAGGACGCTCGCGCCAGGGGTCTACAAGACCGGAGCGACACCCGCGCTCGGGCTGACCGGCACGCTCACGCTCGACGGCCAGGGCAACCCTAACGCCGTGTTCGTGTTCCAGGTCGGCTCCGCGCTGACCACCGCGGTCGCAAGCCACGTGAACCTCATCGGCCGGGCGCAGCCAGGCAACGTGTTCTGGCAGGTCGGGAGCTCCGCGACGCTCGGAACGTCCTCTACCTTTGCCGGCAGCATCCTCGCCCTGACGTCGATCTCGATCGACTCCGGCGTCACGCTGAACGGGCGAGCGCTAGCCCGCAACGGCGCCGTCACATTGATCAACGACACGATCACCGTCCCAACACAAGCCCCCACTCCGACCCCGACGCCGACTCCATCTCCGACCCCAGGCCCGTCGCACCGGCCGCCGGTTGGTGGCGGCAGGACCGGGTTCTGCGCCACGAGTCACATGCCGGCCGGTTCGGCGGGTAGGCGCCCGCCCGCCCGTCCGTTGCTGCTCTCCCCTCGCGCGAGGGCGCGCGTCCGACCGGGCCTCGTCAAATTCCGCTGGCGTCCGGCGGCGCGCGCGGCGCGCTATACGCTGATGGTCGACAAGCGCCGGATGAGCACCGGGTGCGCAACCCGGGCGGCGATTCCCATCGGTACCGGGTCGCACAGCTACCGCGTGATCGCACAGAATCGCTACGGCACCCGTAGCTCGCGCAGGCGCGCGTTTTTCGCGACAACGGCTCCAGGTCAAGTCGAAAAGATTCCCGTACGCGGGAACCCGACCCAGATTACGTTCACGCCATCGATACGTGCCGCGGTGGGGCGTGCTGGGAAGGGGCGCGCTCGCGCAGCGGTCATGCTCATCGCTGGCTGCGACTATTCCGTCACGGTGAATTTCAACGAAGGAGGGCCAACCCCGACGCGCGTTGACTTCAGCGTCGACGCGGAATGTAAGAACGGCATCCTGAGCAGCCCCGGTAGGAGCGTCGTTGGCGTGCAAGCCTCCATCGTCAACTCCCGGAACGTTCAGGTATCCGGGATCGCGCGCTGCTTCTCAGTCCTGGGGACCTGTAGCGCGCACGGGATCTACCACCCCAAGCTTGGCAGCTACACCCGCCAGCTCGGCTTGCGCGCGACCTTGGGCTTCTTCAAGAAGGGCGCGATTCAGTTTCCCGCCAACAAGCGGACGTTCAAGGAATGCCACCTGGGAATCGGCAGCCCGCTCCTAATTTGCCGCTTCACCGTCAGGTTCATCACTCTCGACCACCGGTGCGACCTCACACCCGTCAGACGCTCCTCCCTGCCTCCCCAGGCCGCGGTGCCGGCGACCGAGCTGTACCCCAGCAACCAGACGCCACTCGCGCCGTTCCTCGACGGCCGAGGACGCGTAAGCCGGCTCTTCTGGGGAAAGTCAAAGCAGACCAGGCCGCTTTCGCCAAAGTTCTTTGACGGGAAAGGCTACAGGCACATCGCCCAAAAGCACGGCTTCGGCCCGGCGGACGAGCAGGCGACGCGGAACGCGATCCACGGCAGGCCGATCACGACCGAGAACACCGAGATCAAGCAGAGGGGTGGTCTGGTCCTTCGTTTGGTCCGGCGCATCTACGAAGGCGAGGGGTATCGACAGAACATGACCAGTTGCCGGCGGGTCGTGGTGATCGACTATCCGCCCCAGTCGAAAACCGGCGGCGAGATAATCACCTCCTACGGGGCGGTGGTCGGCGAGCCGGGCAGCGATCTGCCCAGCCAGGGCTAGGGATCTTGGCAGGGTCCCTCTCGCCAGAGGAGGCGATGCAGCAGGTTCGGGCCAAGCCGCAGGTCGCGCTCAGCCCACGGCTGGCGGACATCCTCGGTCTCCGGCGTCTGGCCTCGGCGGAGCAGATCGCCGCCCGGGTCGCAGCGCTCGACGACAAGCCGCCGCCTCGACGCGCTGACACCTGCGAGCTGCTCGCTGCCGTCGCCCTGCTCGGCGACGATCTGGCCGATAACTACCGTGGTGTCAGCAGCGACCAAGAGCTGCTGCCGGTGTGGGGGTGCGAGATCGGCGAAGAGTTCCTCGAGCCGCTGGGTCCTATCAGCGAACGCGAGCTGGCCGACGATCTGGCACTGACCGACGCTGAGTTCCTTGACACCATCCAAGGGTATCTCGCCAGCATGCTCGAGAGCATCATCTATCATGCGTATCTACGCGGCTGGCTGCGGCGCGATCCTCCGCCCTCACCGCAACAGGTCGCTCTCAAGAAGCTCGCGAAGCGACGGGCCAAGCTCGCGAAGCGGCGAGGCCAAAGCCATGCGGAGTAAGCCCTCGCTCACCCGCGAGGCGTTGCGGGTGGTCCGCCCAAGATGCTTGACCGAGACCAAGGCGAGACTGTGCGCGGGGGTTGGAAGCTGTGAGCGCTTGGCGCACGATCCCCGGATCGGCGTCTATGTCAGCTTAGAGGACGGTTCCGTCCCCCGGCGGATCGTCTACTAATCCCGTCGTGGCGTCCTCGCAACCTCGAAAAGCAGCGTCTGCTAACAAGCGGGCGGGCGGCGGAGACGGGATCGAGGCCGCTGTCGACCGGTATCTGCGCGATCTCGAGCGGGCACCGTTGGCGGTCAGGACGCGGGATGCCTACGGTCAGCATGTCGGCTCCTATGGTGCCTGGCTGGCCGGGCGACCCGAGCCTGGGGTGGCGATCACCGAACCGCGGGGGCGTGATCACGCGGCGCGGGATTTCAAGCGGCATCTGAAGGTCGAGCGCGGCTGGAAGCCCGCCTCGGTGAACCTGGCGCTGGCCGCGGTGGATCATTTCAACCGGTTTCTCGGCCTTCGGCCTTGGGGCGGCGAACGTGAAGCGGCAGCCGCTGGCGCATGCGGCGCCCAGAGCGCTGTCGGTGGATCAGCAGCGGGCGCTGTTGTGGGCGGCGGAGGCAGCGAGGCCTCGCGATCGCGCGACCGTGACGCTGCTGCTCTACACGGCGCTGCG
>JAABUZ0100010764.1_pt1 | contig 10101 bp, 15 predicted proteins | sample 5562091 | NCBI WGS metagenome assembly JAABUZ01 (sample SAMN12813069, study PRJNA571459) | rock metagenome | isolation source: Antarctica rocks | place: Antarctica: Victoria Land, Linnaeus Terrace sud | collected 2015-12-21 | reverse complement strand
GGTAGTGGTCGCTGATCACCGAGAACGGGAAGCCTGCCTGCTCGGCCAGGACGATGTCGTCGACCAGGTCCTTGGGCGAGCGCTGCTCGCACATCATCGTGTAGCCGATCTTCATGGACAGTCGCCCTCCTAGGCAGTGTGACCTGCGGCGTTAGGCGACGACACGGACCGTAGCGCATTGCATAGCGCTTGCGCAAGCGATAACTTCAAGGGCGTGGCGACCTCCCTACTAGCCGGCCTCGGTCGTTCGTGGGTTCGGTCGCTGTCTGCCCGCAACCTGAGCGCCCGCACCCTGTCGACCTACTCGGCTGCCGTCGCCCAGCTCGACGAGCACCTGCAGGCCGTCGGCGCCCCTACCGACCCCGAGCGGATCACCCGTGCCGACGTCGAGGGCTTCCTGGCCAAGCTCATCGCCACCCGCTCGCCCGCGACCGCCGCCAACCGTTACCGCTCGCTGGCCCTGTTCTTCACCTGGCTGGTCGAGGAGGACGAGGTGTCGGTCTCGCCGATGGCAAGGATGAAGCCTCCGAGGGTGCCGGACCAGCCGGTGGAACTGCTCGGCGCCGAGCAGCTCAAGGCGTTGCTCTCGACCTGCACCGGCAAGACGTTCCCGGACCGCCGGGACGCCGCACTCCTACGGCTCCTGATCGACACCGGTGCCCGGCGCAGCGAGGTCGCGGCCATACAGACCGTCGACGTCGACTTCACCGGCGACGTGGTCAGCGTGCTCGGTAAGGGCGGCCGACGCCGCGACCTTCCCTTCGGCCAACGCACCGCCCTATCCCTCGAGCGCTACGTCCGCATCCGGGCCCGACACCCGTGGGCCGATAATCCGGCGCTGTGGCTCGGCGTCAGCTCCGGCCCGCTCGCCGGGCAGGCCGTCTGGCAGATCGTCACCAGGCGGGCGCAGCAGGCCGGCCTCGGTCACGTCCATCCGCACCAGCTGCGTCACAGCTTCGCGCATGCGTGGCTCTCAGACGGCGGCCAGGAGGGCGACTTGATGCGCTTGGCCGGGTGGCGAAGCCGCGCCATGCTCGGCCGCTACGCGGCGGCTGGGGCCGACAAGCGCGCCCGTGAAGCCCACCGCCGGCTGTCACTGGGGGACCGGCTGTGACGAATCAGCCGGAGCTTGCGGCGTCCATCATGGCGACGGTGATCGCGGAGACCCCCCCTCCGTTGCCATGGGAGGCGCTCGAGAGACTGCAGGGGTTCATCACCGGCGCGCTCACCGCGGCGCCAACGTTGGCAGCGCTGTGGCCGCTCGTGGAGTCGGGTGGGAGCATGGTGAACTTCATGGCGCAGTTGAACCCGCATACGCGTCACACCACCCTTGAGCTGCCGCCCGAGGATCCGGTGGGTTGGCTCCTGGGGGCGCTGTGGCAAGGCGCCGCATCGCCGCTCATCCGCCCCGGCTGTCCCACCATGCGCATGGTCTGCGAGTGCTCCTACCGAGTAGGGCGCTTCGGGCCGGGACTTCGTAACGCGCATCTCGATCTCTCCAAGCACGTCGCCAAGCACGGCGCCGGCGTGTACGCCTGCAAGTGCGGGACACTGTTTGCAGTCCGCGTCGGTCTGCTGGAAGCGTGGTGGGTCACGCTCGCTCGTCAGGGCGACACGCAGGTGCAGGCACGGCGTGTCGGCACAGCGCCCCGAGCGTTGTGCCGTTAGCATGGGCAATACAACTTTCGCGGTCGGTCGCCTGATCCATGGTCAATGGATGCTTTCGGGGTTTGGACGTGCGACGGGACTGGCGAGGTCTTCCCGAGTAACCCTCACCGAGCCGCACCCCAGCTTCCGGGGTCCGGCCGGGAGAAGCCGTGGCCGCACGCAGTCCTGCAGATCGAGCGCTCATCGCACGGATGGCCGCTAACGCTCTGCATGCCCAGGTGGTCGATGCCACCGCTCATACCGCAGCCGCACGTAAGGCATTCGCGGATCGCTTCGAGCACCAGGTCGACCCCGACGGTGTCCTTGACCCGGCCGAGCGCGCACGCCGAGCGGCCCACGCACGCAAGGCCTGGATGCTGGGCCTGGCGCTCAGGTCGGCGCAGGTACGCCGGAAGCGGGCGGCGGCAGCGTGAGCGCAAACGGGGGCGGCGCCCCTCGCCAGGGACGCCGCCAGACTCCGCCGCCGCCAAGCAGTTCGGTCATTTCCAAGTCTACGGCTGGGGTGCGACAGGATTCGGATGACGCGCTGTTCGGCGTGGCCGGCAGATCCTATGCCGACTCGACAAGCTGGCGGCTACCCGACGACGAGGATGAGCGAACCGGCCCAGAACGCAAGCAGACGGGTCAGCGCTCCGCTTGGGGCCAGACGGACACGGGATGGCGCACCAAGGCGCTGGCTGTGGTTGCGACGCTCGCCGCCTCCGGGCAGACGTTCACCGCCGACGACGTGCGGGCGCTGGTCGACGACAACGCGATCTCGCAGCAGGCGTGGGGTGCGCTCTTGGGCGGCTGCGCCCGCCGCGGGTGGATCGTCCGGGTCGGGTTCGTCCAGTCCGTCCGCGCCGAGCGACACGGCTCGTACGTGGCCCAGTGGCAGGGCAAGCGGTGAGCGACCTCGAGCGGCCGGCGGTCTGGCGCCGCCACGTCCGACGTGAGGCCGACGATTACCTGCGTCCGTTCCTGCTGACCATCGGGGAGTACGCGGACGCCACCGGCACCGTCCGTCGCCGTACCCGGGCACAGCTCGCCGACGACCTGGCGAAGACCGAGCGCACGGTGCAGCGGTGGATCAGGCGGGCCGTCGATGACGGGTGGCTCGTGGTCCTGGTGCGTGGTCAGAAGCACCGCTCGTCGCAGGTGTACGGGCTGACGATCCCACCGTCTCAGGGAGACACGCGCTCACCTGTCAGGGAGACACTCAGGGAGACACCACCCCGCTCCCTGAGAACGCAGGTTCAGGGAGACACCTCATGTCTCCCTCATAAGAACAGGGTGAGCGACCGCGAGCACGTAGCTGTAGACAGAACCGCTCCTACGTCGCGGCCGGCTCCTGCGTCGCACGGCACCAACAGAACGGGACCAACGACGGGACCAACAACGGGACCAGGACGCCACGGCGCCAACAGCAACAGCGCAATGACAGGCGAGCACGGCGCGACCGTCCGCCCGCTCACTGCCATCGTTGAACGCGACCACAACGCAGACCAGCAACGGCCAGCGACACCTGCTGGCAGCGTGGCGTGTGCCCGACCCAGCGCAACTCACCAGGGGAGACACGACCCGACCACCGGCGACTACCTGGGGGGCCCGCTCAGCGATTGGGGTGCCGACGTTGCGTGAGAACGCGGACGTCAAGGCAAGGCGCTACCTCACAGAAGGGCGTGTCGTGATCGACCGGGTTTCCGCCAGCACCGCACACGCACACGTACGAGGCGACGGCGCGACACATCTCGTCGTTGCCTCGCCAGGGGACTGGACCTGCACCTGCCCAGCGGTCGGGCGCTGTTCGCACCTGCTGGCGGTTGGCCTCGACATCGTCATCGACCGCACACGTCGTCAGGAGCAACCATGAGCGAGATCGTCACGACCACCGGCCGCCGCATGACCGTCCGCTTGCAGGAGGCGATCGACAACCTCACCGGCTCGAGTCGGTCCGCGGCGATCCGGGGATTCGCTGAGATGGACCCGCACAGCCGACTGGGGCCGCTGTACGCCGCGCTCAGCTTCGAGCTGCAACTGTGCGCGTTCCGCGAGGACGACACGCTGCGGGGCATGTCAGCCGACCTGCGGGCCCGCGACGAGGGCGACGACCCGCCGTGGCCGCAGGCGACCGGGCCGATGGCGTACCTCGACGACGGCAACATCATCGACCCGCCGGCAAACTTGCCATGACTCCCACCATGTGGGATGATCGTCTCAGGTCTAGGCAAGGTCGCTGCTGTCCTCGACGGGCGTTCCGAGCCTCGACCCGAGTGGGTGGCCGTGGCTGTCTTCGACGCCGGCAACAAGGCCCGCGCATCCCGTGACGACTCCGGCTGCGCGTAGGCGCACCCACACACCCTCGAAGGATCATCCCATGACAGACACCGTGATCGACCGTGTTCGGCAGAGCCGCGACGCGAACCGCCAGGAGCGGGAGGGACTACGCGCCGACATGGACGCGATCATCACCCGCTCGGCGGCCAACCCCGGTCAGACGCTGAACGCTCAGGACAGCCGCCGGTTCTCCCGCCTCGAGGCCCGCGGCAGGGAGATGGCCTCGGAGGCCCGCCGGCTCGACGACCGCCTCGACGAGCTGGTCGACTCCCAGCGTCGCCTCGACCGCACCGCCGATGCCACGGCGGGAACCGGCGACCCGGCCGAGACGAGAGGGCCGCGCTCGCCGATGTACACCAGCAGCGAGACCTACCACCGCGGCGCCGGCAGCCCGTCGTTCTTCCGCGATTTGATCTTCGCCCAGCGAGGCGACGCCAACGCCGCGGACCGCCTCCGGACCAACAACGCAGAGGTCGGGCTCGAGGCCAGGGCACTCGGCAACACCGCAGGCACGGGGGGCTCTGGTGGGGAATTCGCCCCGCCTGGCTATTTGATCGACGACTGGGTGCAGCTCGCCCGCCCGGGCCGGGTCACCGCCGACCTGTTCCATTCCGAGGATCTGCCGCCCGGCGTCAGCTCGGTTAACTTGCCACGGGTCGGCAGCGGAACGGCTGTCACGGTCCAGTCGACGCAGAACACCACCCTCGCCAACGTCGACATGACCACCGCAGCCCTGTCGTCCGGCGTCGTCACCATCGGCGGCAGGCAGATCGTCAGCCAGCAACTCCTTGACCAGAGCCCGGTGCAGTTCGACCGGATCGTGCTCGAGGATCTGGCGCAGGACTACGCCCGTGCCCTCGGCGTCCAGGTGCTGACCGGCTCCGGAACGGCGGGCCAGCTCAAGGGCTACCTGACGGCCGCCTCGACCAACGTCGTCACCTGGACGCAGGCGACGCCGACCGCTTCAGGGTTCTACAGCCAGCTCGCCAAGTTGCAGGGGCAGATCAACGCCACCCGCTACCGGGCACCCGACGCGGTCGTGATGCACCCGCGCCGCTGGGCGTGGTTCGCCAGCTTCACTGACAGCACCGGCCGGCCGCTGGTCGTCCCGTCCGCGGGCGGGTTCAACAGCCTGGCCAACCCCGGCGCGGGGGCAGCTTCCGGCCTGGTCGGCAGTGTGCTCGGCCAGGACGTGTACACCGACGCGAACATCCCGACCAACCTCGGCACCGGCACCAACCAGGACACGGTGCTGATGTTCTGCCGCGCCGACCCGTGGGTGTGGGAGTCGACACTGCGGGCCGAGGCCCTCACTCAGCCCTACGGAGATTCGCTCGGCGTGCTCTTTCGCGTCTTCAACTACAGCGCGATGATCCCGGACCGGTACCCGGCGTCGCTCGGGCAGATCCAAGGCACCGGCCTGGTGACGCCGACGTTCGCCTCCTGATGACCCGGCCGGCGGCGTCAACGCCAGCCCCACCGCCTCAGGATCTGGCAGTGCGGGCAGCCAAGGGGCACGATGCGCAGGCTCTTCACCCGCGCTACCCGGACGTGCCCCTGCGCCGCCGGCCGCCAGACCGGCCAGCGTCACGTGCCAGCACCGCACGGTGGCACGGGCACACGCCACCGGTACGGCACCCACCGGTACGGCACCCGCGACACGGCAGGCGAGCACGGCACGCCATCGGCACACGGCAGGCAGTGGCAGGCAGGCAGGCACACGGCACGCCCGCCACACGGCAGGCACACGGCACGGACAGCGGCACGTCACCACCCACCCACCACACGGGCGCACACCACCTGCTGCCCGCCCGCCTGCCTGCCTGCGCGACAGCCATGACCACGGGCCACACCGGCGGTCCACGTCGGACGTCCGAGTCTTGTCGACACCAGGATGTCCAGCGCCAACCCGGCAGGTGCCACCCACTTGGGCAGCGCGACCATCCTCGGTCAGCACCACCCCCACCATCCGGTCGGCCCCCCCGGCAGGCTCAGGTGCCCTCCACCATCCGTGCCACCCCACCCGGCCCCCGGCATGCCACCACGGGTCGGCAGGCGACAGGCGCCAACCTGGACGGCGCCCGGGACCTCGCGAACAAGCGGTGGACGGTCGCCAAACGAACTGCCGTTTTTGGGAGCGGCGCTGAAGTGACCCTCGCCAGTCGTGTTTTCCCTCCCCGACGGTTCTTGGCCGAAAGGTGCAGGTCAGGGGCTAGATGGGGCCTGGTGATGCTGAGTAGGCTGCTGGCCGTAGCTGGGCAACACCGGACCGAGCGATCTCGGCGGCCCGCTCGAAGTAGCGACGGTGCGTCCGTCGCAAGTCCTCAGATGAACTGGCACTGAGGACAACGACCTCGATGGCCTCGTTCAGACGGTGGAGGCGCTCAGCCTCGAACCGGGCGCGCAGAGCGCCGGTGCGCTCGGGGTACTCCTCCTGACGGAGGACGCGACCCTCAACCCGATCGAAGACCACCAGAAAGTGCCTCATAGCCCCGAACCTAGTCCTCGCTCATGGCGATGGCTGCGCGGGTCATCGTGTCGGCTAGTTCGGCCATCAACGTCCTCACCCCTTCAGCAGCTACGCGCCGATCATCTCGCAGCGCAGCGAGTTCCAGTCGCTGCTGATGATTCTCGGCAAGAGCGACGGCGCGCTCAAGCCGCTTCTCGATCGTCTCTAGCTGGTCTTCGAAGTCCTCGAACTTGTCGATGACGTGCGCGAACCTGTGCATCCCTGCCACGAGATCACGGCGCTGCTCGGTGGCCTCGACTGAGGAACCAGCGGGCGCTTCCTCCCCGTACCGGATCCCGCGTCCCCAGCGGTCAGCGAGACTCTCCATCGTCTGTGCCCAGATGTCCTGCATCCGGGTCCTAACCTGCGCCTCAACGGGCAGCCCATCGAAGAACAAGATCACATGCACAGCCCTGTAGCCGTGGCTGGGCGAAGCACGACGATCGATGATCTTCGGCGGGCGCGATCCCCCCGACAAGTAGGACACGATCGAAGCCACGACCTCGTCCTGCTGGGACCTACCTCCCGAGATGACCACCCGAGCGCCCGCGATGTCCTGCATCCCCTTCAGTCCCATCCCAGCCTCGCGCCGCAGCTTGTCGATCAAGGTGCTGGTCGTCTTGAGCCTCGTGGTTGGAGCGTGACCGAGGCTGCTCAGGAGGGCCTCCACTTGGACGAGAGGGTCGTCATAGGCCGCAATGACGGACTCCAACGTCGCCAAGTCCCCCTCGGCCGGCTGCGCCGCCTTGACCAGCCGCTCGCCGAGACGGTCAACCGCGGACCGACTGATTGGTAGTCCCACCGCGAATGTGTACCAGGGCAGCAGCGGCTCGCGCAGACGCAACGAGCAGGCTGCCGCTGCGTGTGTCAGTCACTTGCTTGGGCGCCCCCGACCCCCTAGACCGTCGAATGGGGCGCGCAGGTCGTCGGCTGCGGCACGCCCTCGCCGCGACCGATCATCTGCTGGGCACCGACGAGAACAACGCGGCGATGGCCGACCGGCTGTCGTCAGCCAGTCTGCTGAACGCCCTGGACTACTACGCGGCCCAGCCGGGCTGGCGGACCGTGACGCTGCTGGAGGTGACGCAGTACGCGTCGCTGATGGGCGAGAAGTTCTCCGAGCAGTGCACCTGCCGCCGCGGTGAGCCGTTGCGGCGCTCGAGCGTCTGGTGAGGGGTACCCGAGTGCCCGGCGGCAGTTTCTAGGGCGCCTCAGGGCATCTGAGCGCGCTCCCTGCAGACCGCCTAGCCACCTATAGACGCTCCAGGCCACGAAACGGGGCCACCTCCGGCAATCACGCCAGGGGTGACCCGCTTCGTGCTGTCCGGCCTCAGTCGGTGTACCGCTCCAGGTTGCGGATCATGTTGGCGCGGGACAGGTTGCCCTGCGCTTTTGCTCGGCTAAGAGCGGCCTCGAACTCGGCGTCACTCGCCTGCGCCATGATGCCGCTGGCTGCGGCTTCCTCCACGGTGGCGAACAATCCCTGCTCGCCTGGTGAGTGACCGTAGCGCTGTTGGGCGGCCTGCCTGGAGACTCCGAGGCTGCTGCCGATGTCGCCCCAACTGCGTCCGGCCCGGCGCTGCGCGAGGACCGCGAGCCTGAGTGCCTCGTCAACTCGTCTTGACGCTTGCGCCAGATCGGCGACGGGTTCCCCGTCGGTCTCCAGGAGGTCGGCCCAGACGGTCCACAGAATCTCCGACGGCGACGATTGATCCGACATAGGGCTCCCTCGGCGTCAAGACTTGTTGACAGAATCTAGGGCTGGTTGGGCCTCATCACAAAATGGTCCCCGTTCTCATCGCCAGCGCTACCAGGTGCGCACGGTCACCACTACCGAGCCGGCGGCCGATGCGCGCCAGGTGAGCCTTGATCGTGAACGCCGACAGGCCCAGCTCACGGCCTGCCGCGCCGTTCGAGTACCCCTCGGCGACGAGTTGCAGCACCTCGACCTCCCGAGCGGACAGCGGTGTTCCGAGCAGCCCGTCGACGACAGGGGCGCCCTCGTACACGTACCGGACGGTCACCGCAGGCTCCCGTCGAGCGCGGCCATCAGCGACGCCGGGGCCTGCGGGTTGATCTTCGCGTACCCAGCCGTCGTGTTCGCGCTCTCGTGCCCCATGTAGTCGCGGACCAGCAGCAGGTCGTGCGTCGCCTGATAAGCCACCGAGGCGTAGCGGTGCCGCAGCTGATGCAGCGTGGCCGGCACACCGATTGACCGAAGGTAGTCGCCGACGATCTTCGACAGCCTGCCGGGTGGGACCCCACCGGGCAGCCCGTCCGCCCGGCGGAACAAGGGGCCGCGGGCCGGCAGCCGCAGCGAGGCCAGCTCCCTGGCCACCGTCTGCGGCAGCGGGACGACGCGCTGCTTGCCTCCCTTGCCGTCGCGGACGAACAGCGTCGGCGGGTCGTCCTGATCGCGAATGTCGGACCGTTCGAGCAGGGCGATCTCACGGGCTCGCAAGCCGCACCATCCGGCGAGGATCAACCACGGGCGGATGCGGTCGGGGGCACAGGCGAGCGCCATCCGCAGGTCGGCCTCCGAGATGGGCCGGGGCAACATCTTGGGCGTCTTCACCCGCGGCAGCAGCTCCGCCGGGTCGTCGGCTCGGTGGCCGTGACGCTGCGCCCAGTGGAAGAACTGCGCGACCTGCACCGTTTCGTTGGACAGCCCGTAGGGGCCGAGCGTCAGACGTTCCTGCCAGCGCTGCAGGTCGTCGGCTGTGGCGTCGATGAGTGGGTAGGAAAGTGCGCGCTGCAAACGGAGAAGGGCTCCGCGGCGGGCCTTGATGGTCGCGGGGCGTAGACCCCGCATTCGCAGCCACTCGAGGTGGGACTGGACGAGCGTCGTGCTACGCGAGGCTGGTTCGCCCTCGTCCGGTACGAGCCTGAGTGCCGTTGTCACGGCCGATCAGACCTGATCCGCTGGGCCAGGTCGGCAGCCCTCAGTAGCCCGGCGGCGAGCTGGCGTGCCTGCTGGGGCGTGTGGTCCCCATCGGCGACATAGACCCCGACGTCGCCATCGGGTGACTGCCACACCCAACAGCCGAGCGCGGCGGAGATGTCGGTCTTCGCCCCGACGTGGTAGTGCTCGTCCTCAAGCGGGCTCGGCGGCTCGACACACCAGTCGGGGCAGGGCGTGGGGGACGGGTCATCGGGCAGCGGGACATGCTCGAAGATGGTGGCGGACGTGTCGGTCATGTGTGCCCCCTAGAGGCGGAGGGGCCGCACGATAACTAGCGCTTAGACGCTCACTCCCTACCTGCAAACATGCTGGTCAGCACATCGCACAGGGCCGTCTGCTCGCACATCATTGTGTAGCCGATCTTCATGGCTTGCTCTTCCTGGCGGTGGTGGACGGATGGTTGCGGCGCCGGGACCGCTGTACCCGTCGGCGGCGCCCCCTGCACTGGGCAGGATCGGGGTGTGAGCGCTGCGCCGGACCCTCGAGCGCTGGGGGACGACCTGCGCGCACTCATCCACTGGGTGCGGCCGTGGTCGACCACTCGCTGGGCGCGCGGTGACAACTCCGCCGTCGCCTACCAACTCGTTCTCGAGCTGCTGGCGCTGACCAGGCGGCTAAGCGCCGACCTGCCGGCAGAAGCCACGCC
>JAABUZ0100010763.1_pt1 | contig 10101 bp, 8 predicted proteins | sample 5562091 | NCBI WGS metagenome assembly JAABUZ01 (sample SAMN12813069, study PRJNA571459) | rock metagenome | isolation source: Antarctica rocks | place: Antarctica: Victoria Land, Linnaeus Terrace sud | collected 2015-12-21 | reverse complement strand
TCAAAACGCATGGGCTTCCCGGACACGGCTTCCTTCCAGTGGGGTTATCCGAACTGCTTCGGCGTGGTACTCCCCGTCGCACCCGAACGCTCCGTCGCCTCACCAGTCCGATTAACCCTTATGACTTTGCATTCACAATCTGGATAGGTCCGCACCGCTATTGCATACAACCGGTAAATCTCTTGATAGAACCAGAACTGGTGTGTGCCGCTCGGACTCTGCGCAACATTCAAAATCCAGGTTTGACACGGTTCGGCTATCAAGGGCGAACTAATTTTGCCGCACGTTCTGCGCCGAGTACGGAGTTCAACCGATTGGGATCGGTGCGGAGGCAAAGTTGGTATTGAGTTAACGCGTCAGCAGGACGGTTCCCGGCCAGCAGTATGTCTGCCAACATCTCGCGAGCGGGCAACGCGACTTCGCCTTTTCCTTCACGATCCTGTCTGTCCGCGACAGCGGTCATCAGCTGAACCGCTGTTCCTAGACTGCCTTGGGCAAAAGCTTGCCAAGCATGCGCTTCGTCCCGTTCTCCCATCATCGTGTCTGCGACATAAGCGTAGCTGCTCTTCCGAACTTCGTCGAGTTTGACATCGTAGCCTGCTACCGCTGCCTGCGCGGCACTCACGTCGCGGAGATGGCCAGAGGCAATCGCTCGCACCCAATAGATTACGGCTTGGAAATCGGGTTCGGCGTCCTCCGGAATCGACATTGCTTGCGCAGCTTTCCAATTGTGAGTTTCCAGAAAGTAGAGTGACGGGAAACGTACGCGGACGTAGTTAAACATACCGGCCATATCGCCGAGCTGCTCCTTCGGGATCTTGAGAGCTTGTGTCTCGATCTGCGCCGCTTGCTCGAAGTTGCCTCTCTGCAGATAGGCATACTCGAGAAAGTTCATGGCGTGCAGCATGTCTGGAAAAGATTTCTGCTGTTCGGCGACTTTTACGGACGCAAGATTGGACTGGATATCCTCCTCCCACATACCCAAACGTGCAAATATATGCGATGGCATATGCACGGCATGAGGGGATGCAGGCGCAATTTCGGCGTAGCGTCTCGCGGCGGTGAGAGCTTGCGGAGCGAGGACAGGATGGTCGCAGGCATGGATGAGATAGTGAGCCGCACCGGGATGGTTCGGCTGCCGAGTGAATACCCCCTCGATGAGGGATATCGCTTCCCGGGTCATGGAGAAATTGTTCTTTTTGGCGTTCGGTGAAGTCAGCAGCGAAAGAGCATAGAACAGCGACGCTTCTTCATCTTTCGGTGCCAACTCATGTCTGCGTTTTAGCGCCTGGGAGTAAGCTCCTCGCCGAGCTTCATAGGGGGACACCGGATTTCCGTTGTAGAACGCTGCCGCAGCCTCGATAAAGGCGCGTTCACGATCCGTTTTTATGGACGCCGCCTTCGCTTGCTGGACGAGCTTTGATCCTGCGGCTAACTCTTTCGCGGTGGGTCGGTCCCAGAGTTGGCGGTAAAGACTCATGGCCTCGCCCCAGTACGCCATGGCGCAGGAGGGGTCGCGTTGGCTGATCTCCCGAAACTGGAGCCGCGCGTTGTGATAACTGAACGAGTGCAATAGCGCTAGGCCGCGATTGAAATCCTGCTGGTCGTTTGCTGGACAAGAGGTGGGGAACGAGACGCTACCGAGAGTTAATCCCGGGGCCGCCTCTTCCTGGTGATGGTGCTCTTGTGCTCGGGCGATCGTCACAATCAGCAACACTTTTACAAAATGACGCAGTGCGTGGGCCAGCATGAACCTTCTATTTGCTCACAGCGCAAGCAAGCATCACGCCTCAAAACGCGATTGGCCAGGGCGCCAAAGGCCAAGTTGCCAAAACATTGGTCCGGCTAAACATGATTGACGACAAGCTCCTGTTTCCCCTCGGTTCTCGTCGTGAGTAGAGGACCACCACGTGTCGGGCTGCCGTCTTACAATGAGCAGTTATCACCCTGCATGTCGCCCACCCTGCCTTCGTTCCACCCGTCCCGCCGAAGCTTCTTAGAATCGACTCTCGCCCTGAACCTCGCCGCACCCTGGTGGACCACCCCAGAGGCCGCTCCGCATCTTCGGTTTCCTGCACAGCCACGACAAAGATTGGCGGTCACCTCCTATCCCTTTCGCGAGTTCATCGCGAGTCCCACCAATCCGGCCTACCACTACGGGAAGTTCAGCATGGACTTATGCCAGTTTCCGTCCTTCATTGCCCAACGCTTCGGTGTCTCGAACATCAACCCCCTAGGCGATCACCTTCCCTCCACCGATGCTGCTTATCTGGATCGTTTCCGCCAAGCCGTCGAGACGGCAGGCTCTCACCTGGTCGATTTAGGACTCTCCGGCCGAGAGTTTTCCAGTCCCGCCAAAGCCGATCGTGACGAGGCCGTCGCGTACGGGCGCCACTGGATCGACATCGCTGCCATCCTGGGATCTCCCAGTGTGCGCCCGCATCTGAAAACGGCGCCGGGCGCCGCTCCGTCTGTCGAGTATGCCGCCGAAAGCTTGGGCCGCTTAGCGGCCTACGGAGCTCAGAAGAACATCGTTGTCAATCTCGAAAATGACAGCCCCGGGGCAGAAGATCCTTTCTTCCTCGTTGCTGTCCTAGAGAAAGTGAAGCATCCCTATCTGCGGGCGCTTCCTGACTTCGGAAACTCACTCCGGGGACACGATGCCGCCTATAACCGGAAGGCGATGGAGCGCCTGTTTCCATACGCCTGCAACATGTGCCATGTCAAGGACATCCTACGCACGAAAGACGGGCAGGTGTACCAAGTCGATCTCCCAGAGCTGTTTACGGTGGCGCGTACTCACTCGTACCGCGGCTATTTCTCGATGGAGTTTGATACGGCCGCGGGTGATCCTTTAGAGGGTACCGCAAACTTAGTGAAGCAAAGCTTACAAAATATGTAGAAACAGAAAGGCGAAAACGGACGATCTCCCGGATGGTTGGACTAGATAACTTCCGTTTAGCCTGTCATCCCGGAGCAACCCGGAAACAATCAGGATACTCATGCAACCAGAAGCTGCTATCAGATTACGCCACTGATCGCCCATGTTGTCGCTATCAGCTCTTTTTAAGACTTATTGAGTCTCGCATGAAACAGTTACAACATTTGCATTCATAGTGACATCGCCTGGGCGCCAGTTAAGATTGGCTATGTTGGCTCAACGCCTGCCTCGTCGTGACCGTCAGGCTCTCGAAGGTCGCCGCCAACAAGCGGCTCAGTTATTCGCCAGAGGCATCCCGCAAGCAGCCGTCGCTCGTGAGTTGTCATTTCGGAAATGATTGGCGAATGACCGAGGGCTATGTGCGAAGGCAAGAGGCGCGCATCTCGTTTCGACCCCAGGACAACAGGCAGGCGGCACGCCTCGCGGCGGCACGCGTCTGATGCGCCCCGAGGGCCGTCCGGGCCGGCTCGAGGGGCCGGGCGCCATGACCAGTAGCACGGACCGGCCGCCCGTCGCTTGGCCAACGCCGTCCTCGATCCGAGGGAACGAGGCCCGGGCCACCGACACGACGCGAGCAGAGGCTTTTCTCGCCAAGCTGGACCAACCCCTCACAACGGATCTAAACCAGCCATACCACCGCCGTCTCGCCTCCTGAGGACACGGACTCCTGGGGGGCGAAGAGGGAACGGACCGGTGAAACTTGGTTGGTGACGCCGGACAGACTGCCGACCTCCGGTGCCCATCAAGCGAGGCGACGACCCAGCGGCGCTGCGCTCCCGTGTTTCGAAGCCGAGCGCAGAATGACACGAGGCGGCCGCAGGCGCCGAGGTACGGCACCGCGGGCCGGGTTGGCCCTGCTCCGGTCCGCGCGTCCTTCGCCCAGAGCGTCCGGCCCTTCGCCTTGAATTTCCGGCTACCTGCCGAGATTCGCAGTTAATTTCCGAATTGACAGGAACCGGGGATCGCGGCGTCGTGCTGGCTCACGGTGGGCGATTTAATAAGGAAAGCTGGGACCCCCAGGCAAGAGTCTTAGAGAAGGCGGGTTTTCGCGTACTGGCGATCGACTTTCGCGGGTATGTGTAGTGAACTGAGAACGTAATCGCCTCGGATTGAGAACAAGGCCCATTTCCGAACCACATTCGTTGAAAATAGCCGAGGCCTGCGGCTCACATTCGTTGAGAACGGAACCACATTCGTTGCGAACCGCTTGGCGAACAAGCCGTGTGAACCACATTGATTGAGAATGGATTGCCAGAGCCGCTTCCAAAGGAAATCGCATTTTTCCATCCGTGTCGGGCCGTGATGGCAACCGGTCCTGGCACTACATTGAAACTCAGCTGTAAAGTTGTCACGCTGTAGTTAAAGCGGAGACTCGCTGTCCTTTGTTTGCAACACAGTCTCTTCATTTCATGCCATTGTCATTGCAGTTGAATGGAAGACTGCTGTATTTGAGGTTCTTTCGCACTTTCGGTGCAGACGATTTTACGCGGCCTCTTCGAATGGCAATACGCGCGCTTTGAGCAACGCAAATCCGGCCCGACCGTACATCTGCCGTTTGATGACCTTCAAACGATTAATCTGCCCTTCGAGTGGTCCGTTGCTCCATGGCATGGTGATGGATCGTTCCACCGCTGGCAAATCGCGGCGCAGGGTGCGGGCAAACTGCCCGAGAAATGAGAACCGCGAAGCCATGGCTTTCTCGATCCAGGACTGCAAACGTTTGGATCGCCGCCAGCGCAGCATGGCACGAAACTGCAAAGCCAGTTTCCGAAGCTGGTACGCCGCCGGACAGAGCTTCAGAAAATTGTCGAGAGACCGCTGCTGCTCGGAGGATAACTCTTGCGGAGATTTGGTCAGCCAAGCGGCTACGCGTCCGGCGGCAAACTGAGTGCGCGTCAAACTCGGCGGGAGCCCTCGTTGTTGGTTTTGCAGAAAGCGAGTTTGATCCCGCCGCCGGTCACTACGGATCTGGCGCTCCGGAAACCCCGGCGCAGGCAGCCAGCGAGCGACGGCTTCTGGTTTCATGCCCATCTGTTCTGCCATCGCCAGCTGCGTTTTGCCTTGGCGGCCCAACTTTTTCACCGCCATGTAACGCTCATAGCGGGCTTGTCGACAACGTTGGCGCCGAGCTTCGACCAACGTCAGCTTGCCAGAGGGCGGACGCTCCTTTTGTGGAACGAGTTCGGCCCGAGCCTGGATTTGCAACTGCTGCACTTCGCGCTCCACCGCCTCTGAGCTCGACTTTGGCCATTTGGGTAGGAGCCTTGCCGAGCGAGTACATCCGAGCGCGCCAAGAAGTCGGGGGTTTAAGGAGGTGTGAGTAGTGTGGGTAAATGATCGCTACAATCCCCTTCAAGCGCTTAATTTTGCGAGCAGTCTTACGTCGGGTGAGCCCCATGGTCATCCGCCTCCTCTCGGTACCCGACCATCTGGAGCTTCCCCAATTTCATGAAATCGTGCGCGCCATGCTGGGTTGGAATGGCGATCTCGGCTACATTCTTCGCATCCACGGTCAAGAATTCAACAGCTTCCGTCGGAAGACGCGTTCCCAAGCGCTACACGAATGCAAGCTGCACCGGCAGGAAAAGTTCCTCTACATCGGCGACACCCTGCATCTTTGGGAGTGGGACATTCGAGTTCTCGATATTCAGGAGGGCGCGGAAGAGGATCACGCGTCCGTTTGTTTGGGCGGCCGCGGTGCGGCACCCCCTGAGTTTTGTGGGGGTCCTACCGGCTATCGGTTGATGTTGAAACGGCAAAGGAGTGACGCGACACTATGCGATTCGCGTTGGCGGGAGGTCGGGATTCAAATGCTGGCGGAAGCCTCCCCGGAGGAACCGGCAGGGACTTGGGATCTTCTGCGAAGCGCGTTGGAGGAAGGATTACAGAGCATTGACCAAAGACTCGAAGAATGCGGACCGCTCCAGCCGGACCGGTTCAACCTCGTAGAAACCAATGAGCGGTTAGCGGAGCTGCAGCGCCGGAGGTTCTGGTCATGAATCTACGCATCGAGGTGGTTGGGATCAATGCCGACGGGAGCGAGCAACGCCGCGAGGTGCTGACGATCGAGCGGCAGGAGCTGGCGATGGAAACCCTGGGCATCAACCTGAGCGAAGGCAAAGCGCTGCTGGCAGGCGTGCAGGACTTCGTGATCGCCCAACAGACAAATGAATATCTAGAGCAGCAACGGGCATGCCCTGATTGTGGCCGACAGCACACGACCAAAGATTCTGGAAGTACGCCGATCAAGACAGTGTTCGGCCCCATGAGGGTGGCAAATCCACGATGGAACCGCTGTCCTTGTCAGGGCGATGGCTCTCAGACGTTTCGTCCCATGAGAGCCTGGCTTCAGGGTCAGACCAGTCCAGAGATGGTGTACTTGGAGACGAAGTGGGCGTCCTTGATCCCGTTCGCCAAAGTAGCGGATTTACTGCAGGAAGTATTGCCGATTGAGGATTCTGTAAATTCAGAAACCGTCCGAAACCACCTACAAGCCACAGCGGAACGAATCGAGCGAGAGCTGGGGGAGGAGCGGCAGCTTAATGGGTTCGAGGGATCGGAAGAGGACTGGGAGCAACAGCCGTTGCCCGACGGTCCGATCACCGTGGGGCTGGATGGCGGCTATGTCCGCGCCGCGCACAAGCAGGGATGGTTTGAGGTGATTGCGGGCAAAAGCGTCGTGGCGTTCCAGCGCAACGAGGACAAGGAAGTGCCCTCAGCCAAGTGCTTCGGGTTCGTGCAAACCTATGATGAGAAGCCGCGTCAGCGGCTGTGGGAATTGCTAAAGTCGCAAGGAATGCAGGAAAATCAGCAACTTTTATTTATGTCCGATGGTGGCGAGAGTGTTCGCCGGGTGCAAGCGTACTTGCATCCGTTCAGCGAACATCTGATCGACTGGTTTCACATCGCCATGCGGCTCACCGGACTCCAGCAACAGACGAAAGGGTTGCAGGAACAATGGCCGCAGACCGGCGCTGCGGTCTCGAAGCGGCTGGAGAGCGTAAAGCATCTGCTGTGGCACGGAAACACCGAGGAAGCCCGCGAGCGGCTGGATGGCTTGCTTATTGAGTTGAGCCTCCTTCAGGCACGTTCAGTACCCACACGAAAACTGGCCGATGGCTTGGCCGAGTTTGAGATCTACATTCGGAACAACCGCGAGTTCATTCCGAACTTCGGTGAGCGATACCGGAACGGGGAAACCATCAGCACTGCCTTTGTCGAATCGACCATCAACCAGGTTGTCAGTAAACGCTTCGTCAAGAAGCAATCGATGCAATGGACGTTGCGCGGGGCCCATCTGCTGCTGCAGACGCGGACTAAGGTCTTGAACGAGGAACTGGAAGAGGTCTTCCGCCGATGGTACCCGAAATTCCGGCCACAGCCACAACCAATCGAGACGAAGCAAAAGGCGGCCTGACCCCCGACTTTTTGGCGCGCTCACTATGAACCGCGCGTGCTGATCCGGCAAGGCGCCAAGGGCGTGGAGTTGGCCAGCGCGAAGCATTTCTTCTCAAACTCTCCCACCGACCGGGACCTGCGGGAGATGCTCGAAGCGACCCATTGACAGGACCACACTATGGCGACAAGCGCATCGAGGCCGGCCGTACTGAATACGAGCGCGCCGGAAGCCGCTGACCGCGATCTCGTGCAATCGGCACGGGACGGCAATCGTTCGGCGTTCTCTATGAGCGCTTCAAACCGATGGTGCACGGCATACTGCTCTCCTACGTGCGGCACTGCGATGCAGAAGACTTGTTACAAACGGTATTCCTTCGCGCCCTGCAGCGACTCGCGCACCTGCGAGACGCGGATGCTTTCGGCGGGTGGCTGGCGGCCATGGCTCGCCATGCGGCGGTGGACTTCCACCGCCAGCATCAGAACCTTGTCGAGATCATCGAGATGGCTGGGCACTCCGACGGCTCAGTCGACGCCAGTGAAGCGCTCGCTGCTATTCGCAGTTTACCGGAGGCTTATCGAGAAACTTTGATTCTCCGACTGGTAGAGGGTATGACCGGCCCTGAGATCGCAGCGCGCACTCATCTAACGCCCGAATCCGTGCGGGTAAACCTGTGCCGGGGCAGGAAGATGCTCCGGGCGAAATTGAACGAGAAAGGAATATTATGAGTGACGACTATCTTTGGGACGGCAGCGGCGAGCCGGACCCGGAAGTCGAGCGACTGGAGAATCTGCTCGCCCGTTATCGGAGCCAATTTCCACAGCGCTCCGAGCAGCCCTGGGGCTGGTTCCGGCGACGTACGGTCTTAACACCATGGAGACGGGCCGCGATGGCGGCCGGGCTTGTCCTTGTGGCAGCGGGAATCTGGAGCGCCCGCCAGCCCGTACTATCAGAATGGACCATCGGATCGACCGCTGTCGCAGTGGGGCAAACGGTAAGGACAGGCCGTTCGCCTGCGACACTCAACGCGAGCAACATCGGCAGATTGGAATTGGAGCCGAGCTCAGCATTGCGTGTGTTACGCGCGGGCACGGGGAAACAACTGGTCGAGTTGCAACGCGGGTCAATGCGTGCCTTCATCTGGGCACCTCCCGCGCAGTTCGCGGCGGAGACGAAGTCGGCGAAAGCGATCGACCTCGGGTGCGCGTACCGATTGTCCTTGCAGCCGGACGGGTCCGGTTTGATCACGGTTGACGTAGGATGGGTCGCGTTCCAGAAGGGAGCGATCGAGTCGTTCATCCCGGCAGGCGCAGCTTGCCAAACGCGCGTAAATACAGGACCAGGGCTGCCTTATTTCCAAACAGCGTCGCCCTCATTGCGCGCAGCGGTGAAACTCTTCGACGAAAGCGGCGGCCGGGAAGGAGTCTCTTCGATCCTGATCCATGCGAGGCAAGAAGACGCGCTCACAGTTTGGCACTTGCTAGGCAGGACTGCGGGCGCGGACCGCTCCGCAGCTGCGGAGCGGCTGAAAGAGCTTGTGCCGGGAGTGGATCGAGTGTCCCTGGAAAGCCCGGAGGGAGTGGATGCTGCCTGGAACAAACTGGGGCTCGGCGAAACGAGCTGGTGGAGAAAATGGGGGCGGGAGTGGGACGGTAGCAGGTAGCAGCTGCTTGCTCTTCAGCTAACGATAGGCGGCGAGAGTGGAAGGCACGCTCGCACAGGCTTGTGATGCTGGGGTTTTTGGAACAATTGGACGGAAAGTCCGGTTAAGCACTGGCATCGTCTGGGTGGCGTAGGGGCCGCCGTCCTCCTCGCGCCACGATGTCGAGCATCGAAGGAATAGCGGCCCAGCATATGGATGTGATCGTGCATGAGCGGAGACAGAGGCGCCACTTCTGAAGGCCGTTAGCAAAGATGCAAACCCATCGAAGCGGAGCGCCGACACTGCGTTCGCAAGCTGTCAGTTGCCACATTAAATGCGACTGGCAGTGATTTGTGCCAAATTGAATGCGACTGAACGTGCCACATGATTTGCGACTGGGCCCCAGAGCCTTGTGAATTGCGGGTACCAGCGCGCAGCGTGGGGGCCACTGTGTACGGGACGAATGTGGGCCGCTCACCTCATCGGTGCAGAAAACGGTCGGCCTCGAGAGTGGTGGGACGCCTGTGTTTATGAGGGTTCGTGCCGTCTTCTCGCCGATCTTGTGGGAGCGAAACCTTCGCCGCCCATAGCTTGGCAACGTCAGTCGGAAATAGGGTGACATCTTACGTCAAATACGTGTTTTATAAGGGGTTTGAGCGGGTTTGCACGGGGCGGTTGGCACAACGAGTCTGTGATACGCCCATGCAACCAAATCATGCCGACGAGCCTTCGGTCAGGCGAGGAGGTTCGAGATCGCGAGAGCCGTGAACCGCCTTGATTGGGTTCGAGCGTGGTCTCCGTTCCAGTCGCCAATCATGTGGCACGTTCAGTCGCATTCAATTTGGCATTTGACACTTTCGACTGTGACCGTAGTAATCATGGATCTCTCAGGCCCTGTTGCGCCTTGGGAGGCGAACCCACGGCCAGAGCCGATTACAGACAATTTCAACCCCAGGTGATCGCAGGGGGCATCACTCAAATCCTGCCGGACACCTACATAGCGTTCGGTGGTGAGGATGGCGGCGTGTCCGAGCGAAAGCTGAATCTGTTCGAGCGGGGCGCGCCCTTTATGGGCCAGCTTCAAACGTGCGTCTCAGAAGAGGAGCCCTTTCCGGGTGCCCG